>Ga0181536_10004642_pt1 | contig 14432 bp, 14 predicted proteins | sample PEATcosm2014_Bin_41_FD_121105 | JGI IMG/M metagenome (GOLD analysis project Ga0181536, IMG submission 121105) | Peatland microbial communities from MTU Mesocosm Facility, Houghton, MI, USA - PEATcosm2014_Bin17_60_metaG | ecosystem: Environmental > Terrestrial > Soil > Wetlands > Peat | place... | reverse complement strand
CCATCTTCTTGGGAAGGCCGCACTGGTTGAGGCGCAGCTCGGGGCCCACCACGATGACGGAACGGCCGGAGTAATCCACGCGCTTGCCCAGCAGGTTCTGGCGGAAGCGCCCCTGCTTACCCTTGAGGGTGTCGGAGAGCGATTTCAGCGGCCGGTTGTTGGCGCCGCGCAAGACGCGGCCGCGGCGGCCGTTGTCGAACAGCGCGTCCACGGCTTCCTGCAACATGCGCTTTTCGTTGCGCACAATCACGTCCGGCGCGTGCAGCTCGATGAGCTTCTTCAACCGGTTGTTGCGGTTGATCACGCGGCGGTAGAGATCGTTGAGGTCGGAGGTGGCGAAGCGTCCGCCATCCAGGGGAACCAGCGGGCGCAACTCGGGCGGGATCACGGGAATCACATCCAGAATCATCCACTCCGGCTTGTTGCCGGATTTGCGGAACGATTCCACCACCCTCAGCCGCTTGGCGAATTTCAGTTTCTTCTGGACCGACGCCTCGGTCTTCATCTTCTCGCGAATTTCTTCGCTTAAGGCATCGACATCGACCTTCTTGAGCAGTTCCTTGATGCCTTCGGCGCCCATCATGGCGACGAACTTGCCGGGAAACTCGAGGTCGAGCTGGCGCTTCCTCTCGTCGGTGATCACCTCGCCCCGGGAGATGCCTACCACCTCGCCGGGGTCCACCACCACGAAGGCTTCGAAGTAGAGCACCCGCTCCAGTTCGCGCAGGGTGATGTCGAGCAGGTGGCCGATGCGGCTCGGCAGGCCCTTGAAAAACCATACGTGCGAGCAGGGGCTGGCCAGCTCGACGTGCCCCAGGCGCTCGCGGCGCACGCGCGCCAGGGTGACTTCCACGCCGCACTTGTCGCAGATGACGCCGCGGTGCTTCATGCGCTTGTACTTGCCGCACAAGCATTCCCAATCCTGGGTGGGACCGAAGATTCGCGCGCAGAACAGCCCATCGCGTTCCGGCTTGAACGTCCGGTAGTTGATGGTTTCCGGCTTGGTGACTTCGCCGTGGGACCAACTCCGGATTTTTTCCGGAGACGCCAGAGAAATGCGGATGGAATCGAAATCCGCGATCAAATTCGCCCGATCGTACGGTGAAGATCTCACAATAGCCTCCTAAAGCCCTGAGCAATCAGCTATCAGCTATCAGCTTTCAGCTAACCCGTTCGGGCTGATAGCTGAAAGCTGACGGCTGAAAGCTCGTTTAATCCGCCGCCAGCGCCGTGTCCGGCACCTCATGCGGCTTCTTCATCAACTCCACATCCAGACACAACGATTGCAGCTCGCGAATCAGCACGTTGAACGATTCCGGCACGCCCGGCTCGATGGCCGCTTCGCCCTTGACAATGGCTTCGTAGATTTTGGCGCGGCCATACACGTCGTCCGATTTCGCCGTCAGCAGCTCTTGCAGGATGTAGGCCGCCCCATAAGCTTCCAGCGCCCACACTTCCATTTCGCCGAAGCGCTGTCCGCCGAACTGCGCCTTGCCGCCCAAAGGCTGCTGCGTAATCAGCGAGTACGGGCCGATGGAGCGCGCATGGATTTTATCGTCCACCAGGTGCGAGAGCTTCATCATGTAGATGTAGCCCACCGTCACCGGCTGCTCGAACTGGGTGCCCGTCATGCCATCGTACAGAATGGTCTTGCCCGAGGTGGGCAGGTTCGACTCGGTGAGGGCCTTCTTGATTTCGCGCTCGGTGGCGCCGTCGAACACGGGGGTCGCATAATGCAGGCCCAGCGCGTTGGCCGCCCACCCCAGGTGCGTCTCCAGAATCTGGCCCACGTTCATGCGCGAAGGCACGCCCAGCGGGTTGAGCACAATCTCCACCGGCGTTCCATCGGGCAGGTACGGCATGTCCTCGTCCGGAAGAACCCGCGCGATCACGCCCTTGTTCCCGTGGCGGCCGGCCATCTTATCGCCCACCGACAGCTTGCGCTTCATGGCGATGTACACCTTCACCAGCTTGATCACGCCCGGCGGCAGCTCGTCGCCCTTGCGCAGCTTGGAGATCTTCTCGTCGGTGATTTTTTCCAGCACCGCGATCTGCCGCGACGTCATCTCTTCGATTTCGTCGATCTGCTCGTTCAGCCGCGCGTCCTTGTTGGCCAGACGCATGCGCTTCAGGTCGCGCGATTTCATCCTCTCGATGAGGTCGCGCGTCAGCTCGGTGTCCTTGGAGAGCAGGCGCTTGTTGGTCTTCTCGTCGTGCAGGTCGGCCAGCAGCTTCTTGCCTTCCAGCAGGCCGGCCAGGCGCTTGGCGCGCTCGTCGGTCAGGATGCGGATCTCGTCCTGGAGGTTGCGCTGCAAGCGCTGAATCTGCGATTCTTCGATGGCCCTGGAGCGCTCGTCTTTCTCCTGGCCCTTGCGCGAGAAGATTTTGCAATCGACGATCGTGCCCTCGATTCCAGGCGGGCAATAGAGCGAGGCATCCTTCACATCGCCGGCCTTTTCGCCGAAGATCGCCCGCAGCAGCTTCTCTTCCGGCGTGAGCTGGGTTTCGCCCTTGGGCGTCACCTTGCCCACCAGGATGTCGCCGGGTTTCACGGTGGCGCCGATGCGTATGATGCCGCTTTCGTCCAGGTTGCGCAGGAAGGCGTCCGCGATGTTGGGAATGTCCCGCGTGATCTCTTCCGGCCCCAGCTTGGTGTCGCGCGCCTCGATTTCGAACTCCTCGATGTGGATGGAGGTGTAGTAGTCTTCCTTGACCAGCTTTTCGCTCACCAGGATGGCGTCTTCGAAGTTGTACCCGCGCCACGGCATGAAGGCCACCAGCACGTTGCGCCCCAGCGCCAGCTCGCCCAAATCCGTGCACGGACCGTCCGCCAGCACCGCGCCCTTGGGCACGTGCTGGCCCTGGCGCACGATGGGTTTCTGGTTGATGCACGTGTTCTGGTTCGACCGCTTGAACTTGGTGAGCTGATAGATGTCCGCGCCCACCTCGCGCGAAAGCTGGCCTTCGTGGGCCGCGCCCTCCACGCGCACGATGATGCGTTCCGAATCCACCGAATCCACCGTGCCCGGGCGCTTGCACAGCACCACTGCGCCGGAGTCCCGGGCCGTCACCATCTCCATGCCGGTGCCCACGTAGGGAGCGTCGGCGCGCAGCAGCGGCACGGCCTGGCGCTGCATGTTGGAACCCATCAGCGCGCGGTTGGCGTCGTCGTTTTCGAGGAACGGAATGAGGCTCGCCGCCACCGACACAAGCTGCTTGGGGCTGACATCGATGTACTCGATCTCATCCCGCGGCCTGAGCACGAAGTTGCCCGCCTGGCGCGCGTTCGAAAGATCGGGAACGATGCGGCCCTTCTCGTCCAGCCCCACGTTGGCCTGCGCGATGGTGTACTTGTCCTCCTCCCACGCCGAAAGGTATTCGCAGTGGGCTTCGAACTCGGCCGGCTGTTTCTTGGAGCTAAGCTTGCGGTTGACCTCCTCGACTTCCGATCGCCGCACGATGTCCCCCACCTTGTAGTCGGCGTCGCCGGGGTTCAGAATTTTGACTTCGTCGACCACCGCGCCCTTGATCACTTTCCGGTAAGGGCTCTCGATGAAGCCGTACTCGTTGATGCGCGCGAAACAGGAGAGCGACGAGATCAGCCCGATGTTGGGGCCTTCCGGCGTTTCAATGGGGCAGATGCGGCCGTAGTGCGTGGGGTGAACGTCGCGCACCTCAAATCCGGCGCGCTCCCTGCTCAGGCCTCCCGGACCCAGCGCCGAGAGACGCCGCTTGTGCGTGATCTCCGAGAGCGGGTTGGTCTGGTCCATGAACTGCGAAAGCTGGCTCGACCCGAAGAACTCGCGGATGGCCGCCATCACCGGCTTGGCGTTCACCAAGTCGTGCGGCATGGCCGTGGACATCTCCTGGTAGACCGACATCTTCTCCTTGATGGCGCGCTCCATGCGCACCAGGCCGATGCGGAACTGGTTTTCCAGCAGCTCGCCCACCGCGCGCACGCGCCGGTTGCCCAGGTGATCGATGTCGTCCACGTCGTAACCCGAACCCGGCATGGAGGCGAACCGCCGCAGCTTCAGCAGGTACTTGATGGTGTCGCGGAAGTCGTCCTGGTCCAGCGTGCGCCGGTCCATCGGGCTCTTGCCCTTGCTCACCGGGTCGGTGAGCCACGAAGAGGGCGCGAAATCGGCGTTCTCGTGCAGCTTGATGTTGAACTTCATGCGGCCCACGCGCGAAAAATCGTACTTGCGCGGGTCGAAGAACATGCCCTGGAATAGCTGCGTGGCCGTATCCAGCGTGGGCGGATCGCCCGGCCGCAACTTGCGGTAGATCTCGATCAGCGCCTCGTTCTGCGCCTTCACCGGGTCCTTCTTGATGGTGGCCGAGATCACCGTGCCCACTTCGTCGCGCTCGGGGAAAAATACTTCGAATTCCGGGACGCCGGCTTCAATCAGCCTGCTCAGCAGCGCGGGTGTGAGCTCGCTGTTGGCGTCGGCGTACACTTCGCCGGTGGCCGTATCGAACACATCCGCGACCACACAGGCGCCTTCCAGGTCGTTGGACGCCACCTCCACCTGCGCGATCTTGGCCTTTTGGATTTCCTTGTAGAGCGAGGGCGTGATCTTCCTGCCCTGCGCCACCACCGTCTCGCCCCCGCGCGCGGCGATGGCGCACGACAGCTTCAGTCCGATCAGACCCTCATCCACGTTCCAGAACAGCTTCTCGTCTTTGATGGCGATCTTGCTGGCGCGGTAAAACGCGCGCAGAATCTGCTCGTCGGTCTTGTAGCCCAGCGCCCGCAGAAATACCGAGCCGTAGAACTTCCGCTTGCGGTCGATACGGACGTACAGGATGTTCTTGTTGTCGTATTCGAATTCCACCCAGCTTCCGCGGTACGGAATGATCTTGCCCAGGAAGTATCCCTGCGCCGGAACGCGCTCGAAAAAGACCCCCGGCGAGCGGTGCAACTGCGAAACGATGACGCGCTCGGTGCCGTTGATGATGAACGTCCCGTTGTCCGTCATCAGCGGGATTTCACCGAAAAACACTTCCTGCTCTTTGATGTCGCGGACGCTCTTCTTCTGCGTCTCCGGGTCCTTGGAATAAACCGTCAGCCGGATCGTGACTTTCAGCGGCGCCGCGTACGTCATGCCGCGTTCCTGGCACTCCAGCATGTCGTACTTGAGCTGCAAGCCTACCGGGTCGCCGCACTTGTTGCAGAAGGTGACCACGTTCTTGTTGAAGGTCCCGCAATGATGGCAGAGTACGTCGCCGGCGTGAAACGGGTCCGTACGGATGGTGGCGCCGCAGTTCCGGCACGTCGAGCGCAGATGGTGCAGCCCTTTCAGGTTGCCGCACTTGCATTCCCAGTTGCCGATGGAATAGTCGACGAATTCCAGGTCGCTGACGCCGCGGAAATCCGAGATCGGAAACACCGAGTTGAAGACCGTCTGCAGGCCGATGTCCTCCCGCTCGTTGGGAAGCAGGTCCATCTGCAGGAAGCGCTCGTACGACATCCTCTGCACCTCGATCAGATTCGGAATCGGGATGGAGGTCTTGATCTTGGAAAAATCGACTCTCTCGGGGGCGGCGCCGTTATCTTGAAGATTCATTCTTATACTCCTGACGGCCGAAGGACCAATGCTATGAAGCGCTCAACAGTACAAAACCAACGGCGCCCCTTTGCGAGGCGCCGAATGATCGAACAGAGGCGGGAATCCGACGTCCGGCGAAAATCCGTAAACCGGAGGTCGCGGAGTAAGGTGCGCGATGAAGACTGAAGCTGTGAAAGTGTGGGCGCGCGAATCCCGGCGAGTACTTGCGCAAACGCGCAGAGATCCCCCCTCTGCAGTTTCACGCGCACTGCAATTGAAGTGCCAGGATTTCGGATGCACAGTCACCAATTGGGATCGAATCCGCTGAATCGGAGGCCCAACTATTCAGTTTAACAGGGCTTACGTCCTGAGTCAAACTACAAAAACACGACCGCCCGCCATTACCCGGCGAGCCACGGGCCAGGCATGCCTGGCCCCTACTTCACTTCGACGGTCGCGCCCGCGTCGGTGAATTTCTTCTTGATGGCTTCGGCTTCGTCCTTGCTCACGCCTTCCTTGATCGGCTTGGGGGCGCCGTCCACCAGGTCCTTGGCTTCCTTCAAGCCCAGGCTGGTAACCTCGCGAACCGCCTTGATCACGTTGATCTTGTTGGCGCCAATAGCCGTCAGAACGACGGTGAACTCGGTTTTCTCCTCGACCGCCGGAGCCGCCGCCGCGCCGCCACCGCCGCCGGCCACCATCACCGGAGCGGCCGCGGCCGCCGATACTCCCAACTTCTCTTCGAGCAGCTTGACGAGCTGAGAAGCCTCCAGCAGCGTCAAGCCTTGAATCTGATCCGCAATTGCGTTAATATCCGCCATTTCAAAACTCCTATCGAATTATTGCCAGTTCATGCCTGGAACTTGTTCTCTTTTACGCCCTGGTCCACCACCACCGCCAGCTCGCGGCCCACGGCGCCGATTGCCGCCGCCAGCCGCTGCGCCGGGGCGTTGATCAGGTACAGCAACTTCGCAAAGATCGCTTCTTTGGAGGGCATGTTGGCCAGATCCTGTATCGACTTGACGTCGATCGCGCGGCCCTCCACGATCCCCGCCTTGAAAGTGAATGTCGGGTTGGTGCGGGCATAAGTGGTGAGCGCCTTCGCCAGCGCCACCGGATCGTTGGTGGTGTAGGCCACCGACGTCATCCCGCGCAGACCCTTCAGCACCTGCTCGGCGGGCGTTCCTTCCGCGGCCCTCTCCGCCAGGTTGTTTTTCACCACGCGGTACTTGCCGCCCACGTTGCGCACCACCTTGCGCAGCTCGAAATCCTGCTCCACGCGCAGCTTCTCGTAGCCCGTGACAAACAGGTTCTGCAGCCGCGCCAGATCCTGGTGCAAAGAATCGATCTCTTTCTTTTTGTCTTCCTTCTTTTTCATGGAAACACCTGTTGGGCTTTAGCTGGCCGCCTTCACGCTGAACGGCGTCGTGTCTACAGCTACGCCGGGGCTCATGGTGGAGCAGATCGTCGTGCTCTTCACGTACTTGCCTTTGGCTACCGCCGGCTTGGCCTTGATCACCGCCGAAATCAGGCTGGCCGCGTTCTCGATGAGCTTTCCCGCTTCGAAGCTGATCTTGCCCACCGGCGCATGGATGATCCCCGTCTTGTCCACCCGGAACTCCACCTTGCCGGCTTTGATTTCCTTGAGCGCCTTGACCACGTCCATGGTGACTGTGCCCGTCTTGGGATTCGGCATCAGGCCGCGCGGCCCCAGCACCTTGCCCAACTTGCCCACCGACCGCATCATATCCGGCGTGGCGATCACCGCGTCGAAATCGGTCCAGCCTTCCATCTGGATCTTGTTCACCATGTCGTCGCCGCCCACGAAATCGGCGCCCGCCTCCATGGCCTCTCTCTGCTTGTCGCCGCCCGCGATCACCAGCACCTTCTTGGACTTGCCCAGCCCGTTGGGCATCACCACGGTGCCGCGCACCATCTGGTCTGCGTGCTTGGGATCGACGCCCAGCCGCATGTGGATCTCCACCGTCTCGTCGAATTTCGCGTATTGGATCTTCTTGAGAAGGGGAACGGCCTCTTCGAGCTGGTATTCCTTGGCCTCTACCTGCTTCCGGGCCGATTGATAATGTTTGCCTGACTTGCGTGCCATGTTACCTCATTGGTGCCAGCGGTCCGTTCCCAAAAAAGGCAAACGAACCTCCCATTGAGCTTTTTTCTAACGGGACTGCATGTAGTGTACCAAGTCGGGCCAGGGATTGTCTACTAGCCCCAAAGGGCCAAACAGCATTGGGAACCCGAAGGGGGCTGCGGAGCATCTTTATACGCATGGTGGGGTACGCCCGACGAGCGCCGTTGCTGGTCCTGGGGTACTTCGTTTTTGCGGGCATGGCTGTCGCTCAGAGCGATTCTCCGGGATCGTCGGCCCCCGCCGAGATGGTCCCCGCCACGGTGGCCCCCGCCACCGAAGCTCCCGCCACACCGGAGGACAAGCGCATTTTCGGCGTGCTCCCCAATTACCGCACCGCCGAGGCCTCCAATGGCTTCGCTCCCATTTCAGCGCGGCAAAAAATGATCATCGCCTGCAAGGATTCCTTCGATTGGCCGGTCTTCCCCACGGCAGCCGCCTTTGCCACGCTCTACCAGCTCGAAAACCAGAATTCCTCCTTCGGCCAGGGCATGTCCGGCTACGCCACGCGGTTTGCCGCCGCCTACGGCGACCAGATGCTCGGCAACATGATGACCGAAGGCATCGTGCCCTCGCTGCTGCATGAGGATCCGCGCTACTTCCGCCTGGGCGAGGGTTCGGGTTGGTCGCGCGCGCGCTACGCCCTGACCCGCATCTTCGTTGTACGCACGGACTCGGGACGCAACACGTTCAACTTTTCGGAGTGGGGCGGCAACGCCGCCGCCGTGGCTCTTTCCAATGCCTGGTACCCCGACACCCGCACGGCATCCGACAACGTGCAAAAGCTGCTCATTCAGTGCGCCACAGACGCCTTTTCCCAAGTGCTCAAGGAATTCTGGCCCGACGTGAAGCGGCACTTCAAGAAGAAGCACGAAGACGTCGAGACGGCTGCAACCCGCTAGACTACCCCGCCGCCGTCTGCGCTTCTTCCAGCACGCAGATATCGTCCAGGTTGCGGTACTTCTCGTCGAAATCCAGGCCGTATCCCACCACGAACTGGTCCGGAATCTGGAATCCCACGTAGCTCACGTGCACCGGCCGCAAGCGCCGCTCGGGCTTGTCCAGCAGCGCCGTGATGCGGATGGAATGCGGCCTCCGCTGGTCGAGCACGTGCATCAGGTAGTTGAGCGTGATGCCGCTATCGACAATGTCCTCGACAATCAGCACCTCGGCGCCTTCGAGCGAAATGTCCAGGTCCTTGGTCACCTTCACTTCACCCGAACTGCTCTTCCCTTTCCCGTAACTGGAAATGCCCATGAAGTCGATGTACACGTCGCGCTTCATGGCCCGCGTCAGGTCCGCCAGAAAGAAAGCCGCGCCTTTCAGAATGGCGATCATGTGGAGGCGCCCCTCGGGATAATCGCGGGAAATCTGTTCGCCGAGTTCCTTGATCCGGGCCTGGATCTTCTCGGAGGGGATTAACACCCGCAGCGTTGGATCAGTCATGGAGTTTCCATTATCCGCCGGGCACGAGCCGTGTGCTCAGGGGCCCGATGTGTATGTGCGCGCCAGTGGCCTTGCCGGGCACGGCCTCGCGAAACGCGAAGTACGGAATGCGATTTTCGGTCAGAAACTCGCGCAGCCACACGCCCTCCGGCTGGTCGGGATTGACGGCCACGTCGACGCGCCCGCGGTGGTCGAAGCCCAGCGCGCGATGCACCGCCGTTTCGCCCACGGCGCTCACCGGCAGCGGCTTGCCGAAGCGTCCGGCGAACGCCATTTCCACCCGCGCCAGCGCTCCCGCCGTGAAGATGCCATCGCCATCGTAACGATCGGCGATCTTGGGCGCCTCGGCCGGCTCCTCGGCCAGCTTGTTGGCCAGCGCTTCTTCCGCCTGGGCCATTTCGGTCAGTTCGCGCACCAGGCTGGCCCGCGATTTGGCCAGGTCCGACTCCTGGCGCGCCCGGTCCAGCTCCTCGAGGAACGCGCCCAACGAGAGCTGCGGCGCCGCACCCGCCGCCACCAGCCGTTTGGCTTCGTCGAGCGCTTTCCTGCGCCGGTCGAAGCGGCGGCCGGCGGCGGCCATCATCTCGCCGGTGTGCTCCGCCGTCAAATCCTGGCCGTACAAGGTTCGCCGCAGAATGGCCGCGTCTTGGGCATCGGCCATGGCCTCTTCGGCTTTCTCCAATTGGGCGCGCGGCGCCGCGCCGGCCTCCACCAGGGCCCGCAGTTTCTGAACCTCGGCCTGGGCGCGCGCTACTTCGGGGACATCGTTGGTTTGCGCGCCAACCGCGCCCGCGCACACCAATAGCACCAGACCGAAACACCAGCGCATGATACTCTATTGTAGTACGATACTCACAGGAGCCCAAGACATCCAATCCCCCGCACCCACCTGGCTCGTTGCCGTCCGCGCCGCCGAATCCAAGAAAGCCGCAGACACTCAGGTACTGGACCTCAGAGGCATCACGTCGTTTGCCGATTTCTTCGTGATCGCGACGGGCGCCAACCCGCGGCAGGTTCAAGCCATCAGCGACGAAGTCGGCCTCCAGTTGAAGCAGCAGGCTGGCGAACTGCCCCTCAGCATCGAGGGTTACAACCAGGCGGAGTGGGTACTGGCCGATTATGGCGACCTGCTGGTCCACATCTTCTCGCCCAAAGCCCGCGAGTATTACAGCCTGGAGCGTCTCTGGCGCAGCGCCAAGACGGTCGAGATCCCCGCCGAGTGAAGATCCAACTCTATTTCATCGGCAAGCCCAAAGACGATCGCGCCAACGCCCTGGCCGAAGATTTTCTGGGCCGCGCCGCCCGTTTCTCGCCCGCCGCCATGCGGGAAATCCGGCCCGGCCGGTTCGATCTCTGGGCCAGGCACGCCTCCGCGCGCAAGATTTTCCTCGACCCCGCCGGCAAGCCCATGGATTCCGCCGCCTTCACCGCTTTCATCTCGCAAGCCCAAATGGAGGGCCGGGATTTGGTCTTCCTGGTGGGCGGCCACGATGGCTTGCCCGCCGGCTGGGCCGCCCGCGCCGACCTGCTGATTTCGCTTTCTCCCATGACTTTTCCGCATGAACTCGCCCGCGTTTTGCTGGCCGAGCAGATCTATCGCGCCCTGGCAACCTTGCGGGGCCATCCCTACCCGCGCTAAGGTAGCTACTGCATGTCCTGGTTCAGACGCGACAAGCCGCCCGACGAAAAACTCCCCATGGTGGAGAATGGGGATCGCCGCGTCCGCACCGAGGGCCTTTGGCAAAAATGCGAAGCCTGCCGCCAGATTATCTGGAAAAAGGAACTAGAGGCCAACTGGAACGTCTGCCCCAAATGCGGAGCGCACTCCCGGATGGACGCCGTCTCCCGCCTCAAGCTGCTCCTCGATGGCGGCGAGTTCCAGCAGTTCGACGCCCGCCTGCGCTCCTCCGATCCGCTCGGTTTCGTCGACAGCAAGCCTTACGGCCAGCGCCTCGATGACATGCGGCAGGCCACCAAGCTATCCGACGCCATCGTCTCCGCCAGCGGCTCTCTCGACGGCCGCCCCATCCAGATCTGCGCCATGGACCCGCGCTTCATCGGCGGCAGCATGGGCGCCGTGGTAGGCGAGAAAATCGCCCGCGCCATCGAACGCGCCATCGAGCTCCGCCAGCCGCTGGTGATCGTTTCCGCTTCCGGCGGCGCCCGCATGCAGGAAGGCGCCATCAGCCTCATGCAGATGGCCAAAATCTCCGCCGCCCTCATGCGTCTCGACGAAGCCCGCTTGCCGTTTATCAGCGTGCTCACCGACCCCACTACCGGCGGCGTCACCGCCAGTTATGCCATGCTCGGCGATCTGAACATCGCCGAACCCGGCGCCCTCATCGGCTTTGCCGGCCCGCGCGTCATCGAGCAGACCATCCGCCAGAAGCTGCCCGAAGGTTTTCAGCGCGCCGAATTTCTCTTGAAGCACGGCATGTTGGATGCCGTGGTCCCGCGCCTGGAGCTGAAGGCTTACATCTCCACGGCGCTGAAGTTCTTTGTGGCGTGAACTACCCCGATTCCGTCCAATTCCTCTATTCGCTCGGCAACGAGATCAAGACCGCCAAACTGGGCCTGGAGCGCATCCGCGCCGTGCTCCAAGCCCTGGGCCGCCCACAAGACCGGCTCCGCTTCGTGCATGTCGCCGGAACCAATGGCAAAGGCTCGACGTGCGCCATGATCGACTCGGCGCTACGAGCCGCCGGCCACCATACGGGCCTGTTCACTTCCCCGCACCTGGCCGAACCCACCGAGCGTATCCGCATCGATGGCCGCCCCATCTCCGCCGACCGCTTCGCCCAAGCTTTCGACCGCGTCCACGCCGCCAACGCCCTCGACGATCACACCACCTATTTCGAAACCGTCACCGCCATGGCGTTGCTGGTTTTCGCCGAAGAGCGCGTGGACATGGTGGTGCTGGAGGTCGGTCTCGGCGGACGCCTGGACGCCACCAACGTGGTCTCGCCCGATCTCTCGGTCATCACGCCCGTGGATTTCGACCACGAAGCCTTCTTGGGAAAGAGCCTGGAATCCATCGCCGCGGAAAAGGCCGGAATCCTGAAGCCCGGCGTGCCCGCCGTGTTCGCGCGCCAGCGTCCCGAAGCCGCGCGGGTGCTGGACCGCCGCGCCGCGGAGCTTTCCATCCCCGTGGCCCGCACCGCCGATTGGCTGGTAAGCGATCTCGATATCGACGCCCGCGGCAGCCGCTTCCGGCTCACCGGCGAGCGCCATCTTCGCCTGGCCTGCCCGCTGGCCGGCGAGCACCAGGTGGAGAACGCCGTCACCGCCGCCGTGGCCCTGGCATGTCTGGGTATTGCGGATTCCGCCATTGAGGCCGGCATCGCGCGCGCCCGCTGGCCCGGCCGTCTGGAGCGCGTTTCCGAGCGCCCCGAGATTATTCTCGATGGCGCTCACAACCCCGCCGGCGCCCGCGCCCTGGCCGCCTACATCGATCGCTTCTACGGCCACCGCACGGTGCGCCTGATCTACGGCGCCATGCGCGATAAAGCCATCGACGAAATCAGCGGCATCCTGTTCCCGCGCGCGCAACAGGTGATCGTCACCGCTCCGCAACAGGCCCGCGCCCTCGCGCCCGAGGCTCTGCGCGATATCGGCGCTCACCCCGGCCTGCGCACCGCGCCCACCCTCCGCGACGCCCTGGCCCTGGTCGAAGAAGACGCCTCGCCCGACGACGTCGTCTTCATCACCGGATCTCTATTCCTGGTAGCCGAAGCGCGCGCCATCCTCACTTCAGCAGCGCATTGATAGCCACCTGCGAGATGGCTTCATCCACGTCGCTGGCCGCCCCGCTGCACGCAATTCCGCCGATAACCTGGTCGTCGACCTTGATCGGCAGCCCGCCTTGATTGGGAAACCCGTCGGGAAACACCAGCACCGCGAGGTTGCCGCCCTTCAACGTATCTTCAGCCACCTTCGATGGCCGCCCATATATGGCCGCATACTTGGCCTTTTTCTGCGCGAATTGGATCGTGTTCAGGGTGGCCCCATCGGCCTTTTGCAGAAACAGCAGGTTCCCGCTTTCATCCATGATGCAGATGGTCACCTGCACGTTGCGCTTCGCCGCCTCGTTTTCCGCCGCCGCCACCATGGTCTTGATGGCCGCCAGGTTCAGATACTTCCGCGAAGGCAGCTCCGCCGCCGACGCCAATAACATCGCGCTCAGGCACAACACCAGAAGTTTCAACATGGGGACATGATAACCGTCACGCCGCCCTGACGACAACTCCTATCCTGTGACGCAACAACCGACATAGAAGGCCGGCACCAGCAGAACGCACCGTTCCGACCTTGCTCACTCTCCCCGGAGAGTTCCCACCACGCGTGAGCGGGCGACCATGCTCGCGATCGACTGCAACATCCGGTCATTCATCTCGTTCGACAGCAGGATCATGCGTTCGGGCGAGCGTGCAGCGCAACCAAGGCGCAAGCCTCTATCCAGACGTTGCCCGACGAATACGTGGAACGTGATGCCGGGGATCACGAAGTTGTTGTGGCGATATCCCTGCCGGGGGTATTCGTTTGGGCCTCGCTTTCGGTTGCCTGTAGGACATTTTTGTCCGACACTTAGAGTGTGAGAGGTAGCGAGTTTGTGCGGCGCATCCAGGCCCTGGGCAGGGAGCGCGGGGTGGAAGTCCAGTGGATCGCTCATCGCGGCAAGGGTAGCCACCGACTTCTGTACTGCGGTTCGGACATGACAACCGTTCGGAACCTGAAGGATGAAGTCGACAAACGCGCCTATCACAAGATGCTCAAACAGCTTTGCTTGAGCGAGAAAGACTTCGAGTGAAGGAGAGAACCATGCGCACGTTCGTGTATCCAGCCAGGTTTGAGCATGGGGACAAGCCGGGAGTCCTGGTGATTACGTTCCGGGATTTTTCGGAGGCGATCACGCAGGGAAAAGGAGAGAGGGACGCGCTTTGGCAGGCGGCGGATTGTCTGGAAGAGGCGATCGCCGGAAGAATAGCCGGCGGGCGGGCGATCCCCAAGGCGTCGAGGGCTGCGCGGGGCGAACGGCCGATTCCCGTCCCGGCGCCGATGGCCGCCAAAGCTGCCCTGTATCTGGCGATGGCAGAGGCCGGGATGACCAATGTGCAGTTGGCGCGAAAGCTCGGTTGCGACGAGAAGGAGGTGCGGCGGATGCTGGATCCCAGGCACCCCACCAAACTGCCGCGGATCAAGGAAGCGCTGGATGTGTTTGGAAAGAGTCTGGTGGTGAGCGTGAAGGAAGCGGCGTGACCCGTGGATGCGCAATCCGTTATGACGCTCTGGTT
>Ga0181536_10004639_pt1 | contig 14433 bp, 10 predicted proteins | sample PEATcosm2014_Bin_41_FD_121105 | JGI IMG/M metagenome (GOLD analysis project Ga0181536, IMG submission 121105) | Peatland microbial communities from MTU Mesocosm Facility, Houghton, MI, USA - PEATcosm2014_Bin17_60_metaG | ecosystem: Environmental > Terrestrial > Soil > Wetlands > Peat | place... | reverse complement strand
GTCACTGATCTAGCGGGACTAACGTCCCGCAGGGCGAACTGAAGTTCGCCCCTGCACGCTAAAGCGTGCGCCACGTACCGGCGTCAAGTTCTCTGACATTGGTGACGACCCGCAGGGTCGTTCGCGCTGAAGCGTGCGCCACACTGACCTGCTCCTATCTTTGAAGCTCACCCTTCTCGGGGACGCCAGGTTCGTCGAGCAATTGCGTGGAGGAAGCCGGGCCGAGTGTCTTCCAATCCTTGAGCGCCCAGACGACTTTCTTGTCAGGCGTCACTTCGATTAATTGCACTGCCGTTTCGATCAGATCCGGGGCAAGGCCACCCGACCAATTATTGATCAGGGTGTTGCCGTTGGCCAGCCGCGAGACCTCCTGCACCGTGAACAAGGGGATGCCGGGCAAGTCGTTCTTTCCGATTTCCCAGACCGTGTCGCCTTTGGAGTTCACTTCGCGCACGTACCCAACCTGGTTGCCGCCGATCAGTGTATTGCCATTCTTCAGGCGAACGGCGGACCACGCCGAGGGCGCCGGGACAGACCATATCTCCCTTCCCTCGGCGGAATACTCCACCACTTTGCCCAAATCCATGTGAGCCGCGAGGAAAGTGCCGGCTTGCGTCGTGCGCACGCGGCGGAATTGCCCGTGAACGCCGTGCGGGTCGCGGACTGGCAGGACGATCTCCTTCTCCGCTTTGTTAGTCGCTTTAAGGATGACAAGTAACTTCGCCGGATCTCCGTTCTGCATGATGAGTACCCTGTCCAAGCCGATCGGGTACGCGGTGTGGATCTCGGTCCCTTGTGGCGCGTCGTAATCCCAGACGATCTGCTTGTCCGGAGTAATCTCGCTGGCACCGAACTGGCGCGAGAAGACGATGTTGCCGTTGGAGAGCATGGTGCAATCGCCCAACTCTCCCTTACGGGTGTTCGTGTAGGACCAGGCGACCTTCCCATCGCGAACGAGATACATGACCTGCCGCTCCACGCTGCGTCCCTGCCATTCACCGCAATATAGGAACGGGTGCTGGGCGAGACCTCTGCCGGGTAGAGGCGGCTCGGCTTGTTGCGCCGGAACCAGCGATGGCGCCGCGCAGCCCGCAAGCAACGCGATGAGCAATGTGTAAGTGGTTTGAAATCGCATAAGAACGTTATAGCGCTAAGACAAAGCTCCCGCCAGCCGTGCCAGATCCGTCTCATCGTTGTAAAAATGCGGCGACACGCGCAGATTGCCATGCCGTGCCGCCACCAGCACTTTGCGCGCTTGTAGCTCCCGCGCGATAGCCGGCGCTTCGCGCCCGGCGAACCGCGCCGTCACGATCTGCGAATCGTAATGCGGGCTACTGTCTGCCAGTAACACCGCGCCCGCGGCGCGCAGCACATCCTGCGTCTGGCCGGCCAGCTCCATCACCCGCCGCTCGATGCGCTCCGGCCCGATCGCCTGCATCATCTCGATCACCGCATCCATGGCGTACAACAGCGCGAACGGCAGCATGCCGCCTTCGTACTTCTCCGCCTCGGTCGAGAACTGGGGCGCGCCATGATGCAGATTCTCGTGATTGCGCCAGTCCCGATGGCTGCGCCACCCGATCACCGCCGGCGCCAGCCGCTCCCGCAACTCCGGACTGACATACATGAAACCCGCGCCATTGGGCGAGAGCAGCCACTTATAAGCGTCCACCGCGAACAGATCCGGCCGAATGCGCGATACGTCGAACTGCAATGCGCCCAGGCTCTGCGTCCCATCCAGATACAGAAGGATGCCGCGCCGCCGCAACGCCTCCGAAATCTCTTCGAGCGGAGGCCGGAAGCCGGTCGAATAATTCACCGTGCTGATGGCCACCAGCCGTGTGCGCGGCGTCAGGCTATCGTAGAAGTTCTCCCACGCCGTCTCCACGAATTCCACGCCGCAGCCGCGAAGGTGCGACGGATAGTAATAGTGATTCGGAAACTCGTCTTCCAGCGTGACGATCTGGTCGCCTGTCTTCCAGTCCAGACCGCCAAGCAACAGCGACAGGCCCGCCGACGCATTGTGAATGAACGCGATGTCCGCGGCCAGGCAGCGAATGAATTCCGCGATGCGCGCGCGAATGCTATCGGCATCGCCGAACCACCGCATGAAATCGGAGCAGGCCAATTCGTCGCGCCGCGCGAAGTGCCGCGCCACGGCCTCGGCCGCGCGCCGCGGCATCTGCCCGAATGTGGCCGTATTCAGATAGGTCCACTCCGCCAGCGACGGAAACTCGCCGCGGAGCTTTACCCACTCAGTTGCCATCACGCTCCTTGGATGGCGAGCTGAAGCTCGCCACTGCACGCTGAAGCGTACGCCACGACCCCTCAGCCACTATTTCCACCGTCTTCTTAGTTCGCCGCTCCACTAATTCGACCACTCCCCCGGCTACTTTCTTCCCTACCGTGATCCGGAACGGCACGCCAATCAAATCCGCGTCTTTAAACTTGACACCCGGCCGCTCGTCGCGATCGTCCAGCAACGCATCCAGGCCCAAGCCCAGGCACGCGCGATAGATCTCCTCGGCCGCTTTCTTTTGCGCCACGTCGGCGATGTTCACCGGCGTCACCACCACCGTGAACGGCGCAATTGCGGGCGGCAGGCTCATGCCGTCTTTATCGTGATACAGCTCAATCGCCGCGCTCAGGATTCGCTCGATGCCGATGCCGTACGATCCCATGATGGGCGTCACCTCCTCGCCCTCGGCGTTGGTCACATGCAGACCCATCGACTCGGAATACTTGTAACCCAGCTTGAAGATATGCCCGATCTCCATCGTCTTGCGGATCTCCACCGGCGAGCCGCAACTCATGCAGCCGTCTCCCGCCTCCACCTGCCGCAGGTCCATGAACTCCGCCTGAAAGTCCTCCCCAGGTGTGACGTGCCGCAAGTGATAATCGTCACGGTTTGCGCCCGCGATCATGTTGCGCCGTCCTGCGAGCGCGTGGTCCGCGAGAATACGCAGCCGCGCGACTCCTACCGGACCGAGCGATCCCGGGTCTGCGCCGAACACTTCCCGGATCTCTTCGGGATGTGCGGGGCGAAACGACGGATCGCCCGCCACGGCGCCGAATTTGGTTTCGCTCAGTTGATGATCGCCGCGCAACAGCACCAGCAGCGGCTTTCCATGAGCCATCAGAACGAGGCTCTTCATCTGCGAGCTTTCCGGCAGGCCCGTGAACGCGCTCACGTCCGCGATCGTCTTTCGCCCCGGCGTGTGAAATTCCTCGGGCGTCAGATCGCCCTCGGGGTCGGGCGCCAGCGGCGCGCTGGGGTGCGCGGCGGCCTTCTCGCGATTCGCCGCGTAGCCGCATTTCCGGCACATCACGATGAAGTCCTCGCCCGCCTCCGATTCCACCACGAACTCGTGCGACTGGCTCCCGCCCATCGCGCCTGAATGGGCTTCTACAATCAGGTGTTCCAGGCCGCACCGCTGGAAGATGCGGCAATAAGCGTCGTAGTGTTTCCGATAGGCCGCATCCAGCCCCGCCGCATCCATATCGAACGTGTAGGAATCCTTCATGATGAACTGGCGCACGCGCAGCAGCCCCGATTTCGGCCGCGGCTCGTCGCGGAACTTGGTTTGGATCTGATACCAGATTTGCGGCAATTGCTTGTAGCTGCGCAGTTCGCCGCGCGCCGTGGCCGTGACCACTTCCTCGTGCGTCATGCCCAGACACAGGTCGCGCTGAAAGCGGTCCTTCAGCCGGAACATGTTATCGCCCATCGCGTCCCATCGGCCCGATTCCTGCCACAACTCGGCCGGATTCAACGCCGGCAGCAGCATCTCCTGCGCGCCCATCGCGTCCATCTCTTCGCGCACGATACGGATGATCTTCAACAACGACCGCTGCGCCAGAAACAGGTAGCTGTAAATTCCCGCCGCCACCTGCCGGATATATCCGGCCCGCAGCAGCAGTTGATGGCTGGCCACCTCCGCTTCGGCAGGGTTGTCGCGCAGTGTGGGAATGAACAGTCTGCTCCAGAGCATAGGGTGCGACCAGTTTAACATCCGAGCGGCTGGCGCGCTTCGCGTGCCGGGGCTAGGGACTGGGGGCTGGGGGCTGGGGCGTAGAAGCGGGCGCGCTCGGCTTCGCTGTTTGTTCGCCTTGATACCCCCATTCTTTGGGTTCGTTCAGTAATTTTCATGGGTTGTTGTGCGGAATTGGGCGAAATTGGGGCATGGATCTTGATCGAATTTGGACGAGCAAAGCCAATTCCACACGTGTTTTTGTGTGGATTTTCGGATTGGGAGTTTGATGACACGCCGGATGCTCTCGATACCAGGAGAGCATGAGGCGAGGCGGGAAAGGGCAGGCAAATCGCGCAAGCCGTTCAGGAAAGGGGGAATTTATTGCGCTATTCCGTGTGAATGGCTCATGGCCCGGGCGGGGAGCGGGGCTGAGAGCCCCGCGCAGGCTGGGAGCCTGCCCCACTCAGAACTTCACCAGGTCCCACGGTTTGCGATATGGGCGGAAGAGGTAGCGGTTGGCTTCGGCATCGTCGCGGAAGTCACACCTTTCGGCGTCCCAGCTCAGCTTGCGCCCCGTCCAGTAGGCAACGTTGCCGATGCAAGCGATGGTCGTCGCCCGCACGCCTACTTCGATGTTGGCAAAGGGATCCTTGCGGTTGCGAACGAAATCCACGAAATACTTGGTGTGCAGCGGCGTAGGCTCGTCCTCGTTGATGTGCAGTCTCTCCGCGGGAGCTTGCCCGCCGCGAATCTCGGGGTACAGCTCCATACCGATGCGGTCCACGAACAGGGCCGCCTCGGTGCCGTAGAAGGCCATGCCGTGCGGCCGGTCGTCCGCGCCATGCATGCCGTAGTAGCGCATTCCGGGCGTCCTGCCGCCCAACCCGTGGCCGTTGTAGACAGAGGCCTCATAGCTCATGATGAAGTTGGGATACTCGTAGGTAGCCTGCTGGAAATCCAAGATGTCGCCGGCGTGTTCTTTGTCAAACCGGATGCCGGAAGACGAGACCTTGAGCGGCGTCTCCACGCCCATGATCTGGTGCACCGAATCGAATCGATGGTTACCGTAATCGCTGATGATGCCGTTGGTGTAATCCATGAACGAGCGGTAGTTCAGGCGGGCGCGGTTGAACGGGACCTTGGGCGACGGGCCGAGCCAGGCGTCCCAGTTCAGGCCGGCCGGCGGCTCGCTGTCCGGGACGGGCGCGGAGCCCATGCGGCTCATGTAATTCCATACGCGCACAAAGTGCACTTCGCCGATCTTGCCGCTCTGCACCATTTTGGCCGCTTCGGCGATGTGGTCCGCCGACCGGTGCTGCGTGCCGATCTGCACGATCCGATTGTTGCGGCGGACCGCGGCGACCATGGCCTTCGCCTCGCCCACGCGGTACATCACGGGTTTTTCGAGATAGACGTCCTTGCCCGCCTCGCAGGCCAGAATCAGCATCTGCGCATGCCACGGGTCTGGCGTGGCGATCAGCACGACGTCTATCTCTTTGTCGGCGAGGACCTTTCGGAACTCCGGCTCGGTCTTGGCCTGAGGCGCCCAGCTCTTGGCCGCCGTGATACGGGATTCGTAGACGTCGCACAGGGTGGCGATCTCCACGTTGCGCGGTTCTTTGAGGCGCGGATCCATGTTGCCATTGCGATAACTTTCCGGGGCCGCCGCCTGGATATCCTCCGACGTGCCGCGCATCAGCCGCGCGTCGAACCTGCCGCGGCCTCCGCACCCGATCAAGCCGACCCGAAGACGGTCGTTGGCGCCATAAACCCGAGCTGCGGATACCGCGGTCCACGCCGCCACTCCTGCGGACGCCGATGTCTTGAGAAAATCTCTTCGCTCCATAACTTGCCTTTCCCGGTGAATCCGTGCAACTGAAGTATACAATGCGGCGGCGGGGATCGGGTGCGCGACAGAAAGGTGGAGATCCCGGCAACGCCACCTGAACCGCCGGATCGCAGCACATGGCGTTATCCGCGTTCATCTGCGTTCATCTGCGTTCATCTGCGGCCAATATCGGGTTTTGGTTTTCGCGTTGGGCCGGAGGAAAAGCATATCTGGCGCACCAGATGAACGCAGATGAACGCGGATAAAACCAGTAATCGGGAAGTTGGGCCTGGAGCCGACGCGCGCGTGCGAAGAGCGGTGGTCCGACGGTCAGCGGCCCTGGCGGGATTTTTTCCTCGCCCGGCACGGCTGGCCGAGCGGCCTGCAGTACGGGTACGCAAGGATCCCGCGGCTTTCCTTGAGATTTTCACGCCCGTTGTGCCGCACAGGGTGCTTAACCGTTTTGGGGAAACCGCTCCTGACGGTCGCGGCTCGGTAACAGTCGCGTTGATTTCGAAAGGCTTACTGAGCCGCGACCGTCAGGGAGCGGTTTCTGTCAATCAGGACTCCCCAATACGGTTAAGCACCCTGCCGCACACCCGCGGCGATTCAAAACGGCGATTCGGGTTATGATATCTGCTGAATTCGGCAGATGAGAGTCGGCTTTGTCACTTGCGTCCACCCGTTCTACGAACTGCCGGCGGTGATCAGCCACCGGCAGGAGGCGGTTGCCGCGTTGGAAGCGGCCGGCGTGGAGGTCGTCGTCACCGAAACCCCGCACGACGTGCAGCAAGCCGTGGAAATCGCGGCGCGCCTGAAGGGCAGCGTCATAGATGTGGCGGTGCTGTTCTTCTGCACCTGGGTCGCCGAGCCGATCACCCTGGCACTGGCCCGCGAACTCATGGACGTCCCCATGCTGCTCTGGGCGCTTCCCTACCTCGACCGCGACATACCTATGCCGTCGCCGATCAGCGGGCTGACGGCCTCCGGCTCGAACATCCGTCGGCTGGGCAAGCATTTCGCGTACGCCATCGGCCCGGTCAACCCGGAAACGATGGAGAAGGTGACTGGCGCGCTGAAAGCCGGAGCCGCCGCCGGAGCTTTGCGCCGCGCCAGGTTCGGACTCATCGGCGACCCCTGCCCCGGGATGCTGGACGTGGAAGCGGACGAAGTGGGCCTCGGGAAATCGCTGGGTGTGACCACGGTTCATTTGGAGCTGGACTCCGTGCTCGTCGCTGCACCCCAGGACACTGGCGCGGCGAAGCGGCTGATGGCGCTGGCGGGCGGCGGAATGGACATCGGCGAAGAGACCCTGGCGGACAACCTGCGCCTGTACGCGGCGATCAAAGAACTGACGCGGGTCAACCGGCTGGATGCTTATTGTGTGCGCTGCTGGCCAGAACTACGCGACCAGCACAAGATCACGCCCTGCACGGCGCACGCCCTGATGGCCGGGGAGGGGATCGTGAGCACCTGCGAAGTGGACCTGCCGGCCCTGATCACCACGTTCGTATTGCAACGGCTGGCGGGGACTCCGGCGTTCAACTTCGACGTCACTGGCTACCTGGAAATGGAAGGAGCCATCCAGTTCGCCCACTGCGGCGCAGCCGAGCCTTCGCTGGCCGAGGGGCCCGAAACGGTCAGGCTGCGGGCGCACATGCGCACAGGGACTGGCGCGACGGTGGAGTTCGCTTTTAAACAAGGCCCGGTGACGCTGGCCAAGCTGCTCAGGCCGGTGGACGGCAGACTGCGGCTGTTCGTGGCGCAGGGCGAAGCGGTTCCCCCGCACGGAGAGGTCCGCGGCAGCGTGGCGACAGTCCGGCCGGAACCTTCGGCGGCGGCTTTCATGGACAAGATGATGGGCGAGGCGGTGGAGCATCACATCGCCCTGGTATATGGTACTTGGACGCGGGAGCTGCGGCACTTCTGCGATTTCACCGGCGTGGAGTACCTGCCGCTTTCCCAGTAACCGAAGGAGGATTTCATGTTTTCGAGACGGGGTGACTTGCGCGGGACAGATCACAAGCTTGCGCTCGGCGCGTTATTTCTGTTGTTCCTGGGAGGGACGGTCGAGCCGCAGGGCCCTCCTCCACTACCGGGCCAGAACCCAAATGGCATGCATGTCTATGTCTGGGCGGGTCTCAAATCCCATCAGGCGGGTCAGCACGACTACCCGCAGTTTCTGGCCGACTGGAGCAAGGTTCTGACCGAGCATGGGGCCGTCGTGGATGGTGCCTTGCATCCCCCCAGCAGTGCGGACCTCGAACATACCGACGTCGTCGTGATTTACAAAGGCGACGCGGGCTTCCTCAGCGACAGCGCAAAAGCCGCGCTCGAGACATTTGTCAAACGCGGCGGCGGCCTGGTCAGTTTTCACGACTCTTTATGCGGCCCGGATCCGGCCTATTTTGCGACGCTGGTGGGTGGCGCAAAGAAGCATGGTGAGGTGAACTACACTTTGGACGCGCCAGTCCACTACACAGTCGTGGACAAATCTGACCCCATCATGAAGGATATGTCCGACATCACGATTTGGGATGAAGCCTTCTTCAAGATGACGTGGGCGACGGATCCCGCCATCCACGCGCTGGCTACCGCAGAGATCGCGCCGACTCGCAGTGCCGGCGAACATAAGGGCGAAGTTGTGCCGCAAATCTGGACGTACGAACACACACTCCCCGGCGCTGAGCCTGCGCGCGCGTTCGTTTGGATGCAGGGCCATACGTACGCCAATTTTGCCAATTACCAGGTTCAGCGGACATTGCTCCGTGGCATTGCATGGGCCGGGAAGCGGCCAGTCGATGAGCTCGTGAATTACGTGGCTCCGCCCCGTCCCGCTCGCCCGGGAATGCCTCAAGCCAGTACTTCCCCATAAGCGGCGCAGAAAAAGGCTCGACGGCTCAGATCGTCATTGCGCGCGCACTTGGGGGGGACGTTTCAGGGGTGCTGGCCCGATGGCGGAGGATCCCGGCGGGGCTGCTGCCGGCTTCAGCCGGCAGAGACGGCGAACTGAAGTTCGCCGCTGCACACTAAAGCGTAATGCCGCATAGTTTTCCAGACGAGACGCGATTCTGCATAAATTGGAGGGCGGGCAATCCTGCCCGCAGCCGGCTCTGGCCGCCTAAAAAGGCGGCTGCGGCCAAGATTGGCCGCCCTCCAATTTATGCAGAGTGCTCGGATCTGGAAAACTATGCGGCATTGCGCTAGAGCGTGCGCCACGTGGCGGGGCTGAAGCCGGCTTTAGCCCGCCCTCCAGAGGCAAGCAGCGCGCCGGCCCGCTCCAGCGCCCGCTCGACTTCTTCCTTGGAAAGCGCCGTGCTGATGAAAAGCTCCTGGCGCGCGCCGGCGCTCAGCGCGATGGCCTTCCATCCATTCTGAACGGGCACGGTGATGCGCACCTTCACCGGACCGCGCGCGTCGCGCACCGGCCGGATGACGCCGGGGATGATGGAGCGGATTTCGGGAACATCGGCCAGCACGCGCTCCAGGATCTCGCGCACGCCATCGATGATGCTGTGCTCGACCTTGAGCCGGTCTTTGGCGGTACGCAGGCGCATAACGGCCAGCTTACTGCGCGCCACGCTCCGGCGGCATGAACCTCTTGATGAAGTTGGTATCGAAGCGGCCGGCCTGGAAATCGGCGTCGGCCAGGATGCGCTGGTGCAGGGGAATGGAGGTATGAATCCCCTCCACCACGAACATTTCCAGCGCGCGCTGCATGCGGTGAATGGCCTCGGCGCGGTCGCCGCCATGCACGATCAGTTTGGCCACCAGCGAATCGTAGTAGGGCGTGATCACGCAGTCCGTGTGGGCCATGGTATCCACGCGCACGCCAATACAGCCCGGCACGTGGAACCCGGTAATGCGTCCGGGCGACGGCGTGAAGGTCACCGGATTCTCGGCGTTGATGCGGCATTCGATGGCGTGCCCGCGCAGTTGGACCGGCAGGCCGATTATCTGGTCGAGCGGCTCGCCCGCGGCAATGCGGATCTGGCTCTTCACCAGGTCGATACCGGTCACGAATTCCGTCACGGGGTGCTCCACCTGGATGCGCGCGTTGACTTCCATGAAGGACAACTGGCCATCTTCGTCCATCAGGAACTCGACGGTGCCCGCGTTGGTGTAGCCGGCGGCGGCCAGCGCTTCCTTCAGTTTCGCGGCGATGGATGCGCGCAGCTCGGGCCGCATGGCCGGCGACGGCGACTCTTCCAGCAGCTTCTGATGGCGGCGCTGGATGCTGCATTCGCGCTCGCCCAGAATCTCCACGCGGCCGCGCTCGTCCGCCAGCACCTGGAATTCGATGTGCCGCGGCGCGCGCACATATTTCTCCAGGTAGACGTCGGGACAGCCGAATGCCGCGCCGGCTTCCAGTTGCGCCGAATTGAACAGCGGCTCCAGTTCGGACGCCTCGTTCACGATGCGCATGCCGCGTCCGCCGCCGCCCGCGGAGGCCTTCAGGATCACGGGATACCCGATCTCGCCCGCCACCTGGACGGCTTCCTCCGCGGTCTTCACGATGCCGGGCGAGCCGGGCAGGATCGGCACACCCGCGTCGCGCATGAACGCGCGCGCGCGCTCCTTTACGCCCATCAGCCGGATCACATCCGGACGCGGCCCGATAAACTTCAGTCCGGAGACTTCGCACACCTCCGCGAAGCCGGCATTCTCGCTGAGGAAACCGTAGCCGGGATGGATGGCATCGGCGCCCGTGATTTCGGCGGCGCTGATGATCGAGGGGATGTCCAGATAGCTGCGCGAGCTTTTGGCCGGACCGATGCAGACGGCTTCGTCGGCAAAGCGCACGTGCAGGCTGTGGCGGTCGGGCTCGGAGTAGACCGCCACGGTACGTATGCCCAGCTCCTTGCAGGCGCAGACGACGCGCAGGGCGATCTCGCCGCGATTGGCTATCAGGATTTTCTTAATTGGAGCGGATGGCAAACAGCGCCTCCCCGTACTCCACGGGCTGTCCGTTCATCACCAGCTTGCTTTCGACGATCCCGGAAACCTCGGCCTCGATCTCATTCATGAGCTTCATGGACTCGATGATGCACAAGACCTTGCCCGGTTGCACGCGTTCGCCCACGCGCACAAACGGCGGCGAACCGGGCGCGGAGGCTTCGTAGAAAGTGCCGACGATGGGGGAGCGGACCAGTTGCAGGTTCGGATCGGCGCCGGGTTCTTTGGGCGGCTCTTTGGCAGCCGCGGGAGAGCTGGCGGGCGCGGAAGCCGCCTCCGCCTTGGGCGGCGCGGCCGCATGGGAGACAGGCTGCGCCAATACCAACTCCTGATGGCCGGCAACGGAGCGGCGAATGCGCACGCGATTATCGCCGCGCTGCACCTCCAACTCGTCGATGCCGGTTTCGGTGGCGAGGTTGATCAGCTCGCGGATCTCGTCTACGGTCATGGCAATTGACTAGAATAGCAGAGGACAGACCAGGAGGCTGTCCACTCAAGTTTCTGCATTCGGTGAGCAGAGCAATGGAGGGCGGGCTTCAGCCCGCGCGGGGCTTTAGCTCCGCTCTTCGGCGAGCGAACTTCGCCCCTTGAGTTTCTACCTTTCAGGTGTATTTGGCCGCCACGTGGCGCACGCTTTAGCGTGCAGCGGCGAACTTCAGTTCGCCGTCCGGGCGAGCGAAGCTCGCCGTCCGGGCGCCGTCAGCGCGGACTGAAGTCCCCGCCGGCAAGCTAAAGCTTGCGCCACAATCCGGATGCCTTAGAGCGGGTTGCCGTCGGCATCCAGGAACTTCAGCTCGCCGAGTCCCAGCTCGCGGATGGAAGCCTCGATCTTCGCTCGATCGCCGACTACCACCCACACCACGTTATCGGGATTCACCGCCGTCTTGGCGGCGTCGGTCACCTCAGGGATCCCGAGCGCGAGGATCTTCTTGGCGTACGTCTGGTAGTAATCGTCAGGCAGCCCGAACTGCACCAGATCCAGCACGGAATAGCCCACCCCGTCCACAGTTTCCCGCGAGCCGGGCAGTCTCAACGTCATGCTCTTCTGCACCCGTTGCAACTCCTCTGCCGTGGGCGGGCGCGGCCCCACGATGCCGTGCAGCTCTTTGTTCACCTCCACGATGGACTCCTTGGTTTTGTCGGTCTGGACGGGCGCCCATACCAGGTATGGCTGCTGCCCGCGCGCGTTCAGCAAGAAGCTGCGGGCCCCGTAGGACCAATGCTTGTCCTCCCGCAGGTTCATATTGATCCGCGCGCCGAATTCTCTCCCCAGGATCTCATTCATGGCTTCAATGGCGATCTCCGCCGGGTTGTTCTTCGGAGGCGCGATCAGTCCGGCCAGAATGTCCGATTGCTCCGCGCCAGGCCGGTCCAGCAGGTACACTACCGGCTTCAGCGGGAGCGGAACGCGGCCGATGTTTTTCGGTGGCGTCTCGCCGCGCTGCCAGTCCGCGAACAGTTTCTCCAGCCTGGGCGTCAGTTCGGCGAGCGTAGTGTCGCCGACTACAATCAGCGTGGCGCCGTTGGGGTGGAACCAGGTCCGATGGAATTTCACCAGATCCTCGCGCGTGAGCTTCGCCACGCTCTCTTCGGTTCCGGACCCGGTCAACGGGTTTCCATACGCGTGTCCCTTTCCATAGAGCAGTGCTGGAAACACACGGATACCCATCAAGATACCGGTGACCTTTTCCTGTTGAATGGCTGCAATCTGGAGCTTCTTCTGCCTTTCGAAATCCGCCTGCGGAAATGCGGGGTTGAGGATCACATCGGCGTACAGCGCGAGCGTTGGATCGAGTTTGTTCTTCAGGGCGGACAGGTTCACGACTGACACATCGAGAGTCGAGTAGGCGTTCAACTGCGCCCCCAACAGCGCCAGTTCGTCGTTGATTTCGAGTGCGGTGCGCGTCTTGGTGCCGCCGGTGAGCAGCGCGGAAACGGCCTGGGCGGTCCCCGGCAGGCCGAACTGGTCCGCAGCGTAGCCGGCATCCAGCGTCAGCCAGAGATTCACGATGGGAAGCTCGTGGCGCTCCGCGAGCACGACCTTCAGACCATTGCGCAGTGACGCACGCTCTAGCTTCGGCAGCCGCGGTTCGGGCGGCGCGCCCGGTTCCGGCCGTTTCGAACGGTCCACGTCTGTCTTCGCTGATTCGTATTTGGCGAAAGGATGCACCTCCAGGATGAAGACGCCATCCGACAGCCAGCGCCGGGCCGCTGCGCGGAGGTCCTCGGCCGTTGCGGCTTCTACCCGCTTCAACGTGGCCTTGTAAGCATCCGGGCTACCGCCGAACACCTGGCTGGTGACCAGTTGGTCCGACTTGCCCCCGAACCCGCCGATGCGCTCGATGCCCCGGATGAAACCCGCCATGTAATTGCTCTTGGCGCGCTCCAGTTCGTGCGCCGTCGGTCCGGATTCGAGAAAACGCGCCAATTCTTCGTCCGCCTCTTTCTCCACCTTCGTCAGATCGTCGCCCGGACGCGCCGTGACCTGGATGTTGAACTGGCTGCCGATCTCCCGCGCATCGACGTAGGCGGCCACGTCGGTGGCAATCTGATCGTCATAAACCAGACGTTTATAGAGACGGGAAGTTTTGCCGGTCGATAGAATGTCGCTCACCAGGTTCAGGTAATCGGCGTCTTCCGAGCCCCACTGCGGCACGTTCCAGACCTTGTAGAGGCGCGCTTGCGGCACGTGGTCCTGCGCCACCTGCCGGTGCGATCCCGTCATCTTCGCAATCCACAGGCGATGCGCGGCTATGGGCGGGCCCGCCGGGATGGCCCCGAAATACTTCTCAACCTTCGCGCGCGCCGTGGCGGCATCAATGTCGCCGGCTATCGCCACGACCGCGTTCGAGGGCCCATAATATGTCTTGAACCACTCCTTCACGTCCTGCAGCGAGGCGGCGTTCAGATCCTCCATGGAGCCGATCACGGTCCATGAGTACGGGTGGCCGGCCGGGTAGGTGCTTTTCGTGATCAGTTCTTCGGTGATGCCATATGGGAAGTTCTCGCCCTGGCGTTTCTCGTTCTGCACGACCCCACGCTGGAGATCGAGAGTCTTCTGATCGATTGCCCCCACCATGTAACCCATGCGATCCGATTCCAGCCAGAGCGTGGTATCCAGCGCCGAAGTGGGCACGTTCTCGAAATAGTTGGTGCGGTCGTTATTCGTGGTGCCATTGAGGTCGGTGGCGCCCAGCGGTTCCATCACTTCGATATAGCGAAACTTGTGGTGCTCGCTGCCGCCGAACATCAGATGCTCGAACAGGTGCGCGAAACCGGTTTTCCCGGGCTTCTCGTTCTTCGAGCCCACGTGATACCAGACGTTGAAGGCCACGATGGGGGCTTTGTGATCCTCATGCACGATCAGGGTGAGGCCGTTGCTGAGCACGAATTTCTGATAAGGGATGTCGATATCGGCTCCCTGTCCGAATACGGAACGGCAGAGAACCAGGACGAGTCCCGCGGCAAGGCGGATGCGCATAGTGTTTTCCTCCGCTCGGCAAAGTGGCAGAGCAAGCAGATGATACCACAGAGGCCCATTCGGCACCGGTGACCGCTCCGTTGAAGACGCACCTCGAGCCCGCCGGCCTGCGGCCGTTGGACCAGCGAGGGCGCCGGTCCGCGGGCGAGGGCGCCCGCCCCACGAAGGCGCGTCTTCATCATCTTTGGTGGCCC
>Ga0181536_10004637_pt1 | contig 14436 bp, 12 predicted proteins | sample PEATcosm2014_Bin_41_FD_121105 | JGI IMG/M metagenome (GOLD analysis project Ga0181536, IMG submission 121105) | Peatland microbial communities from MTU Mesocosm Facility, Houghton, MI, USA - PEATcosm2014_Bin17_60_metaG | ecosystem: Environmental > Terrestrial > Soil > Wetlands > Peat | place... | reverse complement strand
TTGCTGAAACTGCAGGCGGAAGTGTACGGCCTGTATCACATGACGGATCCGGAAGCGTTCTACAACCGTGAAGATCTGTGGACGGTCGCCACCGAAGTCGGCATGAGCGAGGGAGGGGGGCAAATAACGCAGGCGATGCAGCCGAACTTCGTGCTGATGAAACTGCCGGGCGAAACCGGAGTGGAGTTCGTGGAGATTCTGCCATTCACGCCGTCCAACCGGAATAATCTGATTGGTTGGATTGCCGGGCGCAGCGACGGCGCACATTACGGTACGTCAGTGGTTTACAACTTTCCCAAAACGAAGCTGGTCGACGGGCCGCTGCAAATCGAGGCGCGAATCGATCAGAACGCGCAGCTTTCCGGACAATTGACGCTGTGGAATCAGCAAGGCTCGCACGTGCGGCGAGGGGCCCTGCTGGTGATTCCGTCCGGGCGCGCGCTGTTGTACGCGGAGCCGATTTACCTGCAGGCCGAACGGAGTCCGATGCCGGAGTTGCGTCTGGTTGTGCTCGCGCTGCAAGATAAGCTGGCGTACGGACCAACCTTCGAATCGGCGATGGCGGCCCTTTTTGGCGGAGCGGCCTCGTCCATGACCGCCCCAACGATGAGTGCCGCGGCCGTCCCGGCGGAACCGGCTCGAGGCGCACCGGCATCCAACGCGTCGCCCCAGCCCACCGATCTTAACGCGCTCATCGCGGAAGCCGCCAGAGACCTTGCCGACTACCAACGCCTGACGGCGGAGGGCAAGCTCGGCGAGGCCGGGCAAAAGCTTGAAGAGTTGAAGCGGGTACTCGACAAACTGAACACGCGCCCAAAATAGACTTGCTGCGGACTCGCTGGGGCATTCCATTGTGTAACAGGGTTGTGCCCAGTGGAGGTCAGCACGGCGATCGACAAAATCCACACTTGCACACATTGGTTCGACTGATCGGGATGCTGCCAAGTGGGTAACCCACAAACCAATCAACGGAGTCGTCGCATTACAGGTTGGGTGACGAGGGCCTTGGCATGTCTCGGGCTCGTCGCCGCAACTACCTGGGCGGCCTTCTCACTACTGCGAGTCAATAGCCTGATTGTGGGGTTTGCCTATGTCTTAATAGTTCTGGTGGTAGCTGCGAAGTGGGGCTTGGCGGAATCGTTTCTTACTTCCGTGGCGGCGATGCTCTGCCTCAACTATTTTTTCCTGCCGCCGATTCTATCGCTTACAATCGCTGACCCACAGAACTGGGTAGCTCTTTTCGTCTTTCTGGCGACAGCCATCACGGCCAGTAAACTTTCTTCAAATGCTCGTCAGCGCGCTGATGAAGCGCAGGCCCGACGAGTCGAGGTAGAGCGCCTCTACCAGTTCAGCCGATCACTAATGCTAATCGACACTAACAGGGATCTCGGTGTGCAGATAGCCGCGCAGGTGAAAGAATGCTTTGGGTTTTCGAGCGTTGCCTTTTGCGACGGGCTGACCGGCGACCTCAGCATGGCAGGCGCACCAGACGCGAGTTTCGAGCAGCAAGTCTTGCGCGATATTGCGGTTGGTGGTGCGTCTTGGTTCGTGTGGCACAAGGAATCGACTGCGAAAGGCATTGATGTGATTGTTGCTCCCGTTTTCTTGGGAGGCAAAATTCTCGGCAGCATTGGAGCCATCGGCCCTGCAGTGTCAGAACCTGCCTTGCAAGCAATTGCAAACATGGCAGGAACCGCGGTCGAACGTGCGCGACACCAGGATGCCGCTAGCAGACTGGAAGCTGCACGCCAAAATGAACGCCTAAGGAGTATTCTCCTCGACGCGTTGGCGCACGACTTCACAACGCCTCTTACGTCGATCAAGGGCGCGATCACGGCTGTGCGCTCCGCATATCAACACGAAGCGGAGGAGGACGATCTGCTGGAGGTAGTCGAAGAAGAGTCAGATAAGTTAACTGGAATGATTGACGAGACGGTGGCCATGGCACGGATTGAGCCGGGCAGGGCGAGAATTCAGCGCCGTCAACTTTGCATTATGAACCTAATTCGGTCTTCTGTTGATCGCTTGAAAAGCCTTTTGGATGGTCGACCACTGGATATTCAGGTTCACGAGGGCATCTCGCCCGTGAGCGCGGATCCTGACATGATAGGACTCGCCCTGCGGCAATTGATTGGTAATGCGGTCAAGTACTCGCCGCCCGGTTCAACAATCGCGATATCCGCGATCCAGACCGACGATATCGTTACCGTTCGAGTTCGAGACCAAGGGCCGGGAATTCCTCATAACGAGATTGAGTCGATCTTCGAGAGATTCTATCGCGGAAGCCGAACTCAAGATTCGGTGGCGGGAACCGGAATGGGTCTAAGCGTGGCGCGGGATATCATTAACGCGCATCAAGGACGATTGTGGGTGGAGAATCGGCCGGAGGGCGGCGCTCAGTTCTCGTTCAGTCTGCCAACACTTAAGGAAGATCGAAAGCCATGAACACGGAGAAAATCCTAATCGTCGATGATGAACCGCAACTTCGGCGAGTCATGAGATCAGCTTTAACCAAAGAAGGGTACATCGTAGCTGATGCAAGAAGTGGCGAGGAGGCACTGGACAAGCTGCGGGAAGAGCGCTACGACTTGATCATCCTCGACCGTAACATGCCTGGCATGGGGGGACTAGCAGCGTGTCGGTCGATTCGAGCGACCTCCGATATCGGCATTATTATGCTCACGGTTCGAAAAGCGGAGCCAGACAAGATCGAGGCTCTCGACGTCGGGGCCGATGACTACATTACGAAACCGTTCAGCATGCCGGAAGTGCTGGCTCGTGTTCGAGCGAACTTACGCCGCGTGCCACTCTCTCCACATAAGGGTCCAGTAGTGGTTGCGTTTGATGGAATCGAGTTGAATTTAGGCAGTCGTCACATTTCGATCGGGGGGCGGGACGTTCGCCTTACTCCGAAGCAGTTCGAGGTTCTTCATTATCTGGTTGCAAACCCGAACGTCGCGATCCCGCATAGCAAAATTCTTCAAGCCATCTGGGGACCGGATTATGGTGACGAAGTGGAGTACCTGCACGTCGTTATCAACCAGCTTCGCAAGAAGATTGAACGAGATCCCGCGAAACCCAGATACATTCTCACTGAACCCTGGTTCGGCTACCGGTTTCAGTTGCCCTCGAGCCGATCCTAGTTTTCCTCCAGCATCCTAGCTCAGGATCTCAGATTTGATGCGTGCGCACTAGAGGCAACCCCTGAAAGACCTTTAGGAAATCTTTAGATGGTTGTCAGGACTTTCTTAGGGACCAACTCCTAGAGTCGATCGTGACGACGCTGATAGCAGCGGTCTACGCCGGACGTCGAACGACGAACTTCTAGTCGCACTTTACGCGTCCTGGTAGCCAATGATGTTGTTTGAATGAGCCTGGAGGCTGAAATGTTCGTGATGGCGCTAATGACAGTCGTGTGCACGGCAGGCGTCGCATTTTATCTACGATTCCTGGTTGCGCTATGCAGGGAGTGCAAGCCTCGCCCAATTGGTTATTGGATCCGTCTGCGACTCGGCTCTGGCGAGGACACAGTAGTGGAAATGCGGGAGCGGAAAAAACCAGTAATGCGCGCTGCGTGAGAATGGTTTGAATGCAAGCCACTTTCCCATCGACGCAAGGTTAAACGCGAGGCTAATTCATCGCGAAGAGGATTCGGATGCTCATCCAAAAGGTTAGAGGAAAATCGCCTTGGAGGTATCGGGGCGCGATAGTCGCGCTATGCGCTTGTGCGGTGTCCCTCCGTGCCCAATCGACACTGCAGGACAAACGCGTGCCTTCGCAGTCGGAAGCCACTCAGAAGCTGCAGGAGCGGGTAACGCAGCTAGAGTCGGAGGTGAGCGAGTTGAGCGCCCTGGTGAAACAGTTGCAGCCGAGCAGCCCGGTTCCAGCGGCAGATCGGCAAAGTGCTGTTGTCCACGAGAGTGTTCAGGGCCAAGCCCCCGCGCAGGCGGTCACGACAGCCGAGGATGAAAAGACCCTCGATTTTTTCCACGGTACCACAATCAACGTGGGTCTCGACACCTACTACGCGTACAACTTCAACCACCCCATTGGTCGCGTTAATCTGTTACGCGCTTACGACGTTCTCAGCAATAACTTCAATTTGAGTCAGGCCAGTGTGATCCTTGACCATCCGCCTGACGTCGTCGCCGGACGCCGTTGGGGTGGACGCTTGGATCTGCAGTTCGGTCAGGCCACCGACACGCTGCAGGGAAATCCATCCAATGAACCACGCCCGGACATCTATCGCAATATTTTCCAGGCTTACGGTACGTACATCGTTCCTGTCGGCAAGGGCCTGAATGTCGATTTTGGCAAGTGGGGTAGTTCGCTCGGTATCGAAGGCAACTACACCAAGGATCAAATGAACTATTCCCGGTCATACTGGTTCAACTTTCTGCCCTTTTACCACATGGGCTTCCGAACCAGTTACCCGGTTAACGATCGCTTTGCCCTGAACTACTGGTTGATCAATGGCACCAATCAAGTCGAAGCCACCAATGGTTTCAAAGATGAATTGTTCGGATTCACGGCCAAGCCGCAAAAGAATCTTACCTGGACTGTGAATTACTACTTCGGACAGGATCATCCTGATCGAACTGTAACGACGAATTGCGGACCCATCCCAGTGCAGCCTGGCCTCTGCTTCACAGCGATTCAGCCAGCTCCCAATGGGCGGACACACATCTTTGACAGTTATGCGACTTGGCAGACGACCCCAAAACTGACGCTGCAAATCGAAGGAGACTATGAGATCGAACGTCTGTGGCAAAACGCCGCACCCGGCGAGTCGTCGACTCCTTCAGTAGTTACTGGCGGCGCGGCGTATGCGCGCTATCAGTTCAACCCGAAGTTCGCGCTGGCTGCGCGCGCGGAATATATGTCGGATGGCGGGCTCTTCAGCGGCATCAACCAGGCCCTGAAGGAAACCACCGTGACCTTCGACTACAACCTAGGCAACGGATTTCTCACGCGCTACGAGTGGCGGCGCGATTTCTCCAACCAGCCGTCATTCTTGACTGACGTGCAAGGGGTTCTCAGCAAACAACAGAATACGGCAACAGTTGGCCTCATCTGGTGGTGGGGTCGGAAGGAAGGCTCGTGGTAAAAGGCCGAGTTTTTTATTGGGAGGTCGATTTATGCAAGATTTGATCTATGGGGCAGTCACGATCGCGTTCTTTGTGATTGCCATTGCTTACGTGCATTTCTGCGAGCACGTGAAGTGAGGAGAACAAGATGAGCCTGGAATCGATGGTTATGCTCGCAGTCAGCGTGTTGACGGCGGTGTACCTGGTATACGCACTGCTACGTCCGGAGAAATTCTGATATGACAGCGAATGGGTGGTTGCAAATACTGGTTTTTCTCGCGCTGATCTTTCTGGTCACGAAGCCGATGGGCGTCTTCATGGCACGTGTGTTCAGCCGCGAGAAGACTTTCATGGACCCGGTGTTACGGCCGATCGAGCGGCTGCTTTATCGGGTTACCGGAGTGGACGAGGATCATGAGATGCGCTGGACGGAGTACGCGATCTCGATGCTTCTGTTCAGCGTAGTGTCGATGATGTTGCTGTACCTGATCCAGCGTCTTCAGGGTTTCTTGCCGTTTAACCCGCAGAAGTTCGGGGCGGTCAACCCGCCTCATCTGGCCTTCAACACGGCCGCTTCGTTTACCACGAATACGAACTGGCAAGCTTATTCGGGTGAGTCCACGATGAGCTACTTCACCCAGATGGCTGGTCTGGCCTATCACAATTTCACTTCGGCGGCGGTGGGCATTTCGCTGGCCATCGCGTTCATTCGCGGCATCGCCCGCCGGCAGATGGAGACCATTGGGAACTTCTGGGTTGACCTGGTCCGCAGCTGTCTGTGGGTGTTGTTGCCGTTCTGCATTGTGGGAGCTTCGGTGCTCGTTTCGCAAGGGGTGGTGCAGAATCTGCGACCCTACGACAAGGCAACGCTGATCGAGCCACAGCAGGTGCAGAGAGTCGGCCCGGATGGAAAACCGGCTGTCGGCCCGGATGGCAAGCCCATCATGGACGCGGTTACCGAGCAGACCATCGCGCAGGGTCCGGTGGCCTCGCAGGAGATTATCAAGGAGTTTGGCACAAACGGTGGCGGCTTCTTCAATGCCAATAGCGCGCATCCGTTTGAGAATCCGACTCCTGTCTCAAATCTCCTCGAAATGTTCTGTATTTTCGCAATTGGGGCCGGACTAACTTACACACTGGGCCGGATGACAGGTTCACAACGCCATGGATGGGCGGTGTGGGCGGCGATGGCGATCCTGTTCTTTGCCGGTGTGACCGTAGCTTACTGGGCGGAAGCTCGGGGTAATCCTCTACTGACTGGCACGGATCAGCACGCAAGCGCCCTGCAGGCCGGCGGCAACATGGAGGGCAAAGAGGTCCGCTTTGGTGTCGCGAGCTCCGCACTGTTTGCGACCGTGACGACCGATGCAAGCTGCGGTGCGATCAATGGATGGCACGACTCCTATATGCCGCTTGGTGGCATGGTCCCGCTCGTTAACATGATGTTAAGCGAAGTGATCTTCGGCGGAGCTGGATCCGGGATGTACGGGATTCTGATCTATGTTGTGCTTGCAGTGTTTATCGCCGGCCTGATGGTGGGGCGCACGCCGGAGTATCTGGGGAAAAAGATCGAAGCCTACGACGTAAAGATGGCTATGCTCGTGGTACTGGTGTTTCCCCTTGTCATTCTAGCGTTCACCGCGGTCTCCAGTGTGAATGGATTTGGAACTTCCGGCATAGCCAATCCTGGACCGCACGGTTTCACCGAAATCCTGTACTCATTTGTGTCCACCGCCGCCAATAACGGGTCGGCCTTTGGCGGACTAACGGTGAACACGCTGTGGTACGACGTGACTACCGGCCTGACCATGCTGGCAGGGCGGTTCTTGATGATCATCCCCATGCTCGCAATCGCGGGGAATCTTGCTCGCAAGAAATATGTACCGCCTTCACTGGGTACTTTCCCGGTGACCACACCGCTTTTCACCGTGCTTTTGATCGGCGTGATCCTGATTGTGGGCGCGCTGACGTTTTTCCCGGCACTAAGCCTGGGCCCGATCCTTGAGCACCTGCTCATGGCTGCGGGCAAGACTTTCTGAGGATTCCACTATGGCGAAGAAGCAAAAAGCAATTTGGGAATGGAAAATTATCAGGCGGGCGATTTGGGACGCTTTTCTCAAGCTGAATCCGCGCAAGATGATGGGAAATCCCGTCATGTTTGTCGTCGAGATCGGTAGCGTGATTACCACGGTGCTGCTGTTCAAAGGCGGCTCTGCTTTCAAGTTCAACCTGCAGATCACGCTCTGGCTCTGGTTCACGGTTTTGTTTGCGAACTTTGCGGAGGCTATGGCCGAAGGCAGGGGTAAAGCTCAGGCTGACACGCTGCGCAAAGCCCGCTCGGAAACAATTGCCAACCGGTTGACAGGAAGTAACGGCCAGGTGGAGAAGGTCCCGAGCGCCAACCTGCGTGTGGGCGACCTGGTGTTCGTCTCGGCGGGCGAGGCCATTCCATCGGATGGCGAGATCGTTGAAGGTGTCGCCTCGGTCGATGAGTCAGCCATCACGGGTGAGTCTGCACCTGTAATCCGGGAGGCAGGTGGCGACCGCTCCGCGGTCACCGGTGGGACGCGCGTTTTGTCCGACAAGATCAAGGTGAGAATTACCTCGAATCCCGGCGAGACGTTCCTCGATCGGATGATTGCGCTGGTTGAAGGCGCAGAACGTCAGAAGACACCGAACGAGATTGCGCTCAACATTCTGCTGGCCGGGTTGACCATTATCTTCCTGCTCGCTGTGGTAACGCTGCAGCCGTTTGCCATTTACGCCGGTTCTCCGCAGACCGTGTTTGTTCTGGTCTCGCTACTGGTCTGTCTGATTCCAACCACAATCGGCGGATTGCTTTCGGCTATCGGTATTGCGGGCATGGACCGTTTGGTTCAGCACAATGTTCTGGCGATGTCGGGTCGGGCGGTCGAGGCGGCCGGTGACGTCAACACCCTGTTACTCGACAAGACGGGCACGATCACCTTGGGGAATCGCCAAGCTTCGCAGTTTATCCCGGCGCCTGGCGTAAGTGAGAAGGAGCTTGCCGACGCGGCACAACTCTCCTCGTTCGCCGATGAAACTCCGGAGGGCCGCTCAATCGTGGTTCTTGCCAAGGAAAAGTACGGCTTGCGTGGCCGGGAACTTGCCTCGCACAAGACCCACTTTGTGCCTTTCACTGCCCAGACGCGCATGTCAGGGGTGGACTTCAACGGATTTGAGATCCGCAAAGGTGCGGCGGACGCGGTTCAGGCTTACCTCTTTCAACATAGGCGCGAGGTGCCGACTGAAGTCAAGGCCACAGTGGAACAGATCGCACGTTCCGGCGGCACACCTCTTGTGGTTGCCGAGAAAAGCCGCGGTGCACTGGGAGTGATCGAGCTCAAGGATATTGTCAAAGGTGGAATCCGCGAACGCTTCGATCAATTGCGCGCCATGGGCATCAAGACCGTGATGATCACGGGCGACAACCCGCTAACCGCTGCGGCCATCGCGCGCGAGGCCGGAGTTGATGACTTTCTCGCCCAGGCCACCCCCAAGGAGAAAATGGACCTGATCAAGAAGGAACAGGCCGAGGGCAAGTTGGTCGCGATGACCGGTGATGGCACCAACGACGCACCAGCCTTGGCCCAGGCTGATGTGGGCGTTGCCATGAATACCGGTACCCAGGCTGCCAAAGAAGCTGGCAACATGGTGGACCTGGATTCGAATCCAACCAAGCTCATTGAAATCGTCGAAATCGGCAAGCAGTTGCTGATGACGCGGGGCTCGCTGACCACCTTCTCGATTGCCAATGACGTGGCCAAGTACTTCGCTATCATCCCGGCAATGTTTGCCGGCACGTTTCCGGTGCTGAACGCGCTCAACATCATGCGCTTGCAAACGCCAGAATCGGCTATCCTTTCCGCGGTGATTTTCAACGCGGTAATCATCATCGCACTGATTCCCCTGGCGCTGCGCGGAGTCAAGTATCGGCCCATGGGCGCCGCAGCGCTGTTGCGTAACAACCTCTGGATATATGGCGCGGGCGGAATCATTATTCCGTTCATTGGCATCAAGCTGATCGACATGCTGATCACCAGCGTTGGGCTGGCATAAGGGAGTATCTCATGAAGAAAAATCTTGTCACAGCGGTACTGATGACGATAGCGACAACTATCCTACTCGGAATCATCTACCCGTTGGTGGTGACTGGAATCGCACAGGTTTTGTTCCCCAAGAAGGCGAACGGACAGTTGATTGAGGCCAATGGAAAAGTTATCGGATCTCGCATTATCGCGCAGGCATTCACCGCCCCCGGCTATTTCCACCCTCGGCCCTCCGCCGTGGGCTATGACCCTACAAACTCCAACGGATCGCAGTTTGGGCCGACAAATCAAAAGCTCGTTGATCGAGTGAAAGGCGACGTTGCCACTGCTCAAGCCGAAAACCCAGGTACGCCCGTTCCAATCGACCTGGTGACCGCTTCTGCCTCCGGGTTTGATTCTGACATTACTCCAGCCGCTGCCGCCTTCCAATTACCGCGCGTGGCCAAGGCCCGCGCGATCAACGAAGATGCGTTGCGCCGACTGGTGGCCAAGCATACTATAGGTCGACAACTGGGATTCATGGGTGAGCCGCGAGTAAATGTCCTGGAATTGAACCTCGAACTGGATAAGCAATTCCCCGGGCCCAAGCAGTCGAAGGGCGAATAAACGTTGTTCGGTAGGATCCTTCGCGCTTTTCATGATGTCGAAAAACAGGGAATTCAGGGTTTGTAGTGGGTCGCCAGTGCCGGTATCGGACGATCGCGATTGCTCGGCCACAGGAAATTCTGGATGCGATTGGGATCAAGACAGTGGCTACACTGGGCGCGTAAGCTGAATTCATCAAAGCTGGGATTGCGCCCGGCCTGCCTCAGACACCACCGGACGTGCGGTTTTCCGCATCCGACGCTTGAGCCCGGCGGTATTACGGCGCTGCAAGATCCGATGGCATGAGGAAAGCTGTTTGCCGGTTCGAATCTGGTAGCCGCATCACCCCGCACCAGCTGTTCTAATCTACGGCTGCGCGATCGTGGTGAAGCTCTCCAGCACGGCTTGGCGAGCGCGCAACGCTCTCAGCTCCTCTTCGCCGAGCCTTTCGGCGCAGCCTGCCACGGTCCGTATTTCGCGTTCGACAAGTATCCGGCGGAACTCCGGATCGGGCGTCGAGGCGGCGATGTCACCGAGGGCTCGCAGCAACCGCAAGCTGACGGCCACGTCCGTCTTCGAATACATGCGGATCTGCTCCAAGGCTACCTCCAGCAGGCGCTCGAAGTGGATCGATCCAATGCTGGCGCGAACGATGCCTGGCGGATCGTAGAGCAGCTCCTCGGGCGGCTCTCGGGAGGCGAAGCGGATCAGAATGCGGCTCAACTGATCGATTCAGTTGATGGCGGTGGTGGGGTCGTTGACCGCGGGCGAGATCGCCTTCAACGCCACATCGACAATCTGCAGGACGCCAAACTCCGCATCCTGCTGCAACGTTCGGGTCGGGCCGAAGTCGAACGCGGCAAGCAGTTCGGCGGTTCCTTCGGGAGGCAGACGGTTCCCCTTTGAGACCATCATCAGCGGGATTCCCGCCGGAACGAAGTGGCCGACCCGGCGCAGAACGCGGATCGTGACGTGATAGTGCCTCGCAAGGGCGACCAGGCGTCGCGTATCGACGAAGCGGATGTAGCCGGAATCATGGCTCAAGACGGCCACCTCGCTGGGGTTGGGCCGGAGCGGTTCAGCATCCTGCAGGTGGTGGTTCAGCCGGTGCGGCGAGGGCATGATCTCATCGATCATGGCTTCATCTTCTCCGCGTAGAACTGAGAGCATTGCTGCTCGACAAACTCGTCAAAACCGCGCCCCTCTAGCACTCGGTTGAGCTGTTCATAGAAAGGATGCGCGACCGTCCGGGGTAACTCCGTGTGCGCAATCCAAAGCTGTTCTTGGCGTCGCAGCTTCTCTCTTCGGCCCATTCCCATGCGCACATTCTACGAACCCGCGCTGTGGATCAAACAATACTTTTTCTCAGGAATCCAGACTTGCAACACGGCCTGCTAGGGGGGGTTCCAGGCAAACCGTACATGTGGCAACCCGGATTTCGCCGCTCATCGGTGCGCAGCGATTCCGACGATTCGGGACGAGGTGGTCGCCAAACCGGAAAGTGGGACCTAGCCGATAACTTCAGGGTAGCCCATCAACCGCCCACAATGATTAGTAGCGATCAATGCATGGACACGAGCCGCGCTTACCTGCGGCCGCCAGGCCGCGCGGTAGACATGGCCAGCCATTCCCGAACGATTGGTTGTAATTTGCCGTATGCTTCCCACGCGGGGCGCGCCCAGGACTTCGGGGGAATTTGCCGATTTCAAGGGGATGTTCGTTATACGATATATCGCGGAGCGCTCTCGTGACTGAACCGTAAGTCGGTTATCGCGTCGAGCCCGGTGACTGAGCCGAGAGACAGTTACGATTCTGGAGTCCCAAGTTCCGATGAGTTCACCAATTACTGAGAGGCTTCGGGACGCGGTTTCGAAGGCCCATTGGAATGTGGCCGTGGCTCTGCTGCAGACTTCCGATGCGCTCCCGGCGGCTGAGGCATTGGGTGACCTTCCTTTCGAACAGCAACAATCCCTGTTCCGCCACTTGCCCCTGGATCTTGCCGCTGCCGTCGTCGCTCAATTTCCCTACTATCACGAATACGTCCTCCTGCACTCGCTGCCCGCGGGAGAAATGCGGGCCTTGGTTGACGAAATGAACCCCGACGACCGCATGCGCTTCTTCGACGAACTCCCGGAAGAGGCTTGGCAGCGGCTAATGGACGAACTCTCGAGTGCAGTAGCCGTTGAGACTTCGGGCCAGCATGAACCAGAGACAGTGCGTGTGCCGGAACCGCCGCTTCCACAGCCGGGGGAAACCATCATCGAAGGGCGTCAGATTGAGAAGTGTTTTGAGCAACCGGACGGAAGGCAAATTCAGATCATCGCTCCCATGGACCTATCCGTCGAGTCCGGTATCATCTGTGCCCTTCTTGGGCCTTCAGGGTCCGGGAAATCGACCTTGCTGAGAATTCTATCGGGATTGACAGCGCCCTCCAGTGGCACCGTACTGGTGCATGGCCGGCCTCTGGACGGCAGTACTCCAAACATTGGCATGGTCTTCCAGAGCTTTGCATTATTCCCCTGGTTAACGGTGCTGGAGAACGTTGAGGCTCCGCTGGCAGCACGAAGCCTGCAGCACCCGGCCCAGCATCGCCAGGCATTACAAGCGCTTGCCCTCGTGGGACTCAAAGGTTTTGAAAACGCCTATCCCAAGGAACTCTCTGGGGGCATGAAGCAGCGAGTCGGGTTTGCGCGTGCCCTGGCAGTAGAACCCGAAGTGCTATTCATGGACGAGCCATTCTCCGCGTTGGATGTGCTTACCGCTGAGAGCCTCCGCCGCGAGCTGATGGAGTTGTGGATCGAGGATCAGATACCCACAAGAAGCATCTTCCTGGTCACGCACAATATTGAAGAAGCGGTTCTGCTGGCGGATCGAATCGTCGTTCTGGGAACCCATCCCGCAAAGATCCGCGCCGATTTCCGCGTTTCACTGCCGCAACCGCGCGATCGGAAGTCCGCTGAATTCCTCGTATACGTAGATTACATTTACAAAGTGATGACACAACCCGAAATGGAGTGCGACCCTTTCACAAACTTGCCCTCCCCGCGCAAGCCTTCGTTCCAGGAGTTGCCCCACGCCACGGCCGGCGGGATGGCTGGACTGCTTGAGTTCCTGACAGATCGCGGGGGCAAGGAGGACTTGTACCACCTCGCCGAAGAGTTACTGATGGAAGTGGACGATCTCTTTCCCATCATGAACGAGGCGGTCATGCTGGGCTTTGCAGATTCAAAGCAAGGAGACGTGCAGATTACTCCGGCGGGAAAGGAATTTGCAGAAGCAGATATCACGACACGAAAGAAACTCTTTCGCGAAGCCGCCCTTAGTCATGTGACCCTGATTCAACAGATTCGGAATGCTCTTGAGCGGAAGTCAGACCGGGCAGTCCCCTTGGAATTTTTTCGAGACGTTCTGGACAAGCACCTCTCCCAAGAGGAGGCTCAACGCCAGCTCGACACCGCCTTGAATTGGGGTCGATATGCGGAGATTTTCACCTACGATTCGCAAACAGATAGGTTGCTGCTAGACGAAGCCTCGGGTCACCGCTAATTCCAGCGAAGCTGCTCCTCTTCATTGATGCCGAACTGGCATTACTTGAATGCTCAACGGCCCGAGAACGGGAAAACTTAAGACCCAATTTCGTCAATCACAAGGACGCAATCGGGGCTGCTCTATGCTGATACTTGCAGCGCAATGAATTCCTGTGAACTTACTTAGGCGGTCCGTAGTGTTTGCGAAGTTCTAGGTTGACCTCCAATACGTTTACCATCTTTTCCCCTGCCAGCCCGCCAAACGGAGCTTTGGCATTGGCCTGAAGTATCTGCTCGATTTCTCTACGGATTGCCGCGGGATCACGCTTGGTGTCAGCAGCCCATTTGGAAGCGACTCGATCCAGCTGGTATTCCGCGTTCTGCAGGGTAATGTCGGGATCGAGGCCAGAACCGGAAGTCGTTACCAAATCACCAGGGATGTTCTGTAGATCAGCGTCAGGATGGTCCTGCCGCCACATGTCGAAGAAGATCGACTGAATATCCGCACCATCCTTGACCGGTTCAATCGCAGTTGTAGCCTTACCGTCGGCATCTGTGTGCGTGACCGCAGAAGGAAACCGGCCAGGATTTTCTTTGGAAAAGTTTTCAAAGAAAATCACCGCCAAATCGGCAGCCTTGGGTTGCGGGGTGCTCGGGTTGGCTTTCACCCAGTCGGCGACGACGACCGGATGCGCCTTGGTCCAGGAGTCCACATATGCGCCATGGGTGGGATCTGCACCCACCCAGGCAGTCGCCAGGCCGTTGTGGAGATCGGCCCATTGGGCCACAATTCCCGGATTTCCTTGGTACCGATCTTGCTGGAACCAAGCCTCAATATCTGGGGCTACGAGCTGTCCAGCCTTGGGTCCGCTTTGATACCTGACAATGGGGCCGATCATGCGGGCAACCCGATCACGCAGCAGGTAGTTCGAGGGAGCAAAAGTCGAAGACGCCGATGCAGATGCGTCGTATGACGCCGCCGAAGGTCGGGGCTGGAAATATTCGTCTTTCGTGAATGGTTGCGCGATCAGTTTGGAGCCGACCACTTGCCCATCGGGGCCCCTCAACAAGCTGCCTTCCGCCTTAAAGGGAAAGAAAACGTGTCCGATGACCCATACCGCGCCCGGATAGATACCGCAGACGATCACGACCGTGATCAATAGCAGA
>Ga0181536_10004636_pt1 | contig 14436 bp, 8 predicted proteins | sample PEATcosm2014_Bin_41_FD_121105 | JGI IMG/M metagenome (GOLD analysis project Ga0181536, IMG submission 121105) | Peatland microbial communities from MTU Mesocosm Facility, Houghton, MI, USA - PEATcosm2014_Bin17_60_metaG | ecosystem: Environmental > Terrestrial > Soil > Wetlands > Peat | place... | reverse complement strand
CCGGGGGGTGCAAGCGTCGCTGGCGCGACGCGACGGCTACGGGCCGCTGATTCCGTGGGCTGAAGCCACACGGCTACCTTCAAATCACCGCTTCGCGGTGCCGCAAGATGTCCAAACTCCAGCGCCGGCTTGGCCGGCCGCGAAGCGTTTGGAGTGCGGCCGGCTCCGCCTCTTTGGCGGAGGCCGGCCTCTGCCTTACCGCTGCCCTGCGGGAAGTTCGACCGCCTTGATGAAGCCGTCCTGCGTGGGGACCACTCTGATTCCGCCCAGCCAAAAAACCCTATCCAGGGCGTATATCGCCTCCTCCCTCGCCAGGCGAGTCTGAGTTGTCAGGTCGATGCGGAGCATATAAGGCCGGCCTTCGCCCTGGCTGAACTTCCGGCCGGTCATCTCGGCATAGACAGCCATTGCCTGGCCCAGAGTGGCGTTGCGGAAGTCCAGCATCCCGGGCGGTATGACTTCCTGGTTCGGCCCTCTCGACGGGGCGGACCCGGTCCGGGCCGTAGCGTTCGTGGCGCCCGAACTCGGCTGGCCGGCCCCTCTGGGAAGGACGGACTTGCTTTTGGCCGGCCATGCTTTCAGGGAGGACTCCATTTCTTTAGGCGCGACGATCATGAACTTGTCGCCGTCCGGGACGGTCACAATGTCCTGCTCCGCCAGGGCCCGCTCGATTAATCGGGCGGCCTGCGCTTGATTCGTAGCCACGCCGGGGCTATTTCACCGCAAAGCAATAGTCGAGATTGCTCGCGAACTGCGAAGGCTTTTCAACCACGGATTTCACGGATGGCACGGATAGAAGAAATCCGTGTTCATCCGTGCCATCCGTGGTCCTTTTCCACCATCAACCGCGGCTCCCTCGGACCTCGGATTTCGGATTTCCCGCCTTGGCGCTCAGCGCTTCCGCCTTCGCCGAGGCTGCGGCGGACAAGACGGCGGGCAGGCCGGCCCTGCCGGCCTGCGTTCTTTGCAGTTGCCAACAAATGTGTCGCAATTGCCGGGACGCCGCACTAGGCTCCCGGCTAGCGGCAAGACCGAGCGCAACGAAAGAATTGCAGTATGCACTTGCAGCCTATCGACTGGGTTATCGTATTGTTCACCCTGCTGATCTGCTTTGTCCCGGCGCTGTTCTTCGGCAAGCGCGCGGGCAAGAACACCACCGAGTTTTTCGTTTCCGGGCGGTCGGTGCCGTGGTGGCTGGCCGGTTTGTCCATGGTGGCCACGACCTTCAGCAGCGACACGCCGAACCTGGTGACCGAGTTCGTGCGCCGCCAGGGCGTGGCGGGCAACTGGCAATGGTGGGCGTTCACCCTCACGGGCGTCGCCACGGTCTTTTTCTACGCCCGCTTATGGCGCCGCTCGGGAGTCATGACCGACCTGGAGTTTTACGAAATCCGCTATTCTGGCAAGGCCGCCAGTTTTGTGCGCGGCTTTCGCTCGGTCTATCTCGGCCTGGTTTTCAACTCTTTCATCATGGCCACCGTTGCGCTGGCCGCCTGCAAGATTGCAGCCATCCTCTTCGGCCTGGAGCGGTGGCAGACCCTCGTGCTGTGCGGGTTGCTCAACGTCGTGTTTGCGGCCCATTCCGGCCTCTGGGGCGTCCTGGTCATCGATATGATCCAATTCTTCATCAAGATGACCGCCGTCATTGCTGCCGCCTGGTTTGCCGTCAAGCACGTCGGCGGCTTGCACGCCATGGTCTCGGCGCTTTCCGCCAAGACCGGCCCCAACGGGATCAACTACTTGAGCATGCTGCCCGACTTCAAAGGGGGGAACTGGGACACGGCGGTGGCCGTGTTCATCATGCCCATCGCCGTCCAATGGTGGGCGGTGTGGTATCCCGGGGCTGAGCCCGGGGGCGGCAGCTACATCGCCCAACGCATGCTGGCCTCCAAATCGGAAAAGGATTCCCTGGGGGCCGTCCTGTTCTTTAACATCGCCCATTACGTCTTGCGGCCCTGGCCCTGGATCCTCGTCGGCCTGTGCTCGCTGCTGGTCTATCCCCAATTGTCGGACATCCAGGCAGCCTTCCCGCATCTGGACCCGAAATTGCTCGGGCACGACATCGCCTATCCGGCCATGCTCAGGTTTCTGCCGGTCGGGTTCATGGGCCTGATGGTCGGGGGTCTCATTGCGGCGAACTCCTCCACGATACTGACCCATCTGAACTGGGGCGCCTCTTACCTGGTGCATGATTGCTACCGGCGGTTCATCAATCCCAGCGCCAAGGAGAAACACTACGTCTGGGCCGGTCGCTGGGTGACGGTGGGGCTGTTCCTGTGCGCCGGCGGCCTGACCTTCGTTCTGGACACCGCCAAGGACGCCTTCGTTCTCATTCTCCAGATCGGCGCGGGGACCGGCCTGCTCTATCTCCTGCGCTGGTTCTGGTGGCGCATCAACGCCTGGTGCGAAGTGGCCGCGATGGTCAGTTCCTTTGCCGTTTCGATCCTCCTGCTCATCCTGCGCAGAAACCACGTCATCCTCAACGCCTACTTCCACGGCGGCGCCGTGAGCCTCGACCTGCCCCTCACCGTGGCGGTCACCACCCTTTGCTGGCTCCTTATCGCCTATTTCGGCCCTCAAACCGATCGTCAGACTCTCATCGCCTTCTACAAGAAAGTCAGGCCCTTCGGCCCCGGTTGGCGCCGCATCCGGGTGGCCGCCGGCGTCAGCGAGGCCGAGGCCGCCGCCACCCGCGAGAACATTCCCCTGGCCCTGCTGGGCTGGGCCGCCGGCTGCGCGGTCATCTGGTCGGGTCTTTTCACCGTAGGCAACTTCCTTTATGGCCGCTTGGACCTGGCCTTGCTGCTGATGGGGGTGTTCCTCGGCGGCAGTCTGGCCCTTATCTATGTCATGAACAAGCTCTGGAGCGCCGCGCCCTCAGGCGCCAATCTGAAGCCTGGGGCAACGCCTCAAGCAACAAATGTGTAGCTCTTTTGCGGACACCGAGCTAAGGTCCCGGCACGATGCGCGTTGAACTTGATCCCATGTTGAACCCGGTTGCCCTGTCCCGCGCGTTCTTGCGCCTTTCATCCCGTCTTGCCCTGCGCTGGTTGGGCTTGTGGCTGCTGCTCCTGGCGGCCGGCTCGGGGCGCGGCTCGGAATGGAAACTGGTTTGGTCCGACGAGTTCGACAAACCCGGGCTGCCCGACCCCGGGAAGTGGGGCTACGAGACCGGGTTTGTCCGCAATAACGAAGCGCAGTATTACACGCGCGAGCGCAAAGAGAATGCGCGCGTCCAAGACGGGATGCTGGTCATCGAGGCGCGCAAGGAACAGTTCAAAAACCCGGATTATGACGCGAATGCCGCCGCCAAAGGCAGGGGCCAGGGGCGGCGCGGGCGCGAATGGGCCGAGTACACCTCGGCGAGCCTGACCACGCGCGGCAAGGGGAGCTGGACATACGGGCGGATCGAAGTGCGGGCCAAACTGCCCAAGGGCCGGGGGACCTGGCCGGCCATTTGGATGCTCGGCGCCGAGCGCGCGGCAGGCTGGCCGGCGTGCGGGGAAATTGACATCATGGAAGAAGTCGGCTATGAGCCGGGCGTCGTCCAGGCCCACATACACACCGCGAAATACAACCACCTGAAGAACACCAGCAAAGGCGAGCGCATCACAATTGCCGACGCCTCGGAGGCCTTCCATGTCTATGCGGTCGAGTGGGACAAAGAGCAGATGGACTTCTACGTTGACAACAAGAAGTACTTCACCTATCGGAACGAGGGGAGCGGTTCCGGGGCCTGGCCGTTCGACAAGGACCAGTACTTGATCCTTAACCTGGCCATCGGCGGCTCCTGGGGCGGAGCCAAGGGTATTGACGACTCCATATTTCCGCAGCGCTTTTACATCGACTACGTGCGGGTTTACCAGCGTTAGGAGCCGTCCAGGCACCGGCGCACGGTCCGGAGCAACGTGCGGGGCGAGCACGGTTTGTTGAGGAAACAGCACTGGGTCCGCTGGAGAAACTCCGTTTCCTTGTCCAGGGCCTCCGGGCTGTAGCCGCTCATGAAAATGAGCTTCAAGGCGGGGCGCTGGGCGCGGAGTCGCTCGGCCAGGTCCCGGCCGGTCATCCCGCCGGGCATGACCAGGTCGGTCAGGACCAAGGCGATTTCCCTCTCATGCCGGCGCCAGACCTCCAGGGCCTCGCTGGCGCAGGTGGCTTCGTGGACCTTGTAATGGAACTTCTCCAGGACCTGGCGCGTGACCGATCGCAGCGGGGGGTCGTCTTCCACCAGGAGAATGGTCTCGGGGCCTCCGCGCACGAGCGTTCCGGCCGACGGGGCGGGCCTGGCAGGGGCCGGGGACGGGATGGCGGGCAAAAGGACTTTGAAGGTGGAGCCCTGGCCGAGGCGACTGGAGACCTCAACCCACCCCTGGTGCTGCTTGACGATGCCATAAACGGTGGCCAGGCCCAGGCCGGTGCCTTGGCCCGGCGCTTTGGTGGTGAAAAAGGGCTCGAAGATGTGCTGGATATGTTCCGGGGCAATGCCGGTGCCGGTGTCGCTCACGGCCAGCTCCACGAACTCGCCGGCCCGGGCGGCGGCATCGGTTTGAACGAACTGTGCGCTGCGGATGACCTTTTCGGTGGCTATGAGAATGCGCCCGCCCCGGGGCATGGCGTCGCGGGCATTGACGACCAGGTTCAGGAGCACCTGCTCGATCATCCCCGGGTCGGCCTGCACAAAGGGCAGGTGTTCGGCATAGAGGCACTCCAGGCGGATGTCTTCGCGGATCGTGCGCTTGAGCATCTTGGTGAGGTTGCCGATCAGTTCGTTCAAACCAACGGGCTGCGAGAGCATGACTTGTTTGCGGCTGAAGATGAGCAGCTGGCGGGTCAGGCTCGCCCCCCGTTCGGCGGCGTTGATGACATGATTGAGGCCCTCGACGGTATCGGCCCCGAGCTGAGGTCCATGCAACAGGAGCAGTTCGGCGTTGCCGCTGATGATGCCCAGCAGGTTGTTGAAGTCGTGGGCCACCCCGCTTGCGAGCTGGCCGACGGCATCCATCTTCTGGGCCTGGCGCAATTGGGCCTCCAGAAAAACCTCCCGGGACACATCGCGTTTGACGGCAACATAGTTGGTGATCTGGCCGGTGAGGTCCCGGAGCGGCGTGATGCTCTCGTCCTCTTCGTAGAGCACGCCGTCTTTTCGCTTATTGACAAAGCGGCCGCGCCAGACTTGGCCTTGCACCAGGCCGGCCCACATCCGCTTGTAAAACGCCGCGTCCTGCTTGCCGCTCTTGAGGATGCGGGGGTTCTGGCCCAATGCTTCCTTGGGGCTGTAACCGGTGATCTTCTCGAAGGCCGGGTTGGCATAGACGATCGTGCCCTGGGCATCGGTGATGAGGAATGCCTCGTCAGCCTGCTCGATGGCGGTCGCCAGGCGACGCCGAGCTTCCTCGGCGGCATTGCGGCTCGTGATATCCTCGGCAATCCCCGCGATGCGCGCAGGCTTTCCGGGGGCGCTCCGAATCGGGAACCCGCGGTCCCGAATCCACCGGATCGAGCCGTCGGGCCGCACAATGCGGTATTCGATGTCCAGTTCTTCCGGCCGAGCCAGGCGCTCTTGCAGGACTTTGGCCAGGACTCGTTCGCGGTCCGCCGGGTGAACGGCGTCAATAAATGAGCCAGGCTGCTGGTAAAGGCTGGCAATCGAGCGGCCCCAGACCCGCTCGTAGGCGGGGCTGACATAGAGCATCCGATGCTCCTCGGCGCTCCTCATCCAGAACACACACTCGATGTTCTCGGCCATCTCGCGGAACCGCTCCTCGGTTTCAAAAAGCGCTCTTTGTGCGCGATGCCCTTCCACCGTGTAACGCAGCGTGCATGTCAGCAATTCCGCAGTCAGCCCCGTCTTGACCAGAAAATCCTGCGCGCCCTGGCGGACCGCGTCCACCGCCAGGACCTCATCATCCACGCCCGTGAGCACGACGACCGGAAGCCAGTCAGCCGTTGCTTCCAGGACCTTGGCCAGGGTTTCCAGTCCCTGGGAACCCGGCAGGCCCAGGTCCAGCAGCAGCACGTCGCAAGTTTGCTCGCGCAGCGCGGCCAAGCCGAGCTGCAAGTCCGGGACTCTCACCAACTCAAAGGTCCCTTGCGGCCCCGGCCTGAGCATCTCCTGGATAAGCCTCGCGTCGGCCGGATTATCTTCGATCAGCAGGATCTTCATAGGGTGCCGGCCGCTTTGTGGGTCCGCCGCCTCCGAGGCCGTCACTGGGGCCGGGAATGGGGTTGGCCGGTTCACGGCACGATTGTCCCGAACGGGTTTGCGTCCTTGTCCTTGTTGACCAGAGGCCGGTGCAGATTAACTCAAAAGCCGGCAAAGGGCCAGTAAGGAGAACCCGATTGGCTTGTAGGACCGGGCTTACAAAGCCCCTGGGTGACCGAGGCGAACGACCGACAGGCCAGCCTGTGGCGCGTTGAACCCCACCAACCCGCAGGGTTGGCAGAAGGTAGCCGGAGGCCGCCAGGGGTCAAGGGGCGACCTCCGGATTGGTCACTCCGGCGCGCACGGTTGCGCCGCGTAAGGGGGCAGAAGTAGCATGAACTCCTGAGGCAAGATTCAACACCCTGGGGTATGGGCGACCCAAGGGACATGTTTCGGCATGAGGTTCTTTAATTCCAGGGGAGTGTGTCGTGTTTGAAACCGACACACTCCTCAGTCTGCTGAAACCTTACTTGCGACCACACTTGGGTGTGGCGATGAAGCCATACAGGTTCCCAGACTGATCAGCGTACGCACCAGCCAATTTGCCGCTGTCGGTGATGACATCAAGATAAGTCCAACTCGAGCCGGGAACGTTGAAGCTGGAGAACTCGCCATTGCGGAGCAAGAATCCCTGGACGCCTGGAGCCCACAAATCGCCAGTCCAGTATGGCGTGCCGTATATGCCACAGGTCTCTCCCTCGTTGTTGATGAAGAGAGGAGTCGTAAGGCCAGGATAGCCGGGTACGTCCAGGTCCACATAGGTCTCACATGTGTCCCGCAAGAAACCATGCCACGTCCCCTCCCAAGGGTTCGCCGATGTCTGCCAAGGCTCCGTCCCGGTATAGTGGAAATACTCCCCAACGACCATGCCGGCATCGTTGATACCGGCCGGCCAGGTGGTTGCGGAACCGGGAGGATCGAAGAGCTCAAACAAGGACAGCGAGGCGTTCAGCAACAAGCCACGACTGTGAGTCCCCCCAAGGGCATCGACAGTCTGTTCTCCCCACGCCAAGCAGGTGATGACACCGAGGTCATTCATCGCCTGCGAAATACACCAATACCACTTCTGTCCATCTCTGGTGTGGTAATATGGGTAACCCCCAATGTAGGTGTATTTGCCCTCATCGTAGATGGCGTGATGGCAGAGGCAGATGCCACCCGCCGCTGCTCCGTTTATTACGGGGTTATTGAAACACAGTGCCATCTGCCCAAAGGCGTTGGGGCAGGTTGGCGTGGTGTACAGGGAGAGGGTGCCGCGGGCTGCGGGCCGCGGCATGGGAGCAAGCAGCTCCTTCCAGGCTCCGTCCTCCCAGATTGCCATGTCCCCGCATCCGACCGTAGTCGGCGTGCAATACATGATCACGACCATGCCGTTGTCGTTCATGAAGAGGTTCATGATCCCAGTGGTGCCGTCAGGCGGTTGAACCGTCTTGATATTGTAATCTGCGGTCACGTCCGGCAGTGCGGCCTGGACGGGCAGGCTTGTGGTGCAGACCGTTGCGGCAAGCGCCAGGCCCAAGCAGGCGCTCACGCCGGCGGATTGGTTTGATGTTTTGATCTTCATGTTCTGTCTCTCTTTCTGTTTCAGGTGGCAAGCACCTAGGTTTTGGTTGTTGTTTTGAACTGCATCCGTGAAGGCGTTGGTGCCCTCATCTACCAATGCGTATTTCGGGGTCAAGAAAGGGGGGAAAAATCTTCAGCCAGAAATCGCTGGAAGACGATGCGAGCATGACGTCGCCCTGAGAGAGATGTGGCGCACTTATTTTGGGCATCGACATGGGGATGGCGGTGCTTATACTGAGCCCGTGAGCAATGTCACCCGCATCCTCGACCGCGTGCAACAGGGTGATCCCCAGGCTGCCGAAGAACTCCTGCCGTTGGTCTATGGGGAGTTGCGCAAGCTGGCGGCGGCCAAAATGGCCAACGAGCCTCCGGGGAGTACGTTGCAGCCCACGGCCTTAGTACACGAGGCCTGGCTTCGCCTGGCGGACAACCAATGCCAGCAGTGGGCGGGGCGCGCCCACTTCTTCGCCGCCGCCGCCGAGGCCATGCGCCGCATCTTGATTGATAAAGCCCGTTGGAGGCGCGCCCTGCGGCATGGCGGGGAGCAGCACCGGGTGGACTTTGATGATCTGGACCTGGCCTGTCCGACGCCCGACGACCAACTCCTGGCCGTGGATGAAGCCCTCGACAAGCTGGCCTCCGCGCACCCGCGGCAGGCCGAACTGGTCAAGCTGCGATATTTCGTCGGCATGACCCTCCAGGAAGCGGCCGAGGCCCTGGGCGTCTCCGCTGATACGGCAAAGGATGATTGCGCCCTCGCCCGCGCCTGGCTGTTCCGCGAGCTGGCCAAAGCCAGTCCGTAATCATCCGCGAATTCTCAGAATTACTCCCCCGGTCACCCGGCAAATTGCGCATTATTGAGTGATGGTCGAGGCGGACCGTGAATGACGGACTATCTGACAAGCTATGAGCGCGACACGTGAGCGGGAAAGCCGCATTTTTAACGTCGCTCGCAAGCTGCCGGTCGAGGAGCGGGTCTTCTACCTTGACGGGGCCTGTGCCGGAGACACCGTGCTGCGCCGGGAGGTCGAAGACCTGCTGGAAGCCAACGACGCGGCCGGAGCGTTCCTCCTCGAACTGGCAACCGCAGGGGAGAACACCCCAAAGCCTGGGGTGCCGCCTGCTCCAGCCACGACTTTGCGCGAGGAGCACAGCCCCTCGGCGCAGCCGGGAGACACCATTGGTCGCTACAAACTCCTGGAGAAGATCGGCGAAGGCGGGTTTGGGGTCGTCTATGTGGCCGAACAGCGTGAACCGGTCAAGCGGCGCGTGGCCCTGAAGGTCATCAAGCTGGGGATGGATACCAAGCAGGTGGTGGCGCGGTTCGAGGCGGAGCGGCAGGCGCTGGCGTTAATGGACCATCCGAACATCGCCAAGGTGCTGGATGCTGGGGCAACCGAGGACGGCCGGCCCTTCTTTGTGATGGAGTTGGTGAAAGGGATTTCAATTACCAAGTACTGCGACCAGGAGAAGCTGGGCATTCGGGAACGCCTCGATTTGTTCATCAAGGTCTGCCACGCGATTCAGCATGCCCATCAGAAGGGGATTATTCATCGGGACATCAAGCCCTCGAACATCCTGGTGACGCTGCACGATGGGGTGCCCGTGCCCAAGGTGATTGACTTCGGCATCGCCAAGGCAACGCAGCAGGAGCTGACGGAGAAGACGGTCTATACGCAATTCCAGCAGTTCATCGGGACGCCGGCCTACATGAGTCCCGAGCAGGCGGAGATGAGCGGGTTGGACATCGATACGCGCAGCGACATCTACAGCCTGGGGGTGCTACTCTACGAACTGCTCACCGGCAGCACGCCCTTCGACACCAAAGAACTCTTAAAGTCCGGCCTGGACGAGATGCGGAGGATCATCCGGGAGCGCGAGCCCGTGCGCCCCTCGACCCGCATCCGCCAGACCGCTTCGCACCAGGCCCCTCCAGACCAGCCCGTCCCTCGTCCCTCGTCCCTCGCCACTGACCTTGACTGGATCGTGATGAAGTGCCTGGAGAAGGACCGGACGCGCCGTTACGACACGGCGAATGGACTGGCCCAGGACATCCTGCACCACCTGAACAACGAGCCCGTCGCAGCGCGTCCGCCGAGCACTTCATACAAGGTCCAGAAATTCGTTCGGCGGAACAAAGTGATGGTGGGGGCAGTCAGTGTGATGGTGGCAGCGCTGGTGTTCGGCATTGCGGTGAGCACCTGGCAGGCTGAAAGGGCCAGGAAAGCCGAGGCCAATGAGCGAGTTCAGCGCCGGGAGGCCACGAAGCAAAGGGACCAGGCCCGGCTGCAGGCAGATCGAGCGGAGCGGCAGACCCGCATCGCCGAGAGCAAAGCCGAGGAGAGCCGGCAGCGCCTGGTCCAAGTCAACGTCGGCAATGGCGTCCGGCTGCTCAACGAGGGCCAGCTCTTCGCCTCGCTCCCGTGGCTGGTGGAAGCCCTGCGGCTGGAGGAAGGCAAGCCGGACGGAGAGGATCTGCAGAGGTGGAGGTTAGGCGCCGTGTTGGAGCAGTGTCCAAAGCTGCTTCAGATCTGGTTTCATGAAGCTCCGGTGAACTGTGCGGCCTTTAGTCCAGACGGCCGGCTTGTCGCCACGGGCACCGGGCACATGGTTTCGGTGCTGATCGACAGAGGCACACCGCGGCAGGCCCAACTCTGGGACGTGGAGACCGGCCAGAGAGTGGGGCGGCCCCTGCTGCACGGCAGCAGCATCAGCCAAATCCGCTTTAGTCCGGACGGGCGGAGGCTCGCGACGGCCAGCGCCGATGGGACCGCGCGGGTGTGGGATGCGACCAGCGGCGAGCCGGTCACTCCGCCACTGCAACATAGTAATTCGGTGGTGGCCCTTGTGTTCAGCCGGGACGGGAGGCTCCTGGCGACGGCAAGCCACGATCAGACGGCGCGGGTGTGGGACGCGCAGAGCGGCCAGCCCGCCACCGGGCCGTTGCAGCACCTCTCCTCCTGGGTGTACGGCCTGGACCTCAGCCCGGATGGAAGCCGGCTGCTAACCACGTCGGACGATCCCTTGCTCCGCCTTTGGGACGTCAAGAGTGGAAGCGTGCGTCTTATCAGGGGCCATTCAGACAGCATTTTGGGAGTTCAATGGAGTCCCGACGGGAGCCGGTGGCTTACCGCCAGCAACGACAAGACGGCCAAGCTCTGGGATGCCGGCAAGGGAGAAGTCCTGGCCACCTGGAAGCACGACGCGGAGGTGTCGCGGGCAGCGTTCAGCCCCGACGGACGGCGCGCGGTCACGGCCAGTTTGGACGGGACTGCCCGGGTCTGGGATGCCCGGACCGGCGCACCGCTCACACCTCCGATGCGGCAAGGCGGTGAGGTCTATTATGCTGAGTTTAGTCCGGACGGACTGATGGTGGCGACAGCGGGTTCGGATCACGCGGCGCGTGTTTGGGACGCCATGACCGGCCGGCCACTGACTCCCCCTCTGAGCCACGGCGACGACGCCCGGCAGGCGGTCTTCAGCCCGGATGGACACCGCCTGCTCTCGGTGAGTTACGACGGCACCGCGCGCCTGTGGGAGCTGTCGCTGGGCAGGCCGTCCGTGGAACTCAAGCACCGTTTGCCGGTCACCCGCATCGCGTTAAGCCCGAATAATCGCCTTGTCCTCACGGCGAGCGCGGACGGGACTGCCCAGGTGTGGGACCTGAACACTGGCGAGCCCGTGGGCCCTGCCGTCCGGCACGTCCGTGGCGTGAGCGAAGCGGCGTTCAGCCCCGACGGCCAGCGCATCCTGACAGCCAGTTTCGACCGGACCGCCCGTGTGTGGGAAACGGGCACGGGCAGGCCGCTGACGCCGCCCATGCTGCATCGGGAAGGCGTATTGCATGCGGCGTTCAGTCCGGACGGCCGCCGCGTGGCGACGGCCAGCGCGGACAAGACGGCTGCCGTGTGGGACGCGGGCACGGGCCAGCGAATCACGCCGCCGCTGGTCCACGAGCGGGAGGTGCAGTGGGTTGCGTTCAGTCCTGACGGCCAGCGCCTGGTCACCGCCTGCCGGGACCGCCTGGCTCGTGTGTGGGACGCAACCACGGGCAGAGAGCTGCTGGAGTTGAAGGGTCATAACGACTTCGTCCTGCAGGCGATGTTCAGCCCGGACGGTCGCCACATCTTGACCGCCAGCACGGATAAGACCGCCCGGCTGTGGGACGCAATAACTGGGCAACCACGTGCTGAACTCGGGCATGGCGATGTCGTTATGGCTGCCAGTCTCAGCCCCGACGGCAAGCGGATCGTCACGGCCAGCTATGACAACACCGCCCGGGTGTGGGACGCCGACAACGGCCAACCCATCACTCCGCCGTTGCGCCACGAGGGCCGCGTGGAGCAAGCCGCCTTCTCGAGCGACGGACGTTGGGTGGTGACGACGAGTTGGGACCGGACCGTGCGCCTTTGGAGCGCGATCACTGGCGACCCGATCACGCCAGCGATCTGGCTTGGCGAAGCGGTGCGTGACGCGCGGCTGAGCGCGGATGGCCAACGCCTGGTTACCGCCAGCGGGTCCGCGGCCCAAGTGCGGAACTTGGCCAGAGAGGTGCGTCCCGTACCGGACTTGATTCTGCTGACACAGTTGTTGACCGGCCAAGCAACCGATGCCCAAGGCCGAAGCGTGCCGCTCAAGCCTGAGGCCGTCAAACAGGCTTGGCAGACCCTCAGGGCCAAGCCTGCCGAATCGCCGGCTGGCTCGGCGACCACCGCCTTCGCCTGGCATCGGCAAGCACTGTCCCAAGCACTCAGGCAGCAAGAGGGTTTTGCGGCCCGATTCCATCTGGCTCGTCTGCTGGAGTTGAGGCCGGGTGACGAGTCTCTCCGCCGGTTGCGCGCCGGTATGGAGGCGGGTTCGGCCGCCGGCGAAGGGCTTGTTTCAGACGAGTTCGCCGAGCTGCGGTCGCGTGTCCCACCACAAGAGGCCGAGGCTCCGGAGAATCTGATCGACTTGTCCGACTATTACAACCGGCCCTTGAGCGAGGGCTTTGATGCCTGGTGGTCAGAGTGGAGAAATCTCTCCGGTTTGCCTCGCGGCGTTCAAACCTTGGCAGGCGTGAAGTTCGATTTGCGCGGGTATGTGCGGTTGGCCGGCGGTGAAGAATTGGCAGCCGGGCCCGAACGCATCGCGGGAATTAAAATGGGACGCCCTTGCCGCCGCCTGCATTTCCTTCACGGCACCGCGTATTCCGAAGCGGAAGGCAAGGAGATTGCCAAATTCGTGATGCATTTCGCGGACGGTCAACAGAGCGAACGGGCCATCCGGTATGGCCAAGACGTGCAAGATTGGTTCCTGAGACTGGGCGGTCCGCCGGAACATAAAGACGCGGTGCGCGCCTGGGTCGGGACCAATGCGCTGACCGCGGATATGGGCGTCTCATACCGTCTCTACAAGTCGGTTTGGGACAACCCGCGTCCCGACGTCCCAGTCGAGACGATCGACTTCATTTCGGCGATGTCCTATTGCGAGCCTTTCCTGATCGCGATCACGGCGGAGTGAAACCACTCAGGCCAGAGACGCATCTATGATTGAATGAACCGTTCCTTCGCCTATGAAACCTGCTGACGACGGAGAACAAGTCCTCTTCCGCGAGGCCTTCCGCACAGCGGTAACGTTGAGCAATCTGACCGTGGTTCATCTCCCTCGACCAGAGAGGCCGCAAACGGTGCCTCACTCCACTTCGCTCATATAGAGCCCGCTGGATTTGCTCTGTCGTCGTCTCCTCTGATCTCCGCAAACAAAGTCACATTTTCAATCACTTTTTTCCTATACTCCTTCATCATTTCTGCTAACCTAATTGTGTAAATGAGTTAGGCACCCACACCCGCTGAGCCACGACCCAGCAGCCCTGCCCATGTCGAGGCGGACCAGGCGAGCGAGATTTGCTTCAAGGTGCAGGAGCCACATTACAAGGAGCACATTATGCTTTTATCCGTAGAACCACGAGACAGTTTCGACGTTGAACCAGGCCGCTACAGAGCCACTTGCACTCACATCAGGGAAATCGAAAAACAGACGGGCAAGGGAACCAAAAAAACCGGTTTGCGCACGCCAACGGCTGTGACATCGCTCTCTTCAAACGCACCTGCGAGAACCCGCGGCCCGAGGTGGAAATTGAGAGCCTGGAATTCCAGTCCACGATGAGCCCGTGCCAGCCCGCGCTGGTGGCGATTACCGTGGAGTAGAAGACGAGATTTTGATGTGAGCTTTGCCGCATGAAAGCTGAGAATAATCGGGAGGAGGTCCTCTTTCGCGAGGCCCTTAAGAAGGCCAAGGGGCTGCAGCGGAGTGCCTTCCTTGCCCAAGCCTGGGCGGAGATCGAGGCGGCCTGAGGCCCGGAAGAGACGAACGCCTCCGTAACCCACCCAAAACTAAATGCCCTGCCTGCCGCGCCGGCGCTTCTGGAATTTGGTTGCGCGGGGCGCGGCCCGGGGAGTACAAGGGGGCCGAAGCGCGGCAAAAAGTGAAGCTATGAAGACCCTATTACTCATCTGGGTAGTGACGGCCAGCTTGGCGTCGAATGTTGTGGAATTGGTTGTCCAAGGGGCCTCCGAGAACGCGCCACGGAATGCGGAGCGTCTTGAGTGGTGGCGCGAGGCGCGCTTTGGCATGTTCATTCACTGGGGGCCGGTCAGCCTCAAAGGGACCGAGATTGGGTGGTCGCGCGG
>Ga0181536_10004635_pt1 | contig 14437 bp, 12 predicted proteins | sample PEATcosm2014_Bin_41_FD_121105 | JGI IMG/M metagenome (GOLD analysis project Ga0181536, IMG submission 121105) | Peatland microbial communities from MTU Mesocosm Facility, Houghton, MI, USA - PEATcosm2014_Bin17_60_metaG | ecosystem: Environmental > Terrestrial > Soil > Wetlands > Peat | place... | reverse complement strand
TGCCGATGGCATCGATCTCATCATGCCGGATTGGTTCTATCGCGCGGTCCTCGACGACGCGCTCGTGCTCACCATCGACCCTGCGTATTTCAGCCTGACGGGTGGCCTGGAACGCTGGCTCTATCGTCTCGTCCGCAAGCACGCCGGCCACCAACGGGGCGGCTGGCGGTTCGATTTTCGCCACCTCCACGTCAAGTCGGCCAGCCTTTCGCCGTTCAAGCGGTTCGCGTTCGAACTGCGCGACATCGCGCGCAGGCAACCGCTGCCGGGCTATCGCCTCGTCGTCGAGCGCGAGACCGGCGGACGCGAATTGCTGGCGTTCACGCAGACGAAGTTATCCACAGGTACCTGTGGACAACCTGTGGAAGCGCACGTGCTATCGGGAACCAATGAGCACGTGCCATCAGGAACCGGACCCACGTGCTATCAGGAACCCAAACAGGCAAATTCTCTAGGCCGATCAATCAGTTCCGAGCCGCCTAACTTAGAATCTAACGTACAAGATTCTAACCCTTCTATTGTTGGCCCTCGCCGCGATCGGTGGAAAACTGACAGGAGCGCCCGATGATCGTGGCGCTCCTCAACCAGAAAGGCGGCGTCGGCAAGACAACGCTGGCCCTGCATCTCGCCGGCGAATGGGCCCGGAAAGGGAAAAGAGTCACCCTGATCGACGCCGATCCGCAAGGCTCGGCGCTCGACTGGTCGGAGCAGCGGGCAAGGGAAGGGCTGCCGAGGCTGTTCGGCGTCATCGGCCTGGCGCGTGACACCCTGCACCGCGAAGCCCCCGAGCTGGCGCGTGACGCCGACCACGTCGTGATCGACGGGCCACCGCGCGTCGCCGGGCTGATGCGCTCGGCATTGCTTGCCGCCGACGTCGTGCTGGTCCCCGCCCAGCCATCGCCGTTCGATGGCTGGGCATCGGGCGAGATGCTGAAGCTGATCGCCGAGGCCCGCATCTTCCGGCCTCAGATCATCGCCCGTTTTGTCCTGAACCGCTGCGCCGCGCGCACCATCATCGCCCGCGAGACCGCCGAGGCGCTCGCCGAGCACGATCCGCCGGTGCTCGCGGCCAGGATCGGCCAGCGTGTCGTTTTCGCCGACGCCGCGCAGTCCGGTCGCCTCGTCTTCGACATCGACGAGACCAGTACGGCCGCGCGCGAGGTCGCGGCGCTTGCCGACGAGATCGGGAGCCTCGTTCGATGACCGCGCGCGCATCCAGGCGCGGCTTCGCCTCCCGTCCCGGCGACGCCGACAGTTGGGTGAAGGCGCCCGACGTGACCGCGGCGCGCGACCCGGATGCGCAATCCTATACCGCCCGGCTGACAATCGACGTCACGCCCGAGTTGCGCGGCCGGATCAAGGTCACTGCTTTCCGGCGCGGCGTGACGGTCGCCGACATGCTGCGCGCCCTGCTGCTGCGCGAGTTCCCCAAGGACGGGGGAGGCGCGGCATGAGCCCAGCGCCTGACCCGTTCACCCATGTCGAACTGACCTGGATCGAGAAGCGCATCGAGCACTGGATCCGGTTCGGCCACGACGTCAGCGAGAAGATTCTCGATCGCCGCCGCCGTGTCCTGAGCTTCGCGCCCGGCAGCGTCATCGCCTACATCCGCTGGGCCTCGAACGATTTCGGCACCGTCGTCTCGCGCATCGACATTCTGCGCGCCGTCCATCCCGGCGAGGCGTTCTCGACCGTGCCGTATGTGCGTCCTGGCGGCGAAATTCTCTTGCGCCTGTCCGGCTGGCCGAAGGTCGAGCGCGTGTTGCGGGCGATCGACGCCGTCGAAGCGCTCGGCATCGATCCAACCGACGCCGCTCCCGATCATTGGCGGCATGTCCACAACCGCCTGATCGCCGGCTACGAGCCGCGGCCGTACGCGCGCGATCAACATTCCGCATGGCTCAAACGTCGGAGGATCGCGTCATGACGCGTTTCGGAGCAGTGATGGTGACCTATTTCGCGGCGATGGTGATAGGCGTTTCCGCCTTCGTTCATCCCGCGCCGAAGCTGATCTGGAACGCCAGCGCCAGCGTGCCGATCGGACTGTATCGCGTGCGACCGGCCGGCGACCTGCACGTCACCGAGTTGGTCGTGGTGCGCCCGCCGACGCCGCTGGCGAACTTCCTCGACGAGCGCGGCTATCTGCCCAAGAGCGTGCCTCTCATGAAGCACATCCTGGCGCTCCCCGGACAAACCGTCTGCCGTGCGGGTCGCACCATCACCGTCGACGCCGCCGCCATGGGCGAGGCGCTCGACAACGATCGCCGCGGTCGCTCACTTCCCGTCTGGCAAGGCTGCCGCGTCATCGCTCCGGACCAGGTCTTCCTCATGAACCGGCAGTCCGAGGACTCCCTCGACGGCCGATATTTCGGGCCGTTGCCGGCGACAACCATCGTCGGCGAAGCGGCGCCGCTCTGGATCGAGGGGAGGCAGTGACCGTGTCGAAATCGTCCCCGCGCACAGCCCTTCAACGCCAACCATCGTGCCCGGTCTCTTCCTCCTTCCCGGCCATACCGCCCGTCGTCGAGCGCCGCTCGATGGCCAACCGCGCGCGTGGTTGGCGGCAGCTCCTTTGCGGCGGGATCGCGGTCGCGCTGTTGACCGGCGGCGGCGGTGCCATTGCCGAACCGATCGCCGCAAAGCCTCCGAGCGTCGCCGCGACGGCCGATCAGGTTGCCGGCTTCGTGGCGAAAGCCTCGCAGCGCTTCGGCATTCCGGCGTCCTGGATACGCGCGGTGATGCGAGCCGAAAGCTACGGCGACGTGCGGGCGCTGTCGCCGAAAGGCGCCATGGGCTTGATGCAGATTATGCCGGCGACATGGGCAGGTCTGCGTCTTCGCTATGGCCTCGGCGCTGACCCATACAATGCGCACGACAACATCATCGCCGGCGCGGCGTATTTGCGGGAACTGCATGATCGCTACGGCGCGCCCGGTTTCCTTGCAGCCTACAATGCCGGCCCGGCCCGTTACGAAGACCACTTGGCGACAGGCCGACCGCTGCCCGCCGAGACGCGCGCCTACGTCGCTCTTCTCACCCCGCTGATCGGCGGCGGCTCGGTCGATGATGAGTTGGTTGTCGCCGTTGTGGCGCGCTCCTGGACACAAGCCCCCCTGTTCGCGGCGCGGGCGCGGAACAGCCCAGCGCACGCTCAAACATCGCCCGCCCAGCAATCGGAACAGTCGTCGATCAGCGGAACAGCGGAGGATTGGACCGCGCTTGCCCCTCAATCGGACGGCCTGTTCGTCAGGACATCGGTGCGGAATCCACGGCCATGAGCGAGATCGGGCTTCATCGCGGTCTGGCGGGCCTTGGCGTGGGTTTGAATGTCGGACTGGGGGTGCGGGGGAACACGACCAACGGACGGCAAGATAAAAGCGCCGACCGTTGTCGGGCGCATGTGGTTGGTTGGGTTGGATTATTTGGGCATTGGACCAACAGGTCCAGCTGGCGCTTGCGCCGCAAAGTCCAAGGAATTCAACGCTCAGAGCGCCATCGCCCCCCGTTCGGAGGGCTCTGGCTGCCATGAGCACACGCGACGACGACATCCATCTGCGCCCAGGCCGCATCCGCCACGGCAACCAGGGCGCCAAGCGTCCGAAGAGCTTTGTCGGCGAGGTGATGCGCGCCGCGAAGAAGGCCGGCCACACCGGCAGGACCTTCGGGCGGACCGGCGGAACCACGGGCCGATCGACCTTCGGGCGAGGCCGGCGGGCCGCCCTGTCTCTGTCCTCGCGCTCGCCTGGTCGGCGGGTGGTAGTCATGACCCGGATCGTCCGCCACCAGGGCAAGCGTTTCCGTTCGGCGCCGCTCGCAAAACACATCGCCTATCTCAAGCGCGAAGGCGTCACCCGCGACGGAACAGACGCCCGAATGTTCGACGGCCGGTCGGACGAGGCCGAGACGAAAGCTTTCGCCGAGCGGTGCGAAGATGACCGGCATCATTTCCGGTTCACGGTGTCCCCCGAGGATGCGGCGGAGATGGCCGATCTTCGGACCTTCACGCGGGAACTGATGGCCGACGCCGAGAAGGATTTGGGCACAAAGCTCGATTGGGTGGCGGTCGATCATTGGAACACCGACAATCCGCACGTCCATGTCCTCGTGCGCGGCCGGGCCGATGACGGGCGGGACCTGGTCATCAGCCGCGACTACATCAGCCAGGGGTTCCGCGGCCGCGCAGCCGAGCGCGTCACCCTGGAGCTGGGGCCGCGCAGCGAGCAGGAGATCCGGACCGCCTTGCAAAAAGAGGTCGAGGCCGAGCGCTGGACCAGTCTCGACCGCTCCCTTCGCGATATCTCCGACGAGGGCGGCGGTGTCGCCGACCTGCGTCCCGGAGGGGCCGACGAAGACCCGGAACTGCGCCGGCTGATGCTTGGCCGCGCCGCCAAGCTCGAACGCCTCGGGCTCGCCGAAGAGGTCGGACCGGCGCGCTGGACTCTGAAGCCAGGCTTCGAGCCGGCGTTGCGCGATCTCGGCGTCCGCGGCGACATCATCAAGACCATGCACCGCGCCATGACCGGCGCGGGCCATGAGCCTGACGTGACCAGCTTCGCCCTGCATGGCGATGCGGTCGCCGAGCCGGTGCTCGGCCGGCTGGTCGCGCGCGGGCTGCATGACGAGCTGAAAGGATCGGCGTACGCGATCGTCGAGGGCGTCGATGGACGCACCCATCATCTCCGCTTCTCCGACTTGGAAATGACCGGCGACGCCAGGCCCGGCGCGATTGTCGAAGCTCGCGCCTATGAGGACGCGGGCGGACGCAAGCGCCTGTCTCTCGCCACCCGCTCCGACTTCACCATTGAGGCGCAGGTCACCGCGCCGGGGGCGACCTGGATCGACCGGCAGCTTCTCGCCCGTGAGCCGGCGACCGGCGGAGGTGGATTCGGCGCCGAAGTGCGCGAGGCGATGGACCATCGTGTCGATCACCTCGTCGAGGAAGGTCTGGCGCGGCGGCAGGGCCAGAGGGTCGTCTTCGCACGCGATCTGCTCGACACGTTGAGGCGGCGCGAGCTTGACGGGGTGTCCTCAAAACTGGCCGCTGAGACTGGCCTCGCGCATCGCCCGTCCGCCGAAGGCGAGCACGTCGCCGGCGTCTATCGCCAGCGCGTCACGCTGGCGTCGGGTCGGTTCGCCATGATCGATGATGGTCTCGGTTTCCAGCTTGTGCCGTGGCGGCCGGCGCTGGAGCAGCAGCTCGGAAAACAAGTCTCTGGCGTCATGTCCCCCGGCGGCGCGGTTGACTGGAGTTTCGGGCGCAAGCGCGGGTTGGGCATCTAAGTGATCTGGAGGCAGTAGGGCCTATGTCAAAATCATCAGATCGCCACGTCCGGACCGCTTTTGTACCTTCGATGGAGAGACCTCTGTTTCTCCGTCAAGCAGAGTTCCTCGTGCGGCGTAGCTCAATGGAAAGAGCGTCCCGTTTCCTACATGCCGATGGCGGCGTGGGCGGGAAGGTTGCAGGTTCGAGTCCTGCCGCCGCATTCATGATACCATAGCACCGAGGAACCTATGACCAGACCATATCCGCCGCCGCTGCTCTCCATTCCGACCGTCGTCCCATTCGACCTGAACCCGACGGACCAAGCGCGTATCGCTAGGCCCCTTGGCCTAGTGAGGATATCGCCGGAGATCGCCACTGTGGTCGCGCACGCGATTGCTTGTTTCAACGCCACCCAGGGCGGCAGCCGCGACACGACGACCGGGACGACCCTGGCCGCCTTGGGGAAACTGTCTCGTCCCGGCCGCTCTTACGATGCGGCAATCGAACGGCTCGTCGATGATCGGTACGGCATCGACTACACAACGCACGGTCGGCTACAGCCCCTCGCACGGGCCGTGCTCGCTGGTGACCAGCAGGCGCGAGAGGCTCTTGCTGAGACGGCGCAGGCCAGAGCGATCGAACTCCGCAGCCACCCCCGCGTCGCACCTGAAACGGAAGCGCTCAGATTTTTTTGCGGCATGTTGCGGGTGATCTTCGATGCCGCCGCTTCACCGACAGTGGAGCGGACCTGGCGCAATTGCGGATCCTTTGCGCTTGAAGTGCTCTCGGTCGCAGCAATCGAGCACGCCGACTTCGACGCCCATCCGGAACGCCTGAAGGAATACCTCGGCACCGACGTCACGCCGGAATGAACCGACAGAGGTCTCGCCGATCGCGGCTTACGTGAGCCGTCGCAGAAATCGGCGAGACCTCGCGCGTAACCAATCCGATTTCTTCGCTGCTGTATCCCCAAGCCTCCGCATCATCAATTCGCGCTTGAGGCCAGCACCAAAGGGCCTGCTCATCTTCCGTCGTCATGAACGCGACCAAGATCCTCTGGGGCCAAGTGCTCCTCGTCAGCGCCGTCGTGCTCGCCTTCGTCTGGGCGGCGACGGAATGGACCGCGTGGCGGCTCGCCTTCCAGCCTCAGCTCGGCCACCCCTGGTTTGAAGTCCTCGGCTGGCCCGTCTACCAGCCGCCGGCATTCTTCTGGTGGTGGTTCGCCTTCGATGCCTATGCGCGCGAAATCTTTGTCGAAGGCGCCTACATCGCGGCGTCCGGCGGCATCGCCGCGATCGTCGTGGCCGTCACCATATCGGTCTGGCGCGCGCGGGAGGCCAAGCGGGTCACGACATATGGTTCCGCTCGATGGGCCGAGGCGCACGAAGTCCGGCAGGCCGGCATGCTTGGCCATGACGGCGTGCTCCTCGGTCGCTGGCACGACGACTACCTGCGCCACGACGGTCCCGAGCATGTGCTCTGCTTCGCACCGACGAGAAGCGGCAAGGGCGTCGGCCTGGTCGTTCCGACGCTGCTGACCTGGCCAGGCTCAGCGATCGTCCACGACATCAAGGGCGAGAACTGGACTCTCACCGCCGGCTGGCGCGCGCGGTTCGGTCGCGTGCTGCTCTTCGACCCCACCAATGCGCGGAGCGCGGCATACAATCCATTGCTCGAAGTCCGCCGCGGCGAATGGGAGGTGCGCGACGTCCAGAACATCGCCGACGTGCTGGTCGATCCGGAAGGCGCGCTGGAACGGCGGAACCATTGGGAGAAGACCAGCCATTCGCTTCTGGTCGGCACCATCCTGCATGTCCTCTACGCCGAGCCGGACAAGACGCTCGCCGGCGTCGCCAATTTTCTCTCCGATCCCAAGCGGCCAACCGAGACGACGCTGCGCGCGATGATGACGACGCCGCATCTGGGCGAACGCGGCGTGCATCCCGTCGTCGCGAGCGCCGCGCGCGAGCTGCTGAACAAATCCGAAAACGAACGCTCCGGCGTGCTGTCGACGGCCATGTCGTTCCTCGGTCTGTATCGCGATCCCGTGGTCGCGGCCGTCACGCGCCAATGCGATTGGCGCATCCGCGATCTTGTCGAGAGCGGGCGACCGGCGACGCTCTACCTCGTCGTCCCGCCATCGGACATCAGTCGGACCAAGCCACTTGTCCGCTTGATCCTGAACCAGATCGGCCGGCGACTGACCGAGGAGCTGGAGTCGAAACGCCAGCGCCATCGCCTGCTGCTGATGCTCGATGAATTCCCGGCGCTGGGTCGGCTCGATTTCTTCGAGAGCGCTTTGGCCTTCATGGCCGGTTATGGCTTGAAGGCGTTTCTGATCGCCCAAAGCCTGAATCAGATCGAGAAGGCCTATGGCCAGAACAACTCGATCCTCGACAACTGCCATGTGCGCGTGAGCTTCGCGACCAACGACGAGCGGACCGCCAAGCGCGTTTCCGACGCGCTCGGCACCGCCACCGAAATCCGCGACGCCAAAAACTATGCTGGTCATCGGCTGAGTCCGTGGCTCGGCCACTTGATGGTCTCCCGCCAGGAGACCGCGCGACCGCTGCTGACGCCCGGCGAGGTGATGCAACTCCCGCCCGACGACGAGTTGGTGCTCGTCTCCGGCTGTCATCCGATCCGCGCCAAGAAGGCGCGTTACTACGAGGATCCGCAATTGCGGACACGAATCCTGCCGCCGCCCAAGCCGTCTCGCTCGGCCGAATCCGCCAGCCGATCCCCCGCGACGCACCCGGCGCACAGCGACGATTGGGCGGGGTTGATCGTCGCGGCGCCGCCGGCGCCATCCGACGATCCCGACAACGCCGGTATTCGGCGCGAGCCTGAACTTCCCGACCACGAAGAGATCGCCCCGGAACCCCGCCAGCCAGCGCAGGAATTTGAGTTGGCCGATGATGACGCGGATGACGCCCCCCAGCGTCTCCGCGTCTTGCAGGGCCAAGTCCGCACCATCGCCCGGCAAGTCTCGCTCGATCCGGCCGACGACATGGGGCTGTGACGCGTGCGCACCAAACATACCTTCCGCCTGCCGCCCGATCTCGCCGGCAAGCTGGCCGACTACGCGGCGCGCAAACGCGTGCCGCAGGCACTGGTGGTGGAGACGGCGCTCGCCTCGCACCTGTCGCCGGATGGCGCCGACCGCTTGGAGGCCGCGCTCGCGCGGCGGCTCGACCGCATGACGCGACAGATCGAGCGTCTCGAACGGCACGTCACCATCTCGAACGAGGCGCTGGCGCTATTCGTGCGCTTCTGGCTGACCAACACCCCGCCATTGCCGGATACCGCCCAGGCGGCGGCGCAGGCCAAGGGCCGGGAGCGGTATGAGGGGTTTGTTGAGGCGTTGGGGCGCCGGCTGGCGCGTGGCCGGACGCTCGCCGATGAGGTCAGCCGAGACGTTGGCCCGAGTGCGACGGAAAGCGAGGCGGCGGCCACGTAGTGGGGGCGTTGAAATTCAAACCCGAGGTTACCCCGTTTCAAGTGGGCGGTTTGTTGGCTTGCGGGCCACGGTTACACGGCGATTTCCACCTCCTCTGCTGTGAACCAGCCCCGCTGAACGACGGTCTGGCGCATGAGGTCGGGCTCCGCGCTGTAGTAGACGATGGCCAAGCTCTCTTCGGCGCGGCTGCAGATCACGTAAAATAGCCGGCGCGTTCGATCGATGGTCGTCTCGCGACCGGCGGCTTCGTTTTCGATGTCCGCCTTGCTCTTCTCCTTCACGCCGAAAAGCTTCTCGTAGTTGAAAAGGAAGCCTCGCGCCTCATCGTCGCTGATCACGACCATAACCCTCGGAAATTCTAGGCCCTTCACGCCCTGGTGAGTGCCAAACGGCGAGACCCCGCTCGTATAAGACTCGTAGCGCCGCATCTGATCAAACGGGGTGTTCAGGGCCGTTCGCCAGGCACCCACTTCGCTTTTGATGTCGTCATCGTCATCGGCGACCAGTTTAGCCTCGTTCTCGGCTGCAAACGGCTCAAGCGAATCCGGGATTGCGAAAAGGCGGGAGACTGCGACGTTTCTCAAGACTTGCACGAGAGTCGGCTGACGGTCCGCGGTGAAGAGCGCATACAAGCTCTCGGCAGCGCCCCTCGCGGCGCCCAACAGCTCGAGCTGTTGATCAGCGGCCTGCTCCAGGCGCTTCCTGTCGAGGAGCGGCGAATTCTTCCGGACGATCGCGGCGGCTCGGAACCGATCACCCACCTGCATCGCGTTGACCAGAGGAAGAACCTCCTTCGTGAAGAACGAGATCCCGGGAAGGCTGCCGTCGAGCAGTCCGGTTCGCAGTCGGTCGATGGGGTAGAGCGCTTCGAAGAAGCCGTCGAAGCCGAAGCGGCGGGCGGCCATGTGGTGCTCGAGTGTCAGCGTCTTGACCGCGGCGGTGCCTCCTTTCCAGGCCTCGTCGCCGGTCAGCTGTGCCATCCGAGCGGCGATTCGCGTTTCGGCACCAAACTTGTCCGGCGTCGCCTCTGCCAGAACGAAAAGCCGAACCGTTCCTTCCGGCTTGTCGCTTCGGCCCTTCTGTTGCTGTCCGTCGTCAGCGGCGCGCACGTCATTGATCAACTTGATTACCCGACCGGGACAGCGGTGATTCATCCGCTTCTCCGGCCGCGCCCACCCCTCCGGGATGGCTTCCGCCAACCCAACCTTCCCGTCGGCGTAGATGCGCTGCATGGTATCGCCGCACAGCCCCAGACAGAAAGTCGATACATGTAACGATTGGACGTGAAGGAGAGCGTCCATCAGGTGGCGATTGGTGTCTTGGCTTTCGTCGATCAGGAGGACTGGATACCGAGAAACCAGCAGCCTTCGGAGGCCAGGCTTTGTGAGTAGAAAATCCGAGACCATCTGAATGACTTCGCTGTGATTCAGGGAGTCGCGGGTTCGATTGTCTCCGGTCGGGCTGTAGATGAAACGGCGGATTTCGCCGAAGCTTTCGATTCGTCTTTGCTTTGATTCGATTGATCGCGAGCGATCAGATGCTGCCTTCGTGCCAGCGCGCCCCTTCGCCTGTTGCGCCTCAAGCTCGGCAATTTCGGCTTTCAGATTCGACGAGAGCCAGTTCTTGATGTCGGTGTTGTACCCCTCGACGAGTGACCACGCGAAAGCATGGATGGTTTTGACCTCGACGCGCTGATCAAACTCCAGGCGTTGCCGGATCTCGTCGCACGCCGCGTTGGTGTAGGTGATGACGCCGATCCGTTGGCCGCCGAGTCCGAGCTGGTGCCCGAACTCCTCACAGGTGGAGCGGACCGCGTTGACCAGCGATCGTGTCTTGCCCGATCCCGCCCCGGCATACAGGAAGAAGCTGCGAGGCTTGTTGACGTTCAGGCACTCTCGAATCGTCTCGTCAGCAGCGTCGTCGAAATGGTTGTCATCGACATTTATCATCATACCGCCGCCTTCTCTGCCTTGGGCAGAATCTCGGCCTGCTTTTTTGACAACTGCTTTTCGAGCCAAGACAGACCTTCAGCGATGTAGGTAGGAACGGCGAGTTTTTCGAAATCCTCAGCCCCGATCACATCCAGAGCGAATTCCGCCTTACTCCCCGTTTTCAGTTCCTCCATCATCTTGGCGCCGATTGCCGGAGCGGTAGGTTCGTTGTTGATGGCGTCGCGGAATTTGCGGACGAGGCCGCCGCCCTCCATCGTCGAGAACGCCTCCAGATTTTGAAAGGCGAAGGCATCTTCAAAGGTATAGGGGTATGCGTCCTCACTCTCCGCAGCCTTCGGCCTCTTCACCTTAAGTCCGGTTTGATAGGCAGCACGAACTTCGAATAACGGGTCATGCTTCTTGATCTTGTCGTCCGGCTTCGCCGCGAGGAGGGCGTCGATGTCACTTAGGCCGGGGATCCAGCTCTTCAGGGTGCTGTTGTTCGTCACCTGCTTCGCCCCTGGCGCGGGCTGGACTGAGCTCCCGCCAGTCTTCTCCGCGGAGTCGAGGTCGGTGATGATCAGGGTGGTCAGCCCGAGATGTTCGATTAAGCCCTTCAGCCGATGGGCGTGGCTTCCCCCGATTTCGAGCAGTGTCACATAGCACTGATTTAAAAAAGGGTAGTGCGCACGAATGAAGTTCGGGAGTAACATTCGCTCCGCCGGTCCTTCCACGAGGATCGCCGCGTCTGCAAAGAAAAGGTCGGCGTGCTGGGCGCGCAGATATCGGGTCACGAACCTCTTTGTCTCCGTCTCATCGCCGAACACTTCGGTGAGGTTGATGACTGACGAGACCGGGACTGCAGCAGCCATCCCTGCGGGAAGCCGCCTGAAATAGCGCAGGCAGGAGAACGACGTCTCGTGCGCCACATGGCTCGAATGGGTGCTGACGATCAGCTGGGTTCTCAGTCTCTTCCCGTCTTTGAGGTCTTTGTGAGCGCGCAGAACATTATAGGCCTTCTTGATGAAGACCTGCTGCACCTGCGCGTGGAGGTGGGCCTCTGGCTCCTCGACGAGCACGAGGTGCAGCGGCTCAGTCAGGATGGCATCGCTGGTCTTCCCCGCTTTGCCGACGCGCATCCAGGCGTCGCGGAAGGCCATCAGGCGAAAAATCATCGAGATCAGGTTTTGATAGCCGAGGCCGTTGTGCCCCTCCGGCAAGCGAAGCAGTGGCGTCACGACGCCATCGTCCTCGATGACATCGACCTCGAACGAGATCGCCGCCGCGTGATTTAACCCGTCGATCGCCTTCAGTTTGGTCGAAACCTTGGGACGCGGGTCGGTGACGCCGGGATAGTTCATGCCCTCGACCTCGGAAAAGGCCGGAGCGAAGCTCTCAGTCAGGCGTGTGTCGAAGGCCTTTTGGGCCGCCTCGATAGCCAGCAGGGCTCCAAGATCGCTGGCATCGGGTCGATCTGTCGGATCAAGGTGCTTGGCGTAGTAGGTCCGAAGTTGCTCCGAAAGCCTGCTCCCGCCCGACCTGACCGGAGCGCCGTCTTCGCCATCGCTCGGCTGGATTTCCCCGAACCCTCTTTGCGCGGGGATGTCGTTGACACGGATCAGTCCCTCGAGCGGATCGCCCTCTATGAGTAGCGAGTCGGCCGGCAGTGCCTGCGGCGTCGCCTGCAGGCCTTGGCTCGGTGAGACCTTGCTCGGATCCAACGAATAGGCCCTAATCGCGAAATAGGTTGAGAGCTTTCTGCCAAGGAATTCCGTTAAACTCGCTGGCCAGACCGTGAGTTTTTGTGACGCCGGATCGACCTCGCCGCCCTTATCGCCCTTTTGTTCGGCCGCGTCCTTCAAAGCCTCGGCGTCGGAGACCGCGGCGAGGTAGTCCTTGAAGAGAGCGGAAAAGTCCTTCGGCTCAAGCCGAAGGCGCACACCGAGAAGCCCGCCCTCCCAGTCGAGCGTGGGTATCAGGTCCCTGACGTAGTGCAGTTCCCCACCCTCGACCTGTAGCCAGAGATCAAGGAACGGGAGCAAGTTCTCCCAGGCGGCGAAATCAAGCGGGATATCCTTGTCAGCTTTCCTCGCCTTGACCCACGAATGCCCGATGGCGTCGATCGCCGGCCAGCGGCACAGCGTGATGTCATGCACTTCGAAGGGCCGACCGCGAGGGGATAGGAACTTTCGCATCGCCAGGATCGCGGAAGTCTTACCACTATTGTTCGCCCCAACGAACAAGGTGGTGGAGTCCGCAAGGTCGATGCGAATGGAGAGTAGCTTCCTAAAATTCGCGATCTCGATGAACTTGATATGCATTTTAAGCCCTCTCCCAGCGCAGGAAGATAGACCGGGCGCGGCCGCCGCACCATGTCAGGCTGCATCCAAACTTGGATTCTAAGCGTGCTGGGGTCGTGAAGGCGCGCCGGGCATAGCGGAAATTCCAATTGGCCCATCGCCCGAGACGTCGTCGCCATGAGCGACAATCCTGCCTATCGCATGTCTTTCTACCCCACGGCCCTACGCCCCCATCAGCCTTGTTGCGCTCCCCCATCTCCGGCTCTTTCTAATCAACCCCGGTGATCAATCCGCCTCGACGAGGCGCGTTTTCGGGGTTCGCAGTGACGACGATCTCGTTCCGGTCAGAAGCCTTCGCCCGCGGCGCGCGCATGCTGCGCACCGCGCTTGGCCCCGCGATCGCCGGCTATCTCGAAGATCCCAGCATTGTCGAGGTGATGCTCAATCCCGATGGCCGGCTCTGGATCGACCGGCTGTCGGGCGGGCTTGAGGACACCGGTTGCCGGGTCACCCCGGCCGACGCCGAGCGAATTGTGCGTCTCGTCGCCCATCATGTCGGCGTCGAGGTTCATGCCGGCAGTCCGCGCGTCTCGGCCGAGTTGCCGGAAAGCGGGGAGCGCTTCGAGGGCCTGGTGCCCCCTGTCGTGGCGGCGCCGTGCTTCGCCATTCGCCGCCCGGCCGTCGCGGTCTTCACCCTCGGCGATTATGTCGAGGCCGGTATCATGTCCGGCGCGCAAGCCGAGTTGCTTCGCGTGGCGGTCCGGGAACGGAAGAATATCCTTGTCGCCGGCGGCACCTCGACCGGCAAGACGACGCTGGTCAACGCGCTGCTTGCCGAGGTCGCCAAGACCGGCGACCGGGTGGTGCTGATCGAGGATACCCGCGAACTGCAATGCGCCGCGCCCAACCTGGTCGCGCTGCGCACCAAGGACGGCGCGGCATCGTTGTCCGATCTCGTCCGCTCGTCCCTGCGGTTGCGGCCCGACCGCATTCCGATCGGCGAGGTGCGCGGCGCCGAGGCCCTCGATCTCCTGAAGGCGTGGGGCACCGGCCATCCCGGCGGCGTCGGCACCTTGCACGCCGGCTCCGCCATCGGCGCGCTACGCCGCCTCGAACAGCTCATTCAGGAAGCCGTCGTCACCGTCCCGCGCGCGCTGATCGCCGAGACCATCGACCTCATCGCGGTTCTCGCCGGCCGCGGCTCCGCGAGAAAGCTCGCCGAACTCGCCGCGGTGAAGGAACTCGGCCCAACCGGCGATTACGTCCTCACCCCAGCAGGAGAACCGTGATGCTGTTCAACCGTGTCCGCCATCGCTTCGCACTGGCCTACGCATTCGCCTTTGTCGCGCTCGTCTCGTCACCCGCGTACGCGGCCGGCTCCAACATGCCGTGGGAGCAGCCGCTGACACAGATCCTGGCGTCGATCCAGGGTCCGGTCGCCAAGGTCGTCTCGGTGATCGTGATCATCATGACCGGCCTGACG
>Ga0181536_10004631_pt1 | contig 14444 bp, 12 predicted proteins | sample PEATcosm2014_Bin_41_FD_121105 | JGI IMG/M metagenome (GOLD analysis project Ga0181536, IMG submission 121105) | Peatland microbial communities from MTU Mesocosm Facility, Houghton, MI, USA - PEATcosm2014_Bin17_60_metaG | ecosystem: Environmental > Terrestrial > Soil > Wetlands > Peat | place... | reverse complement strand
TTTGCTTAGGTTCTAATGTTGTGTATGGTTAGAACCTAAATGTGCAGAGAGAGACTTCCCCTGCACCTCCACTCTTTAGGGAAGTATTGCGAAGACTCGTGCTGGAAAGCCGCTTCCGTTCTTAGGCTTTGGAAACGCGGCTACGATAAGTGCCCCCCACTCGGGAACCTGATCTAAGTTCGTTAGCAACTCGATCTGATAATGATCGGTCCCGAGAACGTAACGTTCCATGTCCATATCGTTCGGGGCATTATCTGTTGTCTCATGGCCTGAAGCGACGATCTTTCGTTCCTCGTAGAGATACTTCAGCACGGGCATACTCCACCCCGGAAAGTGCTTCAGCCCGGAGGAATCCTCGTTCTGCATTGCGCGGTCATCCGGCCAACGCTTAGACCAATCCGTGCGCAGCGCAACAAAGCACCCCTCCGGAATAGGACCGTGTCTAGTTTCCCAGGCCTTGACATCATCCATGGTGACGGCGTAATCTGATTTCTTAGCCGCCTTTTCATGAATGTCCAACATGGCCATGGGCAGTATCATCTCTTTTACATCGATCTGGTCCAGCGTTCTCTTGCCTCTCACGAAATGCGCTGGTGGATCTACGTGCGTACCCCACTGCCCCACGTGCGAATATCGCTGGATGAATATCCCGTACGAACCGATAGTCCCTACTCCCTCATCGTAATAGTAGAGAGTCTCGCGTTGCTCGTCCGGAAACCCAAACCAGTGAGGAATTCCCGGGGCGAATGAATGAGTCAGGTCGACCCAACGCTTCCCTTTAATGAACTCGTAAGCTTCCTCTAGCGTTAATTTCGATTTAGCAGCCACACTACGTAACCCCTTTGAATAGAGGCAGTCTACTTACGCTGATTGCCTTATCCATTCTTTCTAATGCTTGTTGTATATTAGGAATCGAGTTGGCATAGGACAGGCGCAGGTACCCTTCCCCGTACTTGCCGAAGGCGTTTCCTAAATCGGAGGGAGCTCTTTGGTCGCTAAATCCATCGGGACTCCACGTGATCTCTGGTAGAAGTACGAGATTGCGTAGATTATCAGACCGGCTACCATCACGAAGAGCATGCTAACCACGTAGATTGGGTTGATTGGGAACCCGTTGTATGAGGGCAGGATTGTTGCGTAGGATATGAAGAGCGAGAGGACGATTCCGATTCCGCCGACTATGGTTAGCAGCGGCACTGGGCCGATCTTGAATGTTACAATTTTCGGTGAGCTTTGGAAGATGTCTTTTCGCCTGAACGGGAAGATGGCTGCTGCGAACATAACGATCGCTGCCGCAATCCACCAGCCGAAGTTGGCGTAGTCGAGGTAGCTGAACCATGTCTGATATACTGTGACGTAGACTGAGAAGTAGGCGATTACTGCGTAGAGTATGACAGCATAGTATGGGACGCCACGTTTATTCACTGCAGCAAATTTCGCGGGTAGGATCCGGTCAAATGAGTAAGCGAAAATGTTTCTGGTCGGGACGAAGAAGTACACTATTGCGAAGCCAATGTCGTTGAGGAATAAGCCGAAGGGAACTAAGAACGCCAGCGTTGGGTTGTCGGTTATGTAACTGATCAGGTAGGCTGGGGAGGGAATTACAGGTAATGGGGATTGGCCGTTCACGAAGAGCGTGGCCGAGGCAACGAGGAAGTCATGGCCAAATATGTTGTACATAGATGCGTAGAGGATGTATATGAGAACGGAGAAGATTATTGGTGAGACGAATATGGCGAGGCCCTGAGATTTTCTCGGATCACCCCTCACCTCACCAGCGAAGTAGGAACTATTCGCGTAACCAATGTAGCTGAGCATCGTGTAAACTAACCCAACGCTAGTTGCTCCAGCAGTGAAGGTGATAGGGGCACCTATCATGTTCGTTCCGCTTTTGATTATAGCGTCCACAGTCGTTCCCGACTTGGCGTTGAAACCTGCCACAAACGCGGCATGGCTAGTCGTTAGCATCATTGCCATGAAGATTACAAAGATGACGGCTTGAATACCAAAAAGTACGATGATGAATCGGAAAATATGCTTGACGGGAAGGAACATCGTTAAGACTACAAACGTTACGATCACGACAGACAGAATGAAGATTGTGTTCGGTTGACTGAGGGCTGTCGCAATTCCGGCATACGACTGGTTACCGGTCGTTATCGCTAAATTCGTGAAAACCATTGGCAGCTTAGTCGAAATAGCCAAGTAGGGGAACAGGCCGGCCCAAGTTATCATGATGACAACGAAAACAATGTTCTCCATGAATGCGATCGATGGGTGAATGATGCGTCCAACCCAAACGTAATCGCCGCCCGTTCTCGGCATTGCCGTCGAAAGCATCCAATACACATAAGCGACAACTAGGTTTACGATCAGCGCGGTAAATACGGTCGCAGTTAGATCTGCATTGGGGTATGATGCTGAAGCGTATACGATCCAAAACGCGTTGACAAGTATCCCCATGCCTACAAGATTCGCTATGAACGCGTCATTAGCGCTAACGTTTCTAGTTAGCCCCGAGCTCTTTCTAACATACAAGCTTGACTCTGACAAGTCAAAGCACGCAGCATGCGTTGGTCTACAAGTATATTAGTTGATCTACCATGTTTCCAGACAAGAGAATCCAGTTTCCGGATTAAGAATCGAGAATTTTTCTAGATCAAAATGTGTCTGGAGGTTTTAGTGCCTTTTCCAGCCAAAGGTCGGAAAAACGTCTACCGTTGGACTTCTTCGACTTCCCTGTACCAAGCTTTTTTCGTACCAGTTTTTGCTCTTTTCTCCCAGTTACGTTCCTTAGGCGTGTTGTTCACGTACTCCAGGAGTTTTTCCATCCTCTGCTCAACGATTTGACTCTGTGACGGTGAGAGTTTTCCCTCCTTCTCCAGTGTTTGTAACAGCGCTCGCACCTTCTCGAGGTTTGTCGTAGCGTCGTACCAGAATCCCCATTCACCAGACAAAATCTTTCCGATGTAGGCTCCGTCAATCGCTTGCTTTCCGAACTGGCCTTGAACATCGTGGACGAAGAAGAGCGTTATCAGGTCGATGAGGTCCTTTCGGTTGATTTGATGTATTTGGAGTTTCTCTAACACTATGTCAGCCGGACTGATAGTTGGGTAATCGACTTCAAGCCTGCCTTCTCCGGGCTTCTCGCCGAATTCCACATCGTGACTAAACTCAAGTTTGTTAATGAATATGTCAACATGAAACTTTCTTTGGGGATGGTAATAGATTAGCCTCTTATGACCGAACATACCGTTCACAAGAGTATCAGGCTGATATGCTAACTCACGGAAGATTTTGTCGATCGCACCTCTCTGTTTCCCATAGGCCGCCAAGTCCAAGTCGGTGAAGAGCGGCATTCCTTCCCCGAATCTTCCTAGAGACTTGAAGAGATCTCCATGTCCAGCGTCGCGCGCCCGAATGTAAGCGGCGAGTGAACCCAGGATTCTAAGACATACGCCACGCGATTGCGCCTTTTCTACGATCCCAATGGATTCCTTGAGGAATTCGTCATCGCTCATTTGGACAAAGTGGCTATCCGAACCTAACTCACCGCCAGGCAAGAGACTTGGGTAACCGATCATTGGTTGTTTACCGCTATATCTCTGACGCTTCAAACTCGATCCCAAAGCGGGACAACGACCCGACGAACGATCTTTCATCGCTTAGCTTGCGAGTTGCGTGGCGTCGAATTGCGTAAGGTCCGTCTGTTTCACATTCTGTTCCAGACGTAATCTCCGAGGTGATTTGGAGGCAATAAGTCTATAGCGATTCGGTGAAACCCATTTCGAATTGGTGCACGACATGAGCAAGACTAGAGTTTTCTTCGTCACTGACGTTCATGGGTCGGAACGAATGTTTCTGAAATTTACGCACGCCGGGCGCGTGTACAAAGCCGACGTACTTATGATTGGGGGAGATATTACGGGTAAAACGATTACTCCAATTTTTGAGAAAGGCGCTTCTTGGATTGCGCAATATGTTGGAACTTGGAGGACGGCCAACAACCAGGAGGAGTTAGAGAAGCTTGAGAAGGATGTACGCGAACTCGGGAGTTACCCGTACCGGACAACCGAGACCGACTGGGCCTCTCTCCGCGAAAGCGAGAAGAAGATGGACGATCTATTCGCGACCGTGATGTCTGAAAGCATCCGAAGATGGGTCAGCCTTGCGGAGGAGAGGTTGAAGCCTCTAGGAGTTAAGACGATTTTCAACATAGGCAACGACGACTTACCAATCGTAGGCGACCTGATCAAAGGTTCTGATTACGTGATCTACCCAAACGAATCAATAGTCCAAATTGATGACCACCATGAAATGCCCAGTGTGGGATACTCGAACATGACGCCTTGGAATTGTCCGGGCGACGTATCTGAAGAGGTCTTGCTATCAAGTCTGGAGAAAACGACGGCTGGGTTAAGTAAGCCTGAAACGAGCCTCTTCAATTTCCATTGCCCACCTTATGACACACAACTTGACGTAGCACCGAAACTTGATGCAAACCTAGCCCCGGTCCTAACGCCGGGAGGTGAACCTGAAATGGCTCATGTAGGATCAACGTCTGTTAGGAAAGTAATAGAAAAACTCCAACCTCTAGCAGGTCTACATGGACACATCCATGAATCGAGAGGAGTATCGAAGATTGGGAAGACACAATGTTTCAACCCAGGCAGTGAATACGTGAGTGGCGTACTACGCGGACTGGTGATAAACCTATCAGAAAAGAAAATTGACAATTACGTCTTCACGGAAGGCTGAAGCCGCGAGAACACCACAACCCCATCAGAATAATCCCGTAAATTGGGTTCAGAATCCCCAGCAGAGTACCAGCCGCCGACTCTGTTTGGAGAATACAAGAAATTTCGTATATTACATGTGGACGACGGGACAAGTCCCCGCAGTCCCGGAATCATCCAATTCCTCAAGAGCCACTAGGGGAACCTGAGGCTGCCGGCGACCGAAAGTTGGATATATGCATCATTCCCTTCACCAAGCTAGGAAGACTATTTGTCAAGAAATGAATTTTTCACCGCGAAATTCGTGATTTGGTGGAGCATCATCTGGGCGTTGGTGATCGGCTTTCTTGCGCCGATTGTTAACAACTTTACCCCGCTGCTGGACGCTGACTACAATAATGCGTGGACTCCAGATATTTTCTGGCGGCTTGTCCTCTACTACCATGGAGCTTACATCCCGTGGATGATTGCTCTCGCGGCCTTAGCTCTCGTGGTTCTCGGATTGGATTCATTGAAAGGAAAACTTGGCACACATTTGAAGCACATGGTCCTCATCGGTGGCTTCTTCGCAGCGCCTCTCGCGGCTGTCGGCGCGATTTTTGACGTTTACAATACTTTCGCCTATGGAATCCCGGTTTGGACACAGGTCGTTTCTATTGGGATAGGCGGAGAGGCAGTATTTTTCCTGATCGTAACTATGCTCAACTCTCTGAGAACGTCACCCAAAGGGTATAGGCACATTGGCTTTCCGTACTATATCGTGCTTCTCTGCGCCGTCGGCATCCTGATTGCGGCTCTGATGGGTGATATGTCAGGCTGGATGACATGGTTCGGACCGTGGCCATCAATCGTTCCGCAATACATCAACAGCACCATGTATCCCGTGCTTGGATACTATAATTCCACCGCTGTCGTAACCTGGACCGAGAACGTGGTTACCAGCCATTCACATCTCATGCTGCCATCAGTCATGGCGGCCATAGTAACCCTAACCCCCGCTGTCTATGGATACGCGAAATGGGAGAAAAGAGAAAAAGCGATCTCCACAATTGGATTCATTATTATGGCTGTTGGGTTGGTTGGAAGCATTTGGCTTTACGTTGTTTCAGGTGTGGGGAACTACGTAATACCTACACTTTTCCAGTCTGGCCCGAATGGTCTCGCCTTGGATGATTCAATCACTGGCATTGTGGCGTTTGGCGCTGCCTTTGTGTTGATTGCTCTCCTATTGTATGCTAGAAAAGGTAAGACGACTAACGGCACACCCTTGTTAAGGGATCCGCTCTTCGTTTCCTTGATTGTAGCGTGGATACTCATTTACCTACTAATCCCAGTTACCGGTTATTACATTGAGTTTAACCAGTCGTTCTACATGGCGGCCGGAATAGGTTTCGACGCGGCATACACGAGGTTCCATCAAGACTTCACCTTCTACATGCTCCCCGCGCTAGTAACGAGTATACTGATCTTTGAAACCTACGGAATATCAGGCAAGGCAAGGAAGACAGTTGGCTCACTGTACCTCCTAGGTGCGATCGTCACATTCGTTTTTGGCTACCTCTACGCCATGATCACGTTGAATATGACTTTCCTCTACATCGCCGCGGCCGGCGGATTACTCATGGGCGTGGGCGCATTGTTCGGAGCCGAATATGTCCGTAAGTCGAGCGGCCCAACAATCGAAAGTTCGAAATGAAAGGAAAGCTCAAAGAAGTCGCAACGAACGCACGAGCTCGCGTCGTTCGTAGGTAGAAAGTCTACGTCGTACAGCTGGCCTTATCAAAGGCGCCCTGCCTGCATATTTCGAGTACACCCATTCCAAGGCTAAATTTGAAACCGTAAGTTAAAACAGTGAGATGGCGTTCGGGTGTAGCGGGCTGGTAGGTAGCCTTTGGGCAACCTAGTTTCAATAACTCGAGCAAACTTCCTCCCATTAACCTTCGTCATCGTGCTCGCTGGCCTAGCAGCCGCCTTCTATTCGCATCGGACATTCCTTCCGATTGACGCTGCCCTCGTCATGGTCGGAGCTCTGCTGACGCACGCGTCAGTGAACGCCTTCAACAATTATTTCGACTACCGCTCCAAAATCGACGCTAAAACCCCCAAGACACCTTTCAGCGGCGGAGTTGACATACTCGTCAAGGGCATGATGAAGCCCTCGCAAGCACTTGCGGTGTGTCTGTTTACCCTAATCTGTGCCGCTCTGATTGGAGTCTACTTCTTGGTACGATTGTTCAACGTACTTCTTCCCCTAATCGTCTATGGAGCGATCATAATCGTCTTCTACACACCAGTTCTTTCGCGGGTGCCAGCTCTAAGCGAAATTGTTGCTGGCTCCGGCTTCGGGCTCATGGGTTTGGGAGTTTATATTACGCAGACTGGTTTAATCGACGCAGCAGGCATCGCCATACTAATCCCCATCACAATTCTCGTCGCCTTGCTCCTGTTCCTCAACGAGTTCCCGGACGCGGAGGTCGATAGGGCTGGGGGTAGGCGCCACATTGTAATACTGTTGGGAAAGAAAGGCTCTGCTTGGCTTTACGTCGCAGGCGAAGCAGCAACTTACGCTTCAATCATGCTTGCTGTCGCAGTGGGTGCAGCGCCCTTCCCAGTGCTTATTTCGCTTTTGAGCTTGCCAATTGCGTACAAGGCCGGTCGGCTTACTTTGAAAAACTACAATCGGACCTCCGACTTGGTCCCGGCGCTGGGGTCAAACGTCCTTTTCATTCTCTCAACCATCACCCTAATGGCATGTGGCTTTGCCGTAGCTTCGTTGGTTTAACATCTTACTCGTAGCTCGACGGTGTCAATCCTACGGCGCCTGCCGTAGAGCCGATTGTGAGCATGAGGAACGTTATTGCTAGCTCACCTGCAATGCAGATATTCTCGGTATGCCTGGGGTCTGAGGGCGCACACACACGAACTCAACTACGATTAATCGTCCGAACGTCACAACGACTTGCGCTACTACGCCGTTCCTTTCTCGGGTATGCAGTTTTCCGTGGTTGATCGAATATGCGACCATTCCCAGTTATCTTAATTATTCATCGGCCCCAAAAATAGGGTAAGCGACTATGATTATCGGCAATCCCTTAGTGCGGCAACTATGGGATAAATTCGGAATGCAAGCCGTGAAGTTCTGTACGATAGGCGGAAGTGCTGTGGTGCTAAGTTCGGTTCTATTGTACGCGTTCACTGAGTATGGGCATCTCTGGTACGTGTACTCGAATTGGATTGCGGTAGTCCTGGGACAAGTGTTCGCGTTTTGCGGTTACAAGTATTGGGCTTTCACAGTTAGAAAAGGCCAAGCCGCTTACACCACTAAGAGACAGGTGTGCATCCATTGGCTTGTGTGGGGATGCGGTTTAGTGATTTCCACTTGCTTGATTTATTCCCTCACAACCTACGTCCATATCTGGTACTTGGCCTCCAGCTGGGTCGCTTCGGGGGCTTCAGGTGCAAGTAACTTCTTCGCTCATAGGTACTGGACTTATAGGATCAAATAATCGGTTCTGCCAACTCTCCTTTTGGCTTTAGAGCTTCGAAAACCGTTTGGCTGGTTCAATCAGGGTCGAGTATGTGGTGTCGACCTCTGATTTTGACCGCAATACGGGCAATAGGTATCGCGACTTGAGATTCCACCCTCGCACTTGGGGCAGGTCTGTGTGGTGTATGATTTCATAAGCCCAGTTTCTGAACGTGACGAAACCCTGACAGGAAATTCACTGTGATGGCAGAGTGGGCACTGAACGTTGTCTCCGATCGGAACCATAAGTGCGCCACATTTGCAACAATATTTCACGGATTCAGGCTGCATTGAACATCTGATCGTACGTCACATGTGGTTATGTTATTTGAGTTTGTGTTGGGATGCATTTTGTATTCAGTGAAACATATGCTCATGTAACGGTTCAGATTTTGTCGAACAGTATTGTGTGCCAAGTAGTCTGCTCTAGAGTTGTTGAAGTAGTCTTCAAGTTTCTTGGGAAGTTTGATTTCGCCCAAACGTATTTCAATGCCTCTCATTGCTGCGTCGAGTCCGTCTCTCATTCCAATTGCAAAAATCCATGTCATTCGCAATGAATTTTCGGGCAGCAACTCTCTAAGGTTAAGAGTTCGGTATTGTGAGTGGGGCATATGCAGCGGGTTAAGAGAAACGTGGGAGAAAGTGATTCCAACAGACTCTTTCGGTTCATCTCTGAGAATCAAGGATTGAGCGTTGAGAGGATATCTGAGAAACTTGGCTGGACCAAGAGCAAAACCAACAGAGTGCTCAGGGTCCTTGAGAGGAAAGAGTGGATAGTAAAGAGAGTTTTTTCTGCTGCTCAGCCGATGATAGCGGTGAAGCAGAACGAGAGGGTCCAGCTCCTGAGCGACAAATTCAGGAAGCTGGTGGCTTGGAAGGATAAGTTGCAGACCAGACAGAAGGAACTTTTCGACAAGTGCGTTTCGGCACAGATGGGAGGCGATTCTGAGACGGCTAAGATGTACGCGAATCAATGCGCTGAGGTAAGGAAGATCATTAGACTTGTGGCTGGTGCCGAGGAAACACTCTCAAGGCTGAGCACTCCCGGGAGGATAAGTTGACTTAAGGGACTCTCGTAGAGTGCGGCCGTCGTAATTTTGAACGGTCCTCGTTCTGAGATTTCAGTCACGTTGAGAATGCCGGGGGTCTGTGTCACGATTCTCAGAGATGACCTTATTCTCTATCTGGATCCAAGGAAGCGCTATAGGGCCGCGGCGAGAAGCCCTCCGATAATTGGTGCAACCCAGAACAGCCAAAGCTGACTCAAAGCAACGCCTCCGACTAAGAGTGCTGGTCCGAGGCTTCTGGCCGGGTTCACTGAAGTGCCCGTTATAGGTATACCCACCAAGTGAATCATGACGAGGCTTAGTCCGATTGGGATGCCTGCAAAACCTTTCGGCACTGCCTCACTAGTGGAACCATATATCACAAGCAAGAAAATGAACGTTAATACGACCTCAGCAATGAACCCGGAAAGCATAGAGAAACCCCCGGGAGAGGCGGCGCCGTATCCGTTCTGACCCAAACCGTTCAGAGCGATGCTATATCCTGGCATTCCCAAAGCCACCCCGTAGAGCATCGTCGACGCGATCACAGCTCCTAAGCATTGCATTACAACGTAAACAGCTGTATCCTTAACTTTCATCTTGCCTGAAGCGAGCATCGAGATCGATATCGCCGGATTGATGTGACAGCCCGAGATACCTCCAATAGCGTACACCATCACCAACACCGACAACCCAAAAGTGAAGGCGATCCCAACGAAACCAATCTCCTTACCGGCAAGTACCGCACTGCCGCAACCCATGAAGACCAACACAAATGTGCCGACGAGTTCAGCGACATATTTCTTTGAGTCGCTTATCGTGCTCATGAAAAAAGGACCGCCAGGTCAAGTCGTATTTAACAATTATCTCATTCAAGGAAGCGAATAATTTTGTGATCTTTCATCTTCATCGCCAACTCTTTCTTTACAGATTATACTTGTTTCTGCTATTCTATCAGTCCAGTGTGCGGTTTGCGCTGAAAGAATCGATTGTGGGGATTCATTGACCCGAGGATTCAACCTGTAACTTCCGAATTCTCGGAGTTGAAGAGTGCTATCTGGATTACTAGGTGATCACGCGTATGGTCCATAGGTCGAGAGCCAGATGTTCGTCGAGTACGTAGGCGTATGGAAGTGTGAAATATCCCTTGATGCCCCACGATTTCCCCCATGAGTTCCGTACAATGAACCACTGTTTTGAGTCATCATAGCCCACCGCCATCACAGCGTGACCCCCTATCGGCTTATCCCCCGGCGCAGGCATTGACACGTGGCCAGTCCTCGCAACTTTCGCACTTTCCAAGCTTGCGTGCGCTCTGAATCCGAAGACGAATGGGTATCCTGAAGCGAGACAACCTTTGAGTTGCTTGGCCTTATGGGTTAACCGCTGGTACTTTACCGCTCTATATTTCCTAGCCTGAACATAGCACAGTCGGGTAGGCGCCTCGGCGAATTTCGAAATGACGTACGGCCACAGCGACTCGCGACAATCCCCAACTTTTGCCACGGTTTTTATTCCATCACGGAGCGGGGCTCCTGAATCTGCTTTCGCGGTGCCCGCCATGACTCGTTCATTGTAATACAGAAATAGTCGGGACGGCTTGAATCTTGCTTGCTTCTGTTTCTTCAGATCGAATTGCACTGCCGCAGCAATCGCATTTGCGGTGCAGCTGTTAAGGTTACCTTGATCATAAACTGGGGGGCACCGCCGTCTGAGGTCTGTCCTTGACGGGAGCTTTGCGAGGATTTCGGGCGGCGCTACGTATGGGTGATCTCGTCGGTCCGGAGGATCTGGGATCCAACCATATTTCCGATTCTTCATTGTACTAACGCCATCTCCTCATTTTTTCTTGATTCAATCCAGATCCGACGTTGAATTGACTTCACCCTGGCGGGGTGCCTGTTCCATCACGCCGGTTTTCTTAACCAATTCATCGAACCTTGGGTCTGATGTGATAGTATCGTAGAATGGTCCTAGTTTGACTTGGAAAGGAGTAATTGAACGAACTTTGAAAGCCTTTTCGAGCCATTCAAATGCGCGGTCCAGGTTGCCCACCTTTGAATGAATGATCGCTAAGCGCTGAGGTTCCAAGTCTTCACGGGTAGCGGCCTCTTCACACTCTTTGAGAATTTGCTCCGCCTCTTTCTTCCTGCCGGACATAGCGTAAACGAATCCAAGCTCAACTCTCCAATGCGTTGTCGCTGGGACTCGGCGCATCACCCACTGCAATTCCGCAAGCGCTTCGTCGAACCTAGCCTTAGCCAGGCACGCATCGGATCGGTTAGCATGCGCTGGCACGAAATTGTGATCAAGCTCGAGTGACCGGTCGAGTTCTTTCATCGCATCGTCGTACAGTCGAGCGTAAATGTAGAGACCGCCCGCATATGCATGTATCATTGGGGACAGTGGATCAAGATCTTCCGCGATCTTCAGTTGATTGATTGCCTCCTCAATTCTGCCTAGGCTTAGGAGGTGGATGGAATACCAGTGATGGGCCTTTGCGAAGTTAGGCTCAGCTTCTATGGCTTCGGAGAATTCCTCTTCCGCTGCAGACCAGTTCCATTCGTTGCTCAGAATGTTTCCAAGCGAAGTATGGGCTTCGGCAAGTGCTCGGTCGAGGCTGAGCGCTTTCGTCAAAGCGTTCCTTGCTTTTTTGTAGCCTTCTTTCGGAGGTAGGTATCCGTGGTTCACAAGTACAACGTAGCAGTCAGCCAGCCCAGAGTAGGCACGAGCAAATTCAGGGTCCTTCTCGATCGCCTCTTCGAAATATTCGACCGCTTTCGTGAGAGAATCTCTGGATCTCTCGTTCCAACAGACCCTGCCCTTCAAGTAAAGCGTGTACGCGTCGAGATCTCCCGTCAGTCTCTTCTCAAGATATTCTTTTTCTTCCGTTAGAAGTTGCGTTTTAAGAGCTTCCGCAACATTCGTGGCAAGTTCTATTTGAATCGCAAAAACATCTTCAAGTTGTCTATCGTAATTCTGCACCCATAGGTGTTCTTCGCTTACAACGTCGATCAGTTGAGCGGTGACCCGGATTCTGTTCGCTGTCTTCCGAACGCTTCCTTCGAGTAATGTGCCTGACTTAAGCTCAGTTCCTATCTCGCTCACGCTCTTGGTTGAATCTTTGAATCTCATTACGGAAGTTCGGGCTATTACTCTAAGTCCGCTGACCGTTGACAGTCGGACGATCAGTTCCTCCGTAAGCCCATCTGCGAAATATGCGTCGCTTGGGTCTGGACTGATGTTGAGGAATGGGAGTACGGCGATTCGCTTTCTGTCGAGGCTCCCTTGAGCAGTCTGATCCCCCTCCGAGAGGACACTGTGAGAAAATGCCGGAGGAACGAAGGTCTTCGACCGAGCTCGGTCGGTTGGTTGCAAGAAGCCTCACTACTTGTTGAAAGCGCATTCTACCAAAATACTGGCACCTGGTTGCTATAGAGCCTTTCGCCGTCCCCTCACACAAAGCCAAGAACAACAATGAATTGGTGTGCGTATCTCTTGGTGCGCGAACGGACACACACGAAAACGAAGACAACTCCACTTAACGACTTGAATGATAGAATTAGAAAAACAGCAGTAATCTCTCGGCACTCTCAAATATCATCTTAGAGTAACGAGGTAGTTGGTGAGGTAAGTTGCGGTTTCAGCAGGTGATTCGTCAGGAGTCTGGTTGCTGTTCATACTTGGCTGGCTCCGAGAAGGATTTCATTGTCGTTGATCCATCAATAGATGTCAAGCGCTTTATCGATTCAGTTCAGGGAGAAGGGGGCAAGGTTGTGGGAGTTATCGACACACACGTGCATGCGGACCACCTTTCGGGCAGTCGTGAGATACAGAAGCTAACTGGTTGTCCCATCTTCATGTATGAAACTAGTCCTGTCAAATTCCCTTTTATTCCTCTGAAGGAGAAAGAAATTCATCTAGCCGGATTGAAGGTCGGCGTAATCCATACCCCAGGCCACGCGTACGAACATGTCTCAATACTTCTTGACGATAGGACCGTCCTGACTGGTGATACTCTTCTGGTCGGGGATGTGGGCCGTGTTGACCTTGGAAGAGGTGACCCGAACCAGCTATATGATTCGCTTTTTGGCAAGCTGCTTGCATTAGAAGATCGTATCGAGGTAATGCCTGGGCACGTGGGCAAGGCCCACTTCGTGTCAGCTGGTACTTCATCGACAATTGGGTTAGAGCGTCAGACCAATCCGGCGCTGCAAGCGAAAACAAGAGATAAGTTCCTTCAATACATGACAGAAGGATGGCCCCCTAAGCCCGCTCATTACGAAACATACGTCAAAGTGAATTCCGGGATCCTGGACTTACGCGAGGCAAAATTCTGACATCTTATGAATCGTTAGAATAGCTTCGTAACCGTCAGGCTGGAAGAGTGCCATTTGTGAACCGGAAGCGTTACATGCGTTCTTCAAATCTCTAGGGGTTACTGAGGAGTTCTCAATCTTCAAGGCAGTTGAGCGCCTGGTTGACCGCTGAGCCTGACGGTAGCGTGCAAGTTGAATTGCCTGTCGTCGGGGACCTGCTGCACCGCCCCGTGAAAGCTGGACAGGTTCTTGTATTCATATACGACGCGGATTCGCAATGGTTGATGCTAATTCTGAACATGGTGGCCGGAATGCTTCGAAAGGGAACGGAGGTTCTGTACATCTCAACCTCAAGACAATTATCAGAGATTCGTGATAATTTCCGTAAGTATGGTTTGGATACGGCTCCTTTCGAGACGGATGAGCGTTTGGTTCTTTCTGACGCATTCACCTTCAAAACTGGCCGCCAATCGACTGAGAAATACAACTTTCCATCCCTCAACATAGCCGACATAAGCCTAATCTCGAGTAAGTCTCTCGACCAATGGACTCCGGGCAGCGTTAGACTCTTTGAGAACGTTTCTGAGGTTGTCGAGGCATCTGATGAAAAGAGTTTCCTGAAGTTTTATCGATCATGGATTTCTAGGTTTGTTACCAAGGGAAGAATTGTAATTGACGGATTTGTCCGCGGGGTTCATTCTGATTCCTTGTACACATCAGTGATGACCAGCGCCGACGGAGTCTTTGAGCTGAGAACAGAAGAGATCGAAGGCCGAATGGAGAACACGTTGCGAGCCCGTGCTTTCAAAGGGGCGTC
>Ga0181536_10004628_pt1 | contig 14454 bp, 14 predicted proteins | sample PEATcosm2014_Bin_41_FD_121105 | JGI IMG/M metagenome (GOLD analysis project Ga0181536, IMG submission 121105) | Peatland microbial communities from MTU Mesocosm Facility, Houghton, MI, USA - PEATcosm2014_Bin17_60_metaG | ecosystem: Environmental > Terrestrial > Soil > Wetlands > Peat | place... | reverse complement strand
TTGGTTAGAGCGCTACCTTGACACGGTAGAGGTCAGGAGTTCGAGTCTCCTCGTGCCTACCATATCTTTCAGCAAGTTAACGAAACCCGCCCGATCGATCTAGGTACATTTGGGTACAATAAGCGTCCCAACCCCCTTCCGAACACCCATTTCCGCAGCCGCAAAATATTCCACGGAGCTCTCATGAGCCGACTGATCGGAAACAGCATTTTGGCATGACTCCGCGCGTCCATCTCTCCATGAGCATGAACGATCAACGCGCCGTGGGCGACTTGGTTTGGAGCCTGTATGACTACACCATTGAATCCCCGTCCGTTCACACTACGGGCCGCGGTATGATGCTCTGTCGCAAATTCGAAAATCGCTGGTACATCCTCAGCATGCATGAATCGCCGATCGAATCCGGCTCAGACCGTCCACAATGAAGAATGCGCGGTCTCCCACTTTCGAGTCACAGCGGCGCCTTCGGATTCGGCGCGCGTTGCGCCGTGTCCCAACTGCGCAAGTCTGCCTCCATCTCGTCGAAAAAAGAGAGGATTCGATCCGATCGTTGGCGCTTCGTTGAACCCGAAGGGTGCTACGTAAACACAGATCTCGAAAGCAGAAACTGGGGTGACGATGAGAACGGAATTGCTGAGATTCAACGGCGCTGTCGAGCGGGATCCAGCCATCGATGCGTGGATGAAAGCGCAGGCAGGTGGATTGGGGGCCATCGCGCGTCAGTGGTTTGAGGTAATGCGAAAATGTGGCGACGAAGTCCGGGAGCTTTTGCATGACGGGTGTCCGGTTGCATGTTTGGGAGATGCGCCCTTCGGCTACGTCAATGTATTTACTTCGCACGTAAACGTGGGGTTCTTTCACGGCGCGGCGCTGCCGGATCCGGCCCGCTTGTTGCAAGGCACGGGCAAGTTCATGCGCCACGTGAAGTTGAGACCGGGAACGGCCACGAACGCCGCGGCGCTGAGCAGGCTCATCGACGCGGCCTACTCGGATATCAAGGCACGCGTCGAACACGGCTAGCTCACAGAAACGCCTTGGGAGGGCGTCGTGGATGTGAGCCGCAAGATTAGTAACGGTCAAAGGCGAGCCGGGGTTCAGAGCAGTACCAATCAATGAACTCGCGAATGGCATGGTCATATGATCGCTTCGAACTCGCTGAGGTCAAGCTGTTCAGGGCCGCAGATTTCGACTGTTCAAGATCGGGCAGTTTCAGAACCGTCTTCGGAACGCGCTTGTCTGAGGTTCGCTTCTGAGCAGAAATGCACAGCTTTTGCATTCCCGTATCCGGATACTCTTCAGTGAGCCGGAGCCCATCGCCGTATTGGATCCAGGCCGGAGTGCCACTCCCTCCTGGGCACCCGCGGCTTACCATCGATGTATCCGGCAAACATTGGAAGAGTTTAGACAACGGAACAGAAGTGCGGTCGAGAGAACGATGACAGGACCCGAGATGAATCGTACGGCGGAGGAATCAGCCGCAGGGAGCAGGCCGTCGGGCGTTGGGGCCGCCGGGATTCCGTCGGCGCCGGACGCGCCTCCAATTCCTGCGAAGGCAAAAGAACATAACATTCGCGTTTCCCCCGCAGTCCTCGATGCGGCGGGCAAGGACGGCGATGCACTGCTTCAGTCGCTGCACACGACTGCCGAGGGCCTGACTCAAGCCGAGGCCGACCAGCGGGCGCGCACGTCGGGTCCGAATGAGGTTGCGCAAGAACGCAGATGCGGCTGGTTTGTCCGCCTCTTGATCATCATCCGCAACCCGCTTGTGATTCTGCTGACAACACTGTCAACGATCTCCTATATCACAGGCGATGCGCGCGCCGGGACCGTGATGGCATGCATGGTTATTCTCAGTGTCACGCTTCGATTCGTGCAGGAGGCCCGGGCGGACGCGGCGGCGGCCAAGCTCAAAGCCATGATCCACGTGACCGCCACCGTCTTTCGGGATGGCCAGGCGCGGGAGATGCCGCTGCGCGATCTGGTCCCTGGGGACATCATCAATCTGCACGCCGGCGACATGATCCCCGGCGATGTGCGGGTTCTCGCTGCGAAAGACTTGTTCGTGAGCCAGGGGACGCTTACCGGAGAGTCCTATCCTGTCGAGAAGTTCCACGATTCGGACCCCAAGGCCTCCAATTCGCCGATCGACGTGAAGAACATATGCTTCATGGGGACGAGCGTTGAAAGCGGCACAGCAACCGCAGTCGTGGTCGTCACAGGAGCAAGCACCTATCTCGGCACCATGGCCGGCTCGATCACGGAAGTAGCGCCGCCGACCAGTTTCGACCGCGGCCTGAGCCGCTTCACATGGCTGATGATCCAGCTCATGGCAGTCATGGTGCCTCTGGTCTTCCTGATCAACGGCTTTACCAAGCACGATTGGAAGAGCGCATTCTTCTTCGCGATGGCCGTGGCCGTGGGTCTGACCCCCGAGATGCTGCCGATGATCGTCTCCGTGTGCCTCTCCAAGGGCGCCATCGCGATGAGCCGCAAGAAAGTGATCGTCAAGCGGCTCAATGCCATTCAGAATTTTGGTGGGATGGACGTACTGTGCACGGATAAGACCGGCACGCTGACCGAGGATCGTGTCGTCCTGCAGCGGCACTGCAACGTAGCGGGACGAGAAACCGACGAGGTGCTGCTGGACGGTTACATCATCAGTCACTTCCAGACCGGCCTCAAGAATCTGCTCGACACGGCGATTCTGAATAGTCCGGATTTCCACCAACAAGCGCTCATCGAAAAATATAAGAAGCTCGATGAAGTCCCATTCGACTTCAGCCGGCGCATGATGTCTGTCATGGTGGAGACTCCTGAAGGTAAAGCAATCCTACTCACCAAAGGTGCTCCGGAAGAGATATTCCACCAATGCTCTCAATTCGAGTTGGACGGGAAACTGTCACTCATGGATCCCGGCCTGATGAAAGGGTTGCGGGATGAATATGCGAGCCTCAGCAACGACGGCTTCCGGGTTCTGGCCGTAGCCGTCAAGGAACTACCGGGGAAGCAGTCCTGCTCAAAGGAGGACGAGTGCGACCTCGTGCTTAAAGGGTACGTTGCATTTCTCGACCCGCCCAAGGGTACGGCGGCAATCGCAATCCAGGCGCTGCACAAGCACGGCGTAGGAGTGAAGATCCTCACCGGCGACAACGACCTGATCAGCCGCAAGGTGTGCCGGGACGTGGGACTCGAGCCCGATCCAATGCTTCTGGGCGACGCCGTGGAGAAGATGTCCGACGCGGAATTGGCGGATGCGGCGGAGAAGACGACGCTTTTCGCACGTCTTACTCCTGCTCACAAGCAGCGGATCGTCCGCCTTCTCCGCAGCAAGGGACACGTGGTCGGCTTCATGGGAGACGGAATCAACGATGCTCCCGCGTTGCATGCCGCGGACATCGGCATCTCGGTGGATACAGCCGTGGACATCGCCAAGGAGTCGGCGGATCTGATTTTGCTGGAGAAAGACCTCATGGTGCTCGAAGGGGGCGTGATTGAAGGACGAAAGGTGTTCGCGAACATTCTCAAGTACATCCGGATGGGAGCCAGTTCCAACTTTGGAAATATGTTCAGCGTTTTGGGAGCGAGCGCCTTTCTGCCGTTCATCCCGATGGCGCCGATTCAGATATTGACGAACAACATGCTGTACGACTTCTCCCAGGTGCCGATTCCGACGGACGCGGTGGACGAAGAACTGGTGGCGCGGCCGCGGCCCTGGGACGTCGGAGAGATCAAGCGATTCATTCTCTGCATTGGACCCATCAGTTCGATCTTCGACTACACCACTTTCTTCGTCATGCTCTATCTGTTCAAGTGCTGGGATGTATCCCGCGCACCGTTATTTCAAACCGGCTGGTTCGTCGAGTCGCTGATGACGCAGACACTCATCATCCACATCATTCGCACGAATAGGATTCCTTTCCTGCAGAGCCGCGCCAGCTGGTCTCTGACCCTCACCACACTGGCCATCATGGTCTTCGGAGCGTGGCTTCCGTACTCCCCACTGGCCTCTTCGCTTGGCCTCGTGCACCTGCCGGGGCTTTACTGGCCGATTCTGCTCGCCACACTGCTTGCCTACTCGTGCCTTACGCAAGCGATCAAGGTCTGGTTGCTGTGGAAGAAATGGATTTGAACGGGCATCCAATCATCAGGTCTCTCTTCCGATGTTTCATCTGAACCGGATAGTGGAAGGCATCAGTCAGGCTTCCGCGCGTTCCCGAGTTGGCTGAACTCTCCCTTGATGTATTGCTGAGTTTCTTTCTCCTTGGGGTCGTGGAATATCTGGTTGGAGTCGCCGAACTCCACCAGGTAGCCCGTCCGGCTGCCTTCCGGGTATCGACATACAAGAAGCCCGTCTTGTCGGACTCGCGCTGGGCCTGCTGGAGACTGTGAGTCACAATGGCGATCGTGAAGCGGGCCTTCAGTTGCTTCATGAGTTCCTCGATGCTGCGTGTAGCAACTGGGTCGAGCGCGGAACAAGGTTCGTCGAGCAACAGAACTTCGGGCTCGGTCGCAATGGCCCTCGCGATGCAGAGCCTTTGCTGCTGACCGCCCGAGAGCGAGAGCGCGCTCTCGGTCAGCTTGTCCTTCACCTCATCCCATAGCGCCGCCGACTTCAGAGCTTCTTCCACCTTTGCGGCTTTGTTGCCTTTGAAGTCGTTCAACCGCAGCCCCAAGGCGACGTTGTTATAAACGCTGGTGGCGAATGGGTTCGGCTGCTGGAACACCATGCCGATATAGCGGCGCACGGCCACGGGATCGACTTTGCGCCCATAAATGTCGTGCCCGCGGAACTGGACATTGCCTTCAAGTCGAAAGCCCCGGACCATGTCGTTCATCCGGTTCAGGCAGCGGAGCACCGTGCTCTTCCCACAGCCCGATGGTCCGATGAAGGCCGTGATCGCGTTCTCTTGGAAGAGAATCTTCGTGTCGCGAACGGCCTTGAAGGAACCGTAGTACAGATTTTCGATATTGCAATCCATCACGACCGAGGGATCTACCTTTCCGTTGGTTGAGCCCGGCCCTTGGCCGGCAATCTCCGCACTTGGCATCGAGGATACCTCCATGATTGAAATTGCAGTTATTGAACTTGACGGCTTGCCAGACTTTGCCCGATGAGATTGGCGATCAGAACCATGACCACCAGTACCAGGGCGGCGGCCCAGGCCAATTCCACCTGATTCGCGAAGGGCATGCCGGCAGCATTCCCGGTCCGCTCAGGTTCGTGCCGTCGGGATCGCGGCCAGAAGTTCAATCAGGTTGCTCAGCAAGTTTTCCACTTGCACGGGTAGCTTGCCCCAGAATGGGTGGAACTGCAGATTGACAATCTTGAGCAACGCGAAGATGGCGTCGGCCGTAAAGCCTTCGGCCAGGAAAAGCGCCGCCGCCACTCCGAACGCCGTTCCAAAAATCAACGCAAGGACGGAACTGTAGAGCGTGCCCCAGATCTCGGGGAGAATCGAGTACACCTTCTTGTGCGGGTCCCAAACCTGCCCCGAGAGAAAGCCGAGCCCATACTGTCGGACAGCGGGCAGGGCGGCGAGGACGATTTTCAGCACGATGATCACTGCAATGATCGCGACCAGCCATGTGAATCCCTGACACAAGGCTCGAAACGCAGCATCGGTAACGGCCTGGCTGCGCGTTGGCGGTTTACATATCTGGGGCCTCGGTCAGCATGATTCACTCCCTTCTCTTCGCCTGCAACCGGGCCTCCGCGGTGTCGCCTGACGTGGCGGAGAGCTGGCCAGCTATTGAATGTCTTGCACCGCGGCCTTCACCTTGGTGGCCACGGCAGGTACCCCAGCGCTTCCGATTCCTTTTGGCCGTCGGTGAGGATGTACGAAGCGAGGTCGCGGAGCACTTCCGCTTTCCAGTTTCAGAACCGTCTTCGGAACGCGATTGCGTCTGCTCTTCGCCGTGGGGGCGGCCTCCAGTTGCCGCAACGAAAAGCATGATCCTCCTGGGAGTCTCGTGACCATCAGGGCGTTTAGCGGTACTGATCTGGTGTGGGCATCAACGGCGGAACGAAGCGAGTTGGCTAGAGGCCCAGGTCGCTCAATCCTGGATGGTCGTCCGGACGGCGTCCAAGCGGCCAATGATATTTGCGGCCCGATTCCAGAATGGGAAGATCATTGATCGATGCGAACCGCGCAGCCATGAGCCCGTCGTCATTGAATTCCCAGTTCTCATTGCCATAGGAGCGATACCAATGACCCGAATCATCGTGCCATTCGTAAGCGAAGCGTACCGCTATACGGTCCCCGGTAAACGCCCACAAATCCTTGATGAGCCGATACTCCAACTCCTTCGACCACTTGCGAGAGAGGAACGCGATGATTTCGGTCCGTCCATTGATGAACTCCGAGCGGTTCCGCCATCTTGAATTAGTCGTGTATGCCAGAGCTACTTTTTCGGGATCACGAGTATTCCATGCATCTTCGGCCAGGCGCACCTTCTGGATGGCGCTCTCGCGACTGAATGGAGGTAAAGGTGGGCGGCTCATCGTTGCAGTTGCCATGACTCTTCTCCTGTCTGTCCGGGGACATCACGATTATCTCCCGTCTTGCAAGTAGTGCCGAAACTTTGACGGTAACCCGTCTCCATTCGCGAGTTGAAGCGGGTAGACCATTCATCCCGATAGTTCTGAAGCGCTTCCCCGTCTTCTTTCCAAACCGAGCAATGAAATATTCGACCAGCAATTGGAATATCGGCCGCTCGTTCCCGCAACGACGGCACCTCAATGGGTACTACATTCAGCCTGTACGCCAGATCCTGACGGAACTTGCCCTCCCTCACGAGGTTGTGAAGATCGCGATTTGTCGCCGCGAGCACTCTCACGTCCAGTGGGATAGGTTTGTCGCTGCCGACGCGTTCGATCTCACGTTCTTGGAGTACTCTCAGAAGTGCAATCTGGATGGACACTTCCCGGCAAGTTTCAGACGTAGCCGGGCAGGAAGGCTTGGGGAACGCAAGCCGGCCATCAAGTTGCTGCCGGTTCGAGTGAGCGAAAGTTTGCCGGAGCCTCTGCCGGTGGAGCATGGGTCCGCCGATTTCGCGAAACCACAGCCGGGCACGATTCACATCGAACTGCGGCAGGCGCAGGTGCGGATCGAAGGCAATGCCGATGCGGCATTGGTGCGGGTGTTGCTGGAGTGCCTGCGGGATGATGGGGCCGCCGACGAACACGCGAGTTTGGATCGCAGCGGGAGTGACGGACTTGCGTCGCGGCTTCACCGGGCTAAGCGCGCTGGTCGAGAGCAAACTGGAGGAGAAGCCGTTCTCGGGGCACGTCTTCGTGTTCCGCGGGCGGAGAGGCGACCTGATCAAAGTTCTTTGGTATGACGGCGACGGGTTGTGTTTGTTCGCCAAGCGGTTGGAGCGCGGGCGCTTCGTGCGGCCGCAAGCGGCGAGCGGCACGGTTTCGCTGACGCGAGCGCAGTTGTCGATGCTGCTGGAACCCATTGACTGGCGGCGGCCGGAGCGGACGTGGGAGCCGCAGTGGTCGGTGCTGTCGACAAGGCGCTCACCTGGGCATCTTCACCGACGAGATCAACCACTAATCCGCGAGTTCCTTCCTTGAAGTCATTCGCATCCAAGGAGAGAGAGCGCCCGGAAGGCGCTCGATTCGAGAATGCAGAGAGTTCCGGTAGAGTCCAGCAGTATCGCCAGCATCGGCTATGCTCCCCAGGAACGCGTGCTGGAACTGGAGTTTCGCCAATCGGGCGAGGTCTATCAATACTTTGACGTGCCCGCCGAGGAATACACCGCATTCCTCGCCGCCGACTCCAAAGGCACCTACGTGAATCAGCAGCTCAAACCTCGGGGATATCGCTACCAGCGGCTCCCGTCCTCATCGAAATAGCTTCCCACTCTTATCCTCATCCGTGTTTGCAAGTGTCCACTTACTCTCTACGTGGACACTTGCCCCTCAACTCATCCGGACGCTGTCAATATGGCCTCGACCGGACGCTTACTAAGGTGTTGCAATACGTCATTCCACACCAGGAAGTGATGACACATATCGATGTCGGTGACGACAACTCAACGCCGGAGCAAAACATGGTGCGCGCGGATAGAGTCGAACTCTCACAGGCCTTTTGAGATTTGCGGATGTCGCCGCCGCCGATGCCGTGCGAAGCCTTAGTGTCCGGTTTGCGCTCTGGACCATCCCTCACCGTCTACAACTTCCCGGCTCAAGCTTTGGCTTGGTCGCCGATTTTTTTACCTGCTAAATAGCTTGAGCACCACAGGCTGCGGTTTGGACGCTTGTAGAACGTCACCCTTGCCGCCAAGGTTGATGCGTAGTCCCACCATCTTTATTCGCTTGGAAGGCGGTGCGAATCTGAAAATGTGTAACTGACGTGTAAGCCACACCTACTACAGTATGTGTCCATAAACCTATGGATTTCAATGTGATAGATTTTCATTCGTGACCATATATGGCACGAAATCCGCTGCGTCTGCTCCAGAGGTGCATCTCATGCGGGAGCTAGCACCAGCTAGCCGCTTATTCTATGGGCTTTGGCGGTTGGTGCCGGGAGGGGGAGTCGAACCCCCAAGGGCCGAAGCCAGGCGGATTTTGAGTCCGCTGCGTCTGCCAGTTAATTATTGATAATACGCGACATAACTTGAACACAATGTGAAAATGTGAAAGGAACTGTGTACGTTTCTTGGATTTTTCAATAGATCATTAGGATCATTGTGGGGAGCTGTCTCGAATCGCGGATCAAACCGAAAATGTTATCGAGTTCCACTATCACACGGATAAACACGACTCGAGGCGAGCGTTCCTCGATAGCGCGGTCCAGCCAGCGAAACGCCTCGTCCCTCGTAACCCAAGTCGAATACATCCAGGTTAGATATATCTTCTGACCGACGACGGCTTCCCGGCTGACTTCTCGCCAGACTTGGCTCGGGATTGCCACATAAACGAGGTTCCCCGACTTTGAGCAGTTCTGCATCGCCAGTTTTCCCGGCGAGCACTCAAGCTTTTCTCAAGTCCGCTGCGTCTGCCAGTATCCGGTCCTAGTGACCTTAATACCTACTAGCGAGCTTTTGGTTACCACGACTGAGAACCATCCCACTTTGGCTCTACACGCGAAAGCCTGCACAGAGCGGAAGCCGGCGATGTGCGATCATTTTGGAGTCAAGTGGCGGCGCGCGCAGGCAGGTCTTTGACTTGAGCAAAACTGACAACGAGTTTCCGAACCTTGAGGCATCCGTGGCGGAGGTAAGACGCCTGCGTGACGAAAATGCTCGGCTACGCGGCCTTTTAATCGAGCACAGTATACGAATTGCTGAGCCTCGACCAACAAGTGGGATTCCTCAGACCCCTCAGACCATAAGCGCAGCGCGAGACGTCGGCAGATCCGCATCGGGTACGGCGGAACAGCGGATCGAACTATTTCGCAGTCTCTTCCGTGGACGCGACGATGTTTATGCCATTCGCTGGGAGAATTCTGACGGGCGATCTGGATACATGCCAAAGGCAGATCGTGATTGGAAATCATATCTACGTGCCAAAGACCAAGACCGTAAGAAAGTTGATCGTCAGACCAGAAAGTTCAGGCCACTGACCCAAGACGTTTTGCGTGGTCATCTTGTCGGGGATCATACAGTCGGAATCTATCCTCTTTTGCAGGACGAGACCTGCTGGTTCCTGGCGGTCGATTTCGATAAAAAGACGTGGCAGAAGGATGCCGCCGCGTTCCTCACGTCCTGTCACGAGATGAATGTGCCAGCGGTTTTAGAACGTTCTCGGTCGGGAAACGGCGGCCATGTGTGGATATTCTTCAATCGGGCAATTCCCGCGACCGCCGCGCGAAAACTGGGCTGCGCAATTCTCACTCGAACGATGGAGTTCCGCCACCAAGTGGGTCTGGAGTCCTACGACCGCTTCTTCCCCAACCAGGACACGATGCCCAAGGGAGGTCTTGGCAACCTGATCGCGCTGCCTCTGCAAAAGTTTCCGCGTGCGGAAGGAAACAGTGTTTTTGTCGATTCGGAATTTCGTCCGCACCAAGATCAGTGGGCATTTCTGGCAAGCGTAGAAAGAATGTCGGCTGAAGCAGTCGAGGCGGTTGTGCGGGAAGCTCAGAAACGAGGAGATCTCATTGGTGTCAGGATCAGCATTGTAGACGACGCCCCGCAAGATCCTTGGGCGCTGCCGCCGTCTCAAAAGAGAGTGGAACGCCCAATACCAGGACCGTTTCCACCCGCGGTTCAAATCGTTCGCGCAAACCTCCTGTATATCGAGAAGAACGGACTGCCTCCGGCGATGCTGAACCGTTTGCTCCGGCTGGCCGCATTTCAGAATCCTGAATTCTATAAGGCCCAAGCAATGCGCCTTCCCACATTCAACAAGCCGCGAATAATCGTGTGCGGCGAGGATCTCGCCAACCACATTGCTTTGCCGCGTGGGTGTCTGGCCGAGGTAATGGAGCTGTTTGAAGCACATCACATCAAGCCAGACATCCGTGACGAGCGATGTGCTGGACATTCAATTGACATTGAGTTCTGCGGCCAATTACGCCCGTCGCAGCAGGACGCTGCTTCCATGATTGCGGAACAGGAAGAGGGGATCCTTAGCGCTCCCACTGCTTTCGGCAAGACCGCAGTGGCTGCATGGTTGATAGCGGCACGAAAGGTGAATACCCTCGTACTGGTTCACCGCCAACAATTGTTGGATCAGTGGCATGCCAGATTGGCGATGTTCCTCAATCTTCCAGCGAAGTCAATCGGCCAGGTTGGGGGCGGGAAAAGCGACCGTAGTGGCACCGTGGATATCGCCATCATCCAAAGCACTCACGGCAGAGAGGGAGTCAAAGACTTCGTCGCCGAGTACGGGCAAGTCATTGTTGATGAATGCCACCATTTGTCGGCGTTCACCTTTGAGCAGGTGATGAAACAAGTAAAGGCGAGGTACATCCTCGGCCTGACGGCAACCCCTGAGCGCAAAGATGGACACCACCCGATCATCTACATGCAGTGCGGTCCGATACGACATAAGCTCAGCGCGCGTTCGATGACCGCTGTTACGCCATTCGAACATGAGGTGATTCCACGATTGACCGAGTTTTGCTTGCCGCCGGAGCAGATCGATACCACGATTCAGGAAGTGTACGCTGCGCTTGCAGATGACCGTGCTCGCAATGAACTGATCCTGGCCGATCTCCTACGCGCAGTCGGAGAACGGCGCTCACCGCTGCTTCTCACCGGCAGGACCAATCACTTGAAGTATTTCGAGACGGCCCTCTCTGGCAAAGTAAGCAACGTGTTTGTACTAAAAGGCGGCATGGGCAAGAAACAGCGCCGAACGATTGCGGAAGCTATTGCGTCTGTTCCGGAGAACGAGCCAAGAATCATCCTGGCAACTGGCAGTTACATCGGCGAGGGCTTTGATGATGCTCGTCTGGACACGCTGTTCTTGGCGATGCCGATTTCCTGGAAGGGAACGTTGCAACAGTATGTTGGGCGTCTCCATCGGCTTCACGATGCTAAGCATGTCGTTCGCGTCTACGACTATGTCGATTCTCAGGTGCTGATGCTGGCGCGAATGTACGCTCGGCGGCTGAGGGGCTACGGCGCCATCGGCTACAGAATTGGCGCTGCGGTCGCCGAGGGGCCGTCGCCCAGCGATTGAACGCTCCTGATGGGAATGGAGGGATATGACGCACCAGAACACCAAGCCCGTTGTAGTCCACGTGGATGTACGCAAGTTGAAGCGCGACCCCGGCACCAATCTTCCGTCATTCAGCAAGGCGAAACTGGAGAAACTGATTGAGCAAGCGGTCGTAGATGCGTATACCGAGGAGGAGCAGGCTGTCGGTTTCCTCACGATGATGGAGGATCATCTCGCGCTGCCTTTTTCCACAAATGTCCTCGGTGTTGACGTTGTTGTGGAGAAGGTGGACATGACACGCGATGGTCAGATTGTAGCGATCTGCCACGGCAAAACCCGGCAGAGGATCGGAATCCTTGATCTGCCGTTGCCGACGCCAGAGCCCGGCGGTGCAGAGTGGATCACAGCGTACCGCCACTGGCGCAGGGGATTCTGAGTGAGCGAATACCAGTACTACGATTTCCGGGCGATCGACCGGGCGCTGACAAGAGCTGAGATCGCCGAATTGCGATCCATCTCCACGCGCGCCGCGATTACTTCTACGAGTTTCACGAATCACTACGAATGGGGGGATCTGAAAGCAGATCCCCTCAGACTTCTGGAGAAGTACTTCGACGCGTTTCTTTACTTTACAAACTGGGGAGCACGTGAATTCCATCTCCGCCTTCCGCAGGGATTGGTTGACTACAGAGTGTTCAGAACCATGCTCCCAGGCGAAGCTGCTCACGTGCGAAAGGCCGGAAACTCTGTGATCGTCACGTTTGAAAACCAGTCAGAGGACGATGACTGGGACGACGGCACAGGATGGATGGGCTCGCTGATGTCGCTGCGCTCGGAGCTTCTGCGCGGAGACATCCGCTGCCTTTATCTCGGATGGCTACTTTGCGCGCAGAATGAAGAGTTCGCCGAGGACGATCTGGAGCCAGCAGTGCCTGCTGGCCTGGGCGAATTGTCCGCTCCCCTCCGTTCGCTGATCGAGTTTCTTGGAATAGACGAGGATCTCGTTGAAGTTGCTGCATCGGCTTCGGCGCCGCTGAACGCTAGCCCGGATCGGGAGGAACTGGCGGCTTGGATTCAGAGCCTGCCCGAAAAGGAAAAGAACAATTTGCTGGTTGTCGCAGTCGCTGAACCCGGTGAAAGGTGGAAGAACAAATTGCTGCGACGTTTCGAGCAACAGAAAGCGCTACGCACTTTGCCCGAGCCCGACGGAATTCGGCGGCGCACTGCCGGTGATCTCCTGACATTGGCCCATGCCCGTGCGGAAGAAAGGGAACGGTTACTGGAGGCGAAGCGAGCGGCAGAAGCGGCGCGCCGGAAGGCAGAAGACGAGGCCAACCGCGCTCGCTATCTGGACCAACTGGGGAAGCGCGAGGAGGCGACTTGGAATCAGATTGCAGCGCACATCCAAAAGCGGCAGCCCAACGAATACGACAAGGCGGTCACTCTGCTGACTGACCTGCGAGATCTTGCGGTCCGGCAAGGCCAGGTGACTGCATTCCAGTCCGCCGTGGGGGAACTCCGCCAGGAGCACGCCGCCAAGGAAAGTCTTCTGCGCCGGTTGACTAAGGCAAAGCTGTAACGACCGGGGGCGATGAAGGAACCGGATCGGAAGATACAGGCTCGATCTGGGAGGACACTCCCTCTATCGCACACACCCAGGTAGAGATGGCCCACCACGAGCCGGAATGAGTCCCGGAATCGTTTCAGTTTCCGTTCCGGATCAGACGAGCCTATAATCCGAAATAGACGAGCCATCAATCCGAACTAGACGGAGCCTCCGCCCGGCATGGACGATACCGATCACGCGCTCTTTCCTCGCTTTTCCGCCGAACTGGTGGCCACCGCGCTCAAGGACACGCCGGTCGTCATGGTTACGGGGCCTCGTCAATGCGGCAAGACCACACTGGTCCGCGATTTGGTCGCGGGCAATCGCGAATTCATCACCATGGACGACGACACGGTGCTGGCCGCGGCACGCAGCGATCCAACTGGGTTCGTGCGGGCGCTCGATCGAACGACCATTGACGAAGTACAGCGAGTGCCCGACCTTCTCCGGGCCATCAAGAAGTCAGTCGATGATGATCGCCGGGCCGGCCGGTTTCTGTTGACGGGCTCAGCCAATATCCTGACTCTGCCTCAGGTCTCAGAGAGTCTAGCCGGCCGCATGGAGATCGTGAGCCTTCTGCCCCTCTCACGGGCTGAAATCCGAGGCAAAAAGCCGGGGTTCCTCAAAGCAGCGTTCGATAGCAAACTCGGCAAACCCGCGGAGCTGATGACCGGCAAAGACCTAGTACAAGCCGTGCTGACTGGCGGCTACCCCGAAATGCTGCGGCGCGAAGATCCAAAGCGACGCCAGACATGGGCGCGGGATTACATAAGAGCCATCGTGCAGCGGGATGTACGCGAAGTTGCCGACGTGGAAAAGCTTGATCAAATGCCAAGGCTGCTGCAGGTTCTCGCCCACCATTCTGGCAGGCTAACCAATTTCACGCAGATGGGCGCCCAAGTTGGGTTTGACGACAAGACGACCAGGAAGTACGTCGCTATTCTGGAGCAGTTGTTTCTTGTCCGAAAGGTGGAACCGTGGTTTCAGAACCAATTGAAGCGGCTGGTAAAGACGCCCAAGTTGCATTTCCTGGATTCCGGTCTACTCGGCGCGCTGTTGGGGGCTACCGCGGAACGGATCGCGAAAGACCGTTCAAGCTTCGGACCGCTGCTGGAGACATTTGTTTTCTCTGAGGTGTTGAAACAGGCGTCGTGGTTCGGTGAGAGCTGCGCTTTGTACCACTACCGGGACAAAGATCAGGATGAGGTTGATCTGGTGATCGAAGCGG
>Ga0181536_10004627_pt1 | contig 14454 bp, 12 predicted proteins | sample PEATcosm2014_Bin_41_FD_121105 | JGI IMG/M metagenome (GOLD analysis project Ga0181536, IMG submission 121105) | Peatland microbial communities from MTU Mesocosm Facility, Houghton, MI, USA - PEATcosm2014_Bin17_60_metaG | ecosystem: Environmental > Terrestrial > Soil > Wetlands > Peat | place... | reverse complement strand
GGTATTCGCGCACCGCCTGCTCTTTCAGCAGATCCAGTTCGGCCGAGGAGGGCGCCAACACCTCATACGTGGAAGCAAGTTGCTCCGCAAGGTTTCGTCCAATGAACCCCGACCCGCCGGTGATGAGTATGCGCATTATGCAGGCGTCCGGAAGGAAGACTTCTTGTGCCCCGGAAAGCTGTACACAACCATAAATACCGTCAGAAGAGCGCCGGCACTGTAGGGCACTTGGGCGACAAAGCGCGTATTCGGCCGAATGAGCAAGACCAGCACAGGTAACAAGAGTACTCCGAAGAGAATGCCGCCGCTGTACATCCCGACGCAACGGATCCATTCCAGCAGATAGTTGCCCTTGGTTTTGAATACGAACCATTTGTAGCCGAGGTATGAGACCGAGATGTTCAGCAGACTCGAAATCACCGCGGCGATATAACTGTGCGGAATCATCGGGCTGAGAATTGCGGTGAAAAACGCGAACGAGCCGTAACCGACCAAGGTATTCCAGGCACCTACCAGCAGGTATCGTCCGAACTGTCCGGGCGGCATGTGCCGCGTGAGTGTCGTGCTCCAATTGCTGGCAAAATCTGAGAGGCTCATCTCTTTACATTTTTACACGGGCAAAATGCCCACGAATTATTGCGAGCATGCTTAAGCCGCGCTCCCCAGCCGAAGCCGATTCGCCGGAACGGCATAGCATACCAACTCTTTTCCATCGACCTCGTGCGGGCGCAAGAAAAACCGGTAGTCTTCCACCATTGTGCGAATGAAGAGAGGGATGCGCCACAGATCGTCTTGCTTGTGGTAAACGCAGATGGAAAGAATCGGGCGGTGTGTCTGGATCGAGCTGCGAGCGCCCTCGAGCGCGTCGAGCTCGGCCCCTTCGATATCCATCTTGATGAAAGTGGGCCCGGCTGCCGGGGCCAGCTCATCAATCGGAATGCACTCCACCACGACGTTGCCGTCGGTTGCCAGCCGGGCGCCATCGTTGCCGCTCGCCTGAAAGCGCAGTTTGTCGCGTTTGGCGCCCACGGCGACGTTCAGCGCGCAAATCCTGGAGGCGACGGGCGCCTCGAGGGTGCCGATCCACTTCGTAAGACGCTCGAAATTCTGCGGGTCCGCCTCGATCGCGATAATTCTGGAGAAGGCAGGATTTTTGCGGATTAGCTGTTCAGCCGTGTCTCCAATGTAGGCGCCGCAATCCACAAAGACTTCGTGGTCATCGATTCGATACAGGCTGTCAAGGAAATACTGTTTTTCGTCAACCGGCGGTCCGAGGGCGTTCTGATCGCCGAGCGCACGCCATCTTACGTGGTTCAGATATTCGCGGCGCGAGGAGTCATCGGCCCAGAGGGAAGCTGCCTTTCGTACCTCGGCTGCTTGTTCGTACACCTTGTGGGGGAGGTCCTGGCAGTAATCGGGTAACAAGCGGTCGGCGAACTTCCAGCGTAATGATGCCGTGGATTCGACGTGGGTACATCCTAGACGTTCGAGCTGCGCTCGGCTGTCCGGGTAAAAGTGCCCCAGCGACCATATGGCGACCAGGAACAAAGCCGACGCTCCATACTGCGCTGCCGCATCTTTGGGCGACAGGACCGGAACCCCGTCAACGTACGATCGCCACTTGGACTGGCTGTTGTCGGCAAATGCCAGCGGCTCTACGCCGATGCTACGAACGCATTGCAGAACCGTGCGCCCCAGGTTCCCCGCCCCGAAAAGCACTAAACGGTTCCCGCAGCCCGCTAGCAACTTGTCAAAGGCCGAATTCTCACGATCGCGCACAAGACTTAGAGGCTCACTGAGCACGCGATCAAGTTCGACCAGGTGTTCGTCTTTCGCTGTCATTCGCTCACCGGCTCCACGATCATATTCTGTGCGAACTCGTCGCGATCCAGGAAGGGCCACAGATCCTCCAGGGGCTTGGAAACGAATGATCCATCGGCACGCTGAATCGAGGTTACGCGCGGAGCCCTGATCTCGTCGGGAATTACGTGTACGTCGCAAATCACCGGTCCACGGCTGCGCAGAACTTGGCGGACGGCGGCGCGCAAGTCCGATTGATCCCCCGATTGACCTTCAATGACCGCTGTCTTCAAGCCGTAGGCACGAGCGACCTTACGATAATCGGGGATCGACACCCCAGTGTTCGAATCGCATCCGATGTTGGCTCCCCCGAAGTAGTTCTTCTGAGTTGCCCGAATCGATGCGTATCCCTGGTTGTTGAGTACGAAAAGCTTGATCGGCAGTTGGAGGTGCGCGATGGTGGCCAACTCCTGGATGTTGAGCTGAAGGCCGCCGTCGCCGTCAACGCAGATCGTCTTCCTTTTGCCGCTACCGAGACACACGCCGATACTTGCGGGGATACCATATCCCATCGCGCCCAGGCCTGCCGTGTGAAACACCCGGTGCCCTTTTCGCGCCCGGTAGGCCAGCAGGAACGTTTCAATGGCGCTTCCTGAGCTTCCGGAGACGACGCGGTCGTTAGGTCCGGCTTCCTGCCCGATGATCTCCGCCAGATGATAGACACTGACGAGTCCCGGAGCGCGGTGCTCGGGCAAAACGAGGGGATAACGGGCCTTCCAGTCCTGGCACCGCTGGATCCACGGGCTGCGATCTTGGCCTTTGCTAAGTGCAGAAGCGCCCTGCTGGAGCATGTGGTCAAGAAAGGTCCTAGCGTCGACGCAGATCGGATTGTCGATGGCGCCTTCCAGCTTGCGCAACTCTGCCGGATCGATATCGACCACAGTTTTGTAGGCTCCGCGCGCGAACTGATGAGGATCCCAACCCATCAAGGGCGGGTCAAGGCGAGTTCCGATCACGAGAACGAAATCGGCATTCTGCAGGGCGAAGTTTGCGGCACGAGATGCAATCGTGCCGGGCCGGCCGACGAATAGCGGATCGTCGTCGTCCAACAAATCCATGGCCATCCAAGTCAAGCCGACGGGGACATTCAAAAGACGCACAAGTTTGTCGAACGCCGCAGCGGCACCGGAAACTCGAACACCATTCCCCGCGAAGATGAATGGTCGCTCGGCCCGGTTCAGCCGATCCATCAGATCGCGTACCTGCGTGACTAAGTCGTCTGAAGAGCGCTGCGACGACTCGGCAGGATCAAACCGGCGCATGGAGTCCGGCTCAACCGGCGCAGCTTGTACGTCGATGGGAATATCGATCCAAACCGGACCGGGTCTTCCGGTGCGAGCCAGGTGTGCCGCTTTTTCGAGATGGTAGCGGATGCTTTCAGGATCCTCGATGGTCAGCGCGTACTTCGTAACCGGCTTGACCAGGGAGACAATATCGACCTCCTGACTGCCGCGCTGGCGCACTCCGAGAGGAGTGCCATCGGGGCGGTACATGCGATCGGCGCGTTTCACCTGCCCCGAAATGACGAGCATGGGAGTCGAATCTAGCCATGCGCCGACCACGCCAGTGATCGCATTGGTGCCGCCTGGACCGGTCGTTACCAGGGCGACGCCTAAATTGTTGGTTGCCTTCGAATAGTTTTCCGCGGCGATCGCGCTCGCCTGTTCGTGGTGGTTGCAGATAAACTCCAATTCGCGGCAACGCGCCAAAGAGTCGTTCAGGTGCATAGCTCCGCCGCCGGTAACGACGAAGACATGCTTGACCCCTAAGGCCGCGACGAACCGTACCACGTAGTCGGAAACTTTCATTTGGATTTCACCCTAACCACTACGCCCCGCTTCTTATGTCGATTCCGGTGAACCAGAAGTATCCTCCCACCTCCTACCATCGAGAAGAGAAGTAACGGCCAGCGCAATTTCGCGCACTGCGCCGTGTCCTCCTCGCGAAGATAGAACGTGGCGGGCAACGGCGCGGACTTCTGGGAAGGCATCTGCGACTGCGAACGGCAGCCCGACAAATTTCATGCATTCGACATCGTTCACGTCGTTGCCTACGTAGATCGCATGTTCCGGGTCGATATTTCTTTCACTCAGCCAAGATTGCAGAGCCGCGAGTTTACCGGTAGTGGAGTGGATACATTCCAGTCCCAGCTTCTGGCAACGCATTCTAACAATCGGGACCGTTTCGGTTGAGAGCACAAGTATCGGAAATCCGCGCCGTTGCAGCGCCTGGATGGCAAAGCCGTCGCTTCTGTCACAGACGGCGGACTCTGCGCCATCGGCCGCGACAATCACCTTGTTGTCCGTGAAGACGCCGTCAAAATCGAGTACCAGCGCTCGAACAGGATGGTGCTGCAATGATTGCTCAATCGGTTGCCGTCTTTGAGGATGCGCCAGAAATTCCAGATCCTCCGTAGTCTCGACTGCGAGGGAATGTAAACCAGGAAGCAGGCACGGCCGTACACTCAGCTTTGCGAATGTTCCTGCCCGCTCAAGTGAAGCTCTGCGGAACGCGTAAAGCGCCCCGGTTTCCGCAAATCCCTTTCTCGGGGGGAGAGTACGCCCATCGCATTCTCGAATGGACGAGAGATCGATTTCGGCGGCCGAAAATACTCCGTCCTCCGCACCTGCAGATGTCATTGCGACAAACTGGTCGATATCCTCCGATGTAACCAGTGGCCGGCGCGCGGAGAGGCATACTACCGTCTGTTCCTGCAAACGTTCGTTACCTGGGGAAATCGCGAACATTCGGTCCACAACGTGTCCGTTACCGGTGTAGTCGGCCCGGATCGCGACAACGTCTTGGATCTCTCGTTTTCTCGCAATCTCACAGATTTCCACACGGTTGCTAAACAATAGAACGCGACCTATCGAAGCAGCTGAGACCGCTGCGTATACGACCTGCAGAAACAGGTACTCGCCGCATGTTCGCGTAATGAGCATATCCAGCGTCTGCTGGGAGACCGCAAACGCATCGACCAAAGCGACCGTCGGCGTGCCGCGCCCGCCTTCTCGCTCAACTCGGGAAGTGTCAGGAGATCCCACTGTTATAAGACCCTTCGCAGGCGGTCTCGGATCGGGAGTTCCCGGGCGAGCACGCTCTTAGTGCCACGGCCCATGGCCGCCTCGACCAGGCGAATGTCCCTTACCAAACGCGTCAGACCGCCTGGTTCCAGCGAAGCTGCCTGATCCGATCCCCACATCGCGCGGTCGAGCGTTATGTGCCGCTCCACGATACATGCGCCAAGTGCGACCGCGGCAACCGATGAAGCTAGTCCCGTCTCATGCCCCGAATAGCCGACTGGTACTCCGTATCGCTCTTTCAGGAAGGGAATCACCCTGAGGTTCAGTTCGTCGTAATAGGCCGGGTAGGTGCTGACAGCATGCAAAAGAATTAAGTCGTTCGTGCCCAGTACTTCCACAGCGTGGTCGATTTCTTCCACGGTGCTCATTCCGGTCGAGAGAATCAGGGGCTTGCCCCGCTCACGCAAACAACGAAGCAGGCCGTCATCGGTCAGCGTGGCCGAAGCAATTTTGTAACAAGGCGGATCAAACGGGTCCATGAACGCGACCGATTCTTCGTCCCAGCAAGAAACAAACCACTCGAGATTCTGCTGCTTGCAGAGAAGATCGACACGTGCGTACTCCTCAGCTCCGAACTCCACCTTTTCGCGATATTCGAGATAGCTCAAAATTCCCCAGGGTGTCTCCCGCTGAATGTCGCGCTGAAGAGGCGGGACACAGCGGATCGGAGTACGCTTCTGAAACTTGACCGCGTTGCATCCTGCGGCCGCAGCCACCGTGATCAGCCGTCTAGCGATATCGATATCTCCGTTGTGGTTGATTCCGATTTCAGCGACCACGTAGCAAGGTCTGCCAGGTCCGATCGCCTTGGACCCCAATCGAACCGGGACAACCTCTGGAAGCTGGCCGGAGGAATGGTTGTTATTTTCGTGCGGCATCGGGAAAGTACCCCCCTTAAAGCGATTCTATCGATCGACTCCAGAACGTAATCTAACATCGCCCGCGTGAGTCCAGACAATAATTCGCCAGCCCGAGCAAATTGAGTATGAGGAATTCTGCCGGCGAACGTTGGCAGGCAGCGGAGGCGACGATTCGGCGCTTGCAATCTTAGCTCCGACCCACTGGGCTCGCATTCGATGCACTCTCCTGCAGCGGCTCGCCGGGGCCATACTCGAAATTAACGCGCTCTTGCTCGATGACGAGAGGCCGCCTTTGCACCAGCGTGTGGATGGTTCCGATATATTCGCCGAGAATCCCGATGAAAATCATCTGCAGCGACATGAAGAGGAAGACGCCGATCACCAGGGGCGCCATGCCGGCGGAAAACCGGTTCCAGAAAATCAGCTTATAGACCAGGTAAGCCAGCGATACCAGAACGCACAAAAACGAACACAGAAATCCCGCGAACGTCACCAGCCGCAAAGGAACCTTGGAGAGGTTCGTGATTCCAAGCATCGCCAGGTCATACAGGGAATAAAGGTTGTTCTTCGTGATCCCGCGCTTCCGTGCCGGCTGGTGATAAGGAATCTCGAAGTGCGGCATTCCAATTTCCGAAATCATGCCTCGGAAGTACGGATACGGATCATCGAAGCTCTTTATGGCTTCCACTACCTTGCGGTCATACAGGCCGAAGCCTGTGAAATTCTGGATCGTTTCGATGCCGGACAGCCGGTCCACCAGTTCGTAGTACCGCCTGCGGATCCAAAACATCAGCCAGTGTTCATCGCTGGCTGCCTTGATTCCAATGACGACCGCGTAGCCTTCCTGCCACTTGCGAATCAGGTCCACAATCATCTCCGGCGGGTCCTGCAGGTCAGCCACAATGAAAATCACCGCGTCTCCCGAGGCTTGATAAAACGCGTGCATCGGGGACCGTATGTGGCCAAAGTTGCGCGTATTGCGGATTACCTTTACGTTCCTGTCCTTGGCAGCTATCGCCTTCAGTTCGTTCAGGGTGTTGTCGGTTGACGCGTTGTCGATAAAGATGTGTTCGTATTGGTAGTTGCCAGCGGTGGCGACGGCGGCGCGCACTCGGAGGTACAGCTCGCGCACATTGGCCTCTTCGTTAAAACAGGGTGTGAGGACGGTCAGGGTCTTAGGCATGGATTGCAGCCTTCTCGTCGAACCTGAGCGATTCGACGTCGATCTCTCCGTTCCGCTCATACCAAGAATAGAGGTCTCTGATCGAGTCCTCTACATCCCAAAACCGATATCCGCCCATTTCCGCCAGCATACGAGAGTTGTCCGCCGAGTATTCGGGTCCAATGCCTTCGGTCATGACGGACACACCGGGATTGCGCCCCGAGACCTGGGCCGAGACCCGGGCAATCACTCGGGCCAATTCGGATATGGCCACGGGCCGTCCGGTGCAGGCGTTGTACGCCTTGCGGCGGGCGTCGTTCTCGATGAACCACATCGTGAGCTTGACCAGGTCTTTGACGTACAGGTAGTCAAACACGATATCCTGCCGAAGCACAATCGGCAATCCTCTCAGCGCCCGGCAGCAGGCGTTCGAAATGAAGCGCACCGTGTAGTCCTCGTAGGCGCCGAAAACTCCGAACAAGCGCAAATTAACGATTCGGTCGGACCGCTCGATATGCTTGGCGCAAATGTACTTGGAAAAGCCGAGCGCGTCCCTAGGCACCCGGGTATCGAAATAGTCTTCTTTCACCCTCGCCGGCAGCCCGGTCTTGTCGTACTCGGCGCCGGACCCGAAGTGAATCATTTTTCCGAATCGTCCCTGGTTGCGGATGAGATTGAAAAACATGCGGCAATTGCGGTCGAGCAAGTCCGGGGGAGCAGCCAGTCGCCGATTCGACCGCGTGGTTGCCGTATGCACGATCACGTCGAAACGGCGCGCGTCGAGGTATTCGCGCACCTCCTGCTCGTTTAGCAGATCCAGTTCAGCAGAGGAGGGTGCCGACACCTCATAGGTGCCGGCAAGTTGCTCCGCCAGATGCCGGCCGATGAACCCCGACCCGCCGGTGATGAGTATGCGCATTATGCAGGCGTCCGGAAGGAAAACTCTTGTACCGCAGAAAGCTGTACAACCATAAGCATGCTTAGGCCGCGATCTTCAGCTGTAGTCGATTCGCTGGAACTGCATAGCATACTAAATCAAATCCGTCGCTGTAATGCGGGCGCAGGAACAAACGGTAGTCTTCCACTAGTGAGTTGATGAACAGAGGTATGCGCCACAGATCGTCTTGCTTGTGGTAAGCGCAGATGGAAAGAATCGGGCGGTGTGTCCGGATCGAGCGGCGGGCACCCTCCAGCGCGTCGAGTTCTGCCCCTTCGATATCCATCTTGATGAAGGTTGGCGCGGCTTCAAATAGTAGGTCATCAATCGGAATGCACTCCACCACTACATTGCCATCGGCTGCTAGGCGGGCGCCGCCGTCTCCGTTCGCCCGAAAGCGCAGTTTGCCGCGCTTGGCGCTTGCGGCTGCGTTCAGCGTGCTAATCCTGGAGGCGGCGGGCGCTTCGAGGGTCCCGACCCACTTCGTGAGACGGTCGAAATTCTCGGGGTCGGCCTCGAACGCGATCACCTTGCGAAAGCCGCTGCCGGGCTGGGAAATACTGGACTGGGAAATAAACGATTGGATCGTGTCTCCAGTGTAGGAGCCACAATCGACGAAGCACTCGTCGGCGGTCAGGGAGAACAATCCGGGAAAATATTGGTCGCCCGGCAACGGAGCGCCGATGCAATCAAAATCCGCGTGTAATCGTAGTTGGATTTGTTCGACAAACGACTGCCGCGAGAAGTCGTCGTAGAGTAGTTCGAAGGCGGCAGCGATGTCATGGCGCTGCCGAAGGAGGTTCTCAGGCAGATCCCATAAGTAGTAAGGAAGGAAAGTGCTGGAGTGGCGCCAAAAAAGCAAGGGAAAGGAGACGGCGTGGCAACCCAGATTCCGCAATTGATCAAGCAGCGCTGACATGAGTCGCTCACGGCTCGGATGCCAGACGGCAACGACGAAGGCAGCGTCTTGCGAGTGCCTGTTGGCGGCGTCCTGGGGGGAGAGCACGGGAAGTCCATCGGCCGTTGTTCCCCAAGTGCGAGGGTTATTATCCGCGAAGGCAACGGGTTCGAGATCCGTGCCAGATAGGCCCCGTAGCACCGAGCGGCCTAGGTTGCCCGCTCCGAAAATGACGATCTGGCGGCGGCCGGCAACGGCATCGTCGAAGGCGTTCTGCCGGCGAATGCGGGCCGCTGCCGGCGTCTCTCGGAGGAGCGATTCGAGTTGTTGGGAGGAGGTTTTCATGAAAAGGGGAATCCAGTTGGCTCAGTGGTCTCCGGCGTTGCCGGTTTTGGCGGCGCCAGCCAATGGGGAGTGCGCAGGCAGACCGCGGTTGTAGATGGCGTCCTTGAGGGAGGGGATGCTGGCATAAGGGGTGTCGATGGCGTCGATGGTGATGGGCTGATCTTTGGGGACGGCTTTGAGGATGATTTCGCCGCGCATCAGTTCGCGGCAGGAGATCTGGCCCTGCTGGAGGGGAACGGCGAGATAGACGTCTTCGTCCTGGAGAACGTGGCCTACGGGGAGATCGTGGGTGGCATAGACTCCGCGGACGAGGGCGTCGAGATAGGCGATCTCTTCTTGGGGAGGGAGACGCTTCTGGGTGCCGGGGGCTCCGCACATGCTCTTGGCGCGGTGGAAGGCTTTGAACCAGGTGTCGATCTGCTCGGGGAGCGAGCAGTAGGGAGAAACGGTCATGCCCTCGGTCTGGATGTCGACGTGGCGCTCGAAGGTGCGCGCGCCTTTGGCGTAGGCCATGAGCATGGAGGAAGTCCAGTCGTGATACTCGTGCGTGGAAAATCCGATGACGTGATTGGGATAGCGATTACGGAGAAAGTCGATCTGATTGAGTTCGAGGTCGCGATCCTCGGTGGGATAGAGCGAGACACAGTGGTTGATGGCGAGGGGGATATGACGGTTGTCGAAGAAGGTGACCAGGTCGTCGATGTCCTTGAGAGAAGAGCCGCCGGTGGAGACGATCATCGGCTTTTTGGTTTTGGCCATCTTCTCGATAAGAAGCCAGTCGTTGCAGTCCGAACTGGCGATTTTGAGGATGGGGATGCCGACCTCGCTGCAGAATTCTACCGACGTCTCATCGAACGGAGTTGCCATGGGGATGCAGCTGGCGGCGCGGATGGCTTGGACTAGCTTGGCATAATCCGATGCATGGAGACGCGTGTCGATGGTCTTCTTGATGTAGCGGATATCGTCGCGGTGGCGGAAGTCCTGGTGGATGAAGCTGTCGACGTCGCGCAATTGCAGCTTGATGGCGGCGCGGACGTTATTGAAGCGAACCACTTGCGCGTAGGCAGCGATGATCTTTAGGCCGCGCTCTACGTTTCCCAGATGGTTGTTGGCCAGCTCCAGGACAAACAACTCATCGAAAATATCCGCACCGGTCATGACTTATTCTCCCTGCTCGCTGTCCTTTGCTAGTTATCCTTGATGATGTTAGATGCCAGTTCGTCGGGGTCGAGGAAGGGGTACATATCCTCGAGTGGCGGCGTAACAATCTTTCCGTCGGGCATCTGCTTCGACTTGGTGCGAGGTTCGAACTCCTGATTCGGGTCTAGCATGACTTCGATGAGCGCCGGGCCGGGCTGGTCGAGGGCGGCCTGCACTTGGGGCATGTCTGCCGCGCGATCTATGCGCATGCTGGGAATTCCGTAGGCACAGCCAACTTTCACGAAGTCGGGGAAGGAAACGCCGCTGGAGGGGCCGGCGCCGGTGAAGCGTCCGAAGAAATTGGATTGGGTGGCGCGCATGGAGAGGTAGCCGCCGTTGTTGAGCACAAAAAGTTTGACTGGAAGCTGGTGGTGCTTGATGGTTTGCAGCTCCTGAATATTTAACTGGAGGCTGCCGTCTCCAGCCATGCAGATGACCCTGGCACCGTTGCGTGCCACGGCCGCGCCGACCGCGGCCGGCAGATCGTATCCCATGGATGCCGAGCCCGAATTCGAGATAAGGCGCTGGCCCTTGCGAATTGGCATCACCTGAAAAGTAACGATGCAAGCAGTTGCGTCTCCGCAGATGACCACATCATCTTCTGCCAGCAGACTGGAGAGTTGCTCCATGAACTGGTAGGGATCGAGCGGGGACACCGATTTGCGCTGGTGATCCTTCATGACGGGATAGCTCGCCACGCGCTCGCGGCACCACTCCAGCCATTTCTGATGGCGGGGAGCATAGGAGGAGCGGTCACATTCCGCGGCTAGTTCTTTGAGGAAGAATTTCAGATCGGAGTGAATGGCGAGATCCGGGCGAACTAATGGTTTGTGGAGCTCGGATGCATCTATATCGACCTGAATCTTGAATGCGCGCGGCGCGAAAGACTGCCAGTTGTAGCTGACCTGACGAACATTCAGCCGTGAACCCAGCACCAATACCAGGTCCGCATTTTGTACGGTGAAGTTTCCCGCCCGGTCGCCGATTGTTCCGGGGCGGCCACAAAACAACTTGTCGTCGCTGGCGATCAAATCGTGCGTCCAGGCGGTGGTGACTGGGATTTGCAGCTTCTGAACAAGCTGGTGGAATTCGTCCAACGCAGCTGCGAGCCGTACGCCCGTCCCGGCGAGAATCACCGGTCTTTTTGCGGCACGAATTCGCTCCAGCACCTCGCTACATTGCTTCCTGACTTCAGCCTCGTTCCAGAGAGGAGGATCCTCGGCTGGATCGTACGCGCGTAAGCCGGCTTTATCGACTTGGGCGGATTGAACGTCGACGGGAATGTCGAGCCAACAAGGTCCTGGCCTACCGGATTTTGCCAAATGCCAGGCACGCTCGAGGTGATATCGGATAGAGAGAGGATCATCGATCATCACCGCGTACTTGGTGATGTTCCCGACCATGGCAATGATGTCGATTTCCTGGTCTCCGAGTTGGCGCAGGCCGGTGATGCCATGGGCGCGCATGCAAGTCTCGCGCTTGACCTGGCCGGAGACTACGAGCATCGGGATGGAATCGGTCCAGGCTCCGAAGGCGCCGTTGAGCGCGTTGATTCCGCCGGGGCCGGTGGTGACATTGACCACGCCGGGCTCTCCGCTGATGCGGGCGTAAGCTTCGGCGGCCATGGCGGACGCTTGTTCGTGGTGATTGCAAATGTACTGAATGCGCGGCTCCTTGCCAATGGAATCGTTGAGGTGCATGGCGCCGCCGCCGGTGACCAGGAAGATGTGGCGCACCCCCCAATCCGCGAGTTGGCCAACGAGATAGTCGGAAAGCTTCATATGACCTCGGCTTTCGACTGAGGGAGCAGCGAGAGGACGGGATTACTGAGTCCAAGACGGAGGATTTGAGCGCTGATTTCGTGGGTGTGCAGCAAGGTGGCGATGATGATCGGCTCGCGGGTGCCAGCGATTTCCTGCGGGCCTACGACTGGCGAGCCCACCAGCGTCTTGCCCCTGAGAATGGGATTGTTGTCCACCAGAGCTCGGACGTGAGTTCGCGCGAGACAGGGAAGGGTAAGGAGCTTCATCGCGAATTGCCCCGCACCCCAAAGGATGACGTGCTGGCCGTTTGAGAGCTGGCCAGCTAAGTGGCGGTTGATACTTTTCATCTGTTCGGCGGAATGTCGGATATAGGCGTCGATCTTGGACGGCAACTCTTGATCGCGAACGACCAAACGCTTGTCTGCAGTTCCGCCGTTGTCGCGGAAAAAGCCAAAGACAGCGGGGTATAGCGTGTCTTCCGCCGTCTGGATCACTTTCTGTTCTACCAGGGTGGGCCGGAAGCCGAAGCGGCGGGCGGCGTTTTCGAGAGAGCGCGCCGAAAAGTGGTTGATGTGCTCGGTATTGAATTCCTGGAAAGGTGCGTAGAGATAGTCGTCGTAACGGGTAGCGTCAGGAGTCTCGAGATAGATGTAGCCCCCCGGCGCAAGAAGACGGCGGGCCGCTGTGAAGAATGCGGGGATGTCGTAAACGTGCTCGAGCACGTGACTGAACACGACGCAATCAAATTTGGGCATGTGCGCAGGAGCCGAGGCGATCGACCCGACGTAGGTTTCAAAGCCACGATCGCGGCACGCGGCCGCGCAGCGCTCCGAAGGGTCGAGTCCGGCGACAGCAGTGAGCCCCTGGTCGCGGAGAGCCGTGAGCAGGCCGCCCGTGGCACAGCCGGCATCGAGGATGGTGGCGGCTCGCGAAGGCACGGCGCGGGCGATGTCCGCGGCAGTGGTGGAGAGTCGAGCGGCGTCAAACGGGGAAAGGCCGCTTCCGGTCGCAGTCGCCGAGTCGTCGTACTTGGACCACTCGCAATAAAAACGATCGTAGTCGCGCTGAGTGGCGGCAGGATCGGCATAGACGAAACCGCAGCGGCGGCAGACAACAATGTTGTACTCGTTGGGCAAAGGATAGCCCTCGGGAACGATGAACTGCTGGGTGTGACAGACGGTGCTTCCGGTTGCGCCACAGGCGCCGCAGGCGCGATGGGGATGAGAGCTGAGAGTGGCAGCGCTATGCATGGCACCCTCTGGCGGCAACTTCGGATCTGGAAATCTCCCTCTCGGAAAATGTATTTATGGCGGAAGCTTGTTTGTGGTGATTGCAAACGTACTGAATACGTGGCTCCTCGCCAATGGAGTCGTCGAGGTGCATGGCGCCGCTGACCAGGGACATGTGGAGCACCCCCCAGTCTGCGAGTTGGCCGACGATGTAGTCGGAAAGCTTCATCAGCGACGAACCTCGGAGTTTTGGTGCGGTATCAGAGAGTGCCCCTTTGACGCGATTTCGTCTATCGTTTCCAGAACGTAATCCAACATCGCCGGCGTGAGTCCGGGATATACGCCAATCCAGAAGGCCTGATTCATCACGCGGTCACTGTTTGACAAATCGCCCACTACACGATAATTGAGGTCCGCATACGCAGGTTGACGGACCAGGTTGCCGCCGAAGAGCTGGCGCGTGCCGATCTTTTTCTCATTCAGGAAGTCAATTAGCGCGTTTCGCGAGAATGGAGCTGTCTCCCTTACCAACAGCGGGAACCCAAACCAACTCGGGTCGGAATTCGGGGTGGCTTCGGGCAGGACGAAGTGCTCTGCCGCGTCCTTGAGTCCTGACTTCAAATACGCAAAATTCCGCTTTCTCGCCTCAATGAATGCCGGCAGTTTCTTCAACTGCGCGACTCCCACGGCAGCTTGCATGTCAGTGGCTTTGAGATTATAGCCGACATGCGAATAGATGTATTTGTGATCGTAGCCGTGCGGCAATTCACCCAACTGCCAGTCGAAACGCTTGCCGCAGGTGTTCTCTTTACCGGGGGCACACCAGCAATCCCGGCCCCAGTCGCGAAAAGATTCGACGAGCGTGCGCAGCAGGGGCTTTTCCGTCAAGACGCATCCGCCTTCGCCCATGGTGATGTGGTGCGCGGGATAAAAGCTTACGGTGGCGAGATCGCCGAAGGTTCCGACTTTCTGCTCGCGATAGGTCGAGCCGAGCGCGTCACAGCAGTCTTCGATCAGCCACAAGCTGTGCTTCTTTGTGAACGCCGTCACGGCATCGAGATCGAACGGATTCCCCAGCGTGTGCGCAAAGAAGACGGCACGCGTTCGGTCGGATAGC
>Ga0181536_10004625_pt1 | contig 14456 bp, 6 predicted proteins | sample PEATcosm2014_Bin_41_FD_121105 | JGI IMG/M metagenome (GOLD analysis project Ga0181536, IMG submission 121105) | Peatland microbial communities from MTU Mesocosm Facility, Houghton, MI, USA - PEATcosm2014_Bin17_60_metaG | ecosystem: Environmental > Terrestrial > Soil > Wetlands > Peat | place... | reverse complement strand
TCAGGGGTGGCCACACTTACGCTCATCGATTACCCCACACCGCAGATTGCCCACGCGCAGGTGGACGCGATTCGCGCGTATCTGAAGGCAGGCAGCAAGGCGCAACCGCCCTGGCCCAAGCCGCTCAACGACTCCGACGTGGCTTCACTCGAAGTGCGGGATAGCGGGCCTCTGGTGGTGATCGTGAGTGGCGATGCGATTCCCGAGGAGAGCCACCGATTGATTGAGTCCGTGCATTACGAAGCCAATATGACGGCGATCCCGCAGCCGCTGGAGTCGGAGATTGAGAAGACCAGCAAGCTGCTGATGGGCATCACCATCCTGAGCCTGATCGGCGCGGCGGCGGCTATTTTTCTGGGCGGGCTCCTGGGCGGCGGCAGGGCGTTCTACCGGATGGCTACGGGCAAACCGGCCTCGTCGGTCTTTGAAATGGAGTTCATCCATCTCGATCTGCGGGAAAAAACCATCGAAGAAACCGAAGCAATCGAAGGGCCGCATCCGAAGGGTTAATGCCGTCTTAATCCTGTGGAAAAATGGGCCGAAACCCGAAAAAACCGGGCCGAATCACGGGAAATCACGAAAATATACAGGCGAACGACCGGCGAAGAAAAAGCCGTCCCCTGGCCCGCAATTGAATTGTTAAATTATTGAAATAAAGCCAGTTATTTTCGTGCACATTTTTCCTTGACACTGCTTTCCCCCGAACCTACTATGCAGCCAGAAAGTTCTAATGGGTTTGCCTCCGTTGGAACTATTCTCCCTGAGGAGAGAGCTGCCCCGTTGCCGGGCGGCTCTTTCCGTTTAGAGCGTCTTTTTATGCCTTTGGACTTTCCTCTTCGGTGGTCTGCAAGGTTTCCGTCCATTGGGCGTCACATTGCTCGCAGCGCCAGGTATTTTCCGGGTTGACGCCCTCGAGAACAACGTCATCCGATCCGCACTTGGGGCACTTGGGTTCGACAAACCCCGCCGCTTCCTCCTTTTCCTCCTCGACGATCTCCTGCGGAATGGGCCGCGCGGCGATGACGCGTGCCTGATCGAGTTGATCGGCGGCGACCAGCACGCGCGGACAGGCGAGGCCGGAGCTCCGATAGCGGGAGCTCGACCCGGGACTGTCGACCCAGCTGTCGATTCCTGCCTTCCGCAACGCGTCAACAAGTTCCCGCGCCTGCTCCGATGTCTCGCACTCGCACAGCTCGGTCTTCCACGTGTAATCGTGCGGACCCTCTGCTTCGTCGCCCGTATCGGGAGTGTCCGGTACGGGTTGCGGAGCCACGGCGCCGAATGGATTGCCGAATGCAATGTCGTCCACCGGATCCGATGGCGCGTTTCGCAGCGGCAGCGGAGCCTGGGGTGGTTCTTCTGGCGTCGGCTGAAGCACCGTGACAGATTTCGGATTCTCCGGATCGCCCAATCCGCGGCTGCGCATCTCGCTGCGCAACGCCTGCTGCGCGGGTTGCGTTAGATCGCTGAAGTCGCGGGCCAGCTCGAGCAGTTCTCCCTCGCTTTTCTGGCGGTACTCCGCAACCAGTCTTTGCCATTCAAGAACAGGATCGATTTGCATGGGCAAAAGTATACGGCGATTCCCGAGTGCGTGTGAGCTTTTCGGGTCTCCTGCGCGCCTTTACCTTCAACCGGCGCAACGATACAATCAAGGATGCAGGCCGACGTAGCTCAGTTGGTAGAGCAGCTGATTCGTAATCAGCAGGTCGTCAGTTCAAGTCTGACCGTCGGCTCCAGAATCCGGATGGCGGCGTGGCCTCTTGTCAGCAAGAGGTCATTTTTATTGGGCCTATTGCGCTTGAGCCTGCACGTACACCGCGACGTTGGCGGTGACAAAATCCCGCTGAGGAAACACCGGCGCCTTGCCTATCATCGTGGGCGGAGGAAGTAACCCTTTGCCGGTTACCGGCGCGCCGGGAAAGAGCACTTACCGGGCAGGAGGCGCATGCAGCGAAAGCCGCATTGCCCATTTAGGTTCTCTGCCCCAGAATCTGATGCATAGACGAGACAAAGGGGGAAGAGCAACATGCGCGATGGGCTTCTCACGTTGTATGTGAAGTTTCAGACCCTGGCGAGCGGCGAAGAGGGTCAGGATCTGGTCGAGTATGGGCTGCTGTGCACCTTGATTGCCCTCGCCGTGATCTCGAGCGTCAGTCACGTTGCGACAGCGGTGTCGCACATCTTCACCAACATCAGTTCTTCGCTGGCGTAACCGGGAAATCGCGAGCGGCTCCCGCAGCTCGCGTTCGAATGCCTCCACCACGACCAAAAGATGACAGGGCGAACGCTCGCTGCGAAGCGGAGATGGCCCGTGACCTCAATGCAGATTGGGATAGGTTCTGTATGCGACGAGTTGAGCGTCGAAAAAGGTTCCGCTCAATCGTGAGGTTTTGAGGAGGACCTCAAAGTAAGGAAATCGATTCACGCCGAAGGTCTTGCGCAGGTTCTGCATTTGACTTTCGGAGGTGAGAAAAGCAGCCGCGGCGCCCGTGGCATCGGAGTCGGTTCCGGCAAGGATGATGATGTTTCCCGTGTGGCTCGGGTTGGGCAGGTAGGCGATTACGGCGTACTCGGTCAAGTTGCTCGAGGTTCGGAAAATCGTATAGACCGCCTGCTCTCCTGGTTTGGGATTACGGTTTCGTATGATCGGCGTTCCGTGAGCGTAGTCGTAGTCGGCGACGAAGTTCAGTTGATCGTCGAAGAGGTCGTCCCAGAGTACCGCTTTCTTGCCGCCGATCAGGATCACGTTGTCGCGCTTGATCTGGTCCGCGGTAAAGTAGCGGGCCAGCGTGAGGTAGTGCGGGTAGGTGGCCGGAATCTCGCCCAACAGGGCCTGGGCAGCGCGCACGGCGCCAAAAGTCACCAGGTTATGGGCCAGGATCTGGGAGACGTCTTGCTTGCGGTCCGCGCTCATGTCCGACGATTGAATCTGCTGAATGAAGTCGCGGCTCATATAGTCGCCGAGCGTGATTGGATTGTGGGTGATGTCCTCCATCACGCTGGCTGAATCGTCGGGCATCACAAGATCGGTTTGCTGGTGGGAGTCGAGAAAGCCGCTCCAGAATGCCGCCAAAGCCGGTTGGCCGTCCCATGGGTAAATCACCTTGCGCAGAGTGCGGTTCTGAACGTAGAGCGTGACACAGGCAAGAGCAAGCAACAGGCTCACAAGGGGCCACACCCAACGCCGGATTCTCCAGAACGGCCGAGCGTCTTCGCGAGCCGCGGTTTCGCCGGCCGCCGATTCTTGCGCGGACTCCGCCTTTGCCGGCGTCTCGATCTCCGGTTGTTGCGCAAGCCGGCGGCGAAAGACCAGCCGGTAAGCGCCGCGGGGAATCTCGAAGATGAGCGGCTCGTCAGCGCCCGTCGATTCAAAATACGCTTCAATGCGCTTGCGGAGTTCGGTGGCGTTGACCCGGACAATATTGTCGGCGCTGCGATCGTAGGAGACAGACCTGCCAAAAACCTTGACGCCGATCTCCTGTTCGTGAATCTCCGGGCAGCCCTCTTTGAGCGACTGTTTTCCCACGTAGAGCAGAAAATCGCGCAGGCGGGCCGAGCGGCTGAATTGCTCACTGGCGGAGACGCGCTCAATGAGCGCCCGCCGCTCTTCGAGCGTAGGCAGTTCTTCCGCTTCACCCAAGGCCGGGTTTTCCACTACGGTTCCCATGGCTCTGAATCAAGCTACGGTTCCAAGTCTACGCCGCGATGCCGTAGACGGCAATGCATACGAAAATGCTCTGGAAACGTATTCTTGCGGCGCCCTTAACCGGGGGTTTCTGCAACCGCCTTAAGCCTCCCAAGGCGTTGGGATAAAACTACTTCCAGATCTTCTAGCGGTTAAATTTGCAGTTTTCTTCCGGTGAATTAACTTGCGGGTGTCAGGTGCGCTGCGAAGAATCGTTCTCCGGGTTTAAAACCGCCGAGGACGGGGTGCCCCCGGGGCGCAACTCCTCAAGAGGCGAGCCGTTGCAAGGCAGCGGTTCCTGCCAGCCAGATTCAAGACTCAACCGTATCAAGCCACTTTTCAGGAGGAATCATTGGAAATGAAAACGTTCATCAGTTCCAGGACGCGCACCATTTTTTGGCTGCTGATCCTCGCGGGGATCATCGCAGGCGCCGGTTCACTGCAGGCGCAGCGGTATCTCGGCGAAATCAGCGGCACCGTGGCCGATCAAACCGGCGCGATACTCCCCGGCGCCCAAGTATTGGCCGTGGATGACAGCACGAAATTCAAGACGGAAGTGACCACCCTCGCCGACGGCGTGTTTTCCATGCCGACGCTCCCTCCCGGCACCTATACGGTGACGGCGACGGCCAAGGGATTCAAGACGGAGACGCAAGTCAACGTAGTTCTGACCGCCGGACAAGTGATTCAGCTCGACTTCAAACTTTCTCCAGGCAGTGTCAGCCAGACTGTCCAAGTGGTCTCGGAGACGGCATCGTTGATCGACACCGGTTCGCCGACGATTGCCACGACGCTGGATAGCCAGGAAGTGTCTGAACTGCCCAACGAGGGCCGGAATCCCTATGTGATGGCGACTCTGACGGCCGGCGTGGTGGACACCGCCTCGGGCGGCTACTTCGAGGGCCATTCGAGCCAGTACACCAATCCCTACAGCGGCGTCGCAGTGCAGATTACCACTTTCGGCATCTCCGGACACAACCGCCTGACGCTGGATGGCATCCCGAACGACGCGCCGGAACGCTTCTCGGGCGCCAGCTACCTCGACTTCACTCCTTCGCCCGATGCGGTGCAGGAAGCCAAGATTGAAAACGGCATCTTCGACGCGCAGATCGGCCACGGCGATGGCGTGGTGTCCAACGTCGTGATCAAGGGTGGTACCAACAGCCTGCATGGCGCCGCCTACTACGTCTTCGAGAACACCTACCTGGACGCCAACACCTACGACAGGAATGCCTCAGCCAAACCGCGCGCCAACAATCAGGTCAACCAGACCGGACTTGTGCTGAGCGGGCCTGTGGTTCTGCCCAAGCTCTACAACGGGCGCAACAAGACTTTCTTCATGTTCTCGGGTGAGCGGTACGCTACGCACTCCCCGCTGCCGTACACGAGCGACTTCCGCGTGCCCACATCGGCGGAAGTGGGTGGCGATTTCTCGGGTCTGTGCCCCAACGGCTTCAATTCGTCCGGCTTCTGCGCCTCGACCGGGGGCGTTCAGCTGTTTGTTCCGAACTCGCCCGTTGACGCAAACGGCAACCGCACCGAGTATTTCTTGAATAACAACATCGTTGCGTCCACCTTTGGCACCGCCGGGTACACGTGCACAAGCGGCACGTGCACGGTCACCAGCTACGGTGCAACCGTTGCCGGATCGTCGGCTATCAACGCCACCGGCGCGGCCCTGGCCACTTACATCCCGGCCCCCAACGTAACCGGTTCAACGGCGTACAGCTCGGCCTCCACGTCCAACTACTCCCCGCCGAGCGTCTCGTACCCAGCCACCTATCCGTCCTTCGTCGGCCGCTTCGACTTGCAACTCGGCCAGAGCGACAAGGTGATTGTGGTCGGATTCCGCGACGGACTGACGCAGAGCTATCCGAAGTACAACTACCCCAAGGCCATCTCGGCGACCGGATACGGGTATTCGGTTTACCGCAACAGCCGCGGCGGTACCCTGGACGAGATTCACCAGTTCTCGTCGAGCCTGGTGCTGGACTCGCGCTTCGGCGTTGACGAGCACCCCTTCGGCCTCATCTATCCGGGCGCCCAGAACTTCAGTCTGAGCAGCCTGTCGATGACCCAGACGGGCCTGCCGTACAACTCGTTTCCCGGTGTCACCTTTTCCACCGATAACTACGTAGGGCTGGCGGCTGGCGCCGGCGGCCAGATCAGCAACTCCGTTCTTGGTTCGCTCGACGAGACTTTGGCCAAGCAATGGGGACGCCACTCGCTCCGTGTAGGTTTTCAAGGCGACCTGCTGCGCTACAACGTGCAGAACCCGATGAGCGGCTTTAGCAACGGCACTACCGCGGGCCTTATCTTCGACCGCACCTTTACGCAGTCGAACTCGGTCCTCTACGCCGCCGACAAGTCCCCGGTTTCCTCCGGCGATCCCGTCGCTTCCATGCTGCTGGGCGACTTCACCTCGGCCAACTACAACGTCGCCGTGGCGTACGCCACGCAGCAGATCTACATGGCCCCTTACTTCCAGGACGACTGGCGCGTGAACAACAAGCTCACGGTGAATCTGGGCGCGCGTTACGATTACGAGTCGCCTCTGACCGAGCGCTACAACCGGATGCTTCAGGGCTTCTGCAACCTCTGCACCAATCCGCTGCAGAGCTCGGTTACCGGCCTGACGTTGAATGGCGGCCTGCAGTACGCCGGCCCGGGGAACCGCTTCCCGTTCCCGCACGACACGCACAACATTGCGCCTCGCCTTGGCGCGGCCTACCAGGTGCGGCCGAATACAGTGATCCGGGCCGGCTTCGGCATCATCTTCTTCAACACCATCGAGACGCCGTATTCCACCGGCTTCAGCCAGGCCACAAATTACACCAACTACACCGCCTCAACCCCGCTGAACTCCGCTACCGACCCATTCCCGACAGGCGTTGTATTGCCCACCGGCAACACGCTGGGCCTGGGAACCGGGCTCGGCCAGAACATCAATTTCAACGACCAGCGTCACGTGCAGCCCCGCGCTGCCGAGTACACGCTGAACATCCAGCAGCAGCTGCCCTGGAACATTTCGTTGCAGGTCGGCTATGTCGGCGCCCGGCCCACACGGCTTGAAGTGGGCGGCTACAACATCAATACCGTGCCCACGCAGTACTTCAATCAGGGCTCCGCTGAAGTTACAACCCTCAACACGGCTGTCGCCAACCCCATGGCTGGCCATTTTGCCAGCACCTATGCCAATAACTCGACGCTGAATGCCGCAACCATCAAGCAGTACTTATTGCTGGTTCCATTCCCGGAGTTTGGCACGGTCACCGAGCAGTACTCCTCGCTCGGCAGCACGCCGTACAACTCGCTGCAGATCCAGGTCAGCCATCCCATGTCGCACCACCTCTCGCTCCAGGGCAACTTTACCTGGGACAAGCTGATGCTCCACAACGCCTACCTGAACAACGGTGGCGGCGAAAACACCGCTCTGGATACGCATCTGGAGTCAGTGCAGGATAGCAACGCCAACGTGCTGGCCAACATCTTCGGCACTTATGAACTGCCCACATTTGCTTCGCGCCCCTACCTGGAGCGGCTGGCGATCGGCGGATGGAAGCTGAACGCCATTATGCTCGCGGTCAACGGCAACCTGATCTCGGCGCCCAGCTCCGTGAACATCATCGGACCGGTAGGCGTTGCCAACCGCAGTTACAGCCAATTCTTCAACACCTGCTACGAAAACACCAGCGGCGCACTCGTGGTGGGCACAGGAGCCTGCGCCAGCTCAACTTCCACGCCGGCTTTCCAGCAGCGGCTGGCCTACACCACCCAGACCAATAGCACCGTCTTACCCGTGCGGCTATCTGTCCACCCGCTGTTGATGGCCTCGCTCTTCAAGGTCTTCCCGATTCGCGAGGCGACGACCTTCGAGATTCGCGGAGAATTCTTTAACCTGCTGAACTCGCCGTTCTTCGGATCTCCCAATACCTCGATCGGCAACTCGGCCTTCGGCTCGGTTTCATTGACACAGGTCAACGACCCGCGCTACGGGCAGCTTACCGCTCGATTGAACTTCTAAGGTACGCCTCCTTTGCTGTGGACTTCCGAAGGGCACCAGCCAATTCGGAAGTCCACATACTTTTTGCTAACTAGAGATACTTTCCCGGCGGAGACAGGTGCGCCCATGCTCTCCAAATCGGGAATTTGCGAAATGATTTCGCGCAAGGTGCAGATGGGCATGATTTCCAGACGGAAGACCGTTCTCCTGCAGTTTTTTTTGATGGCCGGCCTGTTGGCCACTGCGTATGGCCAGACCCGAAGTTCACAGGATGCATTGCACGCTGGATTTGTTGAACCGCCGGCGGCAGCCAAACTTCGCTGCTACTGGTGGTGGCTCAATGGCAACACCACCGCCGACGCCATCACGCGCGATCTCGAGGGCATGAAATCCCACGGATACGGGGGGGTCATTCTGGTCGATGCCGACGCATCGAGCCAGCATGGCGACCTCGAAGTTCCAACCGGCCCGGCCATCGGCAGTCCCAAGTGGATAGATTTGTTTGTCCATGCGCTGGCGGTTGCGCAAAAGCTGGGCCTCGAGATCAGCCTGAATGTAACCAGCCGTTATGATGTGGGCATCATTGGCGGTCCCACGGTGACTCCCGAAGATGCCATGAAGCTGATCACCTGGTCGCGGGTGATTGTGGAAGGCGGAGCCGCAAAGAAAATTCAACTCGCGGCGCCACCCATCCGGAACGGTTTTTATCGCCCCATCGCCGTGCTTGCCTATCCACTGCGCCACGGCGCTCCGTTGCCGGGATCGCCGGGAAGCGGCCGCACACCGATCCTGAACCTGGCTTTTAAAACGGCTTCGATGGAAACGGGATTCTCCATGACCCCGTCCGATCGGGTGATGCGGGATGAGCCCGGGATTGCAGGCGAAGAGGACGCTGCATCCGGCGACGTCGTCGACCTGAGCTCGCACATCGACGCAAACGGCAATCTGGAGTGGAATTTTCCATCGGGAACATGGGAGGTTCTGCGCATCGGCTACACCGACTCTCCCACGCCGGCAACCATGGTCGACGCCGCGGGAAAGCCACTGGCATTGCCGCTCGACGCGCTGAGTCCTGAAGCCTTTGACCATTACTGGCGCGACCACGTGACGCCCTTGCTGGATGCGGCAAAGCCTTACATCGGCACCAGTCTGCGCTATCTTGTCACCGATAGCTGGGAAGCAGGCGGAGCGAATTGGACTTCCCGCTTCCGTGAGGAATTCAAGCGCCGGCGCGGGTACGACCCGATTCCATATCTGCCCATCGTCTCCGGCCGCATCCTCACCAGCCGTGAGACCAGCAACCGCTTCCTCTTCGATGTACGGCGTACCGTCGCCGACCTGATCGCGGAAAACTACTATGATCGTTTTGCAGATCATGCCAGCAAACGGGGCTTGGGCACGCATCCTGAGGCCGGAGGTCCGCACGGCGCGCCCATCGACGCGCTTGAAAACTTCCGCAGCGCCACCTTTCCGCAAACCGAATTCTGGGTAGTTTCCGGAACCCATCGCGTGAGCGACGATCAGCGTTTCTTTGTCAAGGAAGCCTCCAGTGCCGCGCACATTTATGGCAAGCCGTTTGCCGCCGCCGAGGGTCCGACCAGCATGAATCCTGCTGCGTGGTCGGAATCTCTGAGCGGCGATGTGCAGCCCACGTTTGATCAGGCGCTTACGGAAGGGCTGAACCGCCTCTTCTGGCACGAGTTCACGTCGTCGCCCGCGGAGTATGGATTGCCCGGCCAGGAGTACTTCGCCGGCACGCACCTCAATCCCAATGTCACGTGGTGGAATCAGGCCGGGCCTTTTTTGCGGGCATTCAACCGCGCCCAGTTTCTGATGCAGCAGGGCCGTTCTGTATCGGATCTGCTGTATTTCTATGGCGACCAGGTTCCGGGACTTGTGCGCTTGCAGAGCGACGATCCGGCGCATGTGCTGCCCGGATACGACTACGACGTCGTCAATGAAGATGCGCTGCTGCACCGCATGCAATTTGAAGGAGCGGATCTGCACACGCCGGAGGGGCTGCATTATCGCGCTCTTGCGCTGCCCGCTTCGCACCGCATTTCCTACGCGGCGCTGGTGTGGATCAGCAAGTTTGTGAACCAGGGAGGCGTGGCCATCGGGCCGAAGCCAACCGGGCCGCTGGGACTGATCCCGGCCGGCGAAGAGGCCGAGTACAAGCGCACCGCAGATGCCGTATGGGCGGGCTGCGCAGGCGGAGCAACTACGGCGCGATACGGCCGGGGAACGATCTACTGCTCGGCAGGCGCGCGCGACGCCTTGAGCGCGATGGCAGTAGCTCCCGATTTTTCGTATCAGTTGAGCACGGCAGACGCAGGCGCAACCAGCCAACCAGCCTTCGAGTACGTTCACCGCAGAACGGCAAGCGCCGAGATCTACTTTGTCCGGAACACGCGATCCCGCGCGTTGCAGGCGACACTTTCATTCCGGGTGCGCGGCCGCGCGCCGGAACTGTGGAACGTCGACGACGGAACGGCCATCTCTGCATTGGCCTTCACGGAAACCAAAAATGGCCGGACAGACATCCCTCTTGCCTTTCCGGCCAGAGGGTCGATCTTCGTGATTTTTGAGCGCCCGGCAGGGCGTCACCTGGTCAACATGGAGAAAGACGGCATCGCGGTCTTCCCATCGATCGATCAGGGTGCGGACGTATTTCCGAGCGGGGATCGGGAATTCGTTGCCACCACCCCAGGCACTTACAGCGCAACCGATTCCCAGGGAAACAAACAAACCTTCACCGTGAGCGCGAGTGAATTGCAAGCGCCGATCAAGGCGTCGTGGACGCTCTCCTTCCCGGCTGGTTGGGGTGCGCCTTCATCGGTTCCTGTGGAACAGTTCCAATCGTGGACGGAATCGACGGACCCAGGAATCCGTTATTTCTCAGGCACGGCGGTGTATCGCACGACGTTGCAAATCCCGGCCGGCTTCGTCACTCCCGGCCGGCAACTCTGGCTCCAACTCGGCCAGGTACGCGAGATTGCCACGGTCACGGTGAATGGCCGCGCAGTCGATACCGTTTGGCGGCAACCCTTCGCGGCGCGGATCGATCCCTTTGTGCACGTGGGCGACAACACCGTCGAGATCAAAGTGAGCAACCTGTGGCCCAACCGGCTCATCGGCGATTTGCAGCCATCGGCGACGGCGCAGTTCACGCACACCAATGTTCGCGCTTATACCAAGGATTCTCGGCTGCTGCCTTCCGGCATTCTTCAGCCCGTGACTCTCCAGGTGGGGAGCGTGATGCGATGGTGATTGAGTCCGCAACCTAGCTTCGCAAAGCTGCTGAACAGGAGCGTTCAAACGCCCCGCTGAAGCCGGCAGGAGTGTACGAAGATGGGCCTGGTAATCCTCAGGATGTGAGGGCGGCGAGGTCTTGGTTCCGGAAGACGGCGGCTCAGGGCAATATCCGGCACAGTTTGCATTGGAACCTTGCGGGGCAAGTTCGGATTCTATCCCTGCCGCAACGTTACCCAATGCAAACGCAGCGCGGGCGCAATCCTGCATAACTCATTGATTTAATTTGGCGTCCCCGACGGGATTTGAACCCGTGTTATCGCCGTGAAAGGGCGGTGTCCTAGGCCGGGCTAGACGACGGGGACGTTTAGGAGAGCGGAAAGCGGCGGGAAGAGCGGCCTTTGCGCCTTTCAAGATGCGTCCAGTTCAAGGCTATCAACTCGCGGAATGGGTGTCAAAGAACGCCGCGCCGCATCGAGGGCACAAAGGAGTGGATTCACCACGCTGCAGTGAGGGGCTAAAGCAGCTCTCGCCAGCGGTTCAAGTGGGGCCGTCGCAAGCAGTTTGCTAAAGCGTGTTTCAAGAATGGACTAGTGGGCTTGACCCAAGGTCCTCAGGGGTTAAAACCCCACGTTTTTGTAGCCGTTTTCGGCCCGCGACCCACCCACTGGGTGGGTTCCCCGGTCGTGCCCTTGTTACAAGGCAGATTTTTTGAAGGACGATATCCCGGAACCAGAAGCGTCAAGACGGCGTAACCCTGATGTGCGCTATCCTCGATATGGGCTGCGGCGTGACTGCGGGCCTTCGTGGCAGGAAGCGCCGCGCGATTTTTTTTGCATCAAAACCCCAGTTCCGCGTATCGCAAGCTCCAGGCGATGACCGTAACCCATTCTCGCGGAGGGGAGCCGGGCCTGCCCGCCACAGCGGGAGACTGCGCTTGAGCGCGGCCGCTCGGCATCATGCGGTTCGGCACCCCGGCATCCCAGGTTCTTTGGGTGACAACCATCGCGCAGCTCCCTTGCGCCCCTGGCAAGGCGGGAATCACGCGGCGGTGCGGCCGGGAGACGTGGGTGCGGGACGCAGGCGAGGAGCGCAGGTGCGCGGCCGCAAACAGGATTCGAACCGGAACACGCAAGGCCCGTGCAGGTTGATCGCAGCGGCCAAAGGAAGAATCGAGTGACGCAGAGCAAATTGTTACGAACTTTTTTAGCGGGTTGTTTCACCCTGGCCCTTCTGGCGGCAACGGGCTGCCAGAAAAAGCCGGCGGCCGCCGCCAGGCCCGCGATGCAGGGTCTTCCGGTGCAAACGGTGACCGTAGCCATGTCGCCGGTGGCCCAAAGCAGCGAGTATGTGGCCACCATCAAATCGCGGCGCTCGGCCACGCTGCAGCCCCAGGTGAGCGGATCGCTGACCGAGATTCACGTCCTGTCGGGCGATCATGTGAAGGCCGGCGCGGCGCTCCTCGAGATCGATCCGAGACAGCAGCAGGCCGAAGTGGCCTCGTTGCGCGCCACCGAGCGGCAGAAGAAGGCTCTCTACGATTACGACACCATCGAGGTGGAACGCCAACACAAGCTGTTCGACGCCGGCGTGACCAGCCGCGACGCCTACGATCAGGCGCAGCAGGCCTTTGAAAACGCGAAGGCGGATTACGAAGCGGCAGTGGAATCACGCAAAACGCAGGAGCAACTGCTGGCCTACTACACCGTTCGCGCGCCCTTCGACGGCGTAGTGGGCGACATCCCGGTGCATGTGGGAGACTACGTCACCACGTCGACGATGTTGACCACCGTGGACGAAAATAAGGATCTTGAGGCGTACGTTTACCTTCCCACGGAGCGCGCCGCCGAGGTGCGCATGGGACTCGCCATCGACCTGACGGACAACAACGGCACCCTGCTGGAAAAGACCGCGGTCGATTTCATCTCGCCCGAGGTGGACAGCACGCTGCAGGGGATTCTGGTGAAAGCCCCGGTGCGTTCAGGGCCGGAGATGCTGCGCAATGCCCAGATCATCAAGGCAAAAGTCATCTGGACCACAAAGCCGATGGCCTTGGTTCCGGTGCTGGCGGTGATCCGGCAGGGCGAGCAGAGCTTTGTCTTTGTGATGCTGAAGCAAAACGGGATGGCCGTGGCGCACCGCACGCCGGTGGTGCTGGGCGATTCCGTAGGCAATAGCTATTCGATCGTTTCGGGACTGAGCGCCGGCGATCATGTGATCGTATCGGGCACGCAGTTTCTGGTGGATGGCATGCCGGTGATTCCGATGGGCGGATGACAAAAGCAGCTTTCAGCTATCAGCTTTTAGCTGTTAGCTCGTGTGCTGGTGCGAATCGTCTCGAAAGAACAAACAGGAAAAACCGATTGCTGAAAGCTGAAGGCTGACAGCTAACGGCCAAAAGGAAAGAGAGCTCAACTTGTTTGTCGATTTCTTCATTCACCGCCCGGTATTTGCCACGGTCTGCGCCCTGATGATCATTCTCGCGGGCGCCGTCTGCATTCCCACGCTTCCCGTGGCCATGTATCCGACGCTGGCGCCGCCGGTGGTCGCGGTGACGGCCACCTACGTGGGCGCCGATGCGGAGACCGTTGAAAAGGCCGTCACCATTCCGCTGGAAGAATCCATCAACGGCGTGGAGGGCATGCGCTACATCAGCTCCTCCAGCACCAACAGCGGCAGCTGCGAGATCGACATCACTTTCCAAACCGGCTACAACCTCGATATCGCAGCCGTGGATGTGCAGAACCGCGTGGCCAGCGTGGAAGGCCGCCTGCCCGGCGAAGTCGTTTCCACCGGCATCAACATCCTGAAAGCCAACTACAACTTTGTCTTCGGCGCGGGGTTTTATACGCGCGACAACCGTTACTCGAGCGAGTACATCTCCAACTACCTCGACGTGTATGTGAAGGACGCGCTCAAGCGCGTGCCGGGGGTGGGCGATGTGATGATCTTCGGCGAGCGCAAGTACGCCATGCGCGTCTGGCTCGACCCGGTGCGCCTGGCCGCGCGCAATCTCACCGCCACCGACGTCGTGAGTGCGCTCGTAGAGCAGAACGTCGAGGTTCCGGCGGGCCAGCTCGGGCAGCCGCCGTCCGATACCAAGCAGGCGTTTCAGATTCCCGTTCGCGTGGTGGGCCGCCTTTCGAGCCCTGAAGAGTTCGACAACATCATCGTCAAGAACTCGCCGAATGGCCTCGTTCAGCTCAGGGACGTGGGCCACGCCGAGGTGGGCGCCGAGGACTACAGTACCTTGCTAGAATACGCGGGCCGTCAGGCGATGGGCATTGGCGTGGAACAGCTCTCGAATGCCAACGCGCTCGAGGTGGACCGCAGCGCCAAGGCCGTACTGGAACAGCTCTCGAAAAACTTTCCGCCCGGCCTGGAGTACGCCATCGCCTTCGACTCCACGACGGCGGTGGGGGAATCGATTCACGAGGTGCTGGTCACGCTGATTGAAGCCATCATCATCGTCATTACGGTCATCTTTCTGTTCCTGCTCGACTGGCGCGCCACCAT
>Ga0181536_10004620_pt1 | contig 14464 bp, 8 predicted proteins | sample PEATcosm2014_Bin_41_FD_121105 | JGI IMG/M metagenome (GOLD analysis project Ga0181536, IMG submission 121105) | Peatland microbial communities from MTU Mesocosm Facility, Houghton, MI, USA - PEATcosm2014_Bin17_60_metaG | ecosystem: Environmental > Terrestrial > Soil > Wetlands > Peat | place... | reverse complement strand
AGGTTGTAACTTTCGGCGCGCAGGTTTTCCTGGCGTAACTGGACCATGGCATAGGGACGGCGGCCGGTGCGCGGATCGGTCAGGCCCATGGGCTTCATGGGACCGAAGCGCAGCGTGTCGCGGCCGCGCCGTGCGATCTCTTCGATGGGCAGGCAGGCCTCGAAGAACGGCGTATCGTCCGGGATGTGCGACTCAACGGCATCGGCGGCGAGCAGGGCTTCGACGAAGCGCTCGTATTCGTCGCGAGTCATCGGGCAGTTCACGTAGTCATCGGTGCCGTCGAGCGATTTGCCATACCGCGACGCGCGAAAGGCGATGGTCATGTCGATCGTGGAGGCATCGACGATGGGGCTGATGCTGTCGCAGAAGTAAAGGCGATCGGAGCCGGTGAGGCGGGCGATTTCAGCGGCGAGTGCGTCGCTCGTGAGTGGGCCGGTGGCGACGATCGTGGTTCCGTCTTCCGGTACGTGGGTGACTTCTTCGCGGCGCAGCTCGATCAGCGGTTCGGACTCGATAGCGTTCGTCACTTCGGCGGCGAACACGTCGCGGTCGACCGTGAGGGCGTGGCCACCGGGTACGCGCGCGTGATCGGCGATGCGAATCAGGAGCGAATCGAGGCGCCGCAGCTCTTGTTTGAGCAGCCAGGATGCCGATGGGCCTTGATCGGACTTCAACGAGTTGCTGCAAACCAGCTCAGCCAGCTGGTCGGTGCGATGCGCTGGTGTCTGACGGATTGGGCGCATCTCGGAGAGAATGACGGGAAGGCCGGCGCGCGCGACTTGCCACGCCGCTTCCGTGCCGGCGAGCCCGGCGCCGAGGATGTGGATAGGCTGCAAGTCATATTTTAAGCTGCAGCGGCCTGCTTGACTCCGGCACAGGGCCGGCGTGTAATTCGAGTGGGCCGTTCGGCTCAAGTATGGAGGCAGCATGAACGCAATTTCGGAGCGAGTGCTGTGCTGGGACGCAGAAGCACGCGGCCGTTTATCTTTGGGTCCACAGAGAGATGGTTGAGGCTCGCCCATCGGCGACCCTAAGGTATCGAAAGCTTTGTCAGCATTTCCAGAATAGTGCTAAGAGCTTCTTTCCCCGGAACGCTGCCTTGCGCTGTGCGCGCGTTGCCACCGCCCCGACCGCCTGCTTGGGCCAGCAGTGGCTGCAGCGTCTTGCCGGCGTCAATCCCGGAGTCCGCCGATGTCGCGAATAGAATCGCTGGCGGCTGGTCGCTTGCGCCGATGAACACGGCTTTGGGCTGAGCGGTGAAACTCTGGGCGAGCGGGCGCAGCTCGTCGAGGGTCCCTTTCGTGAGGCGGCGCAGCACGCGACGCAGGCCACTGGCATCCGGAGCGGTTGCGCCGTACAACTCGCGGCCTTGATAACTCGCCAGGTCGACTTCCAGTTTACGGCGCAGGCGGTCCGCTTCACGGAGCGACTCGACCTGCGTGGCCGCGACTTGTGGCGTCTCCTCCAAGGAAGTCGAGAAGGTTTGCGCGATACGGGCGAGGGTGTTGTAGTCGGCACGCATCCGTTGTACAGCCCTGCCGCCGCAAAGGAACTCGACACGCATGGTGTTGCGAATTTTTTCGAGGCGGCGGATCAGGATCGGACCAATCTCGCCAGTCAGCCGCACGTGAGTGCCGCCGCACGCGATGCGATCGAGACCCTGGATAGAGACGATGCGGAGGGTGCCGTCACGATCCGAGGGCTTGCGCAGGTCAGCGGCTGCATCGGCTGTCTCGTAGCTCACCAAGATCGGCCGGTTCTCACATACAGCTTCGTTCGCACGGCGCTCGGCGGCCATCACTTTTTCGAGATCAATGGACGGCGTCTCGAGATCGAGCGTCGAGACTTCCTCGCCCAGGTGAAAGCTGCAAGTCTCGATGCCGAATTGCTCGATGAAGACGGCAGACAGCAGATGCTGCCCACTGTGCTGCTGCATGTGATCGAAGCGGCGCGGCCAATCGATGAGGCACTCGGCGACGGCCGAGTCAACGGCGGATGCGGTGCGGTGTGCGATGCGATCGCCTTCATCGATCACGTCCACAACCGCGGCGCCGTTGATGGAGCCGATATCGTGCGGCTGTCCGCCGGAGGTTGGGTAGAACGCGGTGCGATCGAGATACAAGGTGGTACCGCCGCCGGACTGGTCGAGAACGCGGGCGTGAAATTCCCGCAGGTAGGAATCGTGATAGTACAGCCGTTCAGTCATGGGATGCTGCCAGTCACTTATAATACTGAACCATGCTGAAGCGATCCGGGTTTGCGTTGCTGGCTGTGGCGGCGGCGTTCGCTGCTGACCGGCCGACCACACCACAATTGATCGAGATGGCGCGCCATCAGTCGGCGGGACTGGAAGAAGCGCTCCGTGCCACTCTGGGAGACGACAAGCTCAAGAAAGGTACGGCGTTTGCAGGAGAAGGACCGGATTTCATTTTCGCGATTGAGCCCGAAGGGCGGCCTGAGCTTTTTGTGGATGATCAGGTTGGAGCCGCGATGAATCGCGTCCGGAAGACCAATCTCTGGTTCCACACCGCGACGCTCCGGCCTGGTACGGTGCACGGCTTCTACTACATAGTGAACGGCGAGCACACGGGCGGGTCTACCGACGTCGCGGCGTACGGTCCGGATTCTTATCCCAAGCCCGGAGTGCCGCAGGGAACTTTGTCGGACAAGATCGTCCACACAAGCAAAATCTACGACGGCATGCAGAGCAACTACTGGATCTATGTTCCCGCGCAGTATGATACCAACGTGCCGGCCGCGCTGATGGTGTGGCAGGACGGGCAGAACCTGATTCAGCGGGACGGGCCGTCGCGAACGCTCACGGTGGTCGACAATCTAATCGCGCAAAAGAAGATTCCGGTAATGATTCAGGTGTTCATCGAGCCGGGGACGATTGGCGAACAGAAGATGCGCAGCATCGAGTACGATACGGTGTCGGATCGCTACGCGCGCTTCCTACGGGATGAAATTCTGGCTGACGTGCAGGCGAAGTACAACGTTCGGAAAGATGCCTACAGCCGCGGCATTGGCGGAATCTCCTCAGGAGGAGGTATCTGCGCATTTAATGCCGCATGGCAGCAAAACGACCAGTTCAGCCGTGTGCTCTCTCACGTCGGCAGCTTCACAAGCATTCAATGGCATCACGATCAGCCCGATCCGCGAGAGAATATTCTGGGCGGCAACGATTATCCGTTCCTGGTGCGCAAGGAACCGAAGCGCAATATCCGCGCATGGCTGCAGGATGGCTCCGAGGACTTGGAAAACGATCACGGAAGCTGGCCGCTGCAAAACATTCAAATGGTCAATTCACTCAAGATGCGCGAGTACGATTTCCATTTCAGTTGGGGTGGGGGATCGCACAATGCAGCGCACGGGAATGCGGAACTGCCCGAAGAGCTAACGTGGCTGTGGCGGGACTACGATCCGGCTAAAACTGAGCAGACCTACGTCATGGACCCGGCCGAGAAATCCAAGCCGATGTTTCGGGTCAAAATCTACAACCGCTGATGCAGCCCACGCGTCGGACGTTTCTTGCGCTTAGTGTCGCGGCAGGTGCGGTTCGGCTGGGGGCTGCGCCAAGCGCGGACTTCGATTCGCGCGATTTTCTGAATGTCCCGAATGCCAGCCGGTTGCGGATGCACTGGTACATCTTCGGTCCGGCGTGGACTGCGGACGAGTGCGAGCGCCAACTGAACCTGATGGCGGCCGCTCATGTTGGCGGAGTCCTCATTTTCCCAACCTATCCGATTGCACTCGATGACCCGGCGCATGGTGTCCGCAATCAGCCGTATCTATCGCCTGAGTTTTTCGAGGTGCTCCGATCCGTGCTGGCGGAGTGCAAGAAACTGGGATTGACGGCCGACATGGTGCTGGGCACGGGCTGGCCGTATGGCGGACCCTCGGTCAGTATTGCCGACAGCGCAAAGTCTCTGCACCGCGCCGCCGTGCCCGTCACGGCATCTGCGCCGGTAGCCATGCCAGAACTGGACGCGGACGCAAAAGTGCTCGGCGTCTTCTTCGTCTATCCGGGCGGGTACGCGAAGATTGCACTCGACGTGGCGAAAGGCTCAGCCCAGCCGCCGGCGACAGACGGCCAAATTCAGATCTTCTACTCGCGCCCGACGCGCATGCAGGTGAAACGAGCATCGTTGGGGGCCGAGGGGTTGGTGCTCGATCACTACAATCCGCTGGCACTCGATCGCTGGCTCCAGGCGGTAGGGGACAAACTGCTCGCTGGTGTGCCGGCGGGGAGCATTCGGTCGATTTTTTGCGATTCGCTTGAAGTGTACGGTGCCAACTGGACCGATGAACTTCCCGAGATCTTCTTACGCAAGCGCGGATACGATTTGATGGCGCACCTGCCGGCGTTGTTCGATCGCAATCAAGGCGACTCCCGCGACCTGCGCTGTGATTTCTGGCGCACCCTTTCCGAGCAGGCTTTCGAAGGCTTCGTCGAGCCGCTGGTGGAATGGGCGCACGGCAAGGGGATGACAGCGCAAGTGGAGGCGTACGGCACGCCGCCGGTCTCGCTAGCGAGTTATCGGGCTATCGACGTGCCGACGGGCGAGCACTACGAGTGGAAGGAATTTAATACCTCGCGTTGGGCCAGTTCCGGCGCGCGGCTGGCCGGCAAGGGGACGGCCTTGGCCGAAGCGTGGACATGGCTCGGTGCGCCCAACCGTTTCGGCGATTCTCTCGAACAACTCAAGCTTTGCTCCGACCTCCACTTTCTGAGCGGGATCAACGCGCTGTACGGCACGACATACGCCTATTCGCCGGTTTCCGCTGGTGTGCCTGGATGGGCGCCCTATTTCGGGCCGGTGGTGAATCACACGCAGCCGTATTGGCCGTACTTTTCCCATCTGGCGGATTACGTCAATCGCGCGAGCTGGGTTCTGCAACAGGGCAAGCCCGTGGCGGACATCGCTGTGTATCTGCCTTCGGAAGATGCGATGGTTGAAGCCGACATGGGGGAGCTGTTGTTCAACTGGGCGGTGCGCGACCGTCTGAGTTCGAACGGCGCGCCACCGGAATTCGGTCTCGCCAACGCACTCCACTACGAATCCGACGTCGTAAAGACCATCATCACGAATGGATATTCGTTCGATGGCGTCGATACCTTCGCGTTTCGCGAGATGCGTGCCGAACAAGGGCGCCTCCGCTCGGGTGACGGCGACTACTCCACGCTCGTCCTGCCGAACCTTACGGGGATAGACATCGATTCGCTCCGCAAGATTCGTGCGTTCGTTGATCAGGGCGGCGCGCTCATTGCAACGCGACGTGTGCCGGACACGGCTTACGGCATGCGCGATCGAGACAAGAATCGGCGCGAGGTGGAACAGATTGTGACGGAACTGTTCGGTGCGATACCGGACGCTGTAGCCCTGCACCAGCACCGCTTCGGCAACGGCGTCGCGATTTTCTCGCGCGACGAGCGAACGTCCTTCCTGAACGCCTTGCGATGGCATTCACCCGATATCGCGTTTGCCGAAGCGAACATGAATGTGGGGTTCGTTCACCGGTGGACGCCGGATCGCGATTACTATTTCCTGGCCAACACGAGCGAGCAGCCACAGCGGCTCGACGCCACCTTTCGGCTGAGCGGCAAGCAGCCGGAACTCTGGGATTTGAAAACCGGAACTGTGGCGCCGGTGATGGCATTCGAGCAAACCAAAGCCGGCGTACGGTTGGCTTTTGAACTCGGGCCGCTCGAATCACGTGTGATCGCTTTTGCCGCGAACGGCAGAAGCCCGATTACCACCGATACGGACCTTGATTTGGAACCGGAGCGTGACGGCTGGGCGGCTCGCGTATTCGAGAATCGCGCCTACTACATCCAGCGGCCGCGCGGGCGGGAGGACATTACGGTGAGCGGCATCCCGGCGCCGGCCGTGCTAGTCCCACGGTGGCGGCTTCGCTTCGAAGACTCCTCGGTAGCGCCGGGGGATCTCGATGAGCTGAAGTCGTGGACCGACATCACGAGTGCGCGGTTCTTTTCCGGCCGTGGCGTGTATGAGGCCGAGTTTCCATTCGCCGTGAAGCTACCGGAGGACGTAGGAGTGCTGCTGGATCTCGGCATGGTCCGTGAGACCGCGGAGGTCTGGTTGAACGAAGGGCCAGCGGGTGTAGCGTGGATGCGGCCTTACCGGTTCGATGTCACGCACCTGGTGCGTATTGGCTCGAACCGGCTGCGCGTTGCAGTTACCAATCTGCTGATCAATCGTGTGCTGGGCATGGGCCCCGTCGATTACTCCGCGGTCTATGAGCGTTATGGCCGGCGATTTCCGCCGGGTGATGAGTGGGAGAAGGTACGCGACCCTTTGCCCTCCGGTTTGCTCGGGCCCGTATGGCTGGTTTATTACAAAATCCTTCGCGGCGGATCGGCCCCCGGGCGCCGAAAACGCCGCCAACCAAATCGCGCGGTAGCTTAAACGCGCGCATCGCTATAATAGTCGATATCGATGAACCCGCCCCGCCTGGAATTGCGCCGGGCTTCGAAGGTTTACCAAACGAATGGACAGAAGCTGGAAGCGCTCCATGATGTGTCGCTGATGCTCGAGCCGGGCACCATCACGGCTCTGGTCGGCCGCAGTGGCTGTGGCAAAACCACGCTGCTCAATCTGGCGGGTGCGATGGATTTTCCAACGTCGGGTGAGGTGTTGATCAGCGGCCGCGCTACCAGCTCGCTGAGCGAAGAGGAATTGACTGCGCTTCGGCGCAACAGAATCGGCTTTGTGTTTCAATTTTTCCAACTGTTGCCGGCGCTCACCGCGCTGGAAAATGTCGAACTGCCGCTACTGCTCGCGGGTGCGGCCCGTGCCCGGGACACCGCGCATGAGCGGCTGGAATGGGTTGGTCTTGGCGAGAAAGCAGATTCATTCCCGCACCAGCTTTCCGGCGGCCAAATGCAACGCGCGGCCATCGCGCGCGCTTTGGTGCACTCACCAGACATTCTTGTGGCGGACGAGCCGACTGGCAACCTCGATAACGCGAGCGGCGAACAGGTGCTCGGGTTGTTGCGTGATGCCGCGGGGCGTTTCGGTGCCACGGTGTTGATGGCCACGCACAGCGCGGAAGCTGCAGCCATTGCCTCAACGCGCGTGCAAATGCGCGACGGCCGAATCTGTGCTGTCGAGCGGTCCTAGGCGCGGCATGCGGAGCTTTCAGTTTTTCCGAACACTTGTTTTGCGTCCGCTGCGGCGGGATCTTGTGCGCGCCGTGCTTACCGTCGCCGCCGTGGCTCTCGGCGTGGGCGTGGTGATGGCCATCGATCTCGCGGGCGACGCGGCCACGGGGTCGTTCCGTTCCTCACTGGAAACGTTGGTGGGCAAGACCGATCTTCAGATTACGGCGAACGGCGGCGTGGACGAACATTTTCTGCCAGCACTCGCGGCACTGCCGGTGAACGCGCGGTTTGCACCGGTTATGGAAACTCAAGGCGTGATGCAGGGCGTGGGGGCGGTAACGGTCTATGGCGTGGATTTCGTCGCCCAGGCGCGCGAGCAGACTCGAAAAGCGATTCCACAAGATCTTGATCGGGCGGCGGTTATATCCAGCGGACTGGTGCGCAGGGCGGGCGTACATGAGGGAGATGACATCTCGCTGGCGCTCAGCGAAGCCGCTCGCACATTCCGTGTGGCACGCGTAGCCGAAGCGGAGGATACCGAGTTCGTACTGCTGGACATAGCCGCGGCGCAACAGGCCCTCGATGAATACGGCAAGCTCGACCGCATTGACGTGTTCGTTTCGCAAGGCGAGGATTTTGCTCGTGTGGAACGAGAGATCCGGAGCGTACTGCCGGGCAGCTATCGCGTCGAAAAGCCTGGTACGCGCAGTGAAGAGAACCAGCGCATGTTGCGCGCGTTTCGCTGGAACCTACGTGTGCTCAGCTATATTTCGCTCGTGGTGGGTGCGTTCTTGATCTACAACACGATTTCGGTGAGCGTGGTACGGCGGCGTCCGGAAATCGGCGTATTGCGTGCACTGGGAGCGAGCCGCCGCTGGGTATTCTGGCTATTCCTGGCCGAGGCGTTGCTATTCGGACTGGCGGGCTCGCTGGCCGGAATTATGTTGGGAAGATTGATGGCGGTGGCAGCGGTTGGCTTGATTGGCGACACCGTGAACTCGCTCTATGTCAGTAGCCGGCCGGCGGCGATCACTGTCGGGTTTCCGGCGGTGATCACGGCCATGATCGCCGGAACGCTGGTGGCACTCGCCTCGGCGCTAGCGCCCGCGCGGGAGGCCATGGGAGTGACGCCGGTGGAGGCCATGGCGCGCGCCGCTCGGGAACATCACGCGCGAACCCACGCTCGGCGGAATCTCGTTTGGGCCGTGCTGCTCGGTGCCTTGGCGCTGGCCGTTGCACAGGCCGCCCCGATTGATGGAAAGCCGATCGCGGGCTACGCCGCCACCCTGCTCGCGATCGCGGCTATGGCGTTGGCTGCGCCTGCGTTGATCACCGGCCTCGCGGCTGGAACGCGCAACGCGGCGCAAGCGCTGTTCGGCCCGGAAGGTCTGCTCGCGGTACGCGGATTAGCGGCGGCGCTAGCCCGCACCTCGGTGATCGTGGGGGCGCTCGCCACAGCCATAGCCATGATGGTCAGTGTTGGCATTATGGTGGGCAGCTTTCGCGAAACCGTGATCGTCTGGCTCGACACGCAGCTTCGCGCCGATCTTTACGTACGGCCGGCGGGAAGAACGGGTGCAGGCGAGCATCCTGCGCTGCCCACCGGTGTCGCCGCCGCGGTTTCCTCCATTCCTGGCGTGGATGCGGTCGAGGTCTTTCACGCGCTCGAAATGGATTATGAGGGCCAACGCGCCTCGCTCGGAGCAGGCGATTCCGCGATTGTTCTCCGCTACGGCCGCCTGCGATTCCTGCCGGGTGAGGATCGAGAGACAATCCTCCACTCCCTCGCGAACCGCGACCGCGTCATCGTCAGCGAACCTTTCGCAAACAAGCACAACGTGCATGCAGGCGATATCTTGCAGCTGCCGATAGGCGCCCAGACGGTGCGCGTCACCGTAGCCGGCATCTATTACGACTATTCCAGCGAGCGCGGCTGGGTGATCTTCGACCGCTCGACGTTGCTCAAGTATCTTCCCAACCAGCCCGTCACCAATCTGGCGGTCTATGTTCGCAAAGGCGCCGACGCCACCGACGTGCGCCATGCTGTGGAAGCGCGCCTGGCGAACTATCGTGTAGTAGTGGCGCCGAACTACGCATTGCGGCAGAACGCTGTCACCGTTTTCGACCGCACATTCGCCATCACCTACGCGCTCGAAGGTGTCGCCATCGCGGTGGCTATGCTTGGCGCCGCGAATTCGCTGCTGGCCCTGGTGCTCGATCGCCGCCGTGAATTCGGATTGCTCCGCTACTTGGGCGCTGCCCCGGCACAGATCCGCCGCATGATCGTTCTGGAAGCTGGTTTTCTCGGCGTGGCCGCAAATCTGCTCGGTCTGGCGCTGGGCTTTGCCCTATCGCTCGTCCTGATCTATGTCATCAATAAGCAGAGCTTCGGGTGGACCATCCAGTTTCATCCTCCCCTGGTTCTGCTGGCAGGCGCCTCGGCGCTTGTCCTGCTCGCCACCATATTAGCGGGAATTTTTCCCGCGCGCGCTGCGGCGCGACTCAATCCAATCGAAGTGATCCATGAAGAATAACAACGAAAACATTCGCAACATCGCCATCATCGCCCACGTCGACCACGGCAAAACAACGCTGGTCGATGCCATGCTGCAACAAAGCGGCATCTTCCGTAAGAACGAAGCCGTTGTCGAACGCGTGATGGATTCCAACGAACTCGAGCGCGAGCGCGGCATCACCATCCTCTCCAAAATCACGGGCGTGCGTTACCACGGCGTCAAGATCAACATCGTCGACACGCCCGGCCACAGCGATTTTGGCGGCGAAGTGGAGCGCGCTCTCAAGATTGTCGATGGCGTCATGCTGCTCGTCGATGCGAGCGAAGGCCCGCTGCCGCAAACGCGGTATGTGCTCATGAAGGCGCTCGAAGCCAAGCTGCCGCCCATCGTCGTGATCAACAAAATCGACCGCCCGGATGCCCGTATCCCGGAAGTGCTGAACGAGATCTACGATCTGTTTATCGATCTCGATGCCACAGAGGACCAGCTCGATTTCCCCGTTCTCTACAGCAACGCCAGGGCGGGCATCGCCAAGGCCGCGATGGAGGACAACGCCGAGAATCTGCAACCGCTGTTCGAGGCCATCGTCAAACACATTCCACCGGCGCCGGGCGATCCCGCGGCTAACTTGCAGATGCTGGTCGCGAATCTCGACTACAGCGATTACCTCGGACGGCTCGCCATTGGCCGCGTCTTCCAGGGCACGTTGAAGTACGGCGACGAGGTGGGCATCGTGAAGCTGGATGGCACGCTGCAAAAGACGCGCATCACCAAACTCTATTCCTTCGAGGGGCTCAAGCGCGTTGACGAGACCGAAGGCCACCCGGGCGAATTACTCGCCATCGCCGGCGTCGAGGGCATCACCATCGGTGAGACCTTGACCAGCGCCGACAATCCGCAGCCTCTTCCCAGGATCCACATCGATGAGCCGACGATCGCGATGACATTCACCGTCAACACCTCGCCCTTTGGTGGCCGCGAGGGAACCTACGTAACGTCCCGCAACCTGCGCGACCGGCTCGACAAGGAATTGCTCACCAATGTCTCCATCCGCGTCGAGGAAGCGGGCGGGCCGGACGCGTTCAAAGTCATGGGCCGCGGCGAGCTGCAACTCGCCATCCTGATTGAGATGATGCGGCGCGAAGGCTACGAACTTATGGTCGGCAAGCCGCAAATCCTGACGCGCACCATAAACGGCAAAGTGCACGAGCCAGTCGAACTGCTGGTGATCGATTGCCCCGAGTCATTCCTCGGCGTGGTGATTGAGAAGCTCGGTTCACGGAAAGGCAAGATGACTAAAATGGTGAACCACGGTTCGGGACGCGTGCGGCTGGAGTTTCACGTGCCCTCGCGCGGGCTGATTGGCCTGCGCAGCGAGATCCTCACCGACACGCGCGGCACCGCCATCATGAACAGCCTGTTCCACGGCTACATCGAGTGGCAGGGCGACATTCCCACGCGTCCCACCGGATCGCTTGTGGCCGACCGTGCCGGCAAAGCCACCGGCCACGCCATCTTCAATCTGCAAGAGCGCGGCGAGATATTCTTGATGCCGGGAACGGAAGTCTACGAGGGCATGATCATCGGCGAGAACGCGCGCGACAACGATCTGGACGTCAACATCGTCAAGGAAAAGAAGCTCACCAACATGCGCGCTTCGACTGCGGACGAAGCCATTCGCCTGGTGCCCCCGCGCATCCTCAACTTAGAGCAAGCCATCGAATTCATCCGCGACGACGAGTTCGTCGAGGTGACGCCGCAATCGATACGGTTGCGGAAGAAGGTATTGAAGGCGAATCAAAGGTGAGAGAAGTCTGCCGCGGCAAGCCACCTCGCACCCTTCACTTCACCCCCAACTGCTCAAACAAGAACGCAAACACGTCCGCGTCTTCGGCGATCTGCTCGCTCAATGCAGTCCCGATGCCGTGACCGGAACTGCTGCTAGTGCGCAACAGAACCGGCTGCTTGGTGCCGCTGGCTTGCAAGCGCGCCGTCATCTTGCGGGAATTCGCCGGGTCCACGCGCGGGTCATTGTCACCGGTCAGGAACAACACCGCCGGATACTGCGTTTCGTCCACCACGTGGTGATAGGGCGAGTACGCGTAGAGCGCTTGGAACTCGTCGGGCTCCTTCACGGTGCCGAACTCGGTGACGTTGAACGCTCCGTTCGGATGCAACTCCACGCGCAGCATGTCGTAGAGCCCCACGTACGAAACCACGGCCCGGAACAGTTCCGGATGTTGCGTCAGCGCCGCACCCATGAGCAACCCGCCGTTGCTGCCGCCTTCGATGGCCAGCCTCGCCGGGTTGGTGTATTTGTGATCGATTAAATAGCGCGCCGCTGCTGCAAAATCGTCGAACACATTCTGCTTGTGCGTCAGATTACCGGCGAGGTGCCAGTCTTCGCCAAATTCGCCGCCCCCGCGCAGGTTAGCGATGACGTAAACGAACCCGTGGTCAAGAAGCGGCCGCAGCCGCACGGAAAATCCCGGTGTCAAACTGACGTTGAAGCCTCCGTAGCCGTAGAGCACCGTCGGATTACTGCCGTCGAGCTTCGTCCCCTTGCGGGAGATGATGTTCAGCGGAACCTTTGTCCCGTCTCTTGACGTCGCGATTTCACGGACAACCTGCACGTCGCCGTAATCCGCCGCGGCCTTGTACCGCAGCGCCGTGCGCGTGACCTTCTTCGAACCCGGATCGAATTGATACCAAGCCGGCGGCGTGACGTACGACTGGCTTTCAAACAGCAGTTCGTTGCCTTTGTGACGCACCAGTTCGTTCACCGACGAGATGTCCTCGATCGGCACTGTGCCACGCTCATGTCCTCCGAGGTCAAAGACGCCTACCTGTGACGGCCCGCCCGCGAGTTCGCTGACATATAGCACTGTCGCCGCCGGAAGAAAGCCCTCGATTACCGCCTTGCTCTCCGGCACGACGAGCTGCGCGCTCGCCAGGTCCCCGCCGCCCAGCCCTATTCGCACAATTTTGCCGCGTGGCGCATTCTGCTTCGACAGCAGATACAGGTGGCCGTCGAGCCCGAACTCGGCGTGCGTCACTTGATCCGCCAGGCGCGCAATCTGCCGCCACTCGCCGCCCCGCCCGAGCAGGTAATGAGCGTACTCACCACCATCGCCATTGGCCATGGTTGCCAAAATCCAACGGCCGTCCTCGGAAGCGTCCAGCGCGATCTCGGCAATGCGCGGGAAATCCTTCCCCAGAGAATACGTGTCTTGCTCCGTCTTCGTGCTGAGCCGGTGAAAGTAAACCTGCTGGTAGAAGCCCATGTCCGGTGCGGTGCGCTCCGTGCCTCGCGGATAACGCGTGTAGTAGAAGCCTGAGCTATCGGCATTCCAGGCGACGCTGCCTCCCGCCGTGCCGCCATTCACGCGCGGGATCACATCCCCGATCGCCCTCCCCGTCGCAACTTCGAAAACATGCACGTCGCCACTCTCGCTGCCGCCCTTCGAGAGCGAAACGGCTACTAGCTTCCCGTCGGTGGAGGGCACGTAGAAGTCGATGGCCGTCGTCCCTTTAGCGTCCAGTTGGTTGGGATCGACCACTACGTGCTCGGACGACGCATCATCTGGCGACACCAGGGTGACCAGTAGCGGCTGCTCTTTGGGCGGTTGCTGTTTCAAGGCAAACAGCACGGCGCGACGGTACGTTAGCGAGTGGTACCGGGGAGAGGGATAGCTCCGCAGCCGCTTCAGTTGTTCATAGAGCGCCGCCCGCGCCGGCAATTCGTCGAGATACGCCCGTGCGTGCCGATTCTCGGCGTCGGCCCAGGTGCGCACCGCCGGGTCGCCGAAGTCTTCGAGCCAGCGATAGTCATCCACCACCTTCACACCGTGGTAGACATCCGTTACCGGTTTCTTGGGTGTAGCAGGAAGATCAGCAGCTTGCATGATCGCGGCCCATAGCATAGTGCAGCATAGCGTTTGACTCAAAACCCACATTTTCATAGAATCCCGTCGGCGAATTATAGCGTAATCGCCAATGAAACCATCTTTGAATAGCGCTAGTCTAATCAGTGGGTAGATTCCTATGCGGAAAACAATCACTTTGGCTTTGTGGTTGCTGTTGGCTACTGGGCTTGGTATTCAGGCCCGCGCGGCGGTTCACGGCGGAGGCGGCGGACACGGCTTCGGAGGTGGTGGCCATGTTGCCAGCGTCGGTCGAGGGTACGGTGGCGGCTATGGCGCCGGTTTCCGTGGCGGATACGGTGGCTACGGTCGTTACGGCGGCTACGGTTACGGCGGTTATCGCGGCTGGGGATACGGTGGTTGGGGGTTCGGGTTGGGCTTCGCTCCCTGGTATTACGGCTACAATCCCTACTATTATGGCTACCCATACGCGTACGGCTACCCGTACCCGGCTGCTTACGGTTATGGCGGTTACCCATACCCATCCTATGGATATGGATACGGATATCCCGGGCCTGCCGTGGTTGTTGGAGGTTACGGAGGGTTCTACGGTGGCCGCGTCGGTTTCGGCGTGGATGGCCGTTGGCATCACTTCGGGGCGAGACGTTAATAAATACGGGCGGCTAACCTGTCGCCCGTTAGCTCTTGGCTCCCCGCCGCTCGGTAATCGTGATCGAATTCCGTAGCCGGAAGTCGATGCGGGTCTCGGGCGGGAGAGAGACTGTCTTGTTTCGCGTGGCCGCCGCGCCCCCCGCTCCTGCCGCAGTGCCCACGGCGGCTCCGATGCCGGCACCCTTGCCGCCGCCTGCTATTGCGCCTATGGCGGCGCCGAGCGCAGTTCCCGCTATTACTTTCCCTGCGGTTTCACCTGACGAAGCCTGTGCGTGCTTCTCAAACGT
>Ga0181536_10004614_pt1 | contig 14477 bp, 12 predicted proteins | sample PEATcosm2014_Bin_41_FD_121105 | JGI IMG/M metagenome (GOLD analysis project Ga0181536, IMG submission 121105) | Peatland microbial communities from MTU Mesocosm Facility, Houghton, MI, USA - PEATcosm2014_Bin17_60_metaG | ecosystem: Environmental > Terrestrial > Soil > Wetlands > Peat | place... | reverse complement strand
TTTTCTCAAGCGCCGGTATTCCCGGATGAAGGAATGAATCCCACCGACCACGGACGAATGGTCGCGGTCGCCGCGGGAGACCTGGCGGTCATGAGCGAGATTTATCAAAACCGGCGCCGCGCGCTTTTTCGCTTTTTCTTCCGACTGACCGGGAGGCAGGCGCTGGCCGAAGATCTGGTCCACGAAGTCTTCCTGCGCATGATCCGCTACCGCCATACGTATCAGGCGGGAGACAGGGCGGCAAGCGGCGGTCCGGAGGCGTTCGAATCCTGGATGTACCGCATCGCGCGCAATGCCTGGGCGGACCATGGACGGAAGCACCGCGCGGAAACGCCCGCCGCCGAGGGAGACATGGAAGCCATCGAGAGCGGCCACCTGTCGCCATTCGACAATCTCGCCCGGCAGCAGGACCTTTCGCTTCTGTACCGCGCGCTGCGCGAGCTTCCCGATGGGCAGCGCGAACTGCTGGTGATGGCCAGGTTTCAGGGTCTGTCGTATGCGCAGATCGGCGGCATCGTGGGCTGTGAAACCGGCACCGTCAAAACGCGGGTTTTCCGCGCGATGAAAGAGCTGGGGAATATTTTTTCGGACTTGTGCAAGGAGAAAGCGTCATGACGTGCGAAGGCGCAAAGGAACGGATGGCGGCTGGCTGGCTGGGTGAAATCGGCGAGCCGGCGGAATCGGAACTGAAGGTGCATCTGGCGGCCTGTGCCGAGTGCCGCGCCGAGATGGCGGCGCTGGGAGGGCTGTGGGCGCGTCTCGCCGATCTGCCTGCGCCGGAGCCGAGTCCGGCGATGGATGCGCGCTGGGAATCGACGATGGATGCGATCCTCGCGGCAGACCTTCGGCCTGCCCGGCGCTGGTCGTTTGGCGAGCTCTGGCCGAAGCATCCCGTCTGGCAGGCGGCGATCGCGCTGGCGTGTCTGCTGGTGGGCATCGCAGCAGGCACGACGTGGCATCGGGACAACAAGGAGATCGCGAAGCTGCGGAATGAGGTCGCCAGCACAAAGGCGCTGGTGGCGCTCTCGCTGCTCCAGCAGCAGTCGGCTACCGAGCGGCTGAGGGGCGTCGATTATTCGGGCCGCCTCGCCAGCATGGAACCCGAGATCGTGGCGGCACTGATTCAGGCGGTGGATCGCGATCCCAGCGTGAACGTGCGGCTGGCGGCGATCGACGCGCTGGCGAGGGCGTCAGGCGACGGGGCTGTACTGCGTTCGCTCACCGCCTCCCTGCCCCGCCAGGATTCCCCCATGGTGCAGGCTGCACTGGTCGACTACCTCGCGGATGCGCACGATCGTCAGGCCGTCGCCACGCTCCGCGCGCTGGATGCGCGGCCGGAACTCAACCCCGCCGTTCGCGCGCGGACGCAGCTCGCGCTGCGGCAACTCAGCCAGTAAAGGAGAACGCATGTTTTACGAAAAAATCGCCATCCTGACCGGGGTCTGCGCATTGATGACGGCGCTGTTCGGCGCCTCGACGCATAGCTGGAACAGCGAGGCCCGCGAAGCCATCCATCACACGTTTACCGGCGACAAGTCTCTCGATGCAGACGTTGTGAATGGCTCGATCGAAGTGGTGGGCGATAACGGAAACACGATCCGCGCAGAAGGCGAAAGAATCATCCGAGCCCTGGACCAGCCGGCCATCGACCGCGCCAAACGCGAAGTAACGCTCGATATCAACGAGAAAGACGGCGTGGCTCAGCTCTGCGTGAATGGCCCGTTTCGCGACAATGGCCGGTCGAGCGCCGATCATGGCTTTCATATTCACTTCGACAGCCGCGAATACGAAGTAACCTATAACCTCACCATTCACGTGCCGCACAACACGGAATTGCGGCTGCACACGGTGAATGGCGAGATCCAGTCGGAGCAGACCAATGGAAAGTTCGACGTCAACAACGTGAATGGCGGAATCGTCATGACGGACATCGCCGGCGCCGGGAGAGTGAAGACCGTGAACGGGAAGACGACCGTGACATTTCGCGAAAATCCGAAGGCCGAGACCAATTTCCAGTCGGTGAACGGATTTCTCGATGTGACGTTTCAGCCGGGGCTGGCCGCCGATCTGCATTTCAAGACGGTGAACGGAGCGGCGTACACGGATTTCGACGTGACCGCTCTCGCTTCGGCGGGACCGCTGCCGCAGCGAAGGAATGGCGGGCTGGTCTACCGCTCGGATCACGGCGGCAGCGTGCGGGTGGGCGCGGGCGGCCCGGCGCTGAATTTTCAAACCGTGAATGGAGACATTCGAATCAGGAAGCAGGGGAATTAATGAAAACGAGTTTTTATTTTGCGGCGCTGATCTGCGTGTGCGCCGGGACGTTATCCGCGCAGGATAAAGTCACGGTTCCGCTCTCCAGTCCGTCGCAGCCCGCCATCGTCAAAGCCCGCCTGATCATGGGCAGCATCACAATAACCGCGGGGAACGCCGGGCAGGTCGTCGTGGAATCCGAGTCGCGTGGGCCCGCCAGACGACGGGATAACCCGCCGCCCGGCATGCACCGTCTGGATGCGGGAGGCGCGGGCCTCAACATCGAAGAGGATCACAACACGGTCATGATCGGCACCTCTGGTCCAGGCCTGAATGCCGGCCTCGTGATTCAGGTTCCCGTGAATACGTCGGTCCAGCTCCGGACCGTTGGCGGTCGTATTGAAGTCAGTGGCATCAACGGCGACCTTGACCTCGAGAACACCAACGGCTCCATCACACTGACCGGAGTTTCGGGCTCCGTCGTGGCACACACTTTGAACGGCCGTATCACCGTGTCGCTTGATCGCGTGGCGGCCGGGAAACCCATGTCGTTTACTTCGCTCAACAGCACAATCGATGTGACGCTTCCAGCGGACACCAAAGCCCGCCTGCGGCTGAAGACCGACAATGGCGCGATCTATTCGGACTTCGACGTGAAAATGGAAGCTGGCGCCGAAGCGCCGGTGATCGAGGACGCCCGTGGTCGGGGCGGCAAATACCGGATCCGTCTCGATCGCGGCGTCTATGGCTCTATCAACGGCGGCGGTCCGGAGTTCGTCTTTCAGACCTTCAACGGGAGCATCTACATTCACCGGAAGTAGAATGTATCCATCCGGCAGGGCATCAGCATCGCCCTCGGCGATTACACGAACGAGGAGATCAACTACCCGAGCATGGAGAAGGTGACGCGCAGCCGGAACTTCGGAGATGTGGGCTGGAGAGAAGCGTCTGTCCACGAGTCGCGCAACGTCGGGAAGACGGAAGAACGCCTGATCCGGGTGGAATTGAAATACTGATCAATCGGGAATCGCAGGCGGAACCGCCTGCGCCACAAAACAATCCTGTAGCAGTGTGGGGCAGGCCGTTCCGCCTGCCCTTGAAGTGTCCGGTTACTTCGATGCGGTGGGGTTGGACTTGCCGAGCAACTCGCGCAACACGGCTTCGGTGGCCGGTTTCGGCTCACCAGGGCCGCCGCGTCCGCCCTTGCCCAGGGTGATGTCGAGCGGCGTGATGCCCTGCTTGTTCTGCTCATCGAGCTTCGCACCGTTCTCGGCGAGGTACTTGCTGCGAGAGCGCGTTCCTCGTTGGAATTTTCCGCCCTTTGCGAGCGGTTGCTCCCTCCGGTACGTCAGATCAGACGCTGAACCGGCTGATTATTCCTGCGGAGGTGGTGGCGGCGCACCTCGTCCGCCGCGGCCGCGGCCGCCGCCCTCCGGCGCCGGCGCTTCCATCTTCGGAGTGGCCTCGCCGCGATGGCAGGTGTAACACGTCACATGCATCTTGCCGTTGAGAGGCCCGGAGTTCAGGTCGTCCACCATGCGAAACATATTTCGCGCGATCAGCTTTTTCGGATTCTCATCGCTGGCGAAATCGATGGGACCGGCGGGACCTCGCCCTCCCCCTCCTCCATCGGCGGCGGCTGCGGGGCCATGGCAGAAATTGCACTGTACGCCAAGCGCGGTGCGAATACCACCCATCACCTGCTGGATGTTGACGTCCGCAGGCAGGATCTTCAGGTTCTTCGGCGGTCCCGGCGGAGGACCGCCCGGCGCGCCGCCTCCTCCCCTTTGGGCATAAAGACCGATCGGGCAAAGCAACAGAAGCAAAGCAAACGCACGCATGGACCACATGCTACAGGTACGCGAAAACGGTGTCAATCCATTCTCCTTTTCGTTCCTACTTCTTGGCGGATTCCGGAACGGCCTTTCCAACAGCCTTCATCAACTCGTCTTTGGTCGCTTCGCGGCCGTGCAGACCGAGGATCTTTTCGGGGTCCAGCTTCAGACGGTCCAGATTATCCACCAGGCTCTGCGTGTACGGGCTGACGGGCGGGGCCGGCGCCTTCGGGTCCGGCGGCGGCGCTGCCGGATTCACCACGGGAGCCGTATAAAGGTCCGCTTCGACCAGAACTTTGTCCTTGGGCAGGTAGGCGATCAGCATCGAATCGGTGTGCCCGCTGTTCTGAATGTGATAGAGATCGATCTCGTGCGTGCCGTCGGTCAGTACGCGCTTTTCAGTCACGGCTTCGATGACCGGCTTCCTGGCCGGCTTCATCTGCGACAGCTTGTCCGGGCTCAGCGTGCGCGGCATAGCGAAGGTTTTTTCGTAATACGCCTTGTTCGACTGATAAGTAATGATGGTCGCCCCTTCGGCGGCATAGGCCCGTATGCCCCCGGCGTGATCGAAGTGCGCGTGCGTGTTCACCAGATACCGGATCGGCTTGTTGAAGAAAAGCTTCTTCACTTCGGAGATAACGGCCTCCGAGCGGTCGTCGTTCAGCGGACCTTCAATCACGACGACGTAATCGTTGAACCCGACCACGACGCTGTGATGCGTGCCGCCGGTGAAGTAGTAAACGTCGGGAGCGATCAGTTGCTCGTCGACCACCGGCTTGGCGTCGCTCGGCGCCGGAGGAGGCACAACGCCCGCAATCACGTTCTTCTTCGCGTCTGTGATGGTCAGATCGTAAATGGGAAAGCCGCCCTGCGTCTCGACTATCTTTGAGGGGAACCTGAAGCCCTTGAAATCCTTGTAATCGGTGAAGGTGGCCACCACCGGCATGTCGCCGAGCACCGGGTTGTCAACCAGGGTTTCGACCTTGTCCAGCTGGTTCTGGTCGTTGATGTAGCCGTCGACCTTGTACTTCTTATCCACCGTGAAAGAAACGACGTTGTATTTTTTCGCGCCGACGGTTTTGGCGGCGACCGAGGCATTGTTGGCCAGCGCCCCTTTGAGAAAGCCCATCGGAGTCGTATAGATTTCGAACTTGTCGGCCCACGCCAGCTTGGGGCCAAGCACGGTAGTCTGCGTCTGCTCGCCGATCATCGGCTGCTGGCCGCCGCCCTTCGGCGGATTCTCACCCTGCGTGCGAACCATCTTCTGGCTCGAAGCGTCGGCGTCGAAGTCCATCGTCCGCTCGTAGGTCTTTACATTGAACTTCGGCCATGCCGTGCCCGGAGCGAATGCCTGACCCAGCACGTAATTCAGGCCGCTGCCGGTATAGCGGATGGATCCGAGGTTGTCACCGCCCATCGCTTTCACAGTGCTTTCTAAAACGGCCTTGGCGTCCTGCGCGGGCGCGATGGACGCGAACGTCGCTCCCAGCGCGGCAGCGACGAAATACTTGAACATGTTTCTCTCCAACGGGGAATAATGCCGAACCTGTAATTCGGCGCCTTATAGTTTACAGCGTACGCTCTCGTACGGCTGTTTCGCCGTTAAAATATCACCCTTATTTACAATGACGGGACCGGCCTCGGAATCGCCCGGCGATCCTTGTTGTATGTTGGGTCCATGGACACCATGCGAAAGATCGCTCTCGCCGCTGCGTTCGTTGCCGCAGCGCCGGCATTCGGTCAGACATTGAAAGTTGAAGCGGTTGCCGGTCCGGCGGGAACGAGCAGCCTGCAGGCCAGCTGGTCCGTTACCCCAGCCGGCGATCCGCTGCTGAGCTGGGTCGACATCGGGAAGAACGACACGGCCTCGCTGCGCTATGCCTTGCGCCACGGCAATGCGTGGTCGGTTCCGCAGACGATTGCCTCCGGACGCCAGTTTTTCCGGCATCCCGCCGAGTTACCCGAAGTGATCGCGCTGACTGGCGGAACGTTCATGGCCCACTGGATCGAGATGCCTGAAGGCGCCGACGACGCCGAGCATGTCTATGTATCGGCATCCAAAGACGGCAAAACCTGGTCCGCTCCGGCGATGGCGAATAAGGATAAGAGCCCGCACCAGCACGGCCTGGCTTCCATGATTGAGAGCGGAAACGGAGAGGCTTCGATCTTCTGGCTGCAGGCTCTCAAGGGCGAGGATTTTCCGGCTACGCTGATGCGTACGGTCGTCAACGCGGACGGGAAAGCCACGAAAGAGGAAACCCTCGATCCCAACGTGTGCACCTGCTGCCCGACATCCGTTGTGAAAACCGGGCGCGGATTGCTCGTTGCCTATCGCGGCAATACGGCGGACAGCATTCGCGATATCAACGTCATCCGCTTTGAAAATGGCAAGTGGCTGCCTTCGAAAAACGTCTATCCGGACAAATGGAAAATAGACGCCTGTCCGACCAACGCCGCGGTCGCCGCCGCGAAAGGCGACAGCGTTGCGATCGCGTGGTACACCGCCGCCGGAGATAAGCCGCGTGTTGAAGTGGCGTTTTCAGCGGATGCCGGCGCGACCTTCGGCAAACCGGTTGTAGCCAATACCGCGCAAGCCTACGGCTATGCGTCAGCGGTGCTCGACGACGACGGAAGCGCGATCATGTCCTGGCTCGAACAGGGAGGCGGCGCAGCCCGCGTGATGGTGCGTCGAATCTCGGCCAGCGGCGTTGCGGGTCCGGTAACGCAGGTTGCCCAGGCATCGCGGATGGACCTCGGCTATCCGCGGCTCCTGCATGCCGGAAGCGAAACATGGATCGCCTGGGGCAACACGAAGGTCCAGACCGCTCGCCTGGGCAAATAGAAATGCCGCGTATCGTCCGATGTGCCTTGATTCAGGCCGCCAATGTGGCGAGCCCGGAAGCGCCGCTTGCCGAAATCAAACAGCTGATGATCGACAAGCATCTTTTATATATCCAGCAGGCCGCGGAAGCCGGGGCGCGCATCGTCTGTCTCCAGGAGATCTTTTACGGTCCGTACTTTTGCGCCGAACAGCAGCCGCGCTGGTACGACACGACCGAAGGAGTGCCCGACGGGCCGACCATCCGGGTCATGCGGGAAGCCGCCCGCAAGCACCACATCGCTCTGATCGTGCCGGTCTATGAGCGCGAGCAGGAAGGTGTTTTCTATAACACCGCCGCGGTGATTCACGACGACGGAACCTACCTCGGCAAATATCGCAAGACGCACATCCCGCACGTCGCTCCCGGTTTCTGGGAAAAATATTATTTCCGTCCGGGCAATCTCGGATTTCCGGTCTTCGATCTGGGCTTCGCGAAGATCGGCGTGTATATCTGCTACGACCGCCATTTCCCGGAAGGCGCGCGCGCTCTGGGGCTGAACGGCGCGGAGATCGTATTCAATCCCTCGGCGACGGTGGCCGGGCTGAGCGAACACCTCTGGAAAATCGAGCAGCCCGCGCACGCTGTCGCCAACGGCTACTTCATGGGCGCGATTAATCGCGTGGGTACCGAGGCGCCGTGGAACATCGGCGAGTTCTACGGCTCCAGCTATTTCGTCGATCCCCGCGGCCAAATTTTTGCTCAGGCTTCGCGCGATAAGGACGAAGTGCTTACAGCGGACCTCGATCTCGATATGATCGCCGAGGTGCGTAAAACCTGGCCGTTCTTCCGCGACCGGCGGCCGGATATGTATTCCGACCTCGTGAAGGCATAAACGTTATGACGAAACAGGAAATCCTGCTCGCGCAGAAAGAGTTTCTTTTCCCGGCAGTCTTCAATTACTTCAAGGAGCCGCTCGTCGTCTCGCACGCGAAGGATCAATACGTCTGGGATGCGGACGGCAATCAGTATCTCGATTTTTTCGGCGGCATCGTCACCGTCAGCGTGGGGCACTGCAACAGCCATGTGAATGAGAAGGTGCACGCGCAGATGGACAAGCTCGAACACGTGTCCACCGTGTTCGCGAATGAGCCCCAGGTGGCGCTGGCAAAGAAGCTGGCGTCCATCACGCCGGGCGGCGCGCTGCGGAAATCTTTTTTCACGAACAGCGGCACGGAGGCGAACGAGACGGCCATTCTCGCGGCGCGCTGTTATACCGGCTCGACCGAAATCATCGCGCTGCGGCATTCCTATCACGGGCGCTCGTCGGCGGCGATGACTCTGACCGGGCAGTCTCAGTGGCGGCTTGGACCGACCCAGGCCGGCGTCGTGCACGCGGTGAACGCGTATTGCTACCGCTGCCCGTTCGGTCTGGAATACCCGTCGTGCGAAGTGAAATGCGCGCAGGATATCGAACAGGTCATTCGTACTTCGACGTCCGGACGCATCGCCGCGCTGATCGCCGAGCCGATTCAGGGCGTCGGCGGATTCATCACGCCGCCGAAAGAGTATTTCAAAATCGTCACCGATATCGTGCGGAAATATGGCGGCATTTTCATCGCCGATGAAGTGCAGACGGCGTGGGGACGCACCGGCAGCAAATGGTTTGGCATCGAGCACTGGGACGTGCAGCCGGACATTATTACCAGCGCGAAGGGCCTCGGTAATGGCCTGCCCATCGGCGTGACCATCGCGCGGCCCGAAGTCGCCGACGCCATGAAGGGCACGACCATTTCCACTTTTGGCGGCAATCCGGTCGTCACCACCGCCGCGATGGCGGTGCTCGAATTCATCGAAGAACAGAACCTGCTGCGGAACACCGAAGAGGTGGGCGCTTATCTGAAAGGCAAGCTCCTCGACCTCAAAGACAAGCATGCGATGATTGGCGACGTTCGCGGCATGGGCCTGCTGCTGGCCGTGGAACTCGTCGAGGATCGACGCACAAAAGCGCCTGCGACCGCAGCCATGCTGCAGTTAATGGAAGCCGCACGGGAGAACCGCATCATGGTGGGCCGGGGCGGCCTCTATGGCAACGTCATGCGTCTTTCGCCGCCCATGAATATAAGCCGCACCGATGTGGACGAGTTCGTTTTGCGGCTTGACGCGAGCCTCCTGAAATGCGAGACCGCGATGCTGGCGGGAGCGCACAGATAATGCCGGCGGGGGTTGCCAATCCGGAGATCGCGCGCCGATTTCCCGACCTGCACCCTCCGCTGGAGAAACAGGAAGCGGCGGTGGAAGCCAGCCGCTGTCTCTATTGTTTCGACGCGCCGTGTACCGCGGCCTGTCCCACTCACATCGACGTTCCGGGGTTCATCAAAAAAATCGCTTCGACCAATACGCGCGGATCGGCGCTGACGATTCTCGACGCCAATATTCTGGGTGCAAGCTGCGCGCGCGTCTGTCCGGTGGATGTGCTGTGCGAAGGTTCGTGCGTGATGCACCGGTACAACCGCAAGGCCATCGAGATCGGGCGTCTGCAGCGGTTCGCAATGGATGCTTTTTACGCGACGGGCGCCGTCCTGCCCACGGTCGACCGCGTGCCCCGTCCGGTTCGCGTGGCATGCATCGGAGCGGGACCGGCGTCACTCACCTGCGCGGCGGAACTCGCCCGGCGCGGACACTCCGCCACGGTGTTCGATGCCCGTCCGATGGCGGGCGGATTGAATACTCACGGCGTCGCCGAATATAAGCTGCGCGCCGCGCGCGCACTCGATGAAGTGGCGTTCATACAGTCGCTCGGTGTCGAAATCCGCTGCGGCGAAAGCGTGGACGCCGCCCGGCTCCGGGAAATCGCCAGCGCGTACGACGCGGTTTTTCTCGGCATGGGTTTGGGAAAAATGGAATCGCTCGGCATCCCGGGCGAGGATCTCGAAGGCGTGATCGACGCGCTCAGCTTCATCGCGGATTACAAGACCGCGCAGACGATGCCGGTCGGGCGAAGCATCGTTGTGGTGGGCGCGGGTAATACCGCCATCGATGCCGCCAACGCGGCGCGCAGGCTCGGGGCGGAGGAGGTGCGGGTGCTCTATCGCCGGACGGATCGCGAGATGCCGGCCTTCGCCTTCGAATACGAGCACGCCAAAAAAGAGGGAGCGGGATTCCACTGGCTCGTCAAGCCGGTGCGCATCGCCGGCACTCACGGCCACGCCGCTGCCATCGAGTGCGTGCGCGTCACGCCCGATCTTGAAACAATCGGCGGATCGGAGTTCACTATCTTCTGCGACATGGTGATTCTCGCTATAGGGCAATCGAGATCGCTCGAACTGCTGTCCGAAGTAGATGGAATCGAGACGCGGCGCGGCCTGATTGCCGTCGATCGCGAGACCGGCCGCACGGGCAACCCGAAATTCTACGCGGGCGGCGACATCGTCAACGGCGGACGCGAAGTGGTGGACGCAGCCGCCGACGGCAAGCGCGCCGCGCTCGGTATTCTGTCCCAACTGCGAGCGTCCCATGCTCAACTAAGAGGCTCCGATGCCTGACCTCTCCGTCAATTTCGCCGGCATTCGCTGCCCGAATCCTTTCTGGCTGGCTTCCGGTCCTCCTGCCAATTGCGGCGATCAGGTCAGGCGCGCGTTCGATGCCGGCTGGGGCGGCGCCGTCTGGAAGACTCTGGGCGATCCGATCGTCAATGTGAGTTCGCGCTACTCATCAATCGACTGGAACGGCCAGCGCATGATGGGCCTGAACAATATCGAGCTGATCACGGACCGGCCGCTGGACGTCAATCTGCGCGAGATCGCCGAAGTCAAACGCCTTTATCCCAAACACGCCGTCATCGCGTCGCTGATGGTCGAATCGCGAAGGGAGGCCTGGCACGAGATCGTGCATCAGGCCGAGGACGCGGGCGCGGATGGCCTCGAGCTGAACTTCGGATGTCCGCACGGCATGAGCGAACGCGGCATGGGCAGCGCGGTGGGTCAGGTCCCCGAGTATACGCAGATGATCACCGAATGGGTGATGGAAGCGGCCCGCACGCCCGTCCTCGTCAAGCTGACGCCGAACATTTCGGACATCCGCACGATCGCGCGCGCGGCCCGGCGCGGCGGGGCTTCGGGGCTTTCGGCCATCAATACGATCAACTCGATCACCGGCATCGATCTGGAGACGCTGCTCGTCCGGCCGAATGTAGGCGGCTACTCGACTCACGGTGGCTATTGCGGTCCCGCGGTGAAGCCGATCGCCATGAACATGGTGCAGCAGATCGCGAACGATCCTCAGGTGCAGTTACCGGTCTCCGGCATTGGCGGCGTCTCCGGCTGGCGCGATGCGGCGGAATTCATTCTGCTGGGCTGCGGAACGGTTCAGGTCTGCACGGCTGCCATGCACTACGGGTTCCGCATTGTTGAGGACATGATCGACGGCCTCGGCAACTGGATGCGCGAAAAAGGCTTCGCGACCATCGAGGATTTCCGCGGTCGCAGCGGCCCGAAAGTCGTCGAGTGGAAAAAGCTCGATCTGAATTACAAAATCGTGGCGCGCATTCACCCGGAAAAATGCATTGGCTGCGATCTCTGCTATACGGCGTGCCGGGATGGCGCGCACCAGTGCATTCATCTGCCGGAACAGGTTCGCAGTGGGATCACCGTAACCCCAATTCCGAAGCTTGACGCGGGAGCAGCGATCGATCACAGTAAGACACCACTGGCGCGCATTCCGCGCGTCGACGAATCCGAGTGCGTGGGATGCAATCTGTGCGCACTCGTGTGTCCTGTGGATGGCTGCATCACGATGGAGCGCGTGGAGAACGGTCTGCCTTTCGAAAGCTGGGAACAGCGCGCGACGGGGATCGCAGGAGGAAGTCATTAATGGAACTTGCCAACTCAACAACCGCTCCCTCACGGTCACGGCTCAGTAACATCGTGGTCTTACCGAACCGCGACCGTGAGGGAGTCGGATATAAATGAGCACGCTTCTTATTCACGGCGGCACGCTGGTGACGGCGCGCGACACCTGGAGCGCCGATATCCTCGTCGAGAACGACCGCATCCGCGAAATCGCGCCGTCGATTCCCGTGACGGCGGCCGACCGGGCGATCGATGCCAACGGCATGTTCGTACTGCCTGGCGGTATCGACGTTCACACCCACCTCGACATGCCCTTCGGCGGCACGACTTCGGCCGACGATTTCGAAACCGGCACGCGCGCCGCGGCGTGGGGCGGGACCACCACCATCGTCGACTTCGCCATCCAGTCGCGCGGCACAAGAATGCGCGACGCTCTCGATACATGGTGGCGAAAGGCGGAAGGCAAAGCCTGCATCGATTACGGCCTGCACATGATCGTGACCGATCTTCCCGAGGCCGGCCTCGAAGACATGGACGGCATGGTGCGCGACGGCGTGGCCAGCTTCAAGCTGTTCATGGCCTATCCCAACGTTCTGATGGTGGACGATGCGACCATCTTCCGCGCCATGCGCCAGACCGCGAAGAACGGCGCGCTCGTCTGCATGCACGCGGAAAACGGCGGCGTCATCGACATGATCGTGCAGCGGGCACTTGCAGAGGGAAGAACAGCGCCCATTTATCACGCGCTCACGCGGCCTGTACGCGCCGAGGCCGAGGCCGTCCACCGCGCCATCGCACTGGCTGAGATGGCAGGAGCACCGGTATACATCGTTCATCTCTCTTCGGAAGACGCGCTCAATCAGGTTCGCGAGGCGCGCGACCGTGGCCTGCCCGCCTTCGCCGAAACGTGTCCGCAATATCTGCTGCTCTCCATCGAGGAACTCGAACGCCCCGATTTCGAGGGCGCCAAATACGTGTTCACGCCGCCGCTGCGCGAGAAGCATCATCTTCCCAAGCTCTGGAACGGCCTGCGGAACGATCATCTGCAGGTGGTCTCGACCGACCACTGCCCGTTCTGTTTCAAGGAGCAAAAGCAGCTCGGCAAAGACGATTTCACCAAAATTCCCAACGGCGGTCCGGGCATCGAAAACCGCCTGCAGCTCATGTATCATCACGGCGTCACGTCGGGCAGGATTTCGCTCAACCGCTTCGTCGAGCTGGTTTCGACGACGCCGGCGCGCCTCTTCGGCATGTATCCCCGCAAAGGCACGCTCGCGGCCGGAAGCGACGCCGACATCGTGCTCTGGGATCCCGAGGCCGAACACACCATCAGCGCGGCGACGCATCACATGCGCGTGGATTATTCGATGTTCGAAGGCTTCGCCGTGCGCGGCAACGCGCGAACCGTGATCTCGCGCGGCGAATTGGTCATAGATCACGGGAAGTTTCTCGGGCGCGCGGGGCGCGGGCAATACCTCAAGCGGGCAGCGAAGGGCGGCGCATGGGATTAGCGCAGCAGGCGGCCATTAATCAAGCGCTGGCCGGCCACGATCCCCGGCTCTACAATCCCGACCTCGCGCCGATCCCGCCCGAGCGCCGCACCTGGGGAACCTATAACTACGCCGCGCTCTGGGTGGCGATGAGCGTCTGCATCCCGACCTATATGCTGGCGTCGGGCCTGATCGCGGGCGGCATGAGCTGGTGGCAGGCGGTGGGAACGATTCTGCTTGGCAACCTGATTGTGCTCATTCCGATGCTGCTGAACGCCCACGCCGGCGCGAAGTACGGAATTCCCTTTCCCGTTCTCGTGCGGGCTTCATTCGGCGTGAAAGGCGCGAACGTGCCCGCGGTGCTGCGCGCGCTGGTCGCCTGCGGTTGGTTCGGCATCCAGACCTGGATCGGCGGGCAAGCCATCTTCTCTATGTTGCGCATCCTGTGGCCGACAGCGGCGCAGGCGCCCGGCGGCGTCTGGGTCTGCTTCTCCGTATTCTGGCTGATTAACATGGCGGTCATCTGGCGCGGCATCGAGACCATCAAATTTCTGGAAGGCATCGGCGCACCGTTCATGCTGGCCATCGGACTGCTGCTGCTTTGGTGGATCACGGGCAAGGCTGGCGGACTCGGCCCCGTTCTCAGCGCTCCGAGTAAGTTCCAGTCGACTGGCGCGTTCATGAAGTTCTTCATTCCGTCGCTTACCGGCATGGTCGGATTCTGGGCGACGGTCGCGCTCAACATTCCCGACTTCACGCGCTACGCGAAATCGCAGCGCGCTCAGGTTATCGGACAGGCGCTCGGGCTCCCCGCGGCGATGACGCTCTACTCGTTCATTGGTGTCGCGGTGACTTCCGCGTCGGTGGTGCTCTTCGGCGAGGCCATCTGGGATCCGGTCGCGCTGCTGGGCCGGTTCAATCAGCCGCTGGTCGCTTCGATCGCACTCATCGCGCTGCTGATCGCGACGCTGAATACGAACGTCGCTGCGAATGTGGTCTCGCCGTCCAACGATTTCTCCAATCTGAATCCGCGGCTGATTTCGTTCCGCACGGGCGGCATGATTACGGGCGTCGCGGGCATTATGATGATGCCGTGGAAACTGCTGGGCGACTTCAGCGCCTATATTTTCGGATGGCTGGTGGGCTATTCCGGACTGCTGGGACCCATCGCGGGCGTCATGATCGCCGACTATTTCATCGTCCGGCACGCCAGCCTGCGCGTTGACGAGC
>Ga0181536_10004612_pt1 | contig 14478 bp, 18 predicted proteins | sample PEATcosm2014_Bin_41_FD_121105 | JGI IMG/M metagenome (GOLD analysis project Ga0181536, IMG submission 121105) | Peatland microbial communities from MTU Mesocosm Facility, Houghton, MI, USA - PEATcosm2014_Bin17_60_metaG | ecosystem: Environmental > Terrestrial > Soil > Wetlands > Peat | place... | reverse complement strand
CGGATTCCTCCAGCCACTGGCCGGGCGCGGTGCCGCGGTCGTTGGGAAGGACCTCGGCGCCGTCGATGATGTAGGCCTGGCGCTTGTTGACCTCGGCCATCTTGCGCCCGGCCCGCGCGAAACGGCGTTCCAGCGCGTCGGCGATCTCGGGATGAAAAACAAGTTTACGGCCGAGCGCCTGGGACACGGCTTCGCGGGTGACATCGTCTTCGGTGGGACCAAGGCCGCCGGAGAGAATCACGATTTCCGAGCGGTCGTGCGCGTGGCGGACGGCGCCGGCCAGACGGTCGCGGTGGTCGCCAACCACGCACTTGGCCACCACTTCGACGCCCAGGTTGTTCAGCTCGCCGGTGAGATAGAGCGAGTTGGTATCGACGCGCTCGGGCGTCAGCATTTCGGAACCGACCGCAATGATTTCGGCGTTCATCAGATGAGCGGGCGGCGCTTGATTTGCACGTCCACGCGATAGAGGGCATTGGTGGTGGCAACCACCATGGCGCGCGAGGGGGTGAACGCCAGACCCACGATTCCAGGCCCGGAGAGGAACAGCTCGGCGCGGCGGCCGGGGTCGATGCGGACCACGCCTTTGCGGCCGGCGATGGAGGCGGCCACGTACAGGCGGCCCTCATCGTCGAAAGCCATGCCTTGCGGACGGCCGAGGCCGCGATAGAAGACTTCCACTTCGCCGTGGCTCGAAATGCGGTGGATGGAATCGAAGCTGGAGGTGGTGGGAGCGGCGACGTAAAGATAGCCGTCGGGGCCGAACGCCAGGTGGTAGGCGGCGATGGAAGGCTCGAGCGTGGCGAAGACGAAAATCTGGCGGTCGGGGCTGATCTTGAAGACCGTGCCGCTGCGGTCGCCGACATAGAGGTTCTGCTGGCCGTCGAAGGCAATTCCGGTGGCCACCCCCATGCCTTCGACGAAAACGGACATGTTGCCGTTGGGCGTCGCCTGGTAGACGAAACCGTCGTAGCGGCTGGAGATGTAGAGCAGGCCCTGGGAGTCGAAAGCCAGGCCAGTGGCATTCATGAGGTCGTTGATGAACGGCTTCATGGAGAAGTTCAGGTCGATCTTGTAGACCGCTACCGGAACCTTCTGCCCCCGCGAACCGCTGAAGGTGGCGTAGATATTGCCGGCCGAATCGATGGCCGGATTGGCGACGGGATGGAGGTTTTCGGCCACCAGGACGCCGATATCGCAGGCCCAGGGGTCGCTCGACTGCGGGCCGCTTTGGACCACCAGCCCACCGGCCGTGGCGCCCTCGGGGACGCGGGCAATCACGAACGAATCCGAGCCAACAATCACGGGCGCGCCGACTTCACCGATGGTGACGCAGGGCCGGTCGGATTTCGCGAAGTCCTTCCCTCGAATCTGCAACTCGCCGCCGGCGATGGCGGCGGGCGGGGTGACCCGAGATATCTGGGGCCGGGGGTCGGGTGATTTCCGAAGGGGCATTCAATAAAGATTGAAACATCCTGCCAGGAATAACACAAGCGCCGCGTACAGGCCCGCCATCACGTCGTCGGCGACAATGCCGAGCCCGCCGGGCAGCGCCTCCAACTGGCGCACCGGCGCGGGCTTCCAAATATCGAAGAGCCGGAAGAGGGCGAAGGCGGCCAGGCAGCTTTTCCAATTGAACGGGTGCGCGCCGGCCAGGGCGATCCACTGCCCGATCACTTCGTCGACGACCACGAACCCGGGGTCTTCGATGCCCGTGGCGCGCGCGGTGACGCCGGAGGCCCAGACCGCGGGGCCGAAGCCGATGGCGGCCAGCAGAAGGAAGTGCCACCAGGCGAAGCCGGCGTAGGCGTGAAGGGCGATGGCGATCAGGAGCGCGGCCAGCGACCCGGCGGTGCCGGGGGCGACAGGCGAGTACCCGCAGCCAAACCAGGTGGAGAGCAGAGTGGCAAGTTTGTGGGGCGGACCCCCTGGTCCGCGCATCCGCCACGGATGCCGGCCGACGGGGGCGTCGGCGGCGGACCGGGGGGTCCGCCCCACATTACGGTTCTTCTTCATCTTTCGGGATGGGCGAGGGGATCACGTACTTCCCGGTCGCCCAGTTGCCTAAATCGATGATACGGCAGCGCTCGCTGCAAAAAGGATATTCGGGGTTGTCGTGCGCGACCTCTTTCTTGCAGATGGGGCAGTTCATAGCGCGATGTTGACCAGGCCCGGGGCGGCAAAGTTCGGCGCGGGTTCGGTGGGGGGAAGCAGCGTGCCAACGACATCGTAATCGTGGGCCTCGGTGACGCGGAGGCGGCGAATTTCGGCGCGACGCGGCTCGGAGGTTTCGAAGTCGTTAATCAGAACGGCGCCGTCGATTTCGGGCGCTTGCGTGGACAGGCGCGCCGTCCAGAGCAGATCGGTCTCCGGCGACGGGCCTTCCACCAGCACGGGCACTTCCGCGCCCACCAGCGCGCGATTCCGGGCGCGCGCGATCTTCCGCTGAATGGCCATGAGACGGCGCTTGCGGTTGTGGATGGCGCGTCCGTCCACCTTGCCATCCAGGGCGTAGCTGGCGCTGGTGTCTTCGTCGGAATAAGCGAAAACACCCAGGTTGTCGAACCTGGCGGCTTCGACGAACCGGCACAGCTCTTCGAAATCTTCGGCCGTCTCGCCCGGAAATCCGGTGATGAAGCTGGTGCGGATGGCCACCCCGGGGATGGTCCGGCGAATGCGCTCGATCAGTTTCAGGAAGAGATCGCCGGACCCGCCGCGCTTCATGCGCTTGAGGACGCGGGCGCTGGCGTGCTGCAACGGCATGTCGATGTATTTGACCAGCGCCGGATGCGCGGCCATGGTGTCCAGCAGCTTCTGGGTGACCCGGTTGGGGTAGGCGTAGAGGAAGCGAATCCATTTTTCGCGGGGAGTTTCAATTTGGGCCAGGCGTTCGAGAAGGCGGGCCAGCCCATCGGCGAGGCCGAGGTCTTCGCCGTAAGAGGTGGTGTCCTGCCCGATCAGATTGATTTCGCGGACGCCCCGATCGAAGAGGCGCGCGGCTTCGGAGACGACGGATTCCAACTGGCGGCTGCGGAAATGGCCGCGATATTGCGGGATCACGCAGAAGGTGCAGGGATGGTCGCAGCCTTCCGCGATTTTGATGTAAGCGAAATGGCGCGGAGTGGAGAGCACGCGCGGCGTGAGGTCGTGATACAGGTACGGCTGGGGTGGAATCCGCGGCGCTTCCATGCCCTCGCATACGGCCGCGATGCTCTCCAGGTCATTGGTGCCGATAATGGCATCGACCTCGGGGACTTCCTGGCGGATGGCGTCCCGGTAGCGTTCCACCAGGCACCCCGCCACAATCAGCTTGCGGGCTCGTCCGCTCTTCTTGAATTCGGCCATCTCGAGGATGGTCTCAACCGATTCCTTCTTGGCGGGGTCGATGAAACCGCAGGTGTTGACTACCAGGACATCGGCTTCGGCGGGATGCGGCGTCAACTCGTGGCCCCTGGCCACCAGTTGGCCCATCATGACTTCACTATCGACCAGGTTTTTGGGACAGCCCAGGCTGACAAAGCCGACTTTGTACGGGCCGGGCATGCCCGGCGCCTACTTTCCGTTGTGCGCCAAGGGCGCCGCGCCGACGGCTGCGTTGACTGCACTGGCCGGGTTTCCCCAGGCATCGTGGCGAACCGGACCGCGGCGGCGGACGCCCGGTTTTCGGGCAGCGGCCTTGCGCGCTTCGGCTTCTGTCCGCGCGGTGACGTAGGCCAGCAAGTCATCGCTGGTGAGAGTGTGCTCGCGCTGCTGGACGGTCTCGAGGTCGGACGCCAGCTTTCGGGCACAGAGAGAGGGCCCCTCTTGTATGCCGACGTGGTGCTTGAGGAAGAGCGTCAGATCAACGGCGACGATGTACCGAATGGCTGGCGCCCGGTCCACTATGCTGTCAAACCTGTAGATCCGGACTGCCTTACTCTGATCGAACCCCATGTACCGTAGCTGCATGACTTTCTCCACTTCCAGGCTGCCTCCTAGCTAGAGCATCCCGGTAGGCTCCCACGGCCGGCCAGGAATGCGGATCCACTTTATTCGACAGCCGGCATTGAGACTGCATCGGGCGGCGCGGGGCCGTCGAGCGGTTCGCCAAGCTCATCCGAAGGTGTGCGCGGGGATTCGCCGGAGAGTTTTTCAGCTTTGCGCTGGATTCTCCTGGCCGCCTTGTCGCGCTGTTTTTCCATTCGCGCGAGCTCTTTCTGCCGTTTCTTGAATGTAGTGCCCGAACGCATACCCATGAGATCCGCTCCGATCCACGGCAGGCATTTGACGCCAGCCGCGCCATGACGCGAGATAAATTACCAGCGAGGCTCGCGCCGTTGCCTGGGTCCGCCGCCGCCTTCGCGGCGGAAGCCTCCGCCAGAGCCGCCCCGGCCCCCTTCGCCCTTGGGACGGGCCTCATTGATGTTGAGTTTTCGGCCGCCCATTTCGGTCCCGTTGAGAGCCGCAATGGCATTGTCCGCCGCGGCGGAATCCGTCATTTCCACGAACGCGAAGCCGCGCGGGCGCCCGGTATCCCGGTCGGTGACCAGGTTGACGCGCTCCACTGCCCCATAAGCTTCAAACAGCGACCGAATTGCCGATTCCGTCGCCGCGAAATCCAGATTGCCTACAAAGATGTTTTTCACGTTGTTTCCTCGAACTTCACTGCTACTTTCTGATTGTGCGGGCTACGCCAGGCAAATGGATCGAGCCAAGTTTCGCGGGACGACCAAAAGGCACTTTTATTTTACCAAATTCCGGCCCGAAGCGTTCAAAATAGAAGCATGACCGCACCGACCAGATATTTGCCGATCGCTGTTTTGCTGCTCCCGATCACGGCCGCCATGGCGCAGTCCGGGCGGTGGTCCGAGAAGGCCGCCAACGACTGGTACCGGAAACAACCCTGGCTGGTGGGCAGCAACTACATCCCCGCCACCGCCATCAACCAACTGGAGATGTGGCAGGCCGATACATTCGATCCGGCCAGGATCAACCTGGAGCTGACCTGGGCGGAAGATCTGGGAATGAACACCATGCGGGTGTTCCTCCACGACCTGCCGTGGCAGCAGGACGCCGGAGGCTTCGAGAGGCGGATCTCCCGGTTTCTGGGGATTGCGGAGAAGCACGGGATCAGGCCCATATTGGTCCTGTTCGATTCCTGTTGGGACCCGTTTCCACAACCGGGAACACAGCCGGTGCCGAGGCCCGGGGTGCATAATTCCGGGTGGGTGCAGAGTCCCGGAGCCAAAGAGCTGCTGGACCCGGCTTTGCGCAAGCGTTTTCTAAACTACGCACAAGACGTGGTGCGGACCTTCGCGGGTGACAAGCGAATCCTTGCCTGGGACGTCTGGAACGAGCCGGACAACACGAACGCTGGGAGCTATGGAACCTCCGAGCCCCCCGGCGAGAGTGAAGCGGTGATGGCCGTGTTGCCGACGGCATTTGAATGGGTGCGCGCGGGGGTCCCGACGCAACCATTGACGAGCGGCCTGTGGAAGGGCGACTGGTCCGCGCCGGATAAGCTGACGCCGATGGAGAAAATGCAGATCGAGCTTTCCGACGTGATTTCGTTTCACAACTACGGTTCGCCGGAAGAGTTCGAAAAGCGAGTCCACTGGTTGCAGGCATACAATCGGCCGATTCTATGCACCGAGTACATGGCGCGCGCCAACCAGAGCACTTTCCAGGGGATCCTGCCGGTGGCCAAGAAGTACAAGGTGGCGGCCTACAATTGGGGCCTGGTTCTTGGGAAAACACAGACCAACCTGCCTTGGGATTCCTGGCAGAAACCGTACACCGACCGCGAGCCGGCCATGTGGTTCCACGACATCTTCTACTTCGACGGGAAGCCGTACCGGCCCGAGGAGGCGGAATTCATCAAGCAGATGACCGGGTACAAGGGGAAGCGGAAGTGAGGGGGGCGGGGGGACCGTCCCCAGAGGGGGCCCCAGGACCAGGAGCATCGGGCCTAAGATGGACGCTCGGCGGGACATCGACTTTCGCACCCCTGCTCAGCGTACAATCGAATTCAGTACGCCGTGTCCTTAACGAGTGGATGTCGGGTATCATACAAGCTCCTGCCTTATGAGCGAAATCGCGCCCTTGGTCAAAGCTGCCGCCCGGAAGATGCTGCTGTTCCTTCCCCACGCTGTCAGACAAATGTCCCGCCCGGATAGAATGATCAGTGTGCAAGAGGTGCGTCGCGTTGTCTTGCGGGGAGAGATCATAGAGGACTATCCGGAGGACGCGCGCGGCCGTAGCTGCCTTATTCTGGGCACGGGCGAGGCCGGCCGAAAGATTCACGTGGTCTGCGCTCCCAGGGGGGAATACCTTGCCATCATTACCGCGTACGTCCCGGAAAGAGACGAATGGGATTCGGGGTTCAGAATCAGGAGACCTTCATGAAATGCATGCACTGCCAAGGGAAAATGAGAAGAGGTCAGGCGCCTTTTCATATTGACCGCAAGGGATATCATCTGTCATTAGAAGCAGTTCCGGCCTGGGTGTGCGGCCAATGCGGTGAGCCGTATTTCGAGGAGCACGAGGTAAAGACGATTCAGCGTCTCCTGCTTCAGTTGGACAGGCAAACCGCGAATCTCGCTGCAGTTGCATGACACACGGTCAGCCGCAACGCACCGCGTGACCTGCCCTTCGAAACCCGCCAGGAATCGATCCACCAGCCATCACTTGACACCGGTGCGCGGACCAGAGGTCCGCTCCACACGGATCATGAGCGATACTGCCATTATGGCTATCCAGTCCGATCCACCGTCCGGATCGACACGAAGAGAGTGGCTGACGGGCGTTTCCGCAGCCATGTCCGCTTCTTCCGCGGCATCGGCGCAGACCGGCGGGGATGTGAAGCGGCCCAATATCGTTCTGATCATCTCGGACCAGTTCCGCTGGGACTGCGTCGGGGCCATGGGTCTCAATCCCGTGAACCTGACGCCCAACCTGGACGCCATGGCGGGACGCGGCGTGCTGTTCCGATCGGCGTTTTCGAACCAGCCGGTGTGCGCTCCGGCGCGCGGCAGCATCTTTACCGGGCAGTACCCCAGCCGCCACGGGGTGTGGCACAACGGCGCCGGCCTGGCGGAAAACGCCACCACTCTGGCTACCGAACTGGGGCAGGCGGGATATTCGACGAATTACATCGGGAAATGGCACCTGGCGCCGGGCGAAGGACGTCCACGCGCGGAGGTGCAGGGCGCCGTGGCGCCGGCCTATCGCGGAGGGTTCCGCGATTTATGGGAAGCGTCGAACGAACTGGAGTGGACCTCGCACGCTTACGAGGGAGATCTCTACGACAACGACGGCAAGCCCATCCACTTCTCCGGCCAGTACCGGGTGGACTTCATGACCGGGCTGGCGCAGCGTTTCCTGCGGTCGGCGAGATCGCCGTTCCTGCTGGTGGTCGCGTATCTCGAGGTTCACCACCAGAACGACACGGACACGTACGATCCGCCGAAGGAGTACGCCCATCGCTACCCGAATCCGTTCATCCCGCAAGACCTGCGTGCGCTCCCGGGTTCGTGGCCCAGCCAGTTATCCGACTACTACGCGTGCGTGGCCAGAATCGACGACGCGGCCGGCGGCATCCGCAAGACGCTCGAGGAAACTGGCCTCGACCGCAACACCATCCTGGTCTTCATGAGCGATCACGGCTGCCACTTCAAGACGCGCAATACGGAATACAAGCGCAGCCCGCATGAGAGTTCGATTCACATTCCGCTCATCATCGAAGGCCCGGGGTTCAACAAATCGCTGGAGATTCCGGAATTGGTGAGCCAGGTGGACCTGGCGCCGGCGCTGCTGGAAGCGGCGGGCGTGGCCGTGCCCGCATCCATGCAGGGCCACAGCTTCCTCGGTCTGCTAGACCGGCGCACCGAGGGCTGGCGCAACGAGGTCTACTTCGAGATGTCGGAATTCGTCACCGGCAGAGGATTGCGGACCCCGCGGTATACGTACGCCGCCGCCGCGCCCAAGGCGCCTGGTTGGAGACCCGTTCCCAAGGCCGATCGCTACGTGGAGTACGCCCTGTACGACCATGGCGCGGACCCTTACCAGCACGTCAACCTGGCGGGCCGGGCGCCGTACGCCAAGACCGCCGAAGAGCTGCGCCAGCGCCTGATCGCGCGCATCAAGGAAGCCAGCGGCGCTTCAGCGGCCGTCGAGCCCTGCTGGTTCCCCTATCCGTAACGCTGCGACGGAGTTTCGGTCTATGGCTTGGTCCAGTCTTCGACCTTCAGTTCTCTTATCCGTGTGAAAGCTCGATCATTGGTGACCAGGACGGCTCCCAACGCGAGGGCGTGAGCGCCGATCATCGTATCCAGGTTCCCCATCGGCTGGCCTTTGCGCTCGAGCGCAGCCCGGATCTGTCCGTAGTGCCGGGCTGCTTCCGAATCCCAGGGCAGAATCGTCATTCTGAGCAAGAATTCATCGACGATGGTCCGCAAGCGCGCGGCATCGGGCCGTCGCGCCGCTCCATAACGCAACTCGCCCTCGGTCACGGCGGAGACGGCGAGCTGCGCCATAGGCACCTGAACGATGCGGCGGCGGACAGCGGGGATGTTGCCCTTGATGACGTAACTGGCGATGTTGGTGTCCAGCAGGTATCGGCTTGTCATGGGAACAGGTCGCGTTTCTGCGGTGCTCCGTCCTGACGATCGGACATGAAATCGCCGGGCACACCAGCCTGCCCGGTGAGTTTGAAAAAGGTCTCCCAGGAGTCCGGCCGCCGCGACAGGATGACATCGCCGGTCGCGGGGTCCTGCCGGATATAGACCTCTTTGGCCTCAAATCGAAAATCGGCAGGCAAGCGAACTGCCTGACTTCGGCCATTCCGAAACAGCTTTGCGGTGCGTGGCATCGTCTGCTTCTCCCCTGGTATATATCATAGTATATCACAGCGGCCGTCGAGCCCTGCTGGTTCCCCTATCCGTAACCGGCGCAGCTCCGCCCGAAGAGGTTCGACCGAGCGGGCGTAGATCATCTTGTACGCCTGGCAGAAATAATCGAGATCCTCGAACCGGCCGTGCGGCCCGTGGCGGAGCTTCGGGCATCCGCCGTGGCAGATGGACCGATACTGGCACGCCTGGCACTCGGGGTGGGCCAGCGTCTTCTTGGCAGCGAAGGTGTAACGGCGGGTGCGGCGCGCGATCTCCGGCCAGGAGTCGAGGACGATGTTGCCGAGCTTCCAGGAGCTCTCGACGAAGAAGTCGCACGGGTATACATCGCCGTTCGATTCCACGACGACGTAGCTGTCGCAGGTCTCATGCATGGTGCAATTGCCGGGCTTCTGGCCGGCCAGAGCTTCGGCGATGTTGTCGAAGAGGCGGATGCGCACCTTGCGCCGGTCGGGCCACCACAGGTCGAACAGATCGCACAGGAAGCGGCCGTACTGTTGGGGAGAGATGGGGGGATTGCCCCGCGGGTCGAACTCGGCCAGCGGGATGAACTGAAGGTGGCCGATTCCCAGGCCGCGGTAGAACCGGTACAGCTCCTGGGGACGGCCGACGTTGGCCTGGCTGAGCACGCACAGAATGTTGAATTCGAGGTTGTTCTTCCGTAGCAGTTCGACACTTTGGATGACGCGTTTCCACGTGCCGCGGCCCTGCTTGTCGACCCGGTACAGATCGTTCACCGCTTCGGGCCCATCGAGCGAAACCCCCAGCAGCCAGTCATAGGCGCGGAAGAGGTCGCACCAGTTCTGATCCAGCAGCAAGGCATTGGTCTGGAGCGAATTGGCGACCGTCTGCCCGTCGCGTCCGTACTGCTTCTCGAATTCGACCAGCTTGGTGAAGAAGGGCAGGCCGGCGAGTGTCGGCTCGCCCCCCTGAAACGCAAACACGCTGTGGGGGTAGGAGTAGAAGAGATAGGTATCGACGAGGCGCTCGAGGGTTTCCAGGCTCATGCGGCGGGCGGGCAACGCGTGGTAGGGATCGGCTTGGCGGTCCAGGTAGAAACAATACGCACAATCCAGGTTGCAGACCGCGGAAGCCGGCTTGATGAGCAGCGAACTGATGCGAGGCGCGGGGCCACCCGCCGGCCCGCTTCCCATTCCCAGAGTGTAGCATCGGCCGCATTACAATGAGGCATGCAACGCAGAGAATTCATGAAAGCGGCTGCCGGGCTGGCCGGAGCGGCGCTGGCACAGGGCCAGGGCGCGGCCAAGAAGATGGTTGGCATTCAGATGGAGGTCGCGCCCATCCACGACCGCGGCCCCGGCAAGGTGCTGGATGACATCCAGCGGCTGGCGCACGTGAACACCATCTTCCTGGGCGTGTTCACCTACACCGACACGCGCGCCGGGGTGCGGAAGCCGGATTTTCACGGCGGCAACTTCGCGGCCGTCCACCCGCAATACTACAAGGACACGCCGCTCACGCCGGCGGATATGCGGGCCACCGATTTCGGCGACTACGACGTGCTGGCGGCGATGATCCCCGAGGCCAGGAACCGCGGCATGAAGACGTTCTGCTGGGTGATCGAAGACAACTTCCGGCCGCGCTTCGGGAAGACGGACGAGATTTGGGAGCGCGACCTCTACGGCCGTATTCCCGAGCGCCACCCGGGCGGGCCATGCATCAACAATCCGGGTTACCGCAACTTCGTGACCGGCCTGATGGAGGATTATGCGCGGTCCTACGAGATCGACGGCATCATGTGGGGCTCGGAAAGGCAAGGCGCGCTGGGATCCTCTTTAGGCGCTTATCACAATGGCGCGCACTCCGATCCGGGCCAGGTGGCCTGCTTCTGCCGTTTTTGCGAGGCGAAGGGCAGGCGCCAGGGCATCGATTTCGAACGCGCGCGGCAGGGATACCAGGCGCTGGAAAAATTCGTGCGCGCCGGACGCGGCGGGACGAAGCCCCGGGACGGCTACTTCGTGACGTTCTGGCGGATACTGCTGGAGTATCCCGAGATCCTGGCGTGGGAGATGCTGTGGACGCGCAGCATGCGGGAGCACTATGCGGCGATTTACGAGAGGGTGAAATCGGTGAGGCCCGAACTACAGGTGGGCTGGCACATCTGGCACAACATATCCTTCAGCCCGTTCTACCGGGCGGAGCAGGATTACGCCGAGCTGGCCAAATGCTCGGATTACATCAAGCCGGTGCTGTACAACAACTGCGCCGGCGAGCGCATGGTGAGCTACCTGGAAAGCGTGGGCCAGAATGTCTTCGGGGACGTTCCCAAGGCCGAGATGCTGCAGTTCGAGTCGCGGATCATGGACATCTCCGAAGCGCCGCTGGAGCGCCTGCCGGATGTGGGCCTTTCCGCCGATTACGTGTATCGGGACACCAAGCGGGCGCTGGACGACGTAGCGGGAACCAAGACCGCCATCTGGCCCGGCATCGACATCGATGTACCCACGCCGCGCGCCCGGTCGACGCCGGAGAGCGTTCGCGCGGCGACGCTGGCGGCCCTGCGCGCGGGGGCGCAAGGGGTGCTGCTATCACGGGCGTACCTGGAGATGAAGCCCAAGAACCTGCGCGGCGCGGGACAGGCGCTGGAGGAATTCGGGGCGGTTTAGCGGGGCTGCTTCTTCTTCCCAGGCAAACTGGCGGGGTTCTCGTGCGTGCGCTCGCGGAAATTGCCGCGCAGGCCGGCGGCCAGGGATACGGCCGACTCCCCGAACTTGTCGCGCAGGCGGTCGGCGGCCGCCAGCGCCTGGCTCCATTTCTGGTGTTTCTCTTCGCCTATCAGGTTCAACTGCTCATCGCCCTCGGACCAGGAGGAAACGTGCACCCCCAGCAGGCGCACGGCCGCTCCGGTTTTCCAATTGCGGCGGAAGAGCTCGCGGATCTCCTCGAACAGCTCGGTGTCGAGATCGGTGGCGCACCTGATGGAATGCGCGCGCGTGAAGGTCGAGAAATCGGCGTAGCGCAACTTGAGCTGAATGGTGCGCGCGTGCAAGCGGTGCTCGCGCAAACGGCGGCCCACCATTTCGCACAGGCGGGCCAGGGTGGATTCGATCTGCGCCAGGTCCGTGGTGTCCTCGGAAAAGGTGTGTTCGTGGCTGATGGATTTCGGGCCATCGTCGGAGCCGATTTCGCTGTCGAACCAGCCGCCGGCATCCAGGCCGCGCGATTTGCCGGCCAGCGCCAGGCCCCACTTGCCGAAGCGCTGCTCCAGGAAGGTCTCGTCGAGCCGCGCCAGGTCCCCGACCTTGCGAATGCCCAGCGCGTGAAGCTGCTTCTCCGTTACTTTGCCCACGCCCGGAACCTTGCGCACGTCGAGCGGCGCGAGAAAGGCCGCTTCCTCCCCGGGAATCACCCACAGCACGCCATTGGGCTTGGCCTGATCGGAGCTGATCTTGGCCACCAGGCGCGAGGCGGCGATCCCGATGGAGCAGTTCAGGCCGGTCTCCGCCTTCATGCGCTGGTGCAGCAGATGCGCGGCTCGCAAGGGCGGCCCATACAGGCGCTCGGTGCCCGTCATGTCGAGGTAGGCTTCGTCGATGGAGGCCATCTCCACCAGGGGCGAGAACGATTGCAGCACATCGTGGACCTTGTGCGAGTAATCGCGGTAGCGGCCGGGATGGCCGTCGACGAAAATGGCTTGCGGGCAAAGTTTGTACGCCGTGCGCAGGGGCAGGGCCGAGTGGACGCCGAACTTGCGCGCCGCGTAGGATGCGGCCGAAACCACGCCGCGCTCGTTGGGCCGCCCGCCCACCACCACCGGCTTGCCCTTGAGAGACGGATCGAACAGTTCTTCGACGGAGACGAAGAAGGCGTCCATATCCAGGTGGAAGTAGGTCCGCACGGCTGAAATTCATGGTAGCGCGCAAGCGGCAGGCCTCTCAGCTCACCGGTAGGTGCTATACTCCCGCCATGACTCTCAAAAGTGCGGCGTTCTTCGCGTTGATCGGCATGACTCTGCTAACCGTCATGCTGGCGGTGGGCTTCATCCGCGACGTATCGGCTCTTTCGGCTGGCGCCATTGCTGCGGTGACGCTGTTGAAATCGCTAATTCAATTGCTGGCAAGCCTGAGTGTGGCAGTATTCCTGTTCGTGTTTTACAAAGCCCAACCTTGAATCAAAGAGGCGACGAGCCGGGTCTGAACCGGTCGCGCCTCTCAGCTCACGGCTTTGCGGTGGAAGCGGTTCAGACCGGCCGCCAGCAGCGCGGCGTCGATGACCAGCAGCGCGCCCAGAACCACCGCCATGCTCATGTGCGGGGCCTGCGGCGCCAGCGCGCCTCTCAACCCTTCGCTGGCATAGACCAGCGGATTGGCCAGCACGGCGATTTGCAGCACCGGAAAGGCCTTGAGCGCGCTCCACGGATAGTAGGCGCAGCCGAACATCATCATGGGCGCCAGCACCAGGCTGAACATGAGGCCGATCTGTGTCTGGCCCACGCTGCAGCCCAGCGTCAGTCCGCCGGCCGCCGAAAAGAACGCCACCAGCAGGCACACGGCCACGAATGCCAACGGCTGGTGAAAACTGAGGTTCACCCCCGAGCCCATCAGCAGCCAACCGGCGGGAATCACAACCAACCCCGCCACCAGCGCCTGGATCATGCCCGCCACAATCTTCTCGACAGCCAGCCAGCCGATCTCGATGGGCGCCAGCAGGCGGTCTTCGATCTCGCGCGTGAACTGGAACTCGGTGATGAGCGGCATGGCCACCGCCTGGATGCCCGAGAGCACCATGCTGATGGCCATGATGCCCGGCAACAGCAGGGTTTTGTACTCCGGCCGCATGATGCCGCTGGTGGTCATGATGCGGCCGAAGACGAAGACGAACAGGAGCGGCTGCAAGAGGTTTTGCAGGAGCATGGGCAACAGGTTGCGGCGGGCCACATGCCCGTCGCGCGCGAGCATGGCGTAAAAGGTTTTCCAGTTCAATCGCGCAAACTCCTTCCGGTGTGATGCAGGAACAGGGTCTCGAGACTGGGCTCTTCGATGTGCACGTCGCGCAGGCCGGCGCCCGCCGCCTGAGCCGCGTTGACGATGGCGGGAATGAGCGGCCCTCCGCGGTCCGCGTAAACGTCGGCCGCGATGCGGTCCGCCGAGCGCACCTCGGTTACGCCGGGCAGTGTCTGTAATTCCGCCATCAACTGGTCCGGCACGCGGTCGAATCGCAGGCGCAGCAGGTATCCGCCGGGGATCGACCGCTTGAGATCCTGGGGCGTTCCCTGGGCGATGATGCGGCCGTGGTCGATGATGGCGAGCCGGTCGCACAGGGTGTCGGCTTCTTCCATGTAGTGGGTGGTGATGACGATGGTTTTTCCGAGGCGGTTGTAATCGCGGATAATCTCCCACAGCAGCAGGCGCGTCTGCGGATCGAGGCCGGCGCTGGGTTCGTCCAGGAACAGCACTTCGGGGTCGTGCATCATGGCGCGGGCGATGGAGAGGCGCTGCATCATGCCTCCCGAGAAGGTGCGGGCCATATGATCGGCGCGGTCGGTGAGCTTGAACTTGTCGAGCAGCTCGGCGGTGCGCCGCTCGCGCTCGCGGGCGCTCTGGCCGAAGTAGGCGCCGTGGAACAGCAGGAT
>Ga0181536_10004610_pt1 | contig 14486 bp, 10 predicted proteins | sample PEATcosm2014_Bin_41_FD_121105 | JGI IMG/M metagenome (GOLD analysis project Ga0181536, IMG submission 121105) | Peatland microbial communities from MTU Mesocosm Facility, Houghton, MI, USA - PEATcosm2014_Bin17_60_metaG | ecosystem: Environmental > Terrestrial > Soil > Wetlands > Peat | place... | reverse complement strand
GGTTGTGCCATAGAAATTGCCGTCGCTGGCCTGCATCAATGGGGCATACGGTCCAAAGCCATGGGTTCCGTCGAAGCTATGCACAAGAGTTATCGCGCCCGCAGGTGTGATCTTGGAGATTGCACCCAAAGCAGGGTTGTTTCCCCCTTGCAGGGCTGTGCCATAGAAGTTTTCCATCGTTTCCCAGAACTAGTGGTGCAAGGGGCTAGCAGCCGTAGATTCCGTCGAAGCTATAAAGAGTCTTGAACGTTCCCCCCGCAGTAACGCGGTACACAGTGCCGCAGTTTGCCGATCCCCCGTCTTCTGTAGTTCCGTAGAAATCCCCATTTGTTCCTTCGACCGGTGCCCCCCCTGGAAAGGACCCGTCGCTCAGGTCGAACCCGTGTAGAAGTGCGAGTTTCCCCTTTAGCAGTGATTTTGAAGACAGTCCCGTAGTTCGAGGGGCCGTTCTCATACGAAGTGCCGTAGAAGTTTCCGTCGGTGCCGAGCGTGAGTCCGCTGGAAGGAAGTGCGCCTGTTACTCCATCAAAAACTGTACAGTACGCTGACTTGTCCCGCAGGAGTCACCTTAAAAACTGTACCCGCATTGTCAGTTCCTCCATCGTTGGAAGTGCTGTAGAGGTTTCCATCCCGACCCTGAACAATAGATCCAGGATTATTGGGGTGCGCCGGGTCGCCACTGTGGGTTCCGAAGTTGTATAAGAGTGTGACTTGTGCGCCGGCGCTCGAAACAAGCATCAGCAAGAAAGCCAGTGACAAGACAATCCCAGTCAGCTTGTTGACGCACAGCTTTGCTGCGCTTGACTGAGTGCACTGCGGAACAGCGAGAGCCGAATACATCACCACATGAGCCTTTTTCATTTTGATTCTCCTTTGCAAGTTCGTTGGGGGAAAGCTTGTACTGAATCTCGTTAACTGGGGCTTGCGAGGTCTCATTTAGATAGGCGCAATCGGCGGCACAGAACTCTCATGCCGGGGTCGCTTTTCTTGAATGAGAGGACGTCCGATCCCGCTTACCGCATCCCGTGTGGGTCCCCACGGCTCCACACGGGCTGCCACGGCCAGGTTTGCCGGTTGAAAGAACAAGTCGGTTGCGACCTTCCCCGCAATGGGCGCTGCTCAATGCCCCACTACGGGGTCAAAGGTCGGGAATGCTGACTACTCTTCGTCCTCGTCGCGAACGCGCACACCGTGGCTGCCGATGTTCGTTGGCACCGGGCCGCCGACCATGCTCAGAGCTGATACAACGGTGTAGAACTCATGGCCTCGTTTTACAACGACGAGCTTCAAATCAATCCATCCTCCATCCGGATAGTTAATGGTCGCTGTCCCCGTGCAGTCGGCATTGATCTGGTACGGGCCGGTCTCGGCCGCAAAATCAGATGTGGTGGGAGAGCCGCCAATCACGACGAAATCCTTCTGCGTGAATTTTCCGTTTCCGTCGAAATCGGTCATCGCGACTCCGTTTTGGGGTACAACGACGCCCGGCCCAGGCAGAAATTCGCCGGAGATGGTTTGGCCGTACTTGCCTTTAAGCGAAGCATTCGAGCACGCCGCTGCGTGCGCCGTGGATGCTGCCACAAGTGTTAGGCAGGCTACCGCTGCCGCCAACGTTGCTTTGCAGAACCAGGTTTTCATTTTCTTGTCTCCTCGAAGATCGATTTTCTGGGGCCGAAGACCTCAGTCGTCCCGTTCGAGGGGCAGAGTGCCGGAACACGGCAGGCTTGGCAATGGCGCATGCCTGACGATTCGCTGACTATTTCGTGACCTCGGAAACTGCTGAAAAGATGGTCGTTGTCGCTAGAGCACAGAGTCGATGTAGAAAGAAAGGTCAGCTTGGGTCGGGTACCGGCGTCTGCGCCTTCACATCGACGTTGTGGTAAGTGACGATCTTCCACTCGCCCCTGTCCTTGACGAGGACTTGCAGCAGGCGCGTGCGGAGACGCCCTTTTGCATCCGTCGCCAGGCCGGGCGCGAGCCTTTGAAAACCCGTGACCGACGTCAAGACTTCGACCACGGCGACGTCGGGACGTGGAAATTTCAGCGAAACGATGTCGTGATGGAGCGTGGTTCCACGATATGGACCCTGTAAAAGGTACTCATGACGTTTCAGGAACACCTCGTGTCCGGTGTAGAACTCTCCCAGAATGTTGGTGAAGGTGCCGTCGTCGGCGAAATGGAGCGAGTAGGCGGTCGCATCCCCGCGGGTCCAAGCAGAGGCTTCCTCCTGGACGATCTTGCGAATTGCAGTTTCATCGTCGATGGTTTGCGCGCCAGCGATGGTAGCGCCGAGAGCGACAGCGACCAGTAAAAGAAGTTTAATCATCATGATCCCCCCTGGAATCGGCAGCTAGGCTTTTGGGCGGGAACGGAGGCAACGCCCATGGCCTCAAGCTATCGCGTACCGGAGTGGAAGTCTTGACGGAATCTTGATTTTTTCCTGAAAGTGGTGGGGCTTGTTGTCGCTGAGTTGCTCGTTGGGCGCGGCGGCGCCAACTTGCGCGAGTCTTGGGCACCCAGGATCAGTGTAGAATGTGCGCTATTGGTTTGGCGGAGTTTATCTTGCCTACGTCGAAACGCGCCTACCGCTTTGCCGATTTCCTGCTCGTGCCCAGCGATAAGCGGCTCTTACGCGACGGCCAACCCGTGGCCTTGGCCCCCAAGCTGTTTGACGCACTCCTCCTGATGGTTGAAGGCGGAGGACACTTGGTGGAGAAACAGGAACTCATCGATCGCTTATGGCCGGGAACTTTTGTCCAGGAAGATTCGCTGGCGCAGATCATGTCCCAATTAAGGAAGCGGCTGCGCGGCAAGGAAGGAAAAGCGGATCTGATCGAGACAGTTCCCAAGCGCGGTTTCCGGTTTGTAGCGCCGTTGTGCCAAATCGAACTACCCCCCAGATCGCAGGCCGAGCTGCACCAGCAAGCACCGTACATTGGGCCGACACAGGTCACGCTCGGCGTGTTGCCTTTCGAAAACACCGGTGGCGATCCCGAACAGGAATATCTTGCCGATGGCCTCACCGAAGAGATGATTGTGTCGCTGGGTCAGGTTGATCCCGGCCACTTGGCGGTGATCGGGCGGACTTCAATAATGGCATACAAGCGAACGACCCGATCGCTAGCGGAAATCGGCCGTGAAATTGGGGCGGCGTTGCTGTTGGAGAGTTCGATACGAGCGGAGAATGGTCGGTTACGCATTTCGTCGAAGCTGATCCAGGTGTCCGATCAGGCGCAAGTTTGGTCTGCCTCTTATGAGGCCGACCCGGGTAGCGTGCTCGCGTTTCAACGCGAACTGAGTATGGCGATCGAGAAGCGGCTCCGTGTACAGCTTTTGCCGGAACGCGTTGCCGCACTCGAACGCCGTCAGACCCGGCATCTGCAGGCCTACGACTTCTACCTGAGGGGCCGTTATTTCTGGAATCAGCTTTCGCCGGCGACGAACAAGCGCGCATTGGAATACTACAAGCGGGCCACGGAAGCCGATCCGCACTACGCGCTGGCGTGGTCCGGCGTGGCAGATGCTTACTCGTCGAGCCCGATCAACAGCGATGCGCCTCCCGCCTCCGCTTGGGCTCGGGCTCGCGATGCCGCGGCGTGTGCTGTGGCTGCCGAGCCGAATCTGGCGGAGACGCAGACCTCCCTTGGGTTGGTGAAGTTCTGGTTCGACTGGGACTGGCGCGGAGCAGAGGCAGCATTTCGCAGAGCAACAGAAATCGATCCAAGCTATGCGCTGGCACACCGGATGGCGGGGATCGCTTTGTCGCACATGGGCGAACACGGAGAGGCGCGGTCGGCCATCCAACGGGCGCGTGAACTTGACCCGCTGCAAGCCAGCCATCACGCGCTCTCGTCGCAAGTGGCGTTCAACGAGCGCGACTATTCGGAAGCCCTGCGCTTCGCGCGGCAAGCCACGGTGCTCGATCCAGAGTTCTGGATCGGTTATATGCAGCTGGCGCAGGCGTATGAGCGCCTGGGCCAGACGGATCTGGCGCTTGATGTCTTCAATACCGCCTCGCGACTGTGCGGGGGCAACAGCAAGACGCTGTCGCACCGGGGCTACATCCTGGCCCGTACGGGCATGACCGAGGCGGCGCAGGAGGTGCTCAGCACGCTCGAAGCGGTGGGGCGCGAACGCTATGTTCCTCCCTATGCGCTCGCGCTAGTGTATGCCGGACTCGGTCGGATAGACGAGATGCTGGTGTGGCTCCAGCGAGCGTACGAAGCGCGGGATGTCCACCTCGTATTTCTTCCGGTAGATGCCAAGTGGGATGTGGTTCGGGAGGATCCTCGCTTTCAGGCGATTCTGGCGAATTGCGGTTTTCAAGTCAGGGCCACTCCCAAAGCCCACGGAGGAGCCCCGGCACAGCCCGGAGTTCCGCTTTTGGCGCCGGGATAGTGCCGCAGCCGACTCGTCGAGCTTCCATCCACTGTATGGTTTGCCATCGGATGGCTTGGCCAAACGTCCTGAACAGCCTCGTCGTTAACTTGGACTTCTATCGGATCAGGGGCAATATGTCTGCAGACGTGACGAAATTCGGAGACGGACTTGAACTGGACCGCAACTCCTATGAACTGCGGCGCGCCGGCCGCGCTCTGAAGGTGGAGCGAATTCCACTGGACATCTTGTTCCTGCTGGTCGAGCGCAGAGGACAACTGGTCAGCCGGGAAGAGATTATTGCGAAGATCTGGGGCAAGGATGTCTTCGTCGATACCGATAGCAGCATCAATGGGGCGATCCGAAAGATTCGCCAGGCTCTAAAGGACGATCCCGAGAGTCCAGTCTTCGTACAAACCGTAACCGGTAAGGGATATCGGTTTATAGCGGCAGTCACGGAATCCGAGGGTGCGGGGTCAGAGAGCGTTGCCAAGCAAATCGAGCCCTCGAAGACAATCCTTCAAGACGAGTCTGCCCCTCCCGCAATCCGGCAAGAACGGCGAGTTTCTCTAGCGGCGTGGTTCTGGATCGTGTTCCTGGCAACTCTGTTCGTCGTGGTTGTTCTTGCCGCCAGCATCTACCGGTTCCGTTCAAAATCCACATTGCAAACTACTGGCACCGAGAGCCGAGTCATGCTGGCGGTGCTGCCCTTCGCCAACCTGAGCAATGATCCGGCGCAGGAGTATTTCAGCGATGGTCTGACGGAAGAGACGATTACAGATTTGGGCGAACTCAACCCGGAACGGCTCGGCGTAATCGCTCGAACTTCGGCTGCGTCCTATAAGCACACCAACAAGACAATCGCTCAAATCGGGCGCGAACTGGGAGTTGACTACATCCTGGAGGGCAGCGTCCGGCGAGAAAACGGTGTTGTGCGCATTAGCGCGCAACTGATTCGGGTCACGGATCAAGTCCATTTGTGGGCGCACAATTATGACCGCGAAACCGGCGGTCTTCTCGCACTGCAAAACGAGTTAGGCAGAGCCATCGCACAGCAGGTTCAAGTGAAACTCGCCCCGCCTTCGGGAGGCGGATCGACCAACAAGTACACCCCCAATCCGGAAGCCTACGAGCTTTACGTCAAAGGCCGCTTTTACCTGAACCAACGCACCTATGCAGAGATCGATAAGAGCACAGAGTATTTTCAACGGTGCATCGAGAAAGATCCCGGCTTCGCACTGGGCTATGCTGGGCTTGCCGATTCCTACCTTGCTAACTCGATTCGGTCCCTACAAGACTTCGACCCAAAAGCAAAGGCAGCGGCCTCCAGAGCGTTGGAGCTAGACGGCGACCTTGCCGAAGCCCATGCCGCTCTGGGAGCAGAAAAAGCAGACTTCGAATACGACTGGCAAGGCGCGGAGCAGGAGTTCAAGCGAGCGCTTGAACTCAACCCGAACTATGCCGAGGGGCATTTTCGGTATGCTTTGTCTTATTTAATGCCGCTGGGGCAGTCAGATAATGCCATCGCCGAAATGAAGAAAGCCTTGCAGCTGGATCCATTTTCACCAATCTACAATACCGTCTTTGGACTGGCCTATTTCTATGCCCGCAGATATGACCAGGCTCAAGAGCAATTCAAGAAGGCGATCGAGTTAAATCCCGATTTCTTTGTAACCCACTACCACCTAGCGTGGCTGCACTCCCAGTCCGGGCAGTATGAGAATGCCATCAGCGAACTGACCAGGGGACGGCTGCTTTCAGGCGACGATCGCACGGTCAAAGCTGCCGCACCGGACGAAGTCGCCCTCAGAAAGGCATTGGCGGCAGAGGGAGCCAGGGGGTTCTGGCAGCAACTTCTGCGGTCGAACGAAAAACTCGCGGCCAATATCGGCGAGTTCGACGTGCCGCAAATTTATGCCAGACTCGGAGACAACCAAAAGGCACTGGAATGGCTAGACCGCAACTATGCAGAACGAAGAGCTCTCGGGACGCTTTTGAATGTCGATCCGGCCTTCGACTCGCTGCGGTCAGACCAGCGATTCGGCGATCTTGTTCGGCGTATGGGGCTCACTCCGAATGTCAAGGCTGACTAGAGAAACTGTCCGCACGACGAGAGCTCAAGAAAAATGAGAGCAGGAGGTATCCTGCTCTCTCAACCACGGCACCTTTCCATCACTTCTCGGCCATCGGACACTGGCGGTAAACCAACATCCCTATTGCAGCCCCATAAACCGGGCTCCGGATCGGCTGAAACGCAGTTGTTGCTGAAGCAGCTTGCGGGCATCGTCGCTCAGAACCCTCCGGCTGATCACGCCTTGTGCAGTGCTCTCACTAGCCCCAGCACCTCGTGTCGGTGTCGCGAGATAGGTGTGGATTTCGCCGGTGCTGGTGAGACCCAAGCCAGTGATTTCTCCGCGCGAATTGATGGAGCAACCACTCATTAAATACAGAGGAGAATCACCCGCAATCAGGGTGTTGAGGTCGGTCATCACGCCTTTCTCCCACAGAAACGCCCGCGGGTTGAAGCTCGCGTCCAGAGACGCACCAACTACTGAGCCGGCATCGTTGATGCTGATGCTGAGGCTCGCTACGTCCCCGGCGAGTGTTTCCAAATCCTGCCCCCAGTTCTCCTGGTCCAGAGAAAAGCGTGAAAAGTTGTGTCGCCTGGCAGGTCCGAGTTACCGACCACCTGACCTTGGTTATTAATGTCCAAGGCGATGTTTCCGCCCGCCTGTCCCGTTAGGCCGCCGAGGTTGCCGAGATCAGTCGCTTTGCCTTTTTCCCACAGCAGCGCATGAACCGGCACGAGGTTGTAGAGCAAATTCGTGTTGAAAGTTGCACAAGTGCCCGACCCGCCGACAACCTCTCCATTGTCGCTGATCTGCTGCGCGACGCCATCTGGATCGCCCCCAAATGTAGGCAGGTTGTGAACCACTCCTTTTTCCCAGACGACAGGCTTAAAGTGGAGAACCTGCGGAGATGGGCAGCCTGGATCCGGTATCGAGTTCTCCGCAAATCCGGCCACTTCTCCCCGATTGCTGATCGCCATAGCCACGCCGTTGTTGCCACCGAGTGTCGGGAGCTGAATCATTTCTCCCTCCTGCCACAGGAAAGGTAGACAGGTGAGGTGAGTACCGAGTCCGCAAAAATCTTCACCGTTGGGATCCGGAGCAGAGGTTTCAGCTTCACCAGTGGCCTGGAACCTTATGTTGTCGCCAAACGCAATGCTGTTCGGGCCCCCGAGTCCGGGTGCACCGATGTCCCCCATGAGTCCCTCTAACCAGAGAACGGCATGCTGTGTGCCGTCAGGGAGGCTCGCCGAGCCACTTACCAGTCCATACTTGTTGATGAAGAACGGCTGGCTAAACGTTCCGCCCTCCAGCGTGCCGAGGTCGGTGATAGTGTACTGGGCGTCTGGGACGGTGCGTTGCTGGGTTTGCTGCGCGGCAGCGGTGAGTGGAACCGCCAGCACCGCGAGTAACCACGCCGAAAGGGACACGAGAGATTGGGATTTCATGTGGCCTCCTAAGTTTTGCCCGCGTTGTATGCGGTTGATCTTTGAGCTCATTTCGCTCTTGTCTCAGTAGGCGCAATCTGTAACGCGGAACTATCATCCGGAATGTCTTTATTCTTGAATTTTGAATCGGCCCAGCGTCGGTCGCTGCTGAGTCGGCTGGCGGTCGCTTTCCGACGGCACAACTCTTTGGCGTTCAGCATACGTCTTGGTTTCGACGGAGGACTCGTCCGTATCTTTGCTGCAGTCCGATTCAGTATGATTGGGTTCACATGGAGTTGCCAGGAATGCGTGAATCTCCGTGCAGGCGGACTGATTGACCTGCCACGCCGGCGGACTCTGCACCGGGCAGGAACTCTTCACGAGGGCCCAGCCGACGATTTGTCCGGAATCATTGATCGACCCACTATCCGTAAGATACAAGAGTGAATCTTTCGAAATGAGGGTGTTGAGATCCGTCTTGGTTTGGTCTCGCCATACCCAGGCTCGCAAGTTAAAGTTACTGTCCACTGTTAGCCCCGCCGCTTCACCTTTGTTGTTCAGGGTGTTGCAGCAGGGGAATGCGGTCGCGACGGCGCCAGGGAAAGCGCCGAGGTCCTGCATGCCTGTTTCTTTGGTCCACAGGAAAGGGTGAACCGTGCCATCGGTCGATAACGACCCTCCGGCTACTTCACCTCGGTTATTGATACCGCCAGGAACGTTAAATCCGCCTCCCAGCGAACCGAGATCCGTAGGCACTCCGTCCGTGTCCCAGAGCACAGCGTGCGGTGCGCTACTGCCTGCGGTGACCGGCGGTACATGGGTGTTCTCGCATAAGCCCGATACGCCGACGGCTTGGCCGAGGTCGTTGATGACAAAGGCGTATCCGACCGTGTCTCCCTCCAGCGGACGAAGTTCCCGAGCCTTGCCATCTCGTCCCCATATCACAGCTTCGAAACGGAGCACCTGAGAAGGCGTCGCCGTCGCGCAAGTCGAATCGGCAGTCCCATTCTCCGCGAATCCCACCACCTGTCCTGCGTCGTTCTCCCAATAAGCCTGCCCGTTGTAGCCACCCTTCAAAGGAGGAAGGGCTGTCATTTCACCGTTTTTCCAGATGGCTGCGAGGCATTGGCGGTGCGTGACAAAACCGCAGAAGTCCTCGCCCATATAGGCTGGACTGGCGGTTTCGGAGATGATCGGGGATTCGCCCCACGCATTCGGGCCGCCCGCTTCGCTGCTGCAGTCGGGGCACGCGTCTCCTCCCAAGGTGCCGATGTTGACCATGTGGAGGTCCTGGTCCCAGAGGAAGGCTGTTTGGGACACGAAGTCAGTCTGGCTCGGTGTCGCGGCTCCTCCAGATACTACGCCTGCGTTGTTAATGCCATATCCAAAGCTATACGCTCCCCCGAGCGTGCCGAGGTCTTTCACTGTGTAATGCATCTTGTGTGGGGTTGACAGTTGCTGCTCTTGCGCGGCAACCCGAAGCGGGATCGCCAGCGGAGCGAATAGGCTTATGGCTGCTACGAGCGAAAATATTCTGGATCTCATGTTCCTCCCCTTTCGTTTGACTGGACTGAATGTCTTACTGGAGCGGCACTCATGTCTCATCTAAATAGGCGCAATCGGTTGGGCAGAACTATCATGGGGGGAAAGTTTTCTTGAAGAGGCCAGGTTTAGGCGCTAGGATTCGCGGAGGCGTAGGGGTGATGGAGAGAGAAACACTGCCGGACGACGAGGCTCAGAATCCCCGCTGCGGGGAAGTGAGCGGGTTGCTCCGAGCCTGGAGCGACGGAGATCGAGTCGCGCTCGACCGGCTGACCCCCATCGTCTATGACGAACTCCGACGCCTCGCGAGACGCTACATGCGAGGCGAGCGCCCCGGCCACAGCCTGCAAACAACGGCCTTGGTGAACGAGGCATACATGCGACTGATCGATTACAAGAGCATGCAGTGGCAGAATCGGGCGCATTTCTTCGCGGTTTCGTCGCAGTTGATGAGGCGCATCCTGGTCGATCATGCGCGGCGTCACAATCTGAAACGCGGGGGCGGGGTGCAGCACATTTCTCTGGAAGAGACGGCCGTGGTGGGCGGGGGCCGAGCTGCGGATCTGGTCGCACTCGATGACGCGATGGATGCGCTGGCCCGTATTGATCACCGCAAAGTGCAGGTCGTCGAGATGCGCTTCTTCGGCGGCCTTAGCGTGGAAGAGACGGCGGAAGTGCTCAAGGTCTCGCCTGTCACCGTAATGCGCGACTGGAGCACCGCTAAGGCCTGGCTCTACCGCGAACTGACCGGCGGGGCGACCGATGGACTCTGATCGGTGGAAGCAAGTCGATAGCCTGCTGCAGTCGGTGCTGGAGCGTCCACCAGAGGACCGCGATGCGTTCCTGAGGCACGCATGCGCGGGTGACCAAGCCCTGGAAAGCGAAGTCCGCTCACTGCTGCGGGCACAGCAGCGGGCTGGAAGTTTTCTGGAGAATCCCGCCATAGAAGCAGCCGCCCTTGCGCTCGCGCAGCAGCAGCGTAAAGAAGCACAAGAGGACGCCGATTTTCTGATTGGCCGCACCGTATCCCATTACCGCATTGTGGGAAAGCTTGGCAGCGGTGGGATGGGGGTTGTTTACAAGGCCGAAGACACTGAGCTTGGCCGCTTTGTTGCATTGAAATTTCTGCCCGAAGAGCTGTCCCGCGATCCGCAAGCTTTGGAACGCTTCCGCCGGGAGGCGCGAGCGGCGTCTGCTCTCAATCATGCCAATATCTGCACCATCTACGAAATCGGCAAACACGATGGGCAGTCCTTCATCGCCATGGAGTTTCTGGACGGTGTCATCCTGCAGCGTGGCATCGCAGGGCGTCCCATGGAAACCGAGTTGATCTTGTCGCTGGGCATCGAGATCGCCGACGCACTGGACGCAGCTCACGCCGCTGGCATCGTTCACCGCGACATCAAGACTGCGAACATCTTTGTGACCAAGCGCGGACACGCGAAGGTCCTCGACTTCGGCTTGGCCAAGCTTTCCCTCAACGACGAAGGCATGGACCTGAACGCCTCGACGAAGGAGGAATCTCTTACCAACCCGGGCACGGCTGTGGGGACCGTCGCCTACATGTCGCCGGAGCAAGTGCGCGGAAAGAAATTGGATTCCCGCTCCGATCTGTTCTCATTCGGTGTGGTGCTCTACGAGACCGCAACCGGAACGCTGCCATTCCGCGGGGAAACCACAGGAGTGGTTTTTGACGCGATTCTTAACCGGTCACCCGTTCCTCCAGTGCGAGTGAATGCGGACCTGCCGCCCGAACTGGAAAGAATCATCGGCAAGTGTTTGGAGAAAGACCTCGACCTTCGTTACCAGCACGCCTCTGAAATAAAAGCTGATCTGCGACGGCTGAGGCGCGACAGCGATTCGGCGCAACAGCCGGCGACGACCAGGACCGAGACCTCAGATCGTATCAAAAAACATGAGATGGGCATTGTTCTTGCTACGGCGGCGGTTCTGGTTCTTGCGATTGGTGGTTACTTATATCTTCATCGCGCACCAAAGCTAACAGACAAGGACACGATTATCCTCGCAGACTTCACGAATACAACGGGCGATTCCGTGTTTGACGGGACGCTGCGGCAAGGGATGGCCGTGCAGTTGGAGCAGTCGCCTTTCCTGAGCCTCATCTCAGAGCAGCGTATCCTGCACACGCTCTCCCTGATGGGCCAGTCATCCGATGCGCGGCTTACTCCAGAGCTTGCCCGGGAAATTTGCGAGCGCACCGCAAGCGCCGCCGTCCTGGACGGCTCGATTGCAAATCTCGGAAGCCAGTACGTATTGGGGCTACGCGCAAAGAACTGTCGCACAGGGGAGATCCTCGATGAAGAGCAGGTAGAAGTGGCAAGGAAGGAAGACGTACTGAATGCTCTGACTCAAATTGCAAGTAGGTTCAGAACGCGAGTCGGAGAATCCTTGGTGACAGTCGAAAAGCACGACACTCCGCTCGCCGAGGCTACGACCCCGTCACTGGAAGCCTTAAAGGCTTATAGCATGGGCTGGAAAGTTGTCGCATCCCAGGGTGGGGACGCCGCTGTTCCTTTTTTCGAACATGCCGTCGAGATCGACCCGCAATTTGCGGCGGCATACGCGTCGCTCGGGCTCATGTACGGTTCCATGGGCGAAACGGAAGTGGGTTCGGAGAACACTAGAAGAGCCTACGAGTTGCGGGGCCGAGCCAGCGACAAAGAGAGGTTCTTTATCACCGCTTATTACGATGGACGGGCGACAGGAAACCAGAAAAAAGCACAGCAGACCTGCGAGGCGTGGGCACAAGCTTATCCTCGTGAGTGGACGCCGCACTCCTTCTTAGCGGGCTTCATTTATCCTGTGCTCGGCGAATATGAAAAGGCAGCCGAAGAGGCCCAAAAGGCGACTGAACTGGCTCCGGACTTTGGCGTTGGCTATGCTCTTCTTGGTATCAACTCTCTTAGCCTCGACCGTCTGGGAGAAGCCGAAGACGCGGGTCGCAGAGCCGTGGAGCGAAAAATTGAGACCCCCGATTTAGCCCTCCTGCGATACGATACTGCCTTTTTGAAAGGCGACAGCGGCGGCATGCAGCGGGAGGTGGCTGCGGTTCGGGGGAAATCGGGAGTGGAAGAATTGATTTCCGGCCACCAAGCCTTTGCCCTCGCATACACCGGTCACCTGCAGGAGGCCACGAAGATGTTACATCGGGCCAGCGATTTGGCGCAGCAGGCGGCCCATCGAGAAGAGGCGGCTGTATTTGAAACCCGAACAGCCCTGTGGGAAGCATTTTATGGGAACACGCCAGCTGCCAAGCCGGCGGCAATGGCAGCTCTTGGGCTCGCCAAGAACCGGGAGGTGCAGTATGGCGCGGCCCTCGCCCTGGCTATCGCGGGGGATTCTGCGCAGGCTCAAACACTGACCAACGATCTGGAAAGCAGCTTCCCCGAAGATACGTCAGTTAAGTTCAATTACCTGCCGACTGTGCGTGCGTTTCTTGCGCTGAACCATGGCGATCCCGCAAAGGCGATCGAACTTCTCCAAGTTGCCGTTCCCTATGAACTGGGCCAGCCGCGCAGCGCTCAAACGGGTTTCTTCGGCGCTCTCTATCCCATCTATGCGCGTGGTCAGGCGTATTTGGCCGCGGGCCAAGGCACTGAGGCCGCCAGGGAATTTCGGAAAATTCTGGATCACCCAGGGATAATGGTCGGGGATCCCATCGGCGTACTGGCTCATCTCCAACTGGGTCGAGCCTATGCCATGCAGGGCGACACGACCAAAGCCAAGACGGCATATCAAGCTTTCCTCACCCTCTGGAAAGACGCCGACCCCGACATTCCTGTCCTGAAGCAGGGCAAAGCAGAGTACGCGAGGTTGCAATAGCGGCTACTCGGAGACTAGGAGGAACAGTCCTTCCACGGCGGCCGCGCGCCAAGGCGATTCGGCGCACCTGGCAGTTTAGAAAAGCAGTCGACCATTTGACCGGCTAACCGGCGGCGATCCGCCCTGGAAGAAGGAACGAAGACTGACGGCCCGAGAATTTGCTGGCCAAGCGTCAGCGAAGTCAGGCTGGCTGCGGATTCTGTCAACGGTGTGTTTGCTCTGACACTTACGTTGGAAAACGTGAACCAAGCAAACGAAACAGAATTTCATTGCCCACATACATCTGTTTCTGAGCCGCCGCAGGTCCCAGTTTCGACCCGTTAAGAATCAACTATTTGGGCAAGTGCCAATAGCGACGGTTTTTGGGCAGTACTCATCTACCGGCTCAATAAGTGTAACAGTGTAATGAGATATTTACGTCAATTGACAGTAAGCGTAAGAGGAAGCACACGGTTGACGAGTCGCGTGATTGAGGGTGAGAGCGGTCAGGTCCGAGTGTGGAGCACGTCAACTCGGTTAGACGGCTCATCCATTATTTTGCGTGACAACAAAATCCACTTCGGACAGCGATAGGTCGGTGCTGCTCTCCCAACTCAGAAAGCCGACCGACTGCCGTAACATCTCCGTCGGTGCGTCTGCGATAGCTTCGAACAGCGCAGACTCTCCTTTGACTTGAAGTGTCAGCTGTGAGACCTTCGCGTCGCCACGTGCTGATTTGGCCTGGAGGCAATCGCCGTACCTCCAGCCGGATCGTGAAGATGCCACGTCGGAAGAATCGGAGATGAACCTATTAGGGCGGCCGCTTGACCAAGATATTCGGACGGGTGATGGAACCTGCTAGTGCTCCACGCCTCTCTTGCAAGGACTGGGAATGCAGCCAGCAATGAGAGCATGCCATACTCGAGGAGGATCGCACTCCGACACTATGGGGATCGGCGCCACACTTCGATCAGGGCTGCCCATACATCGAAATCAGCAACTTCTGAAATTCCCTATGAAACCCGCTGAAACCCGCCACTTAATGGAGTGGAAATGGAGTGTAGACGCGGCGAAATCAGAGGTATACTGAAATTCCCGTAGCTGTGCGTGCGGCGCGGCGGGACGAAGGTTCATTTGCAGGCGGCGGAGGCTTTCCACAAGGCGGCACCGCGACGCTGCAATCGGGAGTGGTTGGATGTCATGCAATTGTCAACAGACTAAACAGCTTGCGCAACCGAAAGCGCAGTCC
>Ga0181536_10004609_pt1 | contig 14492 bp, 12 predicted proteins | sample PEATcosm2014_Bin_41_FD_121105 | JGI IMG/M metagenome (GOLD analysis project Ga0181536, IMG submission 121105) | Peatland microbial communities from MTU Mesocosm Facility, Houghton, MI, USA - PEATcosm2014_Bin17_60_metaG | ecosystem: Environmental > Terrestrial > Soil > Wetlands > Peat | place... | reverse complement strand
TGCTGTCGCTGTTGCAGCGCTTCCACGACGTGAGCGGGGGGCGCATCCTGATCGACGGTCACGACATCCGCGACATTACCAAGGCCAGTCTGCGCGAGGCCCTGGCGCTGGTGCCGCAGGACATCTCGTTGTTCCACCGCACCGTGCGTGAGAACCTGTGCTATGGCCGTCCCGACGCCACCGAAGCGCAGATGCTGGCGGCCGCCGAGACCGCGCGCTGCCGTGAGTTCATCGAGGCGCTGCCGCAGGGATTCGATACGTTGGTCGGCGACCGCGGCGTCATGCTGTCCGGCGGGCAGCGCCAGCGGCTGGCGATCGCGCGGGCGCTGCTGAAGGACGCGCCGATCCTGCTGCTGGATGAGGCGACCAGCGCGCTGGATACGGAGTCAGAACAACTGATCCAGGCCGCGCTGGAAGACCTGATGAAGGACCGCACGGTGATCGCCATCGCGCACCGGTTGTCCACGTTGCGCCGCTTCGACCGGATCATTGTCATGGACCGCGGCCGCATCATCGACGATGGCACCCCCTCCGTTCTGGCCCGCCGTCCTGGGCCGTACCGCGACCTGCTGGACAAGCAGCATATGGATCACGCGCCGGTGTAGCGCGTTTTCCGATCAGGTTGGACTGGCCCTGACCGCGCGTTGTCATGGTCCGGCTCGACCGGGCCATCGGTCGCGGCACGCTGTTGATGCGGATGGCCCGGTCGAGCCGGGCCATGACGCGGGGCGACGCAATCGGGTCAGAAATTGCTCGCAGTGTCACGCGCCTCGCGGTGGGGTCCCTGGCTCGCCCAGGTCCCACCAGAGGCCGGCGAAGGCGGCGATGCCCTCACGCGCCGGTCCGCGCAAGAAATGTTCGTCCGGGCCGTGCTGCTTGCAGCCGTTGTAGCTGTGCGGCACCCAAACGAGCGGCGTGCCGAGATAGTCGACGAACACGTCGCCCGGCAGGCCGCCAGATGAGTTGGGGATCACTTGCACACGTTTGCCAAGCGAGCGTTCCATGCTCGCGACGGTCCAGCGCACCCACGGGTTCGCGGGGTCGGTGCGGCTCGCCGGCATGCGAACACCGGCGTTCTCGACACGCACATTGGTGAATCCCTCGGCGTCGAGGTGTTTTCGCAATGCGTCGCCGAACCCCTCCGGGTCAGTATCGACCGTGTAGCGGATCTGACAGTGGGCGCGCGCGTCGGGTGCCACGGCGTTGACCGGCGCCTCGGGCCGGCCGGAGAGCATCGCCAGCACGATGAAGCTGTTCCAGCCATAGATTTTTTCCGCCGGCGTCAGACCCGGTTCGCCCCAGCCGGGATCGATCGTCGCCGCCTCGCCGCCGCCGCCGACCGGACAGCCGGCCAGCACCGCGCGCACATCCGCCGGCACGCCGTTGCGCGGCAACCAGTCGCGCACGAGGATTTTTCCATGCCGGTCGATGATCGTGCCGAGCGCGGAGACCAGCACGACCGCCGGATCTGTGGTCAGCCCGCCCCAATGCCCGGAATGCACGCCGCCCGGCCGCAAATTCACCACGAGATCGAAATGATATGTCCCGCGGGTGCCGGTGGCGATCGTCGGCACCTCGGGCATCACGCGCGGTCCGTCGCTGGCGATCAGCACATCGGCGGCGAGTGTTTCCCGTTGTCCCGCGACGAACTCCCTGAGCCCGGTCGAGCCGCGTTCCTCGCTGGTTTCCAGCACGAGTTTTATGTTGAACCCGAGCCGTCCGCCGCGTTCCGCCAGCACCGCCTCGAGGGCGGAAAAATTGACCGCGTGCTGGCCTTTGTTGTCGGCGGTGCCGCGGCCATACCAAAGGTCGCCGCGCTCGGTGAGGGTCCAGGGATCGAGGCCTGGGGTCCACTGATCCTCCAACCCGCGCACGGTATCGCCGTGGCCATAGGTCAGCACCGTGGGCAAAGCGGGATTTTCGATGCGTTGCGCGGTCAGGATCGGGCCGAAGCCCTCGCGCGGATTGGGATGGATCGCGACGGTGAAACCAAGCCGTTCCAGCCAGGGCTGGATCGCGTCCGCGAGGTAACGCCGCACATCCGGCTGATGCGCCGGATCCTGCGAGGTGCTGGGGATCGCGACCAGGGCCGCCAGGCGGTCGCGGAACCCGCCGCCATCGAAAAACGTCAGCGCGCGGCCGATCGCGCCATCCCGGGATGCCATGGTCTCACTCCGCCTGATCGATCGCGCCACTCTACCACTTGATCCGGCGCGCGCTATGCTGGCCGCGGAGGCCCAGGGGGGAGTTTGCCATGACATCAGTGCTGGAACGGGAGCTGACGGCTCTGACCTCGGCGGCGCGGCGGTATGACGCGCGGCACCGGCGCATATCGCGCATCGCCTGGCCGGAGGGGAAACGCATGGCGGTCAACTTCACCGCCGATTTCGACGCGATGTTGTTGCGCCGCCTGTTGAACGAGCCTCCCATGCAACTCGCCAAGGGCGAGTTCGGCGGCCGTGTCGGTATCTGGCGGCTGATCGCGCTGTTCGACAGCCACGGCATCAAGGCGACGATCTTCACGCCCGGCCGGATTCGTGAGTTGTACCCCCAGGCGTTGCGGGCCGCCCATGCCAGCGGCCATGAGATCGCCGATCACATGTGGGAACATCACGTGCCGCGCGACATGCAGCTGGAGCTGGATCATCTCCAGAAAACGGGTGCCGCTTTGTCGTCGATCATCGGACGGACGCCGGTGGGAACGCGCAGCGATCACTCGCTGTCGCTGTTGAAGCAGGAAGGCTTCATCTACACGTCGCACGAATGCGCGGACCATCTGCCGTACTACCTGAGCGACGCGGACAACCAGAACGAGATGCTCAATTTGCCGTTTCATTACGCGATCGATGATGCGATGTTCTACAGTTTCGCCTGGCTTGGCTCCGGCAACGCGGCGCAGCGCATCACCGACACCGACCGGGTGTTCGATATGTGGTGGGAGGCGTTCCTGCAACAGTATCACGCCGGCGGATATCTGAATGTTTGCCTGCATCCGTTCGTCTCCGGCCGGGCGCAGCGCATCGACATGCTGGACCGGCTGATCACCCGGATGAAGGCGATGCCGGGCGTTTGGATGCCGACGTGTGAGACGGTGGCGCGGCATTGTCTCGCCGTGCATCCATAAGGGAGAATGTGTCATGCCCTGGAAAGACGGTTACACGATCTCCGGCGAAACGAGCCTGCTGGACAGCGAGGTGCGCTGGCCCGGGGAGCAGCGTTGTTGTTTCAGCATCACGGTCGATCTGAGTGTCGCCTCCGGTCCGGAGGGGATCACCGAGGCGGATCTCGCCAGTCCAAAAACCCAGTTTGGACTGCGCGAAGGGCTTGATCGCGTCAAGGACGCGCTCGATCGTTTCGGGCTGAAAGCGACCTTCGCCACGCCCGCCGTGATGGCGCGGGTTCAGGCCCACACGCTGCGGGTGCTGACGCAGGAGGGGCATGAGATCGCGGCGGAAGGGTTTCGCCACGAGGACGTTTCCGCGCTGTCACGCGAAGACGAGGCCGAGCGGATCAATCTGACGACGTCGGTGCTGTCCGATATTACCGGACGGCGGCCGGAGGGCTGGTTCTCTCTGCCGCGGCAGGGCGATAAGTTCGCCGGCGGCACGATCAGCCCGCGGACGATGGACCTGTTGATCGACGCGGGCTACGCGTATTTCGGCAACGGTCTGGCCGACGACATCCCGCATTATTGGGTCACGGACGCGGCCTCGGGCAGGTCGATCCTGACGATGCCGTACTATTATCATTACGATGACCAGTTCTTTCTGCTGTTTCCCTCGAAGGGTACTGGGCTGGAGCATGCCGACTCGCTGTTCCGCAACTGGCGGGCCGAATTCGACGCGCAATACCGTCGTGGCCGGCACTTTCATATGACATTGCATCCGTACGCGTCCGGCTTTGGTCATCGCATTCGGCTGCTGGAGACGTTTTTGCAATATGTCAGTGGTTCGCCCGGGGTTTGGAACGAGACGGCATCGGCGGTGATCAAGCATTGGCGCGGCCTGGACCCGGCGCCGCGGCTGGAACCGAGTATCTGGCGCGATTATCCGGGGAGTTTGAGCTGATTGATTCCAATCCGTATTGAGGTTTGAACATTCGCCGGTCAGGTTGAGCCGGCGCGAACCCGCCCCCCTGTCATTGCGAGCGTAGCGAAGCAATCTCCCCGCCATGGAGATTGCTTCGCTACGCTCGCAATGACAGGAGGGGGCGACGGTGGACGCAATTTTATCGGAAAATGCACCAACTCTACAGGCCGTGACACCGGACGTGCGATATCGTTCACGCCATCGGCGGCGCGGAACCTTTAATCTGCGTCCGATGCATGATCCGGCGCGAATTCGCATCGAACGGATCGCGCCGGTGCATGGTGCATCGATTGTCCCACAGCACCAGATCGCCGACCCGCCACTGATGCGTCCAAACGAACCTCGCGTCCGTCGCGTGCATCCAGATCTCTTCGAGCAGCGCGTCGGACCCGGCGAGGTCGAAACCCTCGAGCCACGCCATATTGCGCCGGCCGAGATACAGCATCCGCCGTCCGCTCTCGGGATGCGTGCAAACCAACGGGTGCATCGTTCCGGGCGCCTCGCGCGGATCATCCGTCGGCGTCACGCCCTGTCGCACATAACCGCCGCTGTTATAGGTCCCGTCATGCTTGACGCGCAGACCCATCGCCCGCCGCCGCAACGATTCCGGCAGCGCCTCGAACGCCGCGTACATATCAACGAACGATGTATCGCCACCGGCGGGAGGAATCTCCAGCGCGTACAGCATGCTCGCCTTGGGTGGGGCGCGCAGATAGGACATGTCCGTGTGCCACACCGCCTCCCCATACCCGAGGCTGCCGATCTCCACACCGTTTTCAATCACATTCGAAACGACATAAATTTCCGCCATGCCGTTCGCGATGCGCTGGCCGTTCTCCTGAATGGGCGCGTGATCCAGATCGCCGAACCGGCGGGAGAACGCGATCAGATCGTGATCGGTCAGATGTTGTCCCCGGAACAGCAGGACCTGATGATCGATCCAGGCACGATGGATCGTCGCGAAAGCGGCGTCGTCGATCGCGCGCAGGTCAACGCCGGTGATTTCCGCACCAAGCCTCGGGGCCCCGGGCGCACCGCGCCGCGGCACCACTCCCACCGTACCCTCAATCACCTGGGCTGTTTGGCTGCTCATGGTCGGACTCCCCTGACCGGACGAAGGCATCTTACCTCACATCTGAGCGCCGCGCGACTTACAGCGTCAACTTCCGCCAATTGGCGATCTCGCCAATGACCCCGCGGCGGAACGCGAGCACGCAGAGCATGAAGATCGCGCCCTGGATCACCGTCACCCAGGCGCCCGCCTGGGCCAGGTAATTCTCCATCGACGTGACGATCAGCGCACCCATCGCCGGGCCGAACACGGTGCCCAGACCACCCAGCAGCGTGGTCAGCACGACCTCGCCCGAGGTCGAGTAATGCACATCGGTCAGCGTCGCGATACCGAACACCAGCGCCTTGGTGCCGCCGGCGATGCCGGTCAGCCCGCAGGACAACACGAAGGCGATCAACTTGTAGTCGTCGGTGCGGTAACCCAACGAGGTCGCGCGCGGCTCATTCTCACGGATGCCTTTCAGCACCTGACCGAATGGCGAGTGAATGATCCGGTGGATCATCAGGAAGCCGCCCAGGAACACCGCCGCGACGACCCAGTACATGGTCATGTCGTTGGACAGGTCGATGAACCCGAACAGATAGCCGCGGGGGACCTGCTGGATGCCGTCCTCGCCGCCGGTGAACGGCGCTTCCAGGCAGAAGAAGTAAACCATCTGCGCCAGGGCCAGCGTGATCATCGCGAAATAAATGCCCGACCGCCGGATCGCCAGATAGCCGAGCACCAGTCCGAGTACGGCGCCGGTCAGGCCGCCAAGACCGATCGCGAAGAACGCGTCGAGGTGCCAGTTCTTCATCGTCCACGCGGTCACGTAACTGCCCATGCCGAAAAACGCCGCGTGACCGAACGACAGCAGCCCGACAAAGCCCAGCATGAGATTGAACGCGCAGGCGAACAGCGCGGCGCACAGCACGCGCATCAGGAACACCGGATACAGCACGAACGGGCTGACGATGATCAGCGCCACCATGACCAGGAAGGCGATGTACTGGGAACGCGAAAACCCGAACATTCAGGCGGCCTTTCCGAACAGGCCGCGCGGCCTCGCCAGCAGGATGATGATCATCACGAAGAACACCACCGTGGCGGAGGCCTGCGGGTAGAACACCTTGGTCAGGCCCTCGATCACGCCCAGGCCGAAGCCAGTGAGGATGGAGCCGAGGATCGAGCCCATGCCGCCGATCACCACGACCGCGAACACCGTGTTGATGAAGTTGCTGCCCATGTTCGGGTTCACCGAGTAGATCGGCGCCGCCAGCACGCCGGCGAACGCCGCGAGCGCGACGCCCGCGCCATAGGTCAGCGTGATCAGCCGCGGCACATTGACGCCGAACGCCTGCACCAGCGGGGCGTTTTCCGTCGCCGCGCGCAACGTCGCGCCCAACGAGGTCTTCTCGATGATCGCCCAGGTGCTGAAGCAGACGACGACGGCGGCGAGCACGACCCAGCCGCGGTAGTTGGGCATGTACATGAAGCCGAGATTGGTGGCGCCTTGCAGGACGTCGGGGATCCGATACGGCAGGCCGGAGCTGCCGTAAGCGTTGCGGAACAATCCCTCGATCACCAGGGACAGGCCGAAGGTCAGCAGCAGGCCGTACAGATGGTCCAGCTTGTACAGCCGGCTGATGATGGTCCGTTCCAAAACCACGCCGAAGGCGCCGACGATCAGCGGTGCCAGGATCAGCGCGGGAAAATAACCGATGCCCAGAGAGTCCAGCAGGATCCACGCCACGAACGCGCCCATCATGAACAGCGCGCCATGCGCGAAGTTGATGATGTTGAGCATGCCGAAGATGACGGCGAGGCCGAGCGACAGCATCGCATAGAACGCGCCGTTGATCAGACCCAGCAGCAACTGGCCGAACAACAGCGGTCCCGGGACGCCAAATATCGTGATCATGGTCTGATTTCCGGCCGCGCCGCTCCCTCTTTCTCAGCTTTTCACCAGCGGGCAGGCACCCTTGTCGAGTGGCCGGAACGCCTGATCGGCCGGCGTGGTGGCCAACGGCTTGTAGAAGTCCCAGGGACCCTTGCTCTCAGCCGGCTTCTTCACTTCCCAGAGATAGGCCGGATGCAGCTTGCGTCCGTCGGCGCGGATCGATCCGGGCCCAAAGCAATCGTCATCGGTGGGGATCTGCTTCATTTGCGCGACCGTGGCGGCGCCGTCGAGCTTCACCTTGGCCACGCCCATCACGCTCGCCGTCTTCAAATAATGCAGCACCGAGGAATACACCCCCGCCTGCACCATGGTCGGCCGCGCGCCGCCGATCTTCGGCGACAGCCGGTCGGAGAATGCCCGCGCCCGGTCGTTCATATCCCAATAGAAACTATCGGTCAGCACGATGCCCTGCGCGACGTCCAGGCCCAGAGAACGGATGTCGGTCAGGAACAACAGCAGACCGGCGAGCCGCATTTTAATGCCGAACTCCTTGGCCTGCTTGATCGAGTTGATCGTATCGGTGCCAGCATTCGCCAGTCCCAGCACCTTCGCCCCGCTCGCCTGCGCCTGAATCAAATAGGACGAGAAATCCGACGTCCCGGGGAACGGATAAGCGACACTGCCAACCACCTTGCCGCCCGCGCCTTGCACGAAGTCCGTCGTGTCGCGCTGCAACGCCTTACCGAACGCGTAATCGGTGGTGATGAAGAACCAGCTGTCGCCACCGGTCTTCACCATCGCTCCACCGGTCGACTTCGCCAGCATGTAGGTGTCGTACACCCAGTGGATCGTGTTGGCGTTGCAGGCGGAGCCGGTCAGATCGGACGTCGCGGCGCCGGAATTGAGGTAGACCTTGTTCTTCTCCTTGGCGACGCCGGCCACCGCGAGCGCCACGCCGGAATTCGCCACCTCGACGATCAAATCGACTCCGTCCCGATCGAACCATTGCCGCGCCACGGTCGCGCCGACATCCGGTTTGTTGAGGTGATCGGCCGACAGCACCTCGACCTTCATGCCTTTGCCGGACACCCCGTATTCTTCCAGCGCCTGGTTCAACGCGGCGATCGCCCCTGGGCCGGCGAGGTCCTTGTACGGTCCCGACATGTCGGTCAGGCAACCAATCTTCAGCGTCGGCACCGCCTGGGCGCGCGCGCCTGAGAAGAAGGCGGGCGCCGGCACCGCGGCGGCGGTCGCGAGCAAAGTCCGGCGGGTCAAACTCATCGCGGCGTTTCCCTTTGATAATCGAGTGGTCACACGCCCAGATATTCGTGCAGTTTGTCCATGCTGGACTCGAGTTGCGCGTTTTCGATCATGTCCACGATCTTGCCATGCTCCATCACGTAATGACGGTCGGCGACGGTGGCGGCGAAGCGGAAGTTTTGTTCGACCAGCAGCACGGTGAAGCCGCGGCTTTTGATTTCGCGGATCGTGCGGCCGATCTGCTGCACGATGACCGGCGCCAGGCCCTCGGTCGGCTCGTCCAGCAGCAGCATGCGCGCCCCGGTGCGCAGGATCCGGGCGATCGCCAGCATCTGCTGCTCACCGCCCGACAGCCGCGTGCCATGCGCGGTCTTCCCGCGTTCCTGGAGATTGGGGAACAGTGCGTAAATCTCAGCGACCGACAGCCCGCCGGGGGCGACGATCGGTGGCAGCATCAGGTTCTCGGTCACGCTGAGCGAACCGAAAATGCCGCGTTCCTCGGGGCAGAAAGCGATGCCGGCGCGGGCGATCAGATTGGGCATCCGATCGATTGTTTCGGCACCCTTGAACTTCACGCTGCCCTCGCGGCGTCCCACCAGGCCCATGATCGACTTCATCGTCGTGGTCTTGCCGGCACCGTTGCGGCCGAGCAAGGTCACGACTTCGCCCTCCTGAACGTTGAAGTCCACGCCGTGCAGGATGTGGCTTTCGCCGTACCAGGCGTTCAGGCCGCTGATCTCAAGCATGCTGGCGTCAGGCATGGACGTGCTCGCTACCGAGATACGCGGCGATGACTTCCGGGTTTTTCGAGACCTCGGCGTAATCGCCCTCGGCCAGTACGCGGCCGCGTGTCAGCACGGTGATGGTATCGCACAGGCCTTCCACGACCGAGAGATTGTGCTCGACCATCAGGATCGTGCGGCCGGTGCGGATGCGGCGGATCAGGTCGACGATCCGGTCCACGTCGCCATGCGCCATGCCCGCGGTGGGCTCATCCAACAGCATCATCTCCGGCTCGAGCGCGAGGGTCGTGGCGATCTCCAGCGCGCGCTTCAGTCCATATGAGAGGTTGACGACGACGGTGTCCGCCTCACCGCTCAGCCCGACATCGTCCAGCAGCGCGCGGGCGCGGTCGTCGTAAACGCGTAGCGCCGCTTCCGAACGCCAGAAGTCGAAGCTGGCACCGCGCGCCCGTTGCAGCGCCAGGCGGACGTTTTCCAGCGCGGTCAGATGCGGGAACACGGCGGAGATCTGGAAACTGCGGACGAGGCCAAGCCGGGCGACCATGGCCGGCTTCATACCGGTGATGTCACGGCCCTTGAAGCGGATGGTCCCGCTGGTCGGCGGCAGAAACGATGTCAGCAGATTGAAGCAGGTTGTCTTGCCGGCGCCGTTTGGCCCGATCAACGCATGGATCTGCCCGGTCTTCACGCGCAGATCGACACCGTCAACGGCGAGGAAACCGCCGAATTCGCGTGTCAAGCCTTCGGTCTCCAGGATGGTGTCGCTCACCCCCGGGCATCTCCCTGTCTTATTGGATCACTGTGCGCGCGGCGTGTCGCACAACGGCAAACCAGGCGCAAGCGGGTGACAAGGCGGACGCTACCGCCGCCTGCGCGCCTGAAATTCCTCTGATGAACGACGCCCCCATCTGAGCGACCGGTCGCGACCTGTGGTATGAGACCAATTGGCGTTGAGGCTGACTCTCCGTCCTTTCCCCGTCATGGACCGGCCCGGCCGGGGCCATCCGTGCCAAGATGCCGCCGTCTCGGGCGGCCGGGCCGGTCCATGACGGGGAAAGGGCGGTCGTTCCTTTCGCCAACGGGCATGAGGCGATGGGATGCGAGGGGTGGCACGCTTGAGAGCAGAACGGTCGCGACGCGCCTTGCTGAAGGCCGTCCTGGGTCTCGCGACGCTGGCGGGTTGCGGTCGCGAACGCGACCAGGTGGCGGTTGACCTCGACATTCCCGCCGCGTATCGCGCCACCCCCGCAACCGCGGCGGCGGCCTGGCCGACGGAAGACTGGTGGACCGGCTTCGGTTCCCCGGAACTGAACGCGCTGATCGAGCAGGCACGCGCGGGGAACTTCGACATCCAGGCCGCGATCGCCCGGGTCCGCCAGGCCGACGCGCAGGTGCGCATCGCCGGCGCGGCGCTGCTGCCGACGTTGAACGGCACCGCCTCCGCCGGTTGGCAGCATCTCGGGGTGAACACGAGCAACAGCGCGTTCCGAGGCGGCGCCGGTGGCAACGCGAGCGCCGACTCCCGCAGCTACGCGGTTGGCCTCAGTGCCGCCTATCAGCTGGATTTCTGGGGGCATAATCTCTCGCACCGGGAATCCCTGATCGCGTCGGCGGAATTCAGCCGGTTCGACCAGCGCACCGTGGCGCTGACCGTGGTCACGAATGTCGCCAACACCTGGTTCACCGCCCTCGCGCTGGCCGACCGGCTGGCGGTCGCGCAACGCAACGTCGCGGATGGCGAGCAGACTCTCGCGGTGATCCGCGGGCGGCTGGAGGCGGGCACCGCCAGCGCGCTCGACGTCGCCAACCAGGCGACCCTCGTGTCCGGCGAGCAGGCGAACATCCCGAATTTCCAAAACCAGCTTGAGCAGGCGCTGATCAGCCTCGGCATCCTGGTCGGCGAGCCGCCGGAGCGGATCGTGGTCCGGCCGGGGACGTTGACGGCGTTGCGACTTCCGATGGTCTCCCCCGGCCTGCCGTCGGCGCTGCTGGAGCGGCGGCCGGACATCGCCTCGGCCGAGGCGCAGCTGACCGCATCCGGCTTCGACGTGACCACGGCGCGCACGGCGTTCTATCCCGCGATCAACCTGACCGGGTCGGCGGGCTATCAGGCGCCGGCGCTGAACGCGCTGATCAGTCCGGGCGGTTTCCTCGCCTCGCTGGCCGCCGGATTGACGGCGCCGATCTTCGACGGGGGCGCGCTGCGCGGCGCGCTGGAGCAGGCGAGGGGACGTCAGGCCGAATTGCTGGCGGATTACCGCAAGGCCGTGGTGCAGGCGTTCACCGACGTGGACAACGCGCTGACCGCCTGGCGCTATGGCTCCGAGCAGGAGAGGTTGCAGCGGATCGCGGTCGACGCCGCCCGCCAGGCGGCGAATATCGCGCGGCAGCAGATGCTGGCGGGCACGGCCGATGTCACCGCCGTGCTGACGGCGGAAGCGGCGCTGTTCACGGCGGAGGATACGCTGGCCCAGGTGCGGCTGGCTCGGGTGCAGGCGTTGTTGAACCTGTATAAGGCGCTTGGCGGCGGCTGGAAAAAATCCGACGCCGAGAGCTTCCCTGGCCTGTCGCCAGGCATGTTAGAAGGCGGCGTCGCGTTGCCGGTCGGGGGTAAGCGATGACGGTCGAATATCCAACAACGTTGACGTACCGCGCACTGTCCGGCATGGCCCGGCTCGACCGGGCCATCCGCATCAACATTTTGGCCTGACAGATGGCCCGGTCGAGCCGGGCCATGACATGAAGAACCGGGCCATGACATGAAGAACCGGGCCATGACGTGAAGAACCAGAGAGTTCCTGATCGAAAGGGCCGGAGAGTTTGAGAGGTAACGTCAACGCCGGTTGCTACTGGGAGTATGAATGGACGCGTTGACCCGGGAACCAGAGCTCGCGCCACCCACCAGCCGCGCGCGCCGGTGGATGGTGGCGCTGCTGTGCGTCCTGGTGACTGTCGGCCTTGGCGCGGCGATCTGGTTCTGGCCAGTCCCGCCGCGGGAGGACAAGGCGGCGCGACTGCGTGATGCCAACCAGGTCATTCCGATCGTGCCGGCGGAGGCGGTGACGCGCGACATGGCGGTCTGGCTGGACGGTCTCGGCACGGTGTTGGCGTTTCAAACGGTGACCGTGAAGAGCATGGTCGATGGGCCGCTGACCGACGTAGCGTTCCGGGAAGGGCAGGACGTCCATGTGGGCGACGTGCTGGCGCGGATCGACCCCCGGGTTTACCAGGCGGCGCTAGACAACGCGGCGGCGAAGAAGGCGCTGGATGAGGCGAACCTCGCCAACGCGCGGGTGGACCTCACGCGATACCAGAAGCTGGTGGTGACCAACTACGCGACCCAGCAGCAGGCGGACACGCAGAAGGCGATGGTCGCGCAACTGGAGGCGCAGGTCCGGCAGGATCAGGCGCAGATCGATACGGCCCAGACACAATTGAGCTATACCACGATCACCTCGCCGCTGGATGGCAAGGTTGGCATCAGGCTGGTGGATAAGGGCAACATCGTGCATGCCACCGACACCGGCGGGCTTGTGGTCATCACGCAATTGCAGCCGATTTCGGTGGTGTTCAACCTGCCGCAGCAGGCCTTGCCGCAAGTGGCGGCGGCTCAGGCGGCGGCCAATGGACGATCCGGGCCGGAGGTGGTGGCGTATGCCCAGGGTACCGAAGCCGTACGCGGCAAGCCGCTCGACGTGGGCACGCTGACGGTGCTGGACAACCAGATCGATCCGGCCACCGGCACGATCAAACTGAAGGCGACCTTCCCGAACCAGGCGAGCACACTCTGGCCGGGCGGTTTCGTCGGCGTCCGGTTGCGGGTCGACACGGTGCGCGGCGCGACCGTGGTCCCGCAGGCCGCGGTGCAGCGCGGCCCGCGCGGCAGTTTTGTCTATGTCGTCGATCAGGACAGCGTCGCTCATCGCGAGAACGTCACCATCGGATACGAGGACGATATGGGCTCGGTCGTCACCAGCGGCGTCAAACCGGGCGACCGCGTGGTGGTTGACGGCGCCTCGCGGCTAACGGACGGCGCGAAGGTCTCGATCGTCGCACCGGAAGCGGAGCCGGGCACGGCGCCCACCGGCACCAACCGTCCCGCCGCGCCAGGGACGCGTCAACGTGCATCCCCCTAAGGCGGCTCAGCCCTGGGCGGCTGGGCGGGGCGTGCGATGAGCATCTCCGCCCCATTCATCGCGCGGCCGATCGCCACCTGGCTGCTGGCGCTCGCCATCCTGCTGTCGGGTGGTCTGGGCTATCACTGGCTGCCGGTCTCCGCGCTGCCGGAGGTGGATTTTCCGACCATCCAGGTGGTGACCCAATTGCCGGGCGCCGGACCGGAAACGGTCGAGACGCTGATCACCGCCTCGCTGGAGCGGCAGTTCGGGCAAATCCCCGGCCTCGTGACCATGACCTCACAGAGCGCCGAGGGCACCAGCCAGATCACGCTGCAGTTCCAACTCGGCCGGTCGATGGATTCGGCGGCGCAGGACGTGCAGGCGGCGATCAACGCGGCGGCGGGGACGCTGCCCACCGGGCTGCCGTATCCGCCGACCTATTCCAAGGTGAACCCGGCGGACGCGCCGATCCTGACGATGGCGCTGACCTCCGACACGCGGCCGGTGGACGTGATGTCGGACGCGGCGGACACCATGTTGCAGCCGAAACTATCGGAGATCGACGGCGTTGGCCGGGTCACCGTGCAGGGCACGATGCGGCCGGCGGTGCGGGTGCGGGTCGATCCGGCGCGGCTGGCCGCCTACGGGCTGGCGATGGAGGACGTCCGCTCGGCCATCGTGAACGCCAATGTCAATGGCGCGAAGGGCGGCTTCGACGGACCCAGACTGGCGTTCGCTCTCGGGGCCAACGATCAGCTGGGCGACGCCGCCGCGTATAAGGATTTGGTGATCGCCTGGCGCGACAATGCCCCGGTGCGGTTGTCGGCGATCGGCACGGTGGTCGCCGGGATCGAGAACGCCCGGGTCGCGGCCACGTACGACGGCCAGCCGGCGGTCGTATTGGATATTCAACGGCAACCCGGCGCCAACATCGTCCAGACGGTCGAGGCGGTGAAGCAACAACTGCCCAGACTGCGGCGGGCGTTGCCGAGCGGGATCCGCCTGACCATCGTCAGCGACCGGACCGAGACGATCCGTGCCTCGGTCGCCGATGTGCAGTTTACCCTGATCCTTTCGGTGGTGCTGGTCGTCGGCGTGATCTTCGTCTTCCTGCGGTCGTTGCGCGCCACCATCATCCCGGCGATCGCTCTGCCGCTGTCGCTGATCGGCACGTTCGGCGTGATGGACCTGCTGGGCTATGGCGTGGACAACCTGTCGCTGATGGCGCTGACGGTCGCCACCGGCTTCGTCGTCGACGACGCGATCGTGATGATCGAGAACGTGGTGCGCTACATCGAGCAGGGCATGAAGCCACTGGAGGCGGCGTTCCGC
>Ga0181536_10004600_pt1 | contig 14508 bp, 12 predicted proteins | sample PEATcosm2014_Bin_41_FD_121105 | JGI IMG/M metagenome (GOLD analysis project Ga0181536, IMG submission 121105) | Peatland microbial communities from MTU Mesocosm Facility, Houghton, MI, USA - PEATcosm2014_Bin17_60_metaG | ecosystem: Environmental > Terrestrial > Soil > Wetlands > Peat | place... | reverse complement strand
GACCAGCCAAATCTCGATCTCATATGTGATGTTTTAGACTAGGAGGCACACGTGTCACAGAAATTACATGTGCGCTTCAGATCGGTTACGACCGCGTTCGCTGCGACTCGGACCCTGCGGCCGCGGCGCTCGTCATTCTGGTTTTCACCACTTCCTTCAGAAAACGGATCGCCACCTCGTCAACCCAGAATCGCGTGCCGCGGCGGGAGAGAAATCCGAGGTGTCCGCCATGTTCGGTCACGAGCAGGCGCAGGCTGGGATTCGACGCCAGCGCCGTATGCCCGAAGATTTCGAAGGGCACGAAAATGTCGTCCTTCGCCTGCACGATCAGCACAGGCACGCGGATGCGATCGAGATAGTTCTGCGACGATTGCGTGGCGTAGTAATGATCGGCGCCATGGAATCCAAAAGACGGCGCCGTGATGCGGTCGTCGATCTCATAAAGCGACCGGGCCGCGGCCAGATCTTCGCGTGAATAGCGTCCCGTCGAGAACAGCCGCGCGCGCATGCGTTTGACGAAGCGCCGTTCGTAGATCCAGTTCTCGGGCCGATGGAGCTGCCGCACGCACGCCGCCAGATCGATGGGTGTCGAGATGGTGCACACTCCGGCCAGAAGATTCGTTTCTCCCAACTCGCCTGCCAGCTTGAGCGATACGTTGCCGCCCAGTGAAAAACCGGTGACAAACAGCGGCAGGCCACGGTCTTCCGCAGCCAGTTGTTCGAGAAAGACGCGCAGATCGCCGGTCAGCCCGCCATGATAGAGGGTCTTGCAGAGATGCGCCGTGCCGCCGCAGGTACGCATGTGAAACCGGTGCGCGATAAACCCGGCATCGAGCGCCGCGTGAGCCATGCTGCGGATGTAGCCCGCTTCGCCCGAGCCCTCGAGTCCGTGCAGCAGGACGACTTCGCCGATGGCTTCGCCGAGAGGCCGCTGCGTCCGCACGAGAACCTGTGTGTCTTCGTCGGTGCGGACAAGACGGTTCTCGATCGGATATGGCGCGTCATCGTAATCGCGCGGCCAGAAATTGCCGAGGATCGTGAGAGTGTGCGGATTGCGGAAAAGAGGATCGAAAGGCCGCATGCGGTGGGCCTCTTCATTTTAGAAGAACGGGCGGGCAGGCGGAACCGCCTGCCCCACAACTGCGGACTACATGATTTCCGAGTCTTCGCGAACAGCCACCTTCGCCGATCCGTCTTTCTTGTTCAGATCGTCCGCCAGGATGACGGCTTCCGCCAGATCGCGCATCGATCGCCGCAGCCGCCGGCTTTCATTCCGCAGGCGGAGATAAGCTTCCTCTTCCGTCAGGTGGTGTTTGTACTGCAGAATCCCTTTGGCGCGCTCGATCAGCTTGCGCGCTTCCAGCGTGCGCTTCATGTCGAGGGTTTCCGACATCAGACGCGCATTCTGGATCGCGATGGCGGCCTGCCCCGCGACAACCTTCACAAAACCAATCTCGTCGTCGCTGAAGGCGCGTTCGTCGCGCGTATAGATATTGATCGTTCCGATGACCTTGCCCTGCGAAGTCAGGGGCGCCGCCAGGAGCGAAGCGAGTCCCGATTTCCGTGCTAGTTCCGGATAACGGTACGCCTTCTCGTTATGGATGTTCGGAATCACGATCGGATGCCCCTGCCGGATGACATATTCAATCAGCGAACCTTCCATGCGAATAGGCATGCGATGCATGTAGTCGGGCGCCGAACAGCGCGCCGCGCTCACGGTCAGTTCTTTCTTCTCGTCGTCGACGAGCAGAATCGAGCAGACCGCCGAATCCAGCGTTTCCGCCAGCATTTCGGAGATCGCCTGAAGAATCCGTTCGAGGTAACTTTCCGCCGAAATGGCCTGGGCCACGGCCGCCAGGGTTTCCATGCGGCGCACTGCGCTCTGCGTTTGCTCGGTCAGTTTGGCGCGGGCGATCAGACCGCCCATCTGCTCGCCGATGAAGGTGACCAGCGCCACCTCGTCGCTCGAGTGCTGATGCGGCTCACGGTGATGCACGTTGATGACACCGATGATCTCACCGCTGTCGACCAGAGGCACCGAAAGAAACGCCTGGTAGGTATCTTCCTGTAATGAGCTGAAGGATTTGAAACGCGCGTCGGACGCGGCATTTTTGGGAAGCGCCACGACGGCGTTGTGGGCGGCCACCCAGCCCGTAATGCCTTCGCCCATCTTCATGCGCACGGTCCCGATTTCCGAATCGTGCGGCAACTGCGATGCGCGCAGAACGATTTCATTCGTCGCGTGGTCGATCAGATAGACCAGGCAGGCGTCGGAATGGGTGACATTTATGGTAAGCGTCACCATTTCCTGAAGGATCGATTCGATATCCTGATCCGAGCTGACGATGCTGCTGATACGGTGCAGGAGAGCCACTTGCGTGGTGGAAGTTTCCGCGGCGGTTACCATTGGTTTTCCTTGGGCTAAACCCCAGTGTATGAATGAGTTCGCGGCAACGTCCAATTCATTTTTTGAATCGCGCGTATCGCTGAAAAAGCAGTATTTTTATACCAAAACTCATACCTTCATAATATTAGTTTTTCTTCTGTTGGATATTAGTTTTTCTTCTATTGGCTCAATGGTTTGGGGGGAATTCAGCCAAGCTCGCTGCGGATGGCCGAAGCGATTCGCTCAGCCCACGCTTCCACCTGACTCAGGTTCGGACCCTCCACCATAACGCGTGCCAGGGGCTCTGTACCCGAGAACCGGACCAGTACGCGCCCGCTTCCGTCGAGTGCCGATTCACAGGCGCGAATCTCATCCTGCACGCGCGGCAACTGGTCGAGTGCCTTGCGCTCCCGCACCCGAATATTGACCAGGAGTTGCGGATACACGGTCAGATCGGCCGCCAACCCGTCGAGCGTCGCGTTTTCCCGTGCGCAGGTTGCCAGAATCTGCAGCGCAGTCAGCATACCGTCGCCCGTCGTGGCATAGTCGCGAAAGATCACGTGTCCCGATTGCTCGCCGCCCAGTTTTGCATCCCGGCGCAGCATCTCTTCGAGAACGTACTTGTCTCCCACCGGCGTGCGTATCATTTTTATTCCGAGTCTGCCGAGCGCCTTTTCCAGGCCCAGGTTCGACATCACGGTGGAGATCACGACGTTGCCGGCCAGATCGCCATCCGCCTGAAGACGCCGGGCCGCGATCAGCATCATGGCGTCGCCATCCACCAGACGCCCCGTGGGTGAGATCATCATGGCGCGGTCCGCGTCGCCGTCGAAAGCGATGCCTGCGGCCGCGCCCGTTTCGAGAACCGTCTTCCGCAGCTGCTCCACGTGCAGCGCGCCGCAGTTGAGGTTGATATTGCGTCCGTTGGGTTCGTTACAAATCGCTCTCACTTCCGCACCCGCTTCGCGGAACAGCTGAGGCGCGAGTGCGGAAGCCGCTCCGTTGCCACAGTCGATCACGACGCCGCATCCTGCCAGCGGCGCCCCGATTGTCGACAGCAGGAAATCCAGATAGGGCCGCACATTAAAGGTTGGCTTAAGCGCAGGCGGGGCGCCGGAAACCTTCACGTCAGGCAGAATCCGGAAAATCTCTTCTTCGATCTCGTGTTCTTCCGCGTCGGGCAATTTGTAGCCAGTGCGGGCGAAGACTTTAATGCCGTTGTCGGCGAACGGATTATGGGACGCCGAGATCATCACGCCGGCCGCGAACTTGCCAGTGCGCGTCAGATAAGCCACGCCGGGTGTCGTAACCACGCCCGCAAATTCTACGGCAACGCCGCGCTGCCCAAGTCCGGCGGCCAGCTGCGCTGCGATCAGCGGGCCGGATTCGCGGGTGTCCATACCTATTAGAAGCGGGTTCGAGGCCAACCCGTGCCGCAGCAGGTCGTCGCCCAGCGCGATGCCGAGGGCCGTGACCGTCTCCGCGTCAAGCGGTGGCTCACCGGCCACCCCGCGGATTCCATCTGTCCCGAAAAGACGTTTTCCCATGTATAAGTCAGCGACGCCGCCCCGCCACGCGAACCTTCACTGTAACCTGTGGCGTTCCGATGAACCGCACCTGCGGTTCGGGGGCGTAGACCGCGAGCGTTCCCTGTGCCTCGACGTTGACGTTGGTGAGGTCGAACGGATCCGCAGTCAGTTTTTTGGCGGCGAGCACGCGGCTCTGCGGACCCACGATGCGGAGTTGCGGCGGATCGATCCTGACCTCCGCAATCGACAATCCTGGCGCCAGTTTGCCGGAGAAAGGAACTTCGACGGGTACCGCCCGCGTCTCCCGCTGCTCGAACGTAAACCGCAGTTGCGCCGGGATGGTTCGGATCAGGTCGATACCGCGGGGTAGTCGCACCTCCGCGCCGCTCAGAGTAAAAGTGCGTTCCCCAGGCGACCGGACGCTCGCGAAATCGACGATGGCCGCCACGCGGGAGTCGGCCAGACTGCGCAGTTGCCCGGCCGGCCCGCGAGCCTCCACGTCGATCGTCTCGAGGATGTCGGAGCTGATTTCCAGATCCTTTGGAAAATTGTTGTACTCGACCGGCACGGAAACGATGGTGGCGAGTTCGGGCTCGCTGGCGACGCTCATCCACACGACAAAAGCCGCCGCCAGGGAAAAAAGCTTCCAGCCCAGGTGTTGTGTCAGGAACTTCACCGGCCGGATCGCCCCCCGGTGGTCTGGGCAGTGTCTTCTTCTTTCCTCTGCGGAACGTCATGCGGCGTCCAGCCTGGCATGGTTTTCGAGGACACGCCGAAGTGCTCGTTAATCCGCTGATCTACCCGCTCGATGGTCACGCCGCGCTCGATTTCACTGAACGCCGCGATCGCGATCATGCCGGTTTCTTCGCTCACGATCAGGGCCAGACAATCCGTCTCTTCGGTGATGCCGATGCCCGCCCTGTGCCGCGTTCCCACCTGGTTGGATACCGCCGGATTGACCGTCAGCGGCAGGAAGCAAGCCGCGGCCGCGATACGGTCCTTCTGAATGATGACCGCGCCGTCGTGCAGCGCCGTGCCCGGCCGGAAAATCGAGAGGAGCAGATCGTGGGAAACAGCGGCATCGAGCCGGACTCCGCTTTCGATAAAGGTTCGCAGCCCGATATCGCGTTCGATGATGATGAGAGCGCCTGTTTTGTCGCGGGACAGCGCGGCCAGAGCCAGCAGGATTTCGTCGATCGATTCGGGCCGCCGGTAACCGCCGAAGAGACGCTTTCGACCCAGCCTGGCCAGGGTTCTTCGGATCTCCGACTGAAACAACACGATGAAGGCGATGGCCGTGTAGGGCGCGAGCGAGGCAAGCATCGTGCGCAGCGCTTCGAGGCCGGTCCGCAGCGCGATCTCGTAGATGACGACCACGGTCAGAAGGCCCACCAGGATGTGCGCGGCGCGCGTGCCGCGGACGATCTGCAGCAACTGATAGATGATGAACGCCACCGCCAGAATATCAATCACGGCGGTGACGGTCAGGGTCGGAATCGTGAACGGCACTCTATACACAGTTTAAGGGGAAAAGCTGAGAATCATGCTATCTCAGAAACGATTCCGTTACCGCTCCCTCACGGTCACGGCTCTGTAAACCCACACTGCTTCCGAGCCGTGACCGTAAGGGAGCGGTAACGACAGGACTAATTCTCAGTGGGTGTTTTCTCGATATGGTCGACCATGATGGTTTCGACCGGCTCTTTACGCGGGTCGAGCTTCAGTCCCAGTTGCTGCACTGCCGTGAACACCGATCCGCTGGCGGGATCCGAGGCCGCATCGGCGGCACTGCCGGCGGGCGCGGCAGGCATCATACCGGGTGCTGCCATCCCGGCCGCCCGGACAACGCGCATCAGGTCATCCCGGGAAAGTTCGAGGGAGACCTGATAGTTGCCCTTCAGCCCTGTGTCGTCGACCACCGGCCTGTCCGTGAAACGCGTCAGCATTTCCGCGAATGCCGGCATGGCTACCTTCGACCATTCCATATGCATGCTGCCGTCGGAACCCATTGCCATCCGCGCGGTGCCGCCATTTGCAGCGGTCATGGTGGCGCCATTGCCGTCAGCGCTGCGGTTGATGCGCACCGGCCCGTTTTCTCCTGCATTGAGCGTTATTCCGCCCGTGCCCGGAGGCGCGCCATCGGGACCGGGTGCTGGATCGGGCGGCGCGTCTTTCAGCTTCGGCCCGTTCTTTTCCACCACCAGCGCATAGACCGCATGGTCCTTGCCCTCTTTGTGAATGGTCAGCTTGAAACGATCGGCGAGTAATGCCCGCAACATCGCGGGGACCTGATCTTTGGTTGCGCCGTCGGGCATTTTGGCGAGGATGTCGAAGCGTTCGCTGTTCATCCAGTCCGGACCCGACACCTGATAAGCCTTAACTTCGTAAGCGGTGCGGATAAGATCGGCCAGCGACATGAACCCGATATCGACCCGCGCTTTGTCGATGTTCATGCCGACGTGCATCTTTCCCTGCATGATTTGTGCAGGGTCGAGCGGCGGAGCCGGCCGGATGGTGGCGACTTCAAAGGCCGGCGCCTGCGCGAATGCGATTCCGGCCGCGATTAGAGCGGTAGCGATGAATCTTCTAAACATATAACTCTCCTGAGTATGACTTAATATTCGAGGGTCTGAACGACTTTGCCAGCGATTAGAAACAGAAGTAAGGTTAAGCCGAGAGAAACCGAGATGATCGGCCAGGGAAGTGTGTGAGTGACCAGCGGAGATGCACCTCCCACAATGTTGAATATGTCGAAAGAGGATGGCAGAGGAAAACGCAGCGTCGCCAATCGAAGTACTAAGATTGCGATCAACGTTCCAAACATCTGCCCGATCTCGTCTAACGTCGTTGCGAGGAGCACCGATAGGGCGTAGACTCCCGAGACCCAACAACTGCCCGTAAAGACCCATTTGAAAAAATCAGACGGCATTGAATTCGTGCGTATCAACGGGAAGAAATTCCAAAACAAGACGCCGGAGATCACAACGATGCTCAGAACACCCAACAAACCGAGACCTGCCCGAACAGCCAGTAATCGAAATCGGCTAACAGGCAGAGAGAGCGTGAAATAGGTCGATCCGTGAAGGCCCTTTTTTGCCTGCAAGGGGCTTTGTGATCTGATACCTGCTCCCGCCAGCACGCTAGCGGCAAAGAGCCACAGGAATGAAACTACCAGCATCATTGCGCCCGCCGCCCTCCCCGGATCCGGGGGCGCAGCGCGGAAACCGCCGTTGGCGTTATACGGAATGCTAACTTCCAACACATTAAATGCCAGCACCATGAGAATTCGCCACCTGATCTCAAGCCATGATTTCATCACGAGCATTTAATTTCCTCTCACATGATCCAGAAAGATTTCTTTCAGAGTTACCGGATACGCCTCGACCTGAGCGCCGGGCAGCGATCGGGCCTGTTCCGCCAGAGCGGTCACGTTCCGGCTGGCCAGAATAGATACTGTCCGGCCTTCCTGCCTGACATACTCGGCGCCATCCAGCCATTGAACCGGGCTTCGCGGTTCTTCCCGAAGCACGATGTTCAGCCGCTGATACCGCGCCTTCAAATCGTCGAGCGAACCGGAAACTATACACCGGCCGCGGTCGATAATCGAGATGCGGTCGGCAATCTGCTCGACTTCCTCCAATTGGTGAGAGGAAAAGAAAACCGTGATACCCTCTGCGGCGGATAGGGAGACGATTTCGCGAAGCACGTCTTCCACAGCGACCGGATCGAGTCCGTCCGTGGGCTCATCCAGAATCAGTAACTCCGCGCCGCGCGCAATAGCTAACAGCAGCATGAGTTTGGACCGCATGCCTTTGGATAAGTCGGGGATTTTCTTGCGCGCAGGAAGATCAAACATGCGCATGTAGCGCTGTTCGAGGTCGTCGCGCCATTTCGGGAAGAATGGGCGCGTAAAGCGAATGATCTGCTCCACGGTCATGGTGGGATACAACTCTTTCTCTTCCGTGACGAAGCCGATGCGCCGGTGAATGTCGATCAGGTTGGCGCCCGGAGTGATCGGCAACCCGAAAACAAAGGCTGAGCCGGCATCCGCTTTGAGAATGCCCATGAGTATTTTGATAGTGGTTGTCTTCCCTGCCCCGTTGCGGCCGAGGAAGCCCGAGATACTGCCGGCAGGGACATTCAAGTCGAGGCCGTTCAGCGCAGCTTGACCCTTGAATGACTTGCGAAGGCCGCTCACTTCGATGGCGAAGTTATTCATTCCTGTTCTCCTGTGAGATTCCGGCGCGCAGGACCGCCAGTGCATTCTCGACCAGCCGGCGGATCTCCTCGTCGCTTAGTCCAAACGACGCCAGGCGCTCGATGGCCGCCTGGACGATGCCCTCCGCCTTCCGAAAGACCTTCGTCGGCCCCGCGATTGACTGACTGACAAACGCGCCCGCTCCATGTTTGACTTCAATGATTCCCGCGCTCTCCAGCTCCCGATAGGCGCGCGCCACGGTATTCGGATTCATAACCAGGTCTTCGGCGAGTTTCCGGATCGTCGGCAGCTGCTCGCCCGCGCGAACCGCGCCCATCTCAATCCCATGTTTCACCTGTTCCACCAACTGCACGTAGAGCGGAACGCCGGACGAATGGTTTACGCGAAACAGCATTCCTAAAGTGTCTGTTATATTAATACACCATACACTCGGAGCCGTCAAGTCGAAACCGCCCGGTAACATCATTCTTATGGCCGGACGCTGCACATGGCTGAGAATCGGAGTGGTCCTCGGGTTACTGGCTGGATTCGCGCTGTCTCAGAAGCTCTGGCTGAGTTCGCGCTTCTACCCGCTGACCCCGGTATGGTCGTTCTTCAGTCCACTCAGATCCCCGACAGACTCTGTTGTGTTTTTCGCGCTGATCGCCTTATTGATCGCCGTCAGCGTTGCGCCGCGGCGGGCACTGCTGATCGCTGTCTTTGCGCTGCTCTTGCTGGTGGCACTTCAGGATCAGTCACGCTGGCAACCATGGTTCTATCAGTACGCCATCATGCTCCTGGCGATCGTTCTCGCCGGCTCCGACCGTCGGGAGGCCGCGCTGAACACGTGCTGTCTCATTGTCTCCGCGACTTACATCTGGAGTGGATTGGCAAAGCTGAATCCGAACTTCGTGACCGACGTTTTTCCCGGCCTCGCGGAACCGTTCATCGGTGCACGCCTGGCGCATGCACAGTTTGTCCGCCCACTGGCGTTCGTGGCGCCACTCGTCGAATGCGGCGCCGGCATCGGACTTCTCTTCAGACGTTCCCGGCTTGCGGCCCTGTTCTGTGCGATCGCGATGCATCTTTTCATCCTCATGGCGATCGGCCCGCTGGGACACCGCTTCAACATCGTCGTATGGCCCTGGAATTTGGCGATGATTGCGTTCTTACCCATCCTTTTCTTCCGCCGCAGAGAGGACCCAGATCTCCGGGACATTATTTGGGGGCGAGGCTTCCCGTTTCAGAAGGTCGTCCTGATGTTATTTGTCTTCATGCCGGTGCTGAGTTTCTTCAACCTCTGGGATCATTACCTGTCCTCGGCACTTTATTCAGGAAACCGAAACTCCGGAGTGATTTATCTGAGCGATGCCGTGTTCGACCGGCTGCCAGAACAAATCGAGGACTATGTGACCGACGAAGGGCCGAACGTGAATGGATTAGACATCAACAGCTGGTCGCTCGGCGAAATGAACGTCCCCTCTTATCCCGAGATCAGGATCTACACGAATGTGGCGAGACAGATTTGCCGCTTTGCTCCGGACGGTTCCGGCGTTGAGCTCGTCATCCAGGGGAAACTGGCTTTAGTTAATAGTAATCGCCGGTCCGTCTACCATTGCTCAGACTTGCAGCCTGCGCGTGAGAAGCCGCAAATTACCAGTGCTAAGTGAAGTTCTGACTGACTTGATTGAATGCGTTCTGAACGTTGCAGAAGGCTTGTACCACTTCAGGGTCGAAATGATGCCCGCTGCCACGGACGATGATGTCCGAGCTCACTTCATGTGAAAACGAGTTCTTGTAACAACGCTTCGACCGCATGGCGTCGTAGCAATCCGCGACCGCCATGATGCGGGCGGAAAGCGGAATCGCACGGCCCGCCAAACATTCGGGGTAGCCGGCGCCGTTCCACTTCTCGTGATGCGATTGCGCGATTTCGATTCCCATGCGCACGAATGCGTTCGCCGGATGTTTTTCCAGCACCAATTTCAAAGTTTCCGCCCCGTAAGTCGTATGATTCTTCATAACCGCGAACTCTTCGCGCGTCAGTTTGCCCGGCTTGAGGAGGATGGCATCGGGAATGGCGACCTTTCCGATGTCGTGCAGCGGACTTGCGCAGACAATATTCTTCACGTAATCGTCGGTTATGCTGTTCGAGTATTTTGGCCAGGCACTCATTTCGGCGGCTAAAAGCCTGCATAACATTTGTACTCGTTCCAAATGCCTGCCCGTATCCTTGTCTCGGGAATCGGCCAGTTTAGCCAGCGCGAAAATGGTTGCCATCTGCGCGGCCGCGATTTCCCGAACCTGCTGCCCGACCAGTTGTTCCAGCTCGCGATTATGCGACTCAACCTGCGCCTGAAGCTCACGTAATTTGAGCTGGTTCTCGATTCGCGCTTTAACCTCTTCAGGCTGGAATGGCTTGGTGACATAGTCGAATCCACCGGATTCAAAAGCCGCAAGTTTATCTTCTGTCTGGTCCAGTGCGCTGAGGAAGATCACCGGAATGGACGAAAGCGCAGCGTCGGAACGCAGTGTCCGGCAGACCTCGTAGCCGTCCATGTCCGGCATTGTGATGTCCAGCAGAATCAGATCGGGCGGATTTTGCGCGGCGGCCGCCAGCGCCAGCCGGCCTCGTGGAAACGAACGTACGCCGTAGCCTTGCTGGTGCAGGACCTCTTCCATCAGCCGCAGGTTGACCGGCTGATCGTCCACCACCATAATGTCCTTTTTGTTTCCACTAAGTGACATGCTTCTTACCCGTAATACAGTCTGATTATACCCTTGATTATTTCATAAACCTTATGGTTTCTAAGATAACAAAGGATAACAACTAATTGGGGTATACCGGTGGTCTGGGAATGCGCACACCCAATGGTTCCATTGCGCCCCGCGTCATCGCAAAATTTCTCAGGCGCTCGATCCAGGTTTCAGTAAGAACGGTTCCCGCCCTGAAAATCAGCAAACTCCCGTCTTTGCTGAAGACGTTATCATCGAGAACCATACCGGCGCGAAGCTCCCGAATGGATATCCGCCGCACGTCGAATTCTGTTTCCGCCGGCGAGTAGCCTGCAAGCGCATCCAGCATTCGGCTGTCGAACCGGCGCAGTAACCTGAGTTCGGCAAGCGCGGCGCCGGCAGCAACTCCCCGGTAGATTCTGCGATCCAGCTCCATCGCCAGATGGAGCATGTGAGCGCCTTGTTCCGGCGGCTCCGCGGCAAACGTTTCCGCTTCGGGTTTCTGTTGCCGGCAAATGATTTCGGCTACGACTTCCAGCCGCGGGATTTTCGAAAGCAGGCGGGCTGCGGTTTGCGGATGAGCGTGAAACATCCGCTCCTCATCCGGCGAGAGAGCCTGGCCGCGATAGCCCTTTTCGAAGACCTCGTCGGGCAGTGCGACACAACCTGCCAGGCACAACGTGGCGGCGAGTTCGTATTGCCAGGGATCTTTGATTTCCATTCGCTTCGTGATGCGGATCACGATATCCCGAATGGCGCTGGATCGCAAAGCGAGGACCGGCGATGTGAGCTGAACCAACTCCCAAAGAGTTCCAACCGCGCCGCCGAGGGTCCTTTCGAGAAGGTCATGCTCGGCCTGTTGCGCACGCCGTACCTTGACGTGAGTCTCGACGCGGGCCTGCACCTCTTCGAACTGGAAGGGCTTCGAGATATAGTCCACTCCTCCCGATCGAAATCCCTTTACCTTATCTTCGGTCGCGTTCAGAGCGCTGAGGAAAATAACCGGAATGGCGGAAAGACTCGCGCTCGCCTTTAATTGTTCACAAACCTCGTATCCGTTCATTTCCGGCATATTGATATCCAGCAGAATCAGGTCCGGCGGTTCCTGGTCCGCAGCCGCAAGCGCCAGCCGGCCCCGTGGGAACGCGCGTACGTCATACCGGTGCAGCCGGAGCATATCTTCCAGCAGCTTCAGGTTCGCCGGATTATCATCCACGATCATGACGTTGCCCTGAGGCAGCGCCTGCTCCGTCAACGCGGGCATACTTCCTCCAGCAATTGCGTGAGGGCATCGTATTCGTAACCATCGGCAAGGTTCTGTAGAGCGTGCGCGGATTCGGCATCTCCAAACTCGGGCACCCTGAGGATCAGCGTATCCAGGAGTTTCTTGTTGCCGGTCATCGTCGCATTGCGGATTTCTTCGATCAGGTCGCGCGGCAGTTGCCCGAGCCTTTCCGCAGTCAGAGCCGATGCCATGGCAGCAAGTTGGCGGCCGACTCCGCTTATCTCCTCGTAATCGTAGGCAATGTTCAGAAGGGATCGCATCGTCTCGAGGAGTTCTTCCTCGGTGCACGGCTTGGCAATGAAGCCATCGGCCCCGCTATGGACCACTGTTTGACGGTCTTCCTTCATGGCGCTGGCTGTAAGAGCAACGATGATCGTTTCCTTTCCCCGCGGATTTTCCTTTATTCTTCGAGTTGCCTCCAGCCCGTTCATAACCGGCATATGTACGTCCATCAGGATCAATCGCGGGTTCCATTCCTCCCAGCGCCGGATGGCTGTCTCTCCGTTATCCGCGCCCATTACAGAGAAGCCAATGGAACTGAGAAGCTTCATGAGCCAATCGCGGTTCTCCGAATGATCGTCAACAACGAGAATCCTGAGCGCTTCCTGTCCCTTTCGCACGGCTATGACGCGACGCGAAACGTTTCGCCGCATGCCTACACCCGCGTCGCCCCGCCCGATCGGGATCTCGAACCGGAACACGGAACCACTGCCCGGTTTGCTGCCGACCGTGATATCGCCTCCCATCAGACGTGCGTATTTCCTGCTGATGGCGAGACCCAGGCCGGTCCCTTTCACGTTGTCGAGACCGCTTCCGAGTTGCGTGAACGGCTCGAATAGCTTCTTTTGCTCCTCATACGTCATGCCGGAACCGGTATCCAAAACGTTTGCCGTCAGCCATAATCGATCCGCGTCCCCTTGTTTCAAGGTGACATGCATTCCGATCTGACCAAGCTGGGTGAACTTGACTGCGTTTCCGAGAAGATTGATGAGTACCTGGCGTATCCTGCCCTGGTCCGCCACAACATAGGGCGCCACCTCCCCATCAACCAGCATTTCGAATCGCAGTGCCTTCGCCTCGGCGCGTAAGCGGAACATGGCGGCCAGATCGTCCAGCATCCTGGAGAGGTTGAATGTCACCGGATTAAGCTCGATGCGGCCGGCTTCGATTTTGGACATGTCCAGAACATCGTTTATCAGCGCCAGCAGATGCTCGCCGCTTCGGCCGATGATTGTAAGATTTTTCTTCGCGTCGGTTCCAAGACCCGGATCCCGCATCATTAACTGGGCGTAACCAAGAATGGCGTTCATCGGAGTCCGGATTTCATGAGACATAGTCGAGAGAAAAGTACTCTTGGCCCGGTTGGCAGCCTCTGCTTCAGCCTTGGCTTCCTGTAACTGCCCGTTAGCGTCCTGAAGTTGCTGGTTGGCGGCCATCAACTGCTGCGAGTTGCGGAAAATCTCGGCCTCCATCTGCTCCATGCGGGCGCGCAGCTCGATGGTATGGCTCGAGGGGTCCGATTTCTGCCGTACGAAATCGGTTACATCCTCCACGCGATGGATGAGGTACTCGATCCGGCGATCCGTTCCCAGCACAGGGGAGTTTATCGGGCTCCAGTAACGCTCCTCGAAACTGCCGTCCGGCCGGCGAATGTCGTATTTCTGAATGGCCATGGTGTCCGGCATTGCGGTTTGGCGCACACGGTCGAGAGAGGCGCGCAGGTGAGAGACGCCGGTGGCGTCATGGTCGTCGGGGTTGTCGGGGAAGGCTTCGAAGAGGTCGCGGCCGACGAGGTCATCCCGCCTGGTCATAGTAGCCGCGAGGTAGGCGTCGCTGGCCGAGACGATCTTAAGATCGGGTGTAAGGACCAGAAAGAGTCCGGGCAGCGACTCGAAAAGGCCCTGCAATACGGCGCGGCTGCGGCGCAGTTCGTCTTCAACCGCGCGGCGCTCGGTGATATCGCGAATGGCGGAGGAAACCAGCACACCCTCCTCCGTCGCCAGCGGGCTGAGGCTGATCTCGGTTGGGAACTCAGTGCCATCCTTGCGCAGGGCGTATAGTTCCACGCCGGCCCCCATGGTCCGCACATGCGGATTGGCGAAAAAATTCCCGCGGTGCCCCGGATGTTTGCCGCGAAAACGTCCCGGCACCAATATCTCAACGGCCTGCCCCAGGAGCTCTTCCCGCTCGTATCCAAACAGCTTCTCTACCTGCGTATTAACGAGGACGATCTTCCCCTCCCGATCCACCACCACCACAGCGTCCGGCGCGGCCTCCAGCAGACCGCGGAACTTGGCCTCCGCGCGCTTCCGCTCGCCGATGTCACGCATGATCGCGGAGGCCGCCGTGGTCTGACCCCGGGAATTTTTGATGG
>Ga0181536_10004598_pt1 | contig 14519 bp, 9 predicted proteins | sample PEATcosm2014_Bin_41_FD_121105 | JGI IMG/M metagenome (GOLD analysis project Ga0181536, IMG submission 121105) | Peatland microbial communities from MTU Mesocosm Facility, Houghton, MI, USA - PEATcosm2014_Bin17_60_metaG | ecosystem: Environmental > Terrestrial > Soil > Wetlands > Peat | place... | reverse complement strand
TTCCAGAATGATCGAGTCTCGTTTCGCTGGAAAGACTACGTTCGGGGCGATAAGCAGAAGATCATGACGGTTTCCGCGGATGAGTTTCTGCGACGATTCTTGATCCATGTTCTCCCGAAAGGGTTGGTCCGCATCCGCCACTTCGGACTTTTCGCTAATCGCAGACGTGGCGATATGCTGTCACGCTGCCGCGACCTGCTCAGCGCGCCCTGCGCAAACGAGCCTGACACAACCACTCATTTGCGATGTCCGGTGTGCGCCGGTCCCATGCTCATTGTTGAACGGCTGACCAGCTGCCAGCTTTATTTCCAATCCCTGGCCTTGCCTGACCAACAAAGGTGCAGTCTTGATTCCTCCTGAGATACCATGGCGCAACTTGTTTCGATCAACGTCTGTCGTAGGTGTGTTCCAGCACACCATGTCTTCGTGCGCTCATGCAGTGACACAGTCCTGCAAACACCACCCTCTCTGTCACCGGTCGAGACTCCGATGCGATGTTTAAGGACAGCGCCATGTCTCTCTCCGTCTGGTTGTAGAGACACCCTACAACCAGCACGGACCGATTGAAATCCCATAGCCCACCGCGTCCGCCGCAAACGCCAGCGGCTCAGTTCAAACGACCCTATCGAAACTGCCCCGACCACACGATCTGTGCACCCCCACACTTCTTCTTTCGGGGCAGTCCCGATAGGGCCCTAACGTTTCTCATTACCTTTTGCCGTTTCCATAGCATCCTAAATCGCTGTATAATTCCGCAGAATTTTCTGGGCTCGCCTCGAGTCATCCCTGATCCGAGGCACACGGTTCATCCGATTTCGTAATAACAAAGGGAGAGCACCATGTCCCATCACCTCGATTCACCAATCGCTCGGCAAGACATCCGCCTCGATATCACGGACCTCTACGTTTTCCGCGGCGAAACGGGCACTGCGTTCGTGATCAACGTTTGCCACTCAATTTTCGGTCCCATTCCTGCACCGGGCTGGCATCCGGAAGGAATGTACGAAGTCAAGGTCGATCTCAATGGAGATACCGTCGAAGATGTAACCTACCGCCTTACGTTTGACGAGCGTGACCAGCAGGGGAAGCAGCGCTACATCGTGCGGTGTATCCGGGGAGCACAAGCCGTGGATCCGCATGCGGCTGGCACGGTGGTCGCGCAGGGAACCACCGGCGAGGCCGTTACCACGGCGGCCGGTCTGCGCGTCTGGGCCGGCCGGGCTGGCGACCCGTTCTGGATTGAGCCTGATGTGCTGCACGCGGTCGGGCACGCGTTTCAGGACGGCACGGTCGTAAACCTGTCCGGATGGGATCCAAGTCGTGCGAAGAACCTGTTTGCGAGCCACACACTGTATTCGATCGTGCTGGAACTGCCCGATGGCGAGTTGCTCGTCGGCGCACACGACAAGCGTCGGATCGGGGTGTGGGCTGTGTCATCGCTGGCCACCGACGCTGGGGGATGGCGTTCGATCAATCGCGTCGGTCTTCCGATGATCCACCCGCTGTTCACTCAGTACAACGAAGATCTCGGCAACCGTCTCAATGCCGGGCGCCCGGCCGATGACTTCGCAACCTACGGAGAGGCGGTCACGAAGGCAATCGCCGGCGTCGTGTCCGCCAATGGAACCGCACAAGATCCTCGAGCATATGCGGAGAAAGTCGCGCACCGGTTCTTCCCTAACATTCTTCCGTACGAGGTCGGTACACCGGCTGTGTTCGGCTTCGCCGAGTGGAACGGTCGCTCACTCATCGATAACGCGCCAAATGTCATGTTCTCGATCGCGGCGAACACACCTGTCAGTCTAGGCATCGGTAAGGAGTCGGTCACATCGAAGCCGTCGGCAACGTTCCCGTACGTTCCGGCTGACATTGTGAGGGAAGACCAAGCCGCCGCTTGAGCGCCTGGTCCGCTCTCGACGTGTCGGAGGGTGGATCGCAGGCGTGCTTCCCGGAAGTAATCCGCGAGCCCGCCAACGCTCCGTTTTAGAGAAGTTGGGCCGATTAGTACCGACAAGCGTGCAACCCTGCGACGAAGAAGACACAAAGTGCGCCCAATACCGACTTCGGAAACAAGCCGCACCTGCGGGCTCAAAGGTCGCGGCTGGCGAAAGAGACTCGCGACATTTTCATCCGATGACATTCTGGCGGTGCACAGCCGCATCCGCTTAGCTGTCCTAGAGCACGAGCACATCGTTGCCGCGCGACTTCAGAGCGCGGTCAAACGTGATCAACTTCAAGCCTGCCACGGCCGTGAAAGCCAACATGTACGCGTCTGCCCAGACCTTTGGAGAGCGACTAGGCATTCGAGAGCGCGCGCGGAACTCCTTCTCGATATCCTCCGGCTCGGGCACGAAAACAACTCGATCATCGGCCCAGATCCGGTCCCAGAGGCTCCAGGCTTCCGCCATAGATTTTGTGTCCCCTCCCATGATCTGTTCGGTTGTGAGAAGCCTAAGAACAGTGATTTGCGTGAACCGACCGAAAAGGAATTGCTCCTGTCCGGCCTGCTCAAACCAGGATCTGGCTCTCTCGGAATGTATATGCCGGCTCCACAGGAGCGCCAGCCAGACATTGGCATCAAGGAAATTCAACGTATTCATAGATCTGCTCATTCGTCAGGTCTACCTGTGGTCCTTTGGAAACAATCAGAGGAAATTCGACCCGCTTTGGCCTCGGCCGCTGTGCCTGCAAGACCACACGTCTCACACCGAGAAGAACCAGTTCACGAATCGAAGAACCAGTTCCCGCCGCCTGTTCCTTTAATTTCCGGTAAAGGGGCGCCGGAATGTCCACCGTCGTCCGAATCGATTCTTGCTTCATAAACATGATTATTTCATATGTGCCATAAATATGGAAGATACCGTTTTTCGCCTAAGGAGTGGCAAACTGCCAAGATACCATCTCCCTTAATCCTAATAGTATTGATCAAGTCGAGGATCGCGAAATGGCCGAATGGAACAAAAGGCGAACAAAACTTACCGGCAGTTTTACCGGCAGTTGGGCTTGCCTGCAGTGACTATCAGCGACTTGTAGCGCCGGGAGGCACCTCTAAGTACTTGCAATCACTGTTAATTTTGGCCAAGTGACAGAGTGGCTGACGACATGTTCGCCGTTTTTACCGGAATCGATTCCGAAATCGGCAGGGCAACCCTTGTCTGCGTCTTCGGATCCCGCCGAAATCCATCTCGATCCCTATTTATCATGGCCAGATTCACCGTCTCCTGGTCGATGAGCTAATGAGTTAAAGATCCGACGAAGTAAGGATCTGACATAGTAAAGATCGCGAGGTCCCCATCATATGTGTCGCAACCACACACATCTGCTTCGCTTCATCTTGGCGATTCTGTTCTTATTTGGATTCTCGTCGGCTGCGCTCGCGCAATGGGCTCCCATGAACCCGGTGATTGCCGTCCAGCCACAGCCCGACGGCGCGACATTCACCATGAAGTCCGGAACACTCCGGCTGCAGGTCTGCTCCGACTCGATCATCCACGTGCTCTACTCTCCGACCGCGTCTTTCCCCGCCAGCCGTCCCGATCCCGTCGTCATCAAGATGAATTGGCCGGCAACGAAGTTCACCCTGCAGGACAACCCCGACGAAGTCACACTCACCACTTCACAACTGAAGATCGTCGTCACCCGCAAGGACGGCGCCATCACCTACCGCGATCTTGCCGGCAAGCAACTCGTGCAGGAAGCAACCAGAAAGCTGACGCCGGTGAAGGTAAACGGCGAGGATACCTATCACGCCGAATCATTTGTGAACATCTACGGCTCCCGCGAAGCTTTCTATGGACTCGGTCAGCACCAGGCCGGTGTCTGGAACTATCGCGGCGAATCGGTCGACATTTCGCAGGACAACAGCAACATTGCCGTGCCTTTTCTGGTGTCGAGCAACGGCTATGGAATCTTCTGGAACAACGATTCCCGCAGCCGTTTCAACAATCGATTCGCCAACTATCTCTACGTCAGCTCGGAAGTGGCCGACGTTATCGACTACTACTTCTTCTACGGTCCCGATCTCGACAAGGTCATCGCCGCCTACCGCGAACTCACCGGGCAGGCGCCGTTGTTCGGCAAGTGGGCCTACGGTTTCTGGCAGTGCAAGAACCGCTACAAATCGCAGGCAGAGATTCTGGGCGTCGCGAGCAAATATCGTGAACTGCACATCCCCGCTGACAACATCGTGCAGGACTGGTTCTGGTGGAACCGCAAGGGCGAATTCGTTTTCAACAAAAACTATCCCGATCCCAAGGGCATGGTCGACGAACTGCACCGCGAGAACTTCCACCTCATGATCTCCATCTGGCCTTTCTTCGAGCCCGGATCGGCCAATTACGACTACATGGACAAAAAAGGCTGGTTCATCGACAAGTTCAAATTCGCCAAGCCGCCTTATCACACCGATGCCATGGCCGTGTATGACGCGACCAGCCCCGAAGCCCGCAAATTCTATTGGGATCTGGTGGACAAAGGTCTCTTCGAGATCGGAGTTGATGCCTGGTGGATGGACACAACCGAGCCAGAGACCGAAGGCCAGGAAGAAAACATTCAACTGGGCCACAAGCTTGCAATCGGCAGCGGCGACCGCTACGTGAACGCTTATCCCCTGCTGGATACGGGCGCCGTGTACAACGGCCAGCGCGCCGCCTCCGACCGGAAGCGCGTCTACATTCTTTCGCGCTCCGCCTTCGCCGGATCGCAGCGCTATGCTGTCACCGCATGGTCGGGCGATATCAACTCTGACTGGTTCAGCTATCGCCGCCAGATTCCCGCCGGACTGAACTTTGCCCTCTCCGGCATTCCTTACTGGACCACCGACATCGGCGGCTTCGTCTCCGGCGATCCCGACGATCCCGCCTATCGCGAGCTTTTCGTCCGCTGGTTCCAGTTCGGCACGTTCAATCCGATCTTGCGTGTGCACGGAACTCGCAAAACAGATCAGAACGAACTCTGGTCGTACCGACCGGACGCGCAGAAAATTCTCGTGAGCTTCGATCGTTTGCGCTATCGCCTGCTGCCCTACACCTACTCGCTCGCCTGGAAGATAACGAACGACAGCTATACCCCCATGCGTCCGCTGGTGATGGATTTCCGCAACGATGTGCGCGCACAAAACACGGGAAATGAATATATGTACGGCCCGGCCTTCCTGGTGAATCCGGTAACCGAGCCGGCAGCCACTAGCCGTCGCGTCTACCTCCCGGACGCGAAGTGGTACGACTTCTGGAATGGCGCATCCGTCGATGGCAAGCGCGAGATCACTGCCGAAGCCCCGCTCGATGAGTTACCGCTCTACATTCGCGCCGGCTCCATCGTTCCCTTCGGACCCGATGTCGAATGGTCCACCGAAAACCCCGCCGACCCGATTGAGTTGCGCATTTACCGCGGCGCAGATGGCGAATTCACGCTCTACGAGGACGAGAACGACAACTACGACTACGAGAAAGGTGTCCACGCCACAATCGTTTTTCGCTGGGATGACGCGAAACGCACTCTAATTATCGGCGATCGCCAAGGAGAGTTCCCGGGAATGCTCCCCAGCCGCACGTTCCGCATCGTTTTTGTGAGCGAGAATCACGGTGTCGGCATCGCGCCTTGCGATACTCCAGACAAGGTTGTGCAGTATTCGGGAAAACAAGTCAGTGTGACGCCGTAGGCAAACGCCATATAGGGACAGCCGCCCTCGGCTGTCCAGGCGAGCGCAGCTCGCCCGGTTTTCGTTGTTCGATCTAGGCTGTCAGTTGTGGCGGGGCCTCGCCCCAAAGATTCCAGGAGCCGTCTATGTCTTGGTATTCGTTGCCTCTCCTCCGCGCCGCATGGTGTCTCTTTTTTGTTCTTTCAGCATCAGCCCAAACGACGAAGCCGCCTTCAGCGCCGATCCCCACGCAAATCCCCGGCCAGAATGCAATTCTGATGGGTGTCGCGTGGTATCCCGAACAATGGCCCGAATCGCGCTGGGAAGAAGATCTGCGCCTGATGGAAGCCGCCGATCTGAAAGTCGTCCGCATCGCCGAATTTGCCTGGAGCCGCATGGGGCCCTCCGAAGGCCACTATGATTTCGACTGGCTGGAGCGCGCCATCAATCTGGCCGCCAAGCATCACATTGTTTCGGTTCTCGGCACGCCCACGGCTACACCGCCCGCGTGGCTCACGCAGAAATACCCCGACGTACTCCGCATGGAACCGGACGGCCAACGCGTGACCCACGGCAACCGCACGCACGCCTCAGCCTCATCTCCGCGCTATCGAGAGTTCTGCCGCCGCATCGCCGAGCAGATGGCGACACGCTTCGGCCACAATCCCAACGTGGTTGGCTGGCAGATCGACAACGAATACGGCTATGCCCGGATGTCCTACGACGATGTCACGCGCCAGCAATTCCAGGATTGGCTGAAAGCCAAATACAAAACCCTCGACAACCTGAATACGCACTGGGCCACCTCTTACTGGAGTCAGACCTACGACAACTGGCGAGAAATTCCCATCCCCGTGGGCGGGCATAACCCCGGATTGATGCTCGATTGGAAACACTTCGGCACCGACACCTGGACTTCCTACCAGCAGAATCAGATTGACGTGATCCGAAAACACGCCGAATCGCGCCAGTTCATCACCGGCAACTTCATGGGCTTTTTCGACGGGTTCGATCACTACACCATCACCCAGCCGCTCACCTTCGCTTCCTGGGACGACTATGTCGGCACGGGACACGTGGACCCGGCATACAACGGCCTTTCCCACGACCTGACTCGTGGCTTTAAGCGGATGAATTTTTGGGTGATGGAGACCCAGCCCGGCGCGGTGAACTGGTCCTCGCTCAATAATTTTCTCAACCGTGGTGAGGCTCGTGCGATGGCCTGGCAGGCTGTCGGCCACGGCGCCGATGATGTCAACTATTGGCAGTGGCGCAGCGCGCTGAACGGACAGGAAGAGATTCACGGCGTCCTCGTCGGCCCCGACGGCACTCCAGTGCCCTTCTACGACGAAGCCGCGCAAACGGCGCACGAGTTTGCCAAAGCGGAGAGCAGCTTTCGCGATACGCAACCGCTATCGGAGGTAGCGCTGCTCTACTCCTATGACAGCCATTGGGCTATCCAGTTTCAGAAACACACAGAGAAATATGACGACGTCGCCTTGCTGAAGATTTACTACCAGGCCCTGCGGCAGATTTCCCAATCGGTCGACGTGGTCAGCGCCTACGCCCCGGTTGACGCCTACAAGTTGGTAGCCGCGCCCAGTCTAAACGTCCTGCCCAAGGATCTCGCCGATCACCTGCTCGACTACGTGCGCAACGGCGGCCATCTTGTTCTCGGTCCACGCTCCGGCATGAAAGATGAATTCAACTCTCTCTTGCCGCAGCGGCAGCCCGGATTTCTCGTCGATGCCCTGGGTGCGCGCGTCGAGCAGTACTACGCGCTCGAAAAAGATGTGCCTGTCTCGGGCCTCTGGGGCAGCGGAGAAGCCAGCATCTGGGCGGAGCAACTAAAGAGCCAGGCGCCCGGCGACGAAGTCCTTCTGAAGTATGGCAAGAGCAACGGATGGCTCGACGATCAGCCCGCCGTCATCACTCGCGCCTATGGCAAGGGCCGAATCACTTACATCGGCGCGGTACTCGACGACAAGTTGATGGCGGCCGCGACGGAATGGATGACGAACACATCCGGCGTCACGCCTGTATTAGGCCCCGTGCCCGACGGCATAGAAGTCTCCCGTCGTATCGGTCCGGGCAAGCAAGTTTTCGTTCTTATCAACTACTCGCAGGAGGATCGCCGCGTAACGCTGCCTCATTCCATGAACCTCGTGCTCGACGGCAAAAACTCAAACACGCTCGACCTCGCTCCCTACGGAGTCGCCGTGGCTCTCGATAATCGCTGACGAAAAAACTAACGGGAGAAAATCGATGAGACGATCGATGACCGCGCACCTATCCCTCGCCCTGGTTCTGCTAACCGCCACCTTCGCGTGGACTCAGCAGTATCAGTACCCGTTTCAGAATCCCAGCCTGCCGGTTGAAACCCGCATCAACAACATCCTCTCGCTGATGACGCTCGACGAGAAAATCAGCGCGCTCAGCACGAGCCCCGACGTGCCGCGTCTTGGAATTCGCGGCTCCGGTCACATCGAGGGTCTGCACGGCGTTGCCTATGGTGGCCCCGGCGGCTGGGAGGGCCACGGCCTCAAGCCGTTGCCCACCACGCAATTTCCGCAATCGGTAGGGCTCGGCGAAACCTGGGATCCGGATTTGCTGCAAAAAGCCGCGGCCATCGAAGGGCAGGAAGCCCGCTATATTTTTCAGAGCGAAGACTTGCGCACCACGAATCCCAGAGGCGAAGAACATCGCCGCGAGGGTATCGTCGTCCGCGCTCCAAACGCCGACCTGGCGCGCGACCCGCGCTGGGGCCGCAGTGAAGAATCCTACGGAGAAGATCCCTATCTGACTGGAACCTTGGCCGTCGCTTTCGTCCGCGGCCTGCAGGGTGACGATCCTCATTACTGGCAGACGGCCTCGCTGATGAAGCATTTCCTGGCCAACAGCAACGAAAACGGCCGCGGCGGTTCATCTTCCAATTTTGATGAGCGCCTGCTGCGCGAGTGCTACTCGGTGCCCTTCCGCATGGGCGTGATGGAAGGCGGTTCTCGCGCGTACATGACCGCCTACAACGCGTACAACGGAATCCCCATGGCAGCCCAGCCCATCCTCAAAGACATAACCGTGCACGAATGGGGCTTCGATGGAATCATCTGCACCGACGCTGGCGCGCTCACCAACATGGTCACCGAGCACAAATATTTCCCCGATATCGATCAGGCCGCGGCAGGCGCGATCCATGCGGGAATCAATCAGTTTCTCGATCGCTACCGCGAAGGCGCGAACCAGGCTGTCGAGAAGAAACTAGTGAATACGGCCGAGATCGATGACAACCTGCGCGGCGTCTACCGCGTGATGAACAAGCTCGGCTTGCTCGATCCGCCAAACCTGAACCCCTACGCGAATCTCAAGGGAACTGCTCCGGCCTGGGACAACGAGGAACACAAAGCCATCGCCCGGAAGATCACGCAGGAATCCATTGTGTTGCTGAAAAACTCGGAGAACTTCCTCCCGCTCGACAAAACAAAGCTAAAACGCGTAGCTCTGATAGGCCCTTATGCCGATCAAGTCGCGCTGGATTGGTACAGCGGAACGCCTCCGTACGCCATCAGCGCGCTCGACGGAATCAAGAGCAAACTGGGGAGTGGGGTCAAGGTAAGCTTCGCGCGCGACAACACCGATGATGCCGCCGTCAAGATTGCCCGTGCCTCGGAAGTCGCAATCGTAATCGTCGGCAACCATCCCACCTGCAATGCAGGATGGGCTAGGTGTCCTCTGCCCAGCGACGGCAAAGAAGCCATCGACCGGAAATCCATCAGGCTCGAGCGGGAAGACCTGGTGAAGAAAGTTCTGGAGGTTAATCGGCGCACCGTTGTTGTGCTGATCTCGAGTTTTCCGTTCGCGATCCAGTGGACCGAGGAACATGCGCCCGCGATCCTCCACATGGCTCACAACAGCCAGGAGGAAGGAAACGCCTTGGCTGACGCGCTGTTTGGCGACTACAATCCGGCCGGCCGCCTCGTCGTAACCTGGCCGCTCTCGCTCGATCAGCTTCCGCCGATGATGGACTACGACATCCGTCACGGCCGCACCTACATGTACTTCCGCCAGAAGCCGCTCTATTCCTTCGCCTACGGCCTCAGCTACACCACGTTCGCCTATTCCAACCTGCGAACGAGTTCGGAACAAATGACACGCGACGGCGAAGTCACAGTAAGCGTCGATGTGCGAAACACCGGCTTGCGCGCCGGAGACGAAGTCGTGCAGATGTATGTGACGCACGCGAACTCGAAAGTGGAACGGCCGATCGAAGAACTGAAAGGATTCAAACGCATCGCGCTGCAACCCGGCGAGATGAAGACGGTCAGCTTGCCGCTCAAAGCCACTGCTCTAGCCTATTGGAACTTGACCCGAGGCGCTTTCGAAGTGGAGCCGGATCAAGTCAACATCAAGGTAGGCAGTTCCTCAGCGGACATAAAACTGCAGGAAGTGCTCAGCATAACCGAGTAGAGGGGCTCTCGAATCTCGTCGTTGATTCGATCGTCATTATTGTGCGTTTGCGGTCGAGCCCGCCTCGGCTCGCAAGCGGAGCCGCAAAACACCGACATGGTGCTTGAATTCCTCAGAGCCCGGCTGGTACATATTGCGCGAATACCATTCGTTGGCAAATGCTGGGACCGAATACAGCCCCCAGTGAATAAAGATTCCAAACTTCGCATCTTCATACCAGGTTGGCACCTGGTAATTCTGGAGAGATTCCCACTGGCTTGCCGTTTGACATCTTTCAAAATGCTCCGCCGGGCGCTGTCGTACTTGCTCTCTGCCTTTTGCCACACGCTTTCGTATGTGACTAAAATGTGGGTTCTGCCCGAGAAACCCTCTGAAAGCCTCCGAATTGAGCGTGAGAAGAGTCCGAGGCCGCGCATCAAGTCTTCTTCGCCTTCGCGGGAGGAGCCAGCGCGACGGCAGCCTCGGTGGTGAGCAGAAGGAACGTGAATGTCTCCTGCAGGTATAGGCGGACAGCGGCATCGGTGTGGCTCAGATAGCCGATGGAGACGTCCTGGCCAATGTGCAGGTCGAAATCGCCGCCACGAGTGGTCAGCACGAAAGCGCCAGCAATGGCAGGGGCCCAGATGATTTGATCGTTGACCAGCCGTTTGACATGCTCCAACACCGGGTATCCGTGGTCGCCGGTCTCGGCGAGTGCGGTGTAGGCGTCGGCGCCGAGCAGCACGGAGTAGGGGCCGTTGACACCGACGAGACGCAATCGGCTCAGGCCCTGGGCAATGGCTTCCGGGTATTGGCGCACGTCGGCGGGGAGCGTCATGATCGGGTTGCTGGTTCCTTGACGGATGCCCCCAATGTCGGCGGCGGCATAGCCCTGGAATATAGCGGCGTCCTCGGCAAAGGCGATCTGTCGCGCGGCGTCCTTCGCGGGTTGCCAGTCTGAGTCGTTCGCGCCACGATCGACGTCGTCGATCGCCTGGCGATCCAGTTCGAACGGAACACGTAGCTCGACCAGCGCCTTCACTTCGCGCTGCCTCGCGACGATGCCTTTCGCAGGGGCAGCGATGGTGCGCAGGTGGCCGGTACCGACGGCAGAAAGGCCAATGCCAGTCGGCCCGTGTACGTCGACGACGCGCCGTCCGGCAAGATAGCGCTTGAGCGTGCGCGATGTTTCCTCTTCGATCTGAGCCCATGCCGAATCGGAAATGGGGGCAAGCTCGCGATGGAGATTATTCATGGCGTATGTCTCCTTTGAGAGAACCGATGCCGAGCGAACCGTCGCGCACCGATGGGACGGATGAAGAGGTTTCGGCCACCGCCGGCGCAGCGGGGGATTCCGCAATCGCAGGCTGATCTTCAATAGTTAGATCTTCGGTGACATTCTCCAGAAATGTCGCCGACGGCACGAAGAACAGATTTCCAGTGACGGCGCGGCTGAAGTCGAGCAGTCGGTCGTAGTTGCCGGGCGGCCGCCCAACGAACATGTTCTCGAGCATCTGCTCGATTGTGCGAGGCGAACGACTGTAGCCTATGAAATACGTACCAAATTCGCCGTGACCGGGCCGGCCGAAGGGCATATTGTCGCGCAGAATCTTGATCTCTTTGCCGTTCTCGACAATCGTAGTGAGCGTGCTGTGCGCTGAGGTTGGCTTGACCGAATCGTCCAATTCGATGTCGGACAACTTGGTGCGGCCGATGATGCGCTCCTGCGCTTCGGTGGAGAGCGCATTCCATGCCTCAAGATCGTGAAGATATTTCTGCACGATGACATAGCTGCCGCCGGCGAACGCAGCATCCTCCTCGCCGATGAGCACGGCATCGATCGCTGCCGCGCCTCTCGGGTTCTCCGTCCCGTCGACGAAACCCATGAGATCGCGGTCGTCGAAGTAACGGAAGCCCTGCACTTCATCCACCGGGGAAACGGCATTCCCGATACGCGCCATAAACTGAGTGGCAAGCTCGAAGCATAAATCCATGCGTTTGGCGCGGATGTGGAACAGCAAGTCGCCCGGTGTGGAGACCGCATGGCGCTCTCCCGCGCGAATCTCCCGGAACGGATGCAGTTCTGCCGGTCGCGGTGCTCCAAAGAGGTGGTCCCACGCGTCGGACCCAAACCCAATGACGCAGGAAAGTCCTCCTTCCAGGTCGCGAAATTCCACCGCGCGCAACAACGCGGCGAGGTCTCCGCAGAACGAGCGCAGGGTAGCGCGATTGTCAGAGCCCGGATTGAGTGTCGCGACCAGGAAGATGGCGGCGCGAGTAAGCGGCGCAGCTACCGACTGCGCGAGGGCAGGCAATCTAGCTGCCGCTTCGGGTGCGCTCATCGGATCGGTCTCCATCGGGTGTCGTCCATGGTGACGTGCGCGGATTTCGCCCTGCGATATGCTACGCTCGCCTCGGTGTGAAAGTTCGCCCTGCAAGCTTACCATCGGTTGCCAAACAGTCGGAGCTTCGAATCGACGGCAGAGTTGCTTTTTCCTAGCTGGCGCGCGCCAAGGCGTCTAGTTCCCGCACTGCGTTTGCGTCAATCTTCAACTCTGCTGCCGCCACATTTTCTTCGAGATGTTTGACCTTGGAAGTCCCCGGGATCGGCAGCATGACTGGAGATCGAGCCAGCAGCCACGCCAGAGCCACCTGTGAAGGAGTAGCTTTCCATTGCACGGCTATACGACCGATGGGGCCGTCTGGGCCGGAAACGCGACCGGCCGCCAGGGGGAACCACGGAATAAAACCCAATTTTTCTTTTTCGCAATATTCCAGAACATCTTCCGATCCGCGATCGGTAATGCTGTAACGATTCTGAACGCTCACAATCGGAACAATCGTTCGCGCGTGCTGGATCTGACGCACGCTCACTTCCGATAAACCGATGTGTTTGATTTTTCCTTGCGCTTGCAAATCCTTCAAAGTGCCGACCTGATCTTCAGCCGGCACCTTCGGATCGATTCGATGCAACTGATAAAGATCAATGCGGTCCAGCCGCAAGCGGCGAAGGCTGCCTTCACAGGCGGCTCGCAGGTGTTCCGGCTTTCCGTTTTCTACCCATTCGTTGGGACCGGGCCGGTCGAAGCCGCCCTTCGTTGCAATGACCAAACCTGTCGGATACGGGTGCAGCGCCTCGGCTATGATCTCTTCACTCACAAAGGGACCATAGGAATCCGCGGTATCGATGAAATTGATCTCCAATTCGATGGTCCGCCGCAAAACCCGGATTGCCTCAGCCCGATCTGCAGGCTCGCCCCAAATTCCATCTCCCGTGATTCTCATCGCGCCGTATCCCAAGCGCGTAACGCGAAGATCGTTTCCGATCAGGAATTCTCCGGACTTTTTAGCGGGTGCTTGGTTTCGTTGCACTGCGAACTTGTGATTCTGCATATAAATTCCCCTTTCCGCGCAAACGTGAAAATTGACGGACGCCCTTGCTGTTGGAGTAATGCGAGGTAGGCGACGTTGCAAAAAAGGTACATCCAGTCACCTCGCCCGGCTCGAAACGCTCCGGCCTCATATGTGTCGAATATTGGTTTTGATGGTGTCCACCACCTCGTCGATTCGACCAGAGAGGACTAGTTTTCCCAAGGTCAGTCCAAACCCCACAACCATCTCGGGCTCATGTGCGAGGGCAACGAAAGTGCATTCGGATCGGTCACTACCAAAGCATCCGCCGCTGCGTAGCAGCATACGTAGATTTATACCTGCACCAGAAACTCTCCCAATTTTTTGTGAAACGAAGAGCTCGATTTCTGCACTACTCGAATGAGTGGAAAAAGGTCGTGCGGGTGTGGCGACTCAATTACATCCACGAGATCCCGATATCGAAGACCCTTGGCAACCGGGGGGAAGACTTGGGTTCTTCAGATCGCCGGAACCGGATGGGGGAAACGGCTCCGGCGATCTTCGGGTATTTGAAGGCGAGAGTTCTCCATTTCTCCTGGCACTCTTTTGAACATCCCAAGCCCAGCGTTCAGAGAGCGACCCTGTTCTGGTTCGCCCCTTATCACCCGACGGTCGCGCGCGAATGGATCTAACAGTTGGAGGCGCGAACCCGCGCTCAAAGCTCGCATGTGTTCCTTTAGAAGTGCAAAAAGACGGGCCGGGGACTAGCGGAAGAGGTTACAGGCAACCACTATAAAGGTGGGAGCGTTTCGCTGGAATACTTCGACGAGCTCGAGAACGCGCTCATGCGCCCAGCAGGCCAGTGTTGTTTCGTCTTTCGGAGTCTTTCGGGAACCGAATGTCCCCCATCCGGTTAGATGGGGGACCCGGTTTTTCGCAGACCAGATTCGCTTGAGCGAATTCGCCAGAGCTGTCACTTCGCGTGCTCCATGGCGTCGGAATCTCCCAGGTGACCGATTTGACGGTGAGCGCTTTTCAAGCGTGCCAGCGCCGTGTCGATACTGATTCCGAGAATGGCTGCGATCTC
>Ga0181536_10004596_pt1 | contig 14525 bp, 16 predicted proteins | sample PEATcosm2014_Bin_41_FD_121105 | JGI IMG/M metagenome (GOLD analysis project Ga0181536, IMG submission 121105) | Peatland microbial communities from MTU Mesocosm Facility, Houghton, MI, USA - PEATcosm2014_Bin17_60_metaG | ecosystem: Environmental > Terrestrial > Soil > Wetlands > Peat | place... | reverse complement strand
TTGGGTTTTGCCGAACCGGAGGTGATGCGCCCGGTGACGAGGCGGCCGAGATAGGGGTTGGCTTCGAGAATGGTGCCGAGCAGGCGGAACGGGCCGGCTTCCACCACCGGCGGCTTGACGTGGCTGAGGATGAGATCGAATAGCGGCTGCATGCCGGCGTCGTGCGATCCTTCAAGACTGGTTGCCATCCAGCCCTGCTTGGCCGAGCCGTAGAGGATCGGGAAATCGAGTTGCTCGTCGGTGGCGTCGAGCGCCGCGAACAAATCGAACACTTCATTGATGACTTCGACCGGCCTGGCATCGGAGCGGTCCACCTTATTGATGACGACGATGGGCTTGAGCCCCATCTTCAGCGCCTTCGACACCACGAACTTGGTCTGCGGCAGCGGACCCTCGGCGGCGTCCACCAGCACCAGCGCGCCGTCGACCATGTTGAGGATGCGCTCGACTTCACCGCCGAAATCGGCGTGGCCGGGCGTGTCGACGATATTGATGCGGACGTCTTTCCACAGCACCGAGGCCGCTTTGGCCAGGATCGTGATGCCGCGCTCGCGCTCCAAGTCGTTGGAATCCATGGCGCGCTCGACCACGCGCTGGTTCTCGCGATAGGCGCCGGATTGCTGCAACAGCCGGTCGACCAGCGTGGTCTTGCCGTGGTCGACGTGGGCGATAATGGCGATATTGCGAAGATTCATAAGGGTTCCAAAAACCAAAGCGCGGGCCACTTTGGACCCGCGACGCGACGCTATTGCGGCGCAATATAGTCACCAAACCGCCGGAAGCAACCGGCCAAATGACGGCTGGTTAAGCCGCCTTGGATGAGGGCGGCGGTGTCCAGGGGCCGACCTGCACGCCTTTCGGCAGCGAATTTTGCAGCATCATCATCTCGGCGATCGTCTCGCCGGTCACCAGCCCGACCAACTTGCCGCCACCATCGATGACTCCGACCGCCGGCGCCTGTTTCTGCTGCAGCAGCTTGAAGGCCTGCTCCAAGGTCGTGCGGTGGCCGATCGTCGGCATCGTCGCGACCATGGCGTCGGCGACGCGGGCATCGGGGCCGTTCTGTCTGATGGCGCGGATCAGGTCACCGCGGCCGAGCACGCCGACCGGCTTGCCGGCAGGATCGACCACCGGAAATTCGCCCTGGCCGGTTTGCAGCAAGGTTTGCACCGCCGCGTCCAGATGTTCCTCGGGCGTCAGCGTTTCGAACTGCGTCATCATGGCGTAGCTCACCGGCACGCCGCGCGAGGCGGCGCGCAGCGCCACCATGTGCGCTTCCGAACTGGCGGCGAGATAGACGAAGATGGCGATGAAGATCAGTACCGGGTTGTACATCAAGCCGATAAAGCCGAGCGCGAAGGCGACGAATTGCCCGATCGCGGCGGCGACTTCGGTCGCCCGCACATAGCCCATGCGGCTCGCCAGCAGCGCACGCAGCACGCGGCCGCCGTCCATCGGGAATGCCGGGATCATGTTGAACAAAGCGAGGAACAGGTTCACCGCCGCCAGCCGGTCGATCAGGGAAAACTGCGTGTTGTCGAGACCGGCCGCGGCGTTGGTCTGCAGCGTCGCGCCACCGATGAGCACCAGCAGGATCGTGATGAACACATTGACCAGCGGTCCGGCGATGGCGATCAGAAATTCTTGCCCCGGCTCCTCGGGGATGCGCTCGAGCTGGGCGACGCCGCCGATCGGCAGCAGCGTCACATAGGGCGTCGATACTCCGAAGGCGCGCGCGGTGAAGATGTGGCCGAACTCGTGCAGCAGCACGCACAGGAACAGCAGCACCAAGAAGGCGAGAGTGTCCCAGGCGGTGGCGGCGCCGCCTTGGCTGTAGCTGGCGGCGAAGATCCAGGCGAGAAATAACAGGAAGGTCAGGTGGATGCGCACCACCGTGCCGGCCACCTTGCCGATGTTCAATGACCAGGACATGAAAAGCCTCGTATGGTCGGGGTCGTCACCGCGTAATCCTGAAAAGTGGGAACCGGTTTTCGGATAAGATCACGCGCAGCATAAGTAAGGTAGTATCGCGGCGGACCCATTGCGAGGGTTGCGCGTTCACCTGGGAGGTCCTTGTCATGACACAGAAATTGACCGCCGAGGCCCGCAAGGCGGCCTTGGCCAGACTCGCCGGCTGGTCTGAAGTAACCGGCCGCGACGCCATCGCGAAGAAATTCACGTTCAAGGATTTCAACCAGGCCTTCGGCTTTATGACGCGGGCGGCATTGGTGGCGGAGAAAATGGATCACCATCCGGAATGGTTCAACGTCTACAAGACCGTCGAGGTGACGCTGTCGACACACGATGCCGGCGGGGTGACCGAGCTCGACGTCAAGCTCGCCGAGGCGATGGACAGGCTCGCCGGCTAAACATGGATAAGACAACGCTCGCCGCCTATGACTCCGCCGCGCCGGCCTTTGTACAGCGCTGGCTTACGGAAAATGAGCCGGCCGACATGTACGCGCTGTTCCGGCGATTTTTCCGGCCAGGTCTCACCGCCGATATCGGCTCGGGCAGCGGACGCGATGCGGCCTGGCTCACTGCCAACGGTTTCCCGACCATCGGTTATGACCTGTCGGATGGCCTGCTGGCGCAAGCCCGTACCCGTTTTCCGCACATCGAATTCAGAAAGGCCGCGCTGCCCGAGTTGAGCGGAATTCCGGCGCGGCATTTCGACAATGTCTGCTGTGAGACCGTGATCATGCATTTGCCGCGCGAGGAAATCGCGCCGGCGGCTGCCCGCATGCTGGAAATCCTCAAGCCGGGCGGCGTGATCTACCTGAGCTTTCGCATAACGGAGAACGCCGACCACCGCGAGAAGGACGGCCGGCTGTTCACGGCCTATGTTGGCGCTCATGTGCGCCGCGCCCTGGCCGGACAGGAGATTCTGTTTGATGGAACGGTCACGCGAGCGGCCGGCGGCACGATCCAGCGGCTTATTGCGCGCACCGCCTAGCGTCTTGCGGCGGCGATTTTCGACGCCCATCTAATCGCCATGGCATTCGCACGCACCGCATTCTGGCGCAGCGACGACGACAGCGCGCTCAATCGAAATTTCTGGCGAAAGTCGCGGTAGGTGGCCGCGCGGATTCCTTTCGCCGAGGACTTGCTCGCCGCCTATTACTGCGCATTCGACAAGGACGCGCCGCTATCGGTGAAGGTGACGCTCATCGCCGCGCTTGCCTATTTCGTCCTGCCGGTCGACGCCATTCCCGATGTGCTGCCGGTTATCGGGTTCACCGACGATGCAGCGGTGCTGGCGGCTGCGATCAAGCTGGTTGCCAACAACATCCGTCCGGCGCATCGCGAAGCGGCGCGTAACGCGCTGGCCAAGCTTTAAGGCCGCAGAATCGCCTTGCCCATCACCTGGCGCGCGGCGATCGCCTTGAGCGCGGCCGGCGCATCGCTCAGCGGATATACGGCGTGCACATGCGACGACAGCTTGCCTTGTGCGCACCAGTCGAGGATCTGCATCATGTTGGCGCGATGGCCTTGCGGGTTGCGCTGGACCCAGGCCCCCCAATAGACGCCGAGCACGTCATAGCTGCGCAGCAGCACGAGGTTGAGCGGCAGCTTCGGCATGTCGCCGGCGGCAAAACCGATAACAAGATAACGCCCGCCCCAATCCATTCCGCGGAGCGCCGCTTCGCCTTGCGTCCCGCCGATCGGATCGTAGACCACATTGACGCCCTTGCCGCCGGTCAGCTCGCGCAGCGCGTCCTTGAGATCGCGTGCGGCATAATTCACGCCGTCGTCGGCGCCGTGCCGGCGCGCGAAGGTGATTTTGTCGTCGGATGACGCGCAGGCGATGACGCGCGCGCCCATCAGCTTGCCGAGCTCGACCGCCGCGAGGCCGGTGCCGCCGGCGGCGCCCAGCACGGCCATCGTCTCTCCGGGCTTGAGCTTGGCCCGGTCCCTCAGCGCATGCATCGTGGTGCCGTAGGTGACGGTGAGGCCGGCCGCTTGGTCGAAATCGAGGTCGGCCGGCATGGCGACGAGCAGGTCGGCGGCGACGGCGACCTTCTCGCGCGCCGCGCCCCAGCCGATATTGCCGATGACGCGGTCGCCCGGCGAAAATCCGGCGACGCCGGCGCCGACGCTTTCGACTTCGCCGGCAAACTCGGCGGCGGGTGAAAACGGGAAGGGCGGCTTGTGCTGGTACTTGCCGGCGATGATCAGGGTGTCGAAGAAATTGAGCGCCGCCGCCTTGACGCGCACCACCGCTTCGCCCGGCCCGGGTACCGGGTCGGCGATGTCGGCAAGCTCAAGGTCGTCGGGGGAGCCGTAGCGGGTGCAGAGCAGGGCTTTCATGGCGGCGCGGTCGAATACACTCGTTTGCAACGTTCTCTAGCACGTTTCCCGGCCGGTTTGGCGGCGCCGGATTTAGTCCTATAGTTTCGCGGGAGCGACGGATTGCCGCCTTCCGCCTTGTCGAAATTCGTCCCTAATGGGCTAATATCCAGTTGTTCTTCAGGGGGGGCGGATTGAATGCAGTCATTCACTTCAACCGGTAGGGCTCGATGACGAAGACGCTTTGGCAAAGCCCCGCGATTGCACTGCTGACCGCCGCCGCCGTGCTGTCCTGCGCGGCCGCTTTTGCGCAGACCCCGCAGGCGGCGAAAAAACCGGCCAAGCCCGAGCCCACCGAGCAGGCCGTGCTGCTCGGCCAGTTCGGCGACTGGGGCGCCTACACGGCGTCGCCCGGCGGGAAGAAGGTCTGCTTCGCGCTGTCGAAGCCGACTTCGGCGGTCATCGAACCGGCCAATAAGAAGCGCGATCCGTCCTACGCCTTCGTCTCGACGCGCCCTGCCGAGAAGGTCAGGAACGAGGTATCGGTGATCGTCGGCTATTCGCAGAAGGCGGGCGTCGATGCCACCGCGGCCATCGGAACCGCGAGCTATGTGTTGTACACGCAGAACGACGGCGCCTGGGTGAAAAACGCCGCCGAGGAAGCGCAGATGGTCGAAACCATGCGCAAGGGTTCCGACATGGTGGTCAAGAGCGTGTCGCACTCCGGCGCCAAGACCGCCGACACCTATTCGCTGAAGGGACTGGGCCAGGCGCTCGACAAGGTCGGCGAGGAGTGCAAGTAGGCCGCGCGCACTCTATATTGCGGCAAAGCCGCGGCGCGCGGCGATGACGACCTGAACCTATGGCAACGACAATCGAAATCGCACCGACATCGACGGCCCCCTTCGTCGAGAAGATACCGCTCGAGCGCTATGTGCCGCCGGACAAACCGTCGCTGGTCGGCCTCACGCGCGCGCAACTCGGCACGCTGTTAGGCGCGGTCGGGGTACCGGAGGCGCAGCGCAAGATGCGCGTGCAGCAGCTCTGGCACTGGATCTATTTCCGCGGTCTCACTTCGTTCGACGACATGACCAGCGTTTCCAAAGAGCTGCGCGCCGAACTGGCGCAACGCTTCACGCTCGACCGGCCCGAGGTGGTGGCCGAGCAGGTTTCGGTCGACGGCACGCGCAAATGGTTGCTGCGGCTGCCGGGCGAGACGGAGGGAGAGCGGCCGCACGAGGTCGAGTGCGTCTATATTCCCGATACCGACCGCGGCACGCTTTGCGTCTCCAGCCAGGTCGGCTGCACGCTCACTTGTTCGTTCTGCCATACCGGCACCCAGCGGTTCGTGCGCAACCTGACGGCCGACGAGATCGTCGGTCAGGTGATGATGGCGAAGGATCGCCTCGGCGATTGGCCTGGCGCGACACGTTCGACCGACGGAGTGATCCCGACCGGCGACCGCTGCATCACCAATATCGTGATGATGGGCATGGGCGAGCCGCTGTACAATCTCGACGCCGTGCGCGACGCGCTGCTGATCGTGGCCGACGGCGACGGCATCGGCATTTCCAAGCGCCGCATCACGCTGTCGACGTCCGGCGTGGTGCCGAATATCGAACGCGCCGGCGCCGAGATCGGCTGCATGTTGGCGGTGTCGCTGCACGCGGTGCGCGACGACTTGCGCAACGAACTTGTGCCGCTCAACCGCAAATATCCGATTGCCGAATTGCTGGAAGCGTGCCGCAATTATCCCGGCCTCTCCAACGCCAAGCGCATCACCTTTGAATACGTCATGCTCAAGGGCGTCAACGATTCGATCGACGACGCCAAAGCCCTGGTGCGGCTGCTCAAAGGCATCCCGGCCAAGATCAATCTCATTCCGTTCAATCCCTGGCCGGGCACAAAGTACGAATGCTCGGACTGGGAGCAGATCGAGAAATTCTCGCAAGTCGTGTTCGACGCCGGCTATGCCTCGCCGGTGCGCACCCCGCGCGGCCGCGACATCTTGGCCGCCTGCGGCCAGCTCAAGAGTGCGACCGAGAAGCTTTCCGCCCGTGAACGCATGGCGCTGCGCGCAATGGCGATGACGGACTAGCCCATGGCGTTCCTTGGCCGCATCATCGCCATCGTCTTTGCTCTGTTCATGGCGACGGCGGCCGCCGGCATCGCTGCCGCCATTGCATTGCTCGGAATGGAGATGCACATGCTCGGGCCCGATCCGGCCGAGCACGTGTTTTTCTGGGGCACGGCGGCCTTTGCTTCCGGCGTCACCGTCCTCGTCGGCTTCCTGCCGATCCTGATTGCTGTCGTGCTGGCGGAAGCGTTTTCCATCCGCTCGCTCGTGATCCAGGCGGCGGCCGGCGCCGCGATCCTGCTGCTCGGCTATTACGGCGCGGGCTTCGCCGGATCTTACGAGGAATCGATCGATTCTCCGCCGCCGCCGATCTCACGCCAGGCCGAGATCGTGGCCGCGGTTGGGGTGGTGTTTGGTTTCACCTATTGGCTGCTCGCCGGCCGCAATGCCGGCCGCTGGCGCGGACGCTGACTTCCCTTTGCGGCCTTGCTCGGCTAGACCGCAGGCCGCGCTCACGGAAAAAACCATGAACCGTCCCGGACTGATCATTGCGCTTGCCATCGCCGTCGTGGTCGGCGTGATCTTCGGGCTCTTTCCGCAGCTCGATCTGATGATCTCCGCGCCGTTTCATCCGATCTACGACGCCAATCACAATACCTTCGCCTTACACCTGTATCCCAGCGTGCAGTTGGCGCGCGACATCGGGCTGTGGGTTGGCACCGTCATCATCATGCCCGTGGTGGCGGCGCTGCTGTTCAAGCTGCTGCTGCCGCGCCGGCGGCTGCTGATCTCAGGCCGCGCCATTATCTTTTTGATCTCGACCCTCGCGCTCGGTCCCGGCCTGCTGGCCAACGTCATACTCAAGGATCACTGGGGCCGGCCGCGGCCGATCGACGTGACGCGGTTCGGCGGCGATCAGCATTTCGTCGCTTGGTGGGATCCACGCGGCGATTGCCCGGGCAACTGTTCGTTCGTCTCCGGCGACGTCTCCGGCACGGTGTGGACGCTCGCGCCGGCGGCGCTGGTGCCGCCGCAGTGGCGCGCGCTCGCTTATGGCGCGGCGCTCGCGCTTGGCGCCGGCATGGCCGCTTTGCGCGTCGTTTCGGGCGCGCATTTCTTCAGCGACGTGGTGTTCGCCGGCGTGTTCACATTCCTCATCATCTGGGTGGTGCACGGACTGATCTACCGCTGGCCGCGCACGCGGCTCACCGACGACGGCATCGAACACGCCATTGAGCGCTTCGCGCGGCCCGGCCATGATTTCATTGTCGGATTGCTGCGGAAGCGAAAAACCGACCTCTGAGGCGGCCGCGCGGCTTGGCCTGTGGCCTGCGGGCCGCCGCCGCGTTAAGGTGAATTAGGAACTTTGTTCCCGTAAATTCATTCCTTTCATCGTGCGGCCGGCAGGACAAATGAAAAAACTCACGTCGCTATAACGCTCGGAGTCCGCCGTGCACGGCCCGCCCGCCAAACTGTATCCGCCGGCCCCGGTGCCCCGGCTCAAGCCGTTGGGCCCGCTGGCGCTGCTGCGCGTGCTCGTGAAGAACCCGCTCGAAGCCTGGACCGAGGCGCATTTCGTACAGCCGATCGTCACGGGCGGCCTGTCGATCGGACGGGTCGCGCTGGTCAGCGACCCGGCCGCCATCCGCCGCGTGCTGATGGACAACAGCCAAAACTATTACAAGGACTGGCTGCAACGCCGCGTGCTGTCGGCCGGCTTGACCAACGGGCTGCTGACCGCCGAGGGCCGGCAATGGCGGGTCCAGCGCCGCGCGCTGGCGCCGCTGTTCGCGCGCCGCACCGTCATGAGTTTCTCCGCCGCCATGGTCGATGCCGCGGCGGCCTTGGTCGAGCGGTTGACATTGCGCGACGGCGAAGTCGAGGACGTCGCCGTCGAGGTGACGCGCCTGACTCTGGAGGTGCTGGAGCGGACCATGTTCTCCGACGGCCTCGGCCGCCGCACGGAAGAAATCCGCGTTGCCATGAAACACTACTTCGAGGCGATCGGACGTCTCGATCCGTTCGACGTGCTCGGCTTGCCGAATGTAGTGCCGCGGCTCAGCCGTCGGAAATTGCGGCCCACGCTCCGCCTGTTCGAATCTGCGATCGATGCGATCGTGTCGACCCGCCGCCGGCGCATCGCCGAAGATCCGGGCGGCGTGCCGCGCGATATCCTCACGCTCCTGCTCAAAGCGCACGACCCGGAAACCGGCGCGGGCCTGAGCGAAATCGAGGTGCGGGCCAATATCCTGACCTTGATCTTCGCCGGACACGAAACGACCGCCAACAGTATCACCTGGACGTTGTTCCTGCTGTCGCAATCGCCCGAATGGCGCAGCTGGGTGCAGGCCGAGGCCGACCGCGAGCTCGACGGCGATATCGACGGATTGTCCGAGCGTCTGGTTGAAACGCGCGCGGTGATCGACGAGGCCAATCGGCTCTATCCGCCGATCGCCGCGATCAGCCGCGCCGCGCTCGCGCCCGACGAACTCGCGGGCGAACCGATCCGGCGCGGCACCATGGTCGTGATTGCGCCTTACGTGCTGCATCGGCATCGCGCCTTATGGGCCGATCCGGACGCCTTCGATCCCAACCGCTTCCTCGGTGGCGCGCGTGAGCGTATCGATCGCTTTGCCTATCTTCCCTTCGGAGTCGGCCCGCGCGTCTGCATTGGTGCCGCCTTGGCCATGCAAGAGGCGTCGATCGTCGTCGCCACCGTCATGCGGAATTTCACGTTGCAATTGGCGCCCGGTCATGCGGTTTGGCCGATGCACCGGGTGACCATACGGCCGGACGGCGGCCTGCCGATGATCGTCAGGCGGCGATGATCGCTGCGCCTGCGGCGGTCCGCATAATGCTAACATGCCGCCGATTCGAGCGAGGAGGGGTCTGTGAGCGAGCCTGACGAGAACCTCAAGCGGGTGCTGCAAATCAAGATGCGGGCGCTCGGCGACCCAGCGCAGGTGATCGCGCTCATCCGCAGCGCCGCGCCGTTCTACCGGACGATCGGCGGCACGGGCTTTCGCGTGCTGCAGAATGTCGACGACCGGGCCCAGATTGCCATCGAGATCGAATATGCCGCCCATGCCGCGCTCGAACTCAACCGCCACAAGGTGGCGAGCGACCCGATGGTGCGGACCTTCCTGCAAGGCTGGCGCGCCATCCTGGCCGGCAGCGCCGATATGGACGTCTATGAGGACGTGACCGGGTAGCAAGCCGGCGGCGAGGCGGTATCCCACCGGCCCTTGACCCGGGCATCCAACCTGAGTTCAACACAGGGACCATGAGGTGCCCGGGGCGCGGATGAGCGCGGTCCGACAATGGCAGAAAGAACGCCTATGCCTGACGGCAACGCAAAAAAGGACATCAAGAAGGTCGTGCTCGCCTATTCGGGCGGGCTCGACACCTCGATCATCCTGAAGTGGCTGCAAACCACCTATGGTTGCGAGGTCGTGACCTTCACCGCAGATCTCGGCCAGGGCGAGGAGCTCGAACCGGCGCGCAAGAAGGCGTTGCTGCTCGGCATCAAGCCCGAGAACATCTTCGTCGAGGATCTGCGCGAGGAGTTCGTGCGCGACTACGTGTTCCCGATGTTCCGCGCCAATGCACTCTACGAGGGCCAATACCTGCTCGGCACCTCGATCGCGCGGCCGCTGATCGCCAAGAAGCAGATCGAGATCGCCGAGAAAGTCGGCGCCGACGCCGTCGCCCACGGCGCCACCGGCAAGGGCAACGACCAGGTACGCTTCGAGCTGACCTATTACGCGCTCAAGCCGGACGTGACCGTGATCGCGCCGTGGCGGGAGTGGAACCTTACGTCGCGGACGAAGCTGATCGAATTCGCCGAGAGGCATCAGATCCCGATCGCCAAGGACAAGCGCGGCGAAGCGCCGTTCTCGGTCGACGCCAACCTGCTGCACGCATCGTCGGAAGGCAAAGTGCTGGAAGATCCGGCGCAGGAAGTGCCGGACTACGTCTATTCGCGCACCATCGATCCGGAGAAGGCGCCAGACAAGCCGACTTATATCAGCGTGGATTTCGAGCGCGGCGACGCGGTGGCGACCGACGGCAAGAAATTGTCGCCGGCAACGCTGCTCACCAAGCTCAACGAGCTCGGCCGCGCCAACGGCATCGGGCGGCTCGATTTGGTGGAGAACCGCTTCGTCGGCATGAAATCGCGCGGTATGTACGAGACGCCGGGCGGCACGATTTTGCTCGCTGCCCACCGCGGCATCGAATCGATCACGCTCGACCGCGGCGCCGCGCATCTGAAAGACGAGCTGATGCCGAAATACGCCGAGCTGGTCTATTACGGATTCTGGTTTTCGCCCGAGCGCGAGATGCTGCAAGCCGCGATCGACCGATCGCAGGAATTCGTCACCGGCCGGGTGCGGCTCAAGCTCTACAAGGGCAATGTCGTGGTGGTCGGGCGCGAGAGCAAATATTCGCTTTACGATCAGGAACTGGTGACCTTCGAAGAAGGCGCGGTCGCCTACGATCACCGCGACGCGGAGGGCTTCATCAAGCTCAACGCGCTGCGGCTGCGCACGCTCGCCCAGCGGCGCAAGAAGCTCAAGCTCGACTGAGAGGGGTAGTCCGATGCGACAGCCGGCCGGGAACTGGTTGCTGTTGGGGGTCATCGCGGGCGTGCTCGCGGCCTGCGCAAGCGGCAAGGAGACGCCGGTCGATCCGAATCTGCTGCCCACCAATTACAAGCAGGAAATTCTCGACACGCTGACCAGCACGCTCGTCGATCCGACCAATGTGCGCGACGCCGGAATATCGGATCCGGCGCTCACCACGCTCGACAACGACCAGCGCTACACATCCTGTGTCCGCTACACCGCCCGGGACGCCAGGCGGCAGTACGGCGCGCCTACGGTCCGTATCGCGTATTTTTACGGTGGCCACCTCAACCAGTTTGTGGTGGACAGCAAGGACCAGTGCCGCAATGCGGCCTATAAGCCGTTCTCCGAACTGGAAAAGCTGTGCCTGTCGGAACAAAAATGTAAATGATCGCGTAAGCGCGGCATTATATCCCGCGCTACGCCCGCGGCACGAAGCTCTTAAACCTGCCGGTCGACCATCGCCTTTTTCAATTCGGCGATCTCCTTCGCCGGATTGAGGCCCTTCGGGCAGGCCTTCGAGCAATTCATGATGGTGTGGCAGCGATAGAGCCGGAACGGGTCCTCGAGATTGTCGAGCCGTTCGCCGGTCGCCTCGTCGCGGCTGTCCTGTACCCAGCGATTGGCCTGCAGCAGCGCCGCCGGACCGAGGTAGCGGTCGGAATTCCACCAGTAGCTCGGGCACGAGGTCGAGCAGCAGGCGCACAGAATGCACTCGTACATGCCGTCGAGCTTGGCGCGGTCCTCGTGGCTCTGCTTCCATTCTTTTTCGGGCGTCGGCGTGGCAGTGTGCAGCCACGGCTCGATCGAAGCGTATTGCGCGTAGAAATTCTTCAGGTCCGGCACCAGGTCCTTCACCACCGGCTGATGCGGCAGCGGATAGATTCGCACCGGCGCCTTGTTGTCGTCGATCGCTTTGGTGCAGGCGAGCGTATTGGTGCCGTCGATGTTCATGGCGCAGGAGCCGCACACGCCCTCGCGGCAGGAGCGGCGAAAGGTGAGCGTCGGATCGATGTTGTTCTTGATCCAGATCAGCGCGTCGAGGACCATCGGCCCGCAGTCGTCGCGATTAACGTAATAGGTGTCGACGTGCGGATTGGCCCCTTCGTCGGGGTTCCAGCGATAGATGCGGAACTCAGTCTCCTTCGCGGTCTGCGGCGCGTGTGGCCAGGTCTTGCCCTGGGTGATCTTGGAATTCTTCGGCAGCGTGAATTCGACCATGTCGGCTATCCGCGTTTTGGGTCAGGGGGCCTTAAGCGTCAGTAGACGCGGGCTTTCGGTTCGACGTAGGCAACGTCGTTCGTGAGCGTGTAGGTATGCACCGGACGATCGTCGAGTTTCACATCGCCCTTCGCGTCGATCCACGACAGCGTGTGCTTCATCCAGCTCTTGTCGTCGCGCTGGGGGAAGTCTTCGCGCGCATGCGCACCGCGGCTTTCGGTCCGGTTCCTCGCCGAATCCATGGTGACGACGGCTTGCGCCATCAGGTTGTCGAGCTCGAGCGTCTCGATCAAGTCCGAATTCCAGATCAGCGAGCGGTCCGAGACATGCACGTCGGCCATTCCGGCATGGACGTCGTGGATCAGATTGTGGCCTTCCTCCAGCACTGCGCCGGTGCGGAACACCGCGCAATGGCTCTGCATCACCTTCTGCATGTTGAGCCGCAGCTGCGCGGTACTGGTGCCGCCGGAGGCGTTGCGCAGCTTGTCGAGCCGTGACAGCGCGAGGTCGGCAGAATCTTTCGGCAGCGCGGGCTGCTCGGCATTGGGCGTGAGCAGTTCGGCGCAGCGCAGCGCGGCGGCGCGCCCGAACACCACGAGATCGATCAGCGAGTTCGAGCCCAGCCGGTTGGCGCCGTGCACCGAGACGCAGGCCGCTTCGCCGAGCGCCATCAGGCCGGGGACAACCGTATCGGGATTGCCATCCTTCTTGGTCAGCGCCTCGCCGTGGAAGTTGGTGGGGATGCCGCCCATGTTGTAGTGCGCGGTCGGGATCACCGGGATCGGCTCGCGGGTGACGTCGACGCCAGAAAAAATACGCGAGGATTCCGCAATGCCCGGCAGCCGCTCATGGATCACCTTGGGATCAAGGTGGTCGAGATGCAGGAAAATGTGATCCTTCAGCTTGCCGACACCGCGGCCCTCGCGGATCTCAATGGTCATCGAGCGCGAAACCACGTCGCGCGACGCCAGGTCCTTGGCCGACGGCGCGTAGCGCTCCATGAAGCGTTCGCCTTCCGAGTTGACCAGATAACCGCCTTCGCCGCGCACGCCCTCGGTGATCAGGCAGCCGGCGCCGTAGATGCCGGTCGGATGGAACTGGACGAATTCCATGTCCTGCAACGGTAGGCCGGCGCGCAGCACCATGGCGTTGCCGTCGCCGGTGCAGATATGCGCCGAGGTGCAGGAGAAGTAGGTGCGCCCATAGCCGCCGGTGGCCAGGATGGTCATGTTGGCGCTGAAACGGTGGATCGAGCCGTCGTCCATGTTGAGCGCCACCACGCCGCGGCAGCGGCCCTCATCGTCCATGATCAGGTCGATGGCGAAATATTCGATGTAGAACTCGGCGGAGTGCCGCAGCGCCTGGCCGTACATGGTGTGCAGCATGGCGTGGCCGGTGCGGTCGGCGGCGGCGCAGGTGCGTTGCGCGGTGCCCTTGCCGAAATGCGTGGTCATGCCGCCGAACGGGCGCTGATAAATCTTGCCGTCCTCTTCGCGACGCGAAAACGGCAGACCCCAGTGTTCCAGTTCGTAGACGGCGGCCGGCGCGTTGCGGCAGAGATATTCGATGGCGTCCTGGTCGCCGAGCCAATCGGAACCCTTGACGGTGTCGTACATATGCCAGCGCCAGTCGTCCTCGCCCATATTGCCGAGCGCGGCGGCGATGCCGCCCTGCGCCGCTACCGTGTGCGAGCGCGTGGGGAACACTTTGGTGATGCAAGCGGTGCGCAGGCCGGCCTCGCTGCAGCCGACCACGGCGCGCAGGCCGGAGCCGCCGGCGCCGATTACCACCACGTCGTAGTTGTGATCCTCGATCGGGTAAGCGCTGCCGTTGACCTTGGGCGCGCCGTTCGATTTTCCGTTCGTGGCCATGGCGCTAGACTCCGAACGAGAGTTTGAGGATCGCAAAGGCGCTGGCGAACCCGATGGCGAAGCAGAAGAACGTATTTCCCAGCAAGGTCGCGAGCTTGACCTTATCCTCGTGCACGTAATCGACGATGATCTCCTGCATGCCAATCCACATGTGATAGACGATGTTGATGATGAACAGCAGCATGATGATCGCGACGATCGGCGACCCGAGAATTTGCACGACTGCCGCGTGGCTGCGTCCGAGCAGCCCGATGACGATGACGATCAGCGCGATACAAAGCGGAACCCCGGCCACCGACGTCACGCGCTGATGCCAGAAATGGTGCGTGCCGGAGTGGGCCGCGCCGAGCCCGCGCACGCGGCTCATCGGGGTGCGCATCTGAGTCCCCTTCATCGCGGGCCTCCCATGGCGAGATAGCCGACCACCCAGACGATGAGCGT
>Ga0181536_10004595_pt1 | contig 14526 bp, 15 predicted proteins | sample PEATcosm2014_Bin_41_FD_121105 | JGI IMG/M metagenome (GOLD analysis project Ga0181536, IMG submission 121105) | Peatland microbial communities from MTU Mesocosm Facility, Houghton, MI, USA - PEATcosm2014_Bin17_60_metaG | ecosystem: Environmental > Terrestrial > Soil > Wetlands > Peat | place... | reverse complement strand
GACGTTTTGATCGTCATCGGCGACGATCAGCACGAGCTGTTTCTCGACGACGGAACGCCCGCCTTCGGGATTTTCTACGGCAACGAGATCGTCGATACGAGCCCCGACAAGCAGACCATGCATCCGTCGATTCAACTCGCGTACTGGTCGCAACACGCCGACGCGCCGGAGGCGTATCCGGTCGACGCGCGCTTCGCGACGCACCTGATCAAGGGACTCGTAGCGGACGCATTCGATATCACCGCGTATGAAAAGCAGCCGGCGGGGCGCTCGCTCGGTCACGCGTTCACCTTCGTCCGGCGACGTTTGATGAGCGGTCGCACGCATCCGATCCCGATCGTGCCGCTGTTCGTGAACTGCTTCTATCCGCCGAATCAGCCGACATCGGCAAGGTGTTACGACCTCGGCCTAGCACTGCGACGCGCCGTGGCGTCGTACGATGCGGACGTGCGAGTCGGCGTGATCGCGACCGGCGGGCTATCGCACTTCGTCGTCGACGAAGGCTTCGACCGTGCGATCCTCACGGCGTTCCAGGAGCGAGACGTGGAGACACTCAAGAGCATTCCGCCGGAGCGGCTCGTTTCGGGAACCTCGGAGATCCGCAATTGGCTCGTGCTTGCCGGCGCCCTCGAGGCCTGCGAGAGCGAGATCATCGATTACGTCCCCGCTTACCGGTCCACGGCAAAAACGGGCTGCGGGATGGCGTTCATGCGCTGGCGCGAATCACGTAGCCTGGGAACGGCGCCGGAGCGAGCGGTCAGCGCGCAAGCGCTGTAGCCGTCGCTGGCGGCGGGCCTGCGTGCGCGCCGCGGCGATGACGGCGCGCGCCGGCGCGTCGTAGAACCGGAAGATGTCGCCGAAATCCGCGTCCGGATTCTTATGATGCCCGTTGTGGTCTTCGGGAAGGACGAGCCCAATTGCGTGCGCAGCGCGCCTGAGCCAGGCCGGACTCTTCCAGCCGAGCTCGCACGTGTGCCGGTACATCACGTGCAGCTGACCGAGCGCGAGGCCGACGAGCGCCCCGGCGGTCGCCGCGGTACCGAAGCGCGAGAGCACCGCGGCGAGCGCAAAGTACGGCACCGCACCGAGAAACCCGTCGAGCAAAATCCCCGGATTGGTGCAGACGATGGAATGTTCCCAATACGAGCGCGTGTTATCGTGATGGGTTCGCAGATGGAGCTTTCCCCAGATATGCTGGGGCACGTGATAGAGCATCGTGGAGAGGAAATCGCCGAAGACGAACAAGCCGGCGAGCGAAGCACAAAATACCAGCACGTCGTGCCACGGAACTACCATTTCGCCAGAACCTCATCTTTGAAACGCGTGCGCCAATCCGCGCCGTGCGGAACGAAATCGTCGTAAGCGCGAACGTTGCGGTAGGTATTCGGGTCCGTTCCTTTCAGCGGGCGCCCGGCATCGACGTCGTGCGTCCCTTCGAGCATCAGCTGACGCATCGCGATGATGGCACGGTCGCTCGTGCCGAGATGCTCCTGCGTGCGGTCGACGATCGGACCCATGCCTTCTTGGAGTGCGAAGTCTTGCGTGTTGATGCCGACGATTCCGGTGTACGTTTTCGTACGTTGCATTTCGCGGTCGATCAAATAGTCGTTTGAGGGGTTGCGTTTGAGTTTATATCCGTCGAGCACGTCGTCTTTGCCGCGGCCGAGGAGCGTCTCGAAGCGTTCGGCGATCTCGGGCGTGATGACGGCGCTCTCGTCGTACGCGCACATGAAATTATAGACATACGAAGTTTCGTCGTCGATCGGAACCCAGAGATGCCCATCGATCTTCGGAACCTCGGATCGACCACCGAAGAACGACTGGACCGCTCCGCGCAGCTGCGTGAACGGCATGATGTAGTGATAGACGCGAACGTAATCGGTATCGGCATCGATCTTGCGCGTCGAGACGTACGTATAGCCGTAGTCGGTCTTCTCGACGTCGATGCGCGGGGCGCCGTCCTTGCTGCGAAACCAGGTACCGGTGCCGATCGTCTCGTTGTGAACGAAGGACGAGTGCGCCGTATCCAGCCCGCCCTCCATCGCCTGCAAGTAGTTGCAGGCTTCAAAGGTCTTGGAGATGTAGCGGTGCGTCGCCGGCGGGCGCATCCACTCGTAGTCCGGTACCGGCGGTTGCCGTTCGGCCGGTCCCATGTACGTCCAGACGAGCCCGCCTCCCTCGTGGGTCGGATACGCGGTGATCCGCACCTTCGTTTTGAAAAGTGAATCCGGCGGTTCCGAGGGCATGTCGGTGCAAGCGCCGTGACGGTCGAACTTCCAGCCGTGATACACGCAACGCAGGCCGCACGCTTCGTTGCGGCCGAAGAACATCGGCGCCCGCCGATGCGGGCACGCATCCTCGACGATGCCGACGTCACCGTTCGTGTCGCGGAACGCGACCAGGTTTTCGCCCAGCAGCCGAACCCGAATCGGCGCACCGTCGGCAACCGGCAATTCTGCGGAGAGACATGCCGGCATCCAGTACCTGCGTAGCATGCTCCCCATCGGCGTACCGGGCCCGACCCGTGTCAAACGTTCATTGTCTGCTGCACTGAGCATCGCTTCCTCATCTCCATGCCGACGCGTGCGTTTGCCGGAAATGCTAGGGAGCAATCATGAAGAAAACGTCCGGGAAATCGTGAACGCACCTTCACATCATCCGGCGCCGCCGATCAGGATGCCCGTAAGGAATACCAACGCCCCGCCGACGACTACTTGAAAAGCAGCGCTGAGCAACGGCGTGTCCATCCAGCGGTTGCGGATCCACGAGATTGCAGCGAGTTCGAAGAGCACGACGATCATGGCGACGCTCAGCGCCGCTCGAAAGTCCGCTATCAAGAACGGCAGCGTGTGACCCAAGCCGCCGAGCGTCGTCATCGCGCCGGTGACCGCGCCGCGCAGCACCGGACTCCCGCGGCCGGTGAGGCTCCCATTGTCGCTTGCCGCCTCGGCGAACGCCATCGAGATTCCGGCGCCGATCGAAGCGGCGAGCCCCACCAGCAGGGCATCGTGGGAGCGGTGGGTCGCGATCGCCGCCGCAAAGATGGGCGCGAGGGTCGAGACGGAGCCGTCCATGAGCCCCGCCAGCCCCGGCTGAATGATCTGCAAAACGAAAAGCTTGCGCTCGGTCTTACTCTCTTCTTCGCGAACCTCCGGGGTGAGATGGGCTGCGACGAGTTCCTCGGCTTTGGTCTCGTGCTTGCGCTCCTCGCTGGCCAGGTCATCCAGCAATTGCCGTAGGGACGCGTCCTTTGTGTGGCGGGCGGCCCGGCGGTAGAAGCGCAGGCTTTCCATCTCCATCGCCTCGGCCTGCTCGCGGATCTTTTCCAGGCCGAGCGGCTGGCCGAGCCAGATCGAGGAGCGCGGCATGAAGCCGCGCACGTCGGTGCGCCGAATGAGCGGAATGAACTCCCCGTAACGTTGGCGGTACAACTCGATCAGACGGTGCCGATGACCGGCTTCTTCCTCCGACATCACCCGGAATACGGCGGCCGACTCCGGATACGGCGCTTCGAGGTAGTGCGCGTAGTTGTCGTAGGTGCGCTCGTCGTCTTCCTCGAGGGAGATCGCGAGGGCCAGTACTTCCTGTTCGTTGAGCTCGGAAAAATTGCGCATGGCAAAATTATTTTGGGGGAGAAATACCATGGGCCCTGTTTGCGATTATCCCAAGGGCGTTGCTATGCGGGATAATGGACGATGCGCGGTTTCCGGCGTCCCGGTGACGGCGGCTGCACCGCCGGATGACCGATCGCGATCGCAAAAACGGGAACGTGCGCGGCGTCGATCCCGAGTTGGGCTTTGGCCTGCGGGAGCTGAAGCCACGGGCGCGACAAGCCGATCGGACACGTGCCGAGGCCATACGCGAGGGCGGCAAGCATCACGTTTTCGGCAGCCAGGCAGCAATCTTCAGCATCTTGTTGGCGCGGACTCGTCGCACAGACGACGATCAGGGCAGCCGCGTCGTGGAACACGCTGAACGCGGGGTCGGCGAGTTCGTGCCGGAGCCGCTCGGGCATCGCATGTTCGGGCGCAAGCGCGAGCGCTGCGGCCTTCACCTCGTCGGAGAGACCGCGCAGCACATCGGTCCCGTGGACCACGGCGAACGACCACGGCTCGTTGTCGGTGTAACTCGGCGCCTGAATCGCCGCGTCGATAAGGGACTCGATTACGGAGCGGTCGATCGGGGCGGACGTGTATGCGCGCATCGCACGGCGCGTGTAGATCGCGTCGATGACGCCGGGCGTTGCGACTGCAATTGACATCAGAGACATCCTCTCAGCTTGGGGCGATGCGTAAGCCGTACTCTACGGCATGGAAGATACGGTGAATCAATGCGCGCACGGCCTTCACATCGTGCGGTCATCATCGAAGAATGAACTTGATTCGACTCGTCCCGATTACGCTGTGTACGCTTGCATTGCTAGCCGGAAGCGCGGTCGCGGGCGAGACCACGAGCGTTCCCGCCTCCGGCGGAACGCCGGCAGTTCCCGCCTACATCGCGAAACCGCCGGGCGGCGCCGTCGCACCGGCAGTGCTGGTATTGCACGGCTGCGAGGGCTACGGTCCGGCGTACTCCGCGGTCGCGGATTGGCTGGCCGGCCACGGCTACGTCGGTATTGCGATCGACTCGCTCGCGCCGAGCGGTTTGCACAGCGCCTGTACCGATCCGACGACGGGCGCCCGCGTCGAAGCCGCGGATGCCCGAGCCGCGCTGGCCTGGATGCGCACGCAGCCGTTCATCGATCCGAATCGCTTGGCGATCGTCGGCTACTCAATGGGCGCGATCGCGACGCTCGATGTCATGGACGCACCGCCCGGCACGGCGGTCCCGGCCGGCCTCCAGGCAGCGGTTACGTACTATCCAGGCTGTGTCGGACGCGTTGCAGCCAACGACAGCGTTCCACTGCGCATCCTCGACGGCGCTGCCGATGATTGGACGCCCGCGCCGCCGTGCCAACAGCTCGCCGACGGAGCCGCTGCGGCGGGGAAGATCATCACGATTACGACGTATCCGGGCGCTACGCACGCGTTCAACATTCCCGGCCCGAATCGTACTTTGCTCGGCCATCATCTCGCCTACGACCAGCCCGCCGCACTCGATGCCGCCGTACAAACGCTCGGCTTCCTGCAGCACTACCTCGTCACGAATCCCTAGCGCGGCCGCGGCCGGTACGCACCCGCCGCCATTACGGCTTGTAGATCAGCACCGACGCCGGAAAGGCGGTGAAGTTGCCGTACTTCGCGCTGACGTCGATGGCCGGTTGAATCGACGCCACGGTGAGGGTGACGCCGAACGTCGCGCGCACCATTTTCGCAATCACGGCCGGGTCGGTTTGTGAGTATTTCGCCAGAATCGCGCCGCTGCGCGCGTAGTTTGTCTTCTGATTCGCCCAGATCGCGGTCTCGCGCATCGCGGCGGTGAACCGGCGCACCAACTCCGGATGATCCTTCGCCCACTGCGAACTCGCGAACCACGCGCTCTGCAAGAACTCTTTCGCGACCGCGTTGTGCGCGTAGCCGAGGATGCGGACGCCGCTCCGGACGTCGGCCAAAAACGGTTCGGAGATATACGCCGCATCGATTCGGCCGGCCGTAATGGCCGCCGGCATCGCGGAGTACGGCATCTCGATGAACTTCACGGTCGTATCGTCGCCGCCGTTCTGGTCGATCCAGGCGCGCGGGCTGTATTCCGCCAGCGTCGACAATCCCGGGATGGCGATCACTTTGCCGGCGAGGTCCTTGGCCGTCTTGATCGGCGAGTTCGTCTGGACCACGAGCGCAGCCGTCGGGGCCGCCGACGTCCAGATCGCCGCCGGCGCGACCGCGACGAAATCGATGCCCTTGAGATGCGCCTTCGCCAACGTCACCATGTCGGAGTAGCCGATGTCGACCGCGTCGGTCGACACGGCCGCCGCGATCGCGCTTCCGTTCGTCCCGGGCTCGATCTGGACGTCGAGGCCCTGCTTGGCAAAGAAGCCCATGTCCTGAGCGATGAAGATCTCGGCGGCCGTGTCGACCGGCGGCAGCAAAACGCTGAGTTTCATCGTTTGTGCGTCGCCCGATCGAACGTTGACGACGGCCAATAGCAACACCAAAACGAAGCGCGCGATCACCATCCGGCAGCGTTCCCCACGGCCGATTCGCGGCCCCTCCAGGCCGTAGACCGGCGAGTACGCGCAGTAGTTTGGCGTCGAATTGCCAAAACGCGGTAACTGATGAAGCTCTCACGTCAATCGTTCGTTGCCGCCGGGATGGCGGCGTTTTCGGGGCCGCGAATCGCGTCCGCGGCCACGTCAACGATTCGCTTCGGGAGCACGCCCGACGAGCAGGCCTCGATCGCGCTGTGGGCGTCGCGCACCGGGCTCTTCCAACGCAGCGGCCTCGACGTCGAGATCCAGCGGCTCAACAGCGGCGCCGCCGTTTCCGCCGCCGTCGCCGGGAGTTCGATCGACGTCGGGCTCGGCAGCGTCTTCAACCTGATTCTCGCCCACATCAAGGGCATTCCGTTCGTCCTCGAGTCGGTCTCGGCGACCTACAACGAGGCGCTGCCCGACAACGCATTCATCGTCGCGAAGAACAGCCCGATCGCGAGCCCGGCGCAGCTCAACGGGAAAACGATCTCGACCTCCTCGCTCTCCGATCTCTTTGCTCTGGCGATCTCGGCCTGGATCGACCAAAACGGCGGTGACGCCAAGACCGTCAACTTCGTCGAACTTCCGATGCCGCTCGCGGTCGACGCGGTCGCATCGGGGCGCGTCGACGGCGCCTTCGTCGTCGACCCGTTTCTGCTCCAAGGGCTCGACAGCGGACGCGTTCGGATCATCGGCCATCCCTATTCCTCGATCGCCCCGCGCGTCGGCATCACGTACTATTTCTGCCTGCGCAGCTACGCCCAAGCGAACGCCGACGCGCTCGCCCGGTTCCGGAGCAATATCGCGACCGGCGTCTCGTTCGCACGAACCCATCGCGACGTGATGGTACCGATCATCGCCGACTACACGCGGATGAGCCCGGACGTCGTCCGCCGGATGCCGTTCTTGACCGGGACGGGCATCACGCCGGCGATGGTGCAGCCGGTGATCGACGTCGCCGCCCGTTACAAGTTCATTCCGAGCGCGTTCCCGGCCAGCGACATGATCGATCCGGCTGCGCTAACGTCGAGCTAGGTTTATGAACCCTCGCTAGACCGGATCTTCTCATGCACTGCCTAGCATGGTCCGAACCTGCTAGGAGTGTGAGCCATGATCACCCGTCGTGAAGCCGCTATGGCGGTTCTGTCCACCTTCGTCGTCGCTTCCGCCGGCGGCATCGAGAGCGCCGAGGCGGCGCCCATCGTCACGCTGCCGCCGCCCCGCACCACCGGGGGAATGCCCTTGCTGGAGGCGCTTAAAGCCCGCCACTCGACCCGCGCCTACGTCGACCGCACGCTCTCGCGGCAGACGCTGTCGGATCTCTTGTGGGCGGCCGACGGAATCAATCGCTCACAAGACGGTTTTCGGACCGCGCCGAGTTCGCACAGCTACTTCGACGTCGACCTGTATCTCGCGATGGCCGACGGGGTGTGGCTTTTCGATCCCAAGGGCCATCGCCTCATCCGGCACATGCCCGACGACCTCCGCGGGTTGACGACAACCGGGCAAGACTTCGTGAAGACGGTCCCGCTCAATGTGATCTACGTCTCCGACGCGAGCCGCATGGGCAAGGCCGTCTCCGAGTCCGATCGCTTGCTGAACGGGATCGCGGATTCGGCGGTCATCGCGCAAAACGTCTACCTGTTCTGCGCCTCGGCCGGCCTCGGAGCGGTCGTGCGCGCGTCGGTTCCCGGCGCAACGTTGGCCAAGCGCATGCAGCTCAAGCCAACGCAGGCCATCTATCTCGCGCAGTCGGTGGGCTATCCCAAGCGTTAGGCCAGCTGCTTGAGCATCGTCCCGGCATCGGAGACTTCGAATTTGCCGGGTTCCTCGACATTCAGCTTCACGATCTTGCCGTTTTCGACCAGCGCGGAGAAACGCTTGGTGCGCGTCCCCATCCCCGGGCCGCCTTGCTCGAGCCCGAGCGCCTTCGACCAGTCGGCCGTCGCATCGCTCAGGAAGCGGATTTTCCCGAGCGCTTTTTGTTCGCGGCCCCAGTGCGCCATCACGAACGCGTCGTTGGTGGCCACACACCAGACTTCGTCGACGCCGCTCTTCTTCAGGTCATCGAAATGTTGCAAGTAGCCGGGGACGTGTTTCGCCGAACACGTCGGCGTATACGCGCCGGGCACGCCGAAGATCGCGATCTTCTTGCCCTTCACGGCGTCGGCGACTTTGACGTCTTTGGGCGCCATCGCGCACGACGTGGCGGAGTCGAATTCCGTGGTCTCCTTGAGCTCGCCATCCGGTAGTTGATCGCCGGCCTTCACTGCCATGTCTTCATGTTCTCCCTCGTTGCTAGGTATCTCGGGCCGTCCATTCGCGCTACGGGGATGACCTCCCGGCACGCCCGCCCTACGCGGGGTAGGTATTTCCGCTCGCGATGTTCGTCAGGGTCGTGGTAATCGGCGGACTGCACTCGGAACAAGGATCTCCGGATAGCGTTCTCGTGCCGCCGGGCTGAACGAGAAAGTTGGTCACGCAGTTCGTTTCGACGGGGCGCACCCAGGTTGAGTCGACGTGGTACCACGTGTCGAAACCGACCTGGCACCCATTGGCGATGCAATCGGTGTACGTCACGTCGACCGCGCCGATGTAACAGAATAAATTCCGCGGGTCCGGTGCCCAGCCGAAACCGATGCCCTGCGCCCCGGCGCCGAGATCGTCTTGCACGGTCACGTTGCTCGCCTGACAACGTTCGAATTGAAGGGCCAGTCCCCACGCGCTGAACCCCGTAGCTTGTTTGTCCTGCGGATTGATCGCTTTGATATTGCTCGCGGTCGAGTCGGTCACCGTTACGCCGACGCCGTACACCTCGAGACCCGTCGCCTTTGCGCCGGAGTTCGACGGTGATACGCCGTCCACGATGTTGCTCGCTTGGAATCCACTGACCGTGACCTGACCGTCGAGGAACACCGACATGCCGTGACAGTCATCACAGCATCCGGTCAACCCGGAGGCCGAGCAATCGGCATAGCTGAGATTCCAACAGAAAATGGGGCAGAATCCGAGCACGGTATGGCCCGTCGTCAACACGTTTCCGTTGAAGTGCGATTGCAAGGACTGGGCTACGCAATTGGTGGTCGTCACGCTGATGCACTTGATGTAGCTGAAGCCCTGCACGGCGCCGTCGTTATTCACCAGACCGCTCGTGCGACAGCCGGTCACCGTCGCCTGGATCGTGCTGACCAAGAAGATGCCGGCGCTGGAATCGGTCGTGACGTTCATCTGCGTAACGTTACAGTTGGAGATCGCGACGTCGATCGACCCGCTGACCTGGATGCCGGCGGGGGTCAAAAACCGGACGGCCAGGTTTTGCATGCACACGCCGGTGACGGTAATGCCCGAGATGTTCAGACCGCAGACGGCCGTGGCGAGGATCCCGTACTCGGGGACATTTGCCACGGTGCCGTTGGTGATCGTGATGTTGGTGAGATTGGGATTCGCGGCCGGTCCGAGTACCAAAATGCCGGTGATCTGCTGGCTCTTGTCGGACACGGACGCCGTCAGCGTGAAACCCGACAAGTCCAGCGTCACGTTGCTGCAGGCAATCGTGATCGCCGAACACTGGACGTTGTTCGGGCTCCACAGGATGTCGCTGCCGAACGTGTACGTTCCGGGCGAACGGATCACGATGCCGGCACTCGGAATCTGCCGGATCACGTTGCCGATCTGGAGCTGCTGACCGGTCTGGCCGAAATAGCCCTGATAGAGCGCCTCGATCTGGGGCGTCGGATCGAAAATTGCGACGAGCGCCGCTTTGTCCAAGCTCTGGAAGACCGGGTCGGAAAAGATGTCGTTCACGCCGACCGGGTTCGTCGACGTGACGACGCAGGTCGCGGCGGTCGTCGCCGAAGCCGGCGCTACGGCGGTGGTGTTGACGCCGCCGCTGCACGCAGCGAGCGCTCCGGTCGCCATCATGCCGCCGAGCAATTGCGCCCGCGAGAGGGATTCTATATGCTGCGACACGTGTTACCTCGAAGTCAAGAACCCAATCCGGGCGTCATGAACATCACGAGCGCTGCCCGAGATCAGCACCCATGCGGTATCGCCTGCATTGATCGTCACGCCGCCGCATAGAGTAGCACTCCAGGCGGACCGGTGGAAAGAAGGAAACGGAGCCGGGTGAGGTTATGCGGCGGAAAACCGCTCGTCGCCTCGACGGCAACGACGCTGCTCGCGGGGCAGGTCATCCACGCGAGAACCAACCCGAAGAATGCTAGTGCGGCGCCGGCGATCTCCATCTCTCCAGCGTATGGTAGGCCACCGGCTATCGTCGCTGCATTCGACAAGCGGCACAGCGTGACGCCGGGACGCTATGGGCCTGCACAACTCATCGACGAGGAAGGACTCGCCTCTTTATTTCCGGGCGTATCGATGACGAGCTCGTCGAACAGCAGCTGACCGGCACTTTGGAAGAACCGGACGTGGTAGGCGCCGACGATCCCCAACCGCTCGCCGAGCATCGCCGTCTCGGCGCGCGCACGATCGCCCAGGTCCCGATCGCCGATGCGGGGCTGCGGATCGGTGTCGACCGTGCCATCCTGCTTGCGTTCGGCGAAGACGGTGAACTCGGCATCGATGTCCACGAAACGCTCCCAAAGAAGCGGACGTCCCTTCGTTTCCTGTAACGCACGCGGGACGTCGTCGAAATCACGAACCACCCATGGGCCTTCCGCTTCCGGGCCGCCGAATTGCAGCTTGAGAACGCCCGGAAAGCCCAGGGCCCGATGCGCTGCCACGAGCTCGCGATGGTTGCGAGCCAAACGGAAGTCGGTCGTCGGGATGCCGCATCCGTTGGCGAATTTCTTTTGGAGGAAGCGGTTCTGCATGACCGCCACCATCGCACCGACCGGTGAAGATACGAGGGTTGGGAGTTCACAAAATCTTCAAAAGGAGCGGCAACTGCCGTTCCCGTCGCGAACGCTTGCCGCGTGATGCGACGAATCGATTTCTGCCGGCGAGCCGGTACCGCGCTCGCGGCCGGCGTGGCCGGGGTGCCCGCCGGCGTACTTGCACAAACGCCGTTGCAACCGCTGCGGATCGTTACCGCGCCGACCGAGATCCCGATCAGCATGATCAACGCGCGCGATTTGGGATACTTCAAAGATGCGGGCATCGACGCGCAGATCATCGCGCTCAACAACGGTCCGGCCGGCATCGCGGCGGTCCTCTCGGATTCGGCCGACATCGGCTTCACCAGTACGCTCTCGCTCGTCGTCGCCTATGATAAAGGCTTGCCCGTGACGGCGGTCGCCGGCACGGACCTCCACCGCTCGACCAATCCGGTCCAGGGCATCTTCCTCGCCAACGGGTCCTCGGCGCTGCGCACCGGTAAGGACTTCAACGGCAAGACGGTTAGCGTTCCCGGACTCGGCGGGACCCAGGAGTATGCGGTACGGGCGTGGGTCGACGCCGGCGGCGGCGACTCGTCGACGCTGCACTTCGTCGAGGTCCCCAACTCGGCCGTTCCGGCGGCCATCGTCGCAGGTCGCATCGACGCGGGTACGACCGACGTGCTCACGCTGCATTCGACGGGTGCACGCACGCTGCGGGAGGTCACCAACGTCTACAATGCGATCGCGCCGCGATTCATCACCGGCGTGTGGTACGCGAAGGCGCCGTGGGTCGATCAACATCGCGAGCTCACGCGAACGTTCATCACGGTATTCCAGCGCTACTCGGCCTGGGCCAACAGCCACCCCGCCGACGAAGTCCGCTTCTATTCCAAGCAAAGCGGCTTGTCGATCGAGGATCTGCAGGGCGTGCCGCGCGCCGTGTTCGAACCGACCTTGACCCTCGAGGCACTGCAGCCGATCATCGACGTCGCCTATCGCTACGGCGCGATCAAGCGACGGTTTCCGGCCAACGAGCTGCTCAGCAGCGCATCACGCGCTAGCGGCAGGTCATAACTGTCATGTCGTCGCTTTCCGCTGATGAATCTGGAAGCTGTTTCCTTCCGGATCCGTAGCGAATGCAAACCAGCAGACCGGCGATTCCATCACTTCGGTGATTTCGACGCCGCGTTCGGCGAGGCGGGCGCGCGCCGGCAGTGGAGGCCGGTGCGCTCGGAGGTACTGCTGATACCGCGGATAGCGCTCGATATTCGATTTGTAGTCGAGTTTCAGGTCGGCCTGAAGATCCATCATCCCCGGACGCGCAAGCAGAGCCGTTCGAATGACCGACGTTTGGCAACGCAAATGTTCCTTTTATGCCCGATCGAGGCGGTTGCCTAGGAACGCTTCGACGTTCCGATTTGCGCCATTAGCAACGACTATGTCTGAAGCGCGGCCTTGATCCGCTCGGGCGTGAACGGCGCCTGACGAACACGCACACCGATTGCATCGTAAATCGCGTTGCCGATCGCGGCTGCCGGCGTGGTATTCGGCGGCTCGCCGACGCCGCCGGGCAGCAAGTCGGGACGGTTGACCAGGACGACTTCGATGTCCGGCACTTCCACGAAGCGCAGGATCGGATACGTCACCCAGTCGACGGTCGTTAGCGCGGTGCGGTCGTACTTGACCTCTTCTTTCAGCGCGCGACTGCTCGAGAACAGCGTCGCGCCTTCGATTTGGGCTTCGATCGCCTTCGGGTTGACGACGATGCCTGGATCGACCGCGACGACCATCCGTTTCAGCGCGACGACGCCGGTTTGCCGGTCGACTTCCACTTCGGCGACCGTTGCGACATACGTGCTGCGCTGGTTGGCGACGATCGAAATGCCCCGGCCACGGCTGGTGTTCCGCTTGGCCGCGGGCGGCCGGATGATCTTTCGCAAGGTCGACTCACTGGAGGGCCGTACGACGGGCTGCGGCTTGCGCGACGCACATACGGCGCTGGTGGTGCGCGACGAAGATTTCTTCCCGAATTACGCGCGCGTGTTTGCCGGCTTGCCCGAGTGGGATTTCGACGCGGTCAGCGGCGTCCTCAAAGAAACGCCCGAAGAACTGCTTCGTCTACCGGCGCGTACCGCGCTACACCCGAGCGGCGGCGGACGCAAGTTCAAAGCCGCCACCACTCGCGGCGACGATTTCTTCGATTGGGACACCAATATGTTCCACTTCTACGGCGCGGTGCCGATCGGCGGTACATACGCAGTGTACGAGTCGCTCACCGTTGAGGATCAGATCGCGTCGTGGGAACGGGAGCACGGTGACCTTGACTCGCTCAAGGCGATGGTGAAGGCCGCCGAACTTTCCGGCATCTCGGGCTAAGGGATCTCGTAGACTTCCATATCGTCGACGACGCCGCGGATAGAGCGGCGTTGCTGAGGATCTTGAGCCGCTGATCGATCTCAAGCGTGTCGGTGTGATAGACATCCCGGAACGTCTGGTTGGTAAGCAGCCGTTTCGCGGTCAGGAACGGCTTGCGTCCTCCCAACAACCGGTGCAGTTCGTCACCCGCGATCCAAACGCTGGGCAGCACGCGCCGCGTGGTGCGATTCTCGAACGAGAGGCGGAACGGCGCCTCGCGAATGGCGTGCTCGAATGCGGCAACGACGTCCTCGCCCGTCGACTGGCGCACCACGCCAAAGAGCGCGTCGACGTCGCCTTCGCTTTGACAATATCGACAGACATTTCACCTTTTCGCGGTATTTCACCAAATCAGCAAAATTTCGGAACGAATTTCACCATTTCCCTCGCCGCCTGGCGCTTATCGTCGCTCGCGTTGCGCCCGCGCTCCAGGAGTTTCCTCCACACCGCCGGGAACTCTGTCCCCCGGGAGGACGCCATGGAGAATGCTCAGCCGACACGTCAAGAGCTGTTGCGGCAACTGACCCAAACGGCAGCTGGGACGCTGATGGGCACGTTGTTGCGATCGTTTTGGCAACCCATCGCGGTGGCCGACAGCATCGCGCCCGGGACTGCGCGCGCCCTTCGCGTCCTGAGCGAAGACTTGACGCTCTATCGCGGTCAGAAGGGCACGCCGTTCCTGATCGGTGCACACTGCGCCCATCGCTGCACGGTTCTGCACACAGGCTGGGTCGAGGGCGATCAAATTCGCTGCATGTATCACGGATGGCGCTACGACGGCAACGGACAATGCACCGAAATGCCGGCCGAGCGCCACGCGAACTCGGAGCTGGTCAAGATCGAGGGCTACCCCGTCTACGAATATGCTGGCCTGCTGTTCGCGTATCTCGGACCCGCACCGGCGCCGGCGTTCGACCTGCCGCGCAAGCCGGCGCTCGAGGATCCCACTCGGCTGCGCGCCATCCGTTACCAAGTGTGGGACTACAACTTTTTCCAGGGCACCGAGAACTCACTCGACGCGACGCACGTGAGCTACGTTCACGTGTGGGGCAAGGTCAGCCGCTTCGGCGACGAGATCACGACCGCACTTCCCGAGCTGTCCTATGAGGAGACGAGCGCGGGAATTCGCCAGACGGCCTATCG
>Ga0181536_10004594_pt1 | contig 14528 bp, 10 predicted proteins | sample PEATcosm2014_Bin_41_FD_121105 | JGI IMG/M metagenome (GOLD analysis project Ga0181536, IMG submission 121105) | Peatland microbial communities from MTU Mesocosm Facility, Houghton, MI, USA - PEATcosm2014_Bin17_60_metaG | ecosystem: Environmental > Terrestrial > Soil > Wetlands > Peat | place... | reverse complement strand
TTCGGCTCAATCAGGTGGTCCTCGGTGCCGCCCGCGATCCACAGCAACCGTAGCTTTTCATTGGCTTTGGCATCCATCGACGCGAAAGTCGCATTGAAATCGTCGCCCAGCCCGCCCGAGCTGAACGCGCCAATCCAAGCGAAACGGCCGATGGCGTTCAACCCGGTATAAAGGGACTCGGCTCCGCCCATGGACAGGCCGGCGATCGCCCGCTCCTTGCGGTCACTCGATGCGTGGTACGTCTTTTCCACCTGCGGAATGACTTCGGTGAACAGCGCATCGCGAAACCGATCCATGTTCCGCTGGTGCAAGGCCGGATCGTGGTTGCGCTGCCCTACGCGGGAGACAATCTCCGGCGCTCCATAGCCGAGCGTCATCACGATCAGCATCGGCTTGGCCTTGCCTTGCGCGATCAGATTGTCCAAAATCACATTCGCGCGGCCCACTGCCGTCCATCCACTGGCATCGTCGCTAAAACCGTGCAGTAAATACAGAGCCGGATAGAGTTTCCGCGCTGCCGGATCGTAACCTGGCGGCGTGTAGACGTAGTAATCCCGTTCGTCGCCCACCACGTCCGATTTGTAGAAGTGCCGGTGCACCACTCCGTGCGGCACATCGTTGACTTCCCACGTGAGTGACGCCGGTCCCGGCACGTGCACTTCGCTCTCGTTGTTCAGTAGGTTTGGCTTCATCAGCGAGTTGGAGGGGTCCACCAGGCTCACACCATCCGCCACGAACGCGTAGCCGTAGTAGTCCGGCGTGAGCGGTTCCGTGGTCACACTCCACACACCCTGCTCGTCCCGTTGCATCGGAACATCCTGCGCACCTTCGCGGTTCAGATGAACCTCCTTCGCATTGGGCGCGCGGAACCGGAATGTGACACTGCCATCGCCGTGCACCTCCGGCGACCGAATCGGCTGAGGCGGCTGCGCCCAGGCGGAAAGGCCCGCGACCAGCACGGAAAACAGAAAGGTCCGTTTCATAGCGGCGAGTATACACCGAACCTCTGTCCCGCTGCTGTTTCAGTGGTTGGGCGTCGAAAACGCCTCAGATGGGGAGCGAACAGGCGAGAAAAACTTGACTGGAGGCCTTATAATCAAACAGCGGATGAAGGACAAGAGTATCATCTGGCTGTGTGCCGGGGGAATCGCGCTGTGGGTATTCTTCGCCTATCCTCCGGTGCGCGAGGAGGTCGTCCGGATAGGCCGGAGTATTTGGAATTGGGTCGACGCCCTCTTCTAGGCGTCACGCCCCACGGCCAGCACAAAATAGCGCGCGCGGTTCGTGCCCACATTGCGCCACCCGTGTTCCTCACCTGAAGCTACAAATCCCACTGATCCCGGTCCCAGTGTTGCCGACCGTCCGGCAATCGTCACCTCCATGGTGCCCTCGCGGACCAGAATCATCTCGTCATGCACGTGATGGTGCGCCGGATGCGGCATCTGGCCCGGCGCGAGTTCCGTCTCGTGCAGCTCGATCGCCACTCCGGCATGCGTTTCGCCTTCCAGGATCGCCCGCCCGCGGTTCGGCCCCTCGACCTCCACCTTCAGGTCCTCGTAGCGATGCATCTGGGATGCTAGTGTCCGGTTCTGGGCCGCACTCTTTGCAGCGGCCAGCAAAGGAAGCACGAAGCTCAAATCTCTGCGCGAAAAATCCATGTCATTTCCTTTCGTTCACGAGGTCGCCGAATGCGCCTAACAACTTGTATTTGTTCTGCCAGGTCGTATACATGATTCCGACCGCTCCAGGGGTCCGGTCGAGCGACTCCAGCCATCCCTGCGGATTCGTCAGATCATCAGCATCATAATAAGCTGCTCCCAGGGTGTGATAGCCAAGCCGGGAGAAATGCGCCAAGCTTTCGTTGCGCTTCTCGAAATACCAGCACGCGAACTGCATGTCCTTAGGTAAATAGTGCCACGACCCGCTATAATCGCCATCCACCAGGTAGTAATCTCCGTGGGCGTTGTGATTCGGGTCGAACATGTCCGACCACACGAAAATCTCCGCCCCTGGGCTCGACGCACGTACCAGATCGTGCAGCCGGGTCGCGTAGTCGCCGAGCATAGCCGCCATGCTCATGCCACGCCGCCGGCAGGTTTCACACGTGCCGCCCATGCGTACTTCGTCCAGCGCCAACAAGTATGTTTTCGGCGCCAGGTATTTCTGAATGAGCGGCATCTGCTTACTCCAGATCTCGAACACCTTCGGCTCGGACATGCACGCGCTGACCTGGTCGCGGTAGATTTTGACGCCGTGGTAGTAGTCCACTCGCAGACGTTCCCCCTCCGCGATTTGCGTACCGGAAGGCAGCGTGATCGAGGGACTTTCGTGATCGAAGCGGAAATTCAGCCGCGGGTCCTCAAGGTGCGAATAGTCGCGGCCCTCCTCGTACACCGTCCCGTTCTTCTCTCCGCGTACCTCGACCGGCGTTCCCGCGCGGCGAACCACGTTCACCAGGCCAACCTCTTCGACTCGCAGATCCGCAATGGAGAGCGTGCCCGCCAGTCCGTCCTCGATGGCAATACTGAAGAGCAACCGGCCGGCTGAGGCGCTGTTAAATCCCGTCGTATATTCACGCCACTCGGAATTGCCAAAGTTGGTTTCGAACCAGCAGTAGTTCCGCCTCCGATCGGTCGTGTCCGCCCGGATCTCCAGCGTGGCGTGTGGCGCGACGCCTTCGCCGCGCAGCCGCACCTTGACGCTGTAACTACGATACGGCGTGACAGTAATAGCCTGCTCGAAACGGGCCACTGGCTTCGGTCCCGAGCTTTCCAGGCGCAGCGGCACACTCTCTGGCTGGAACACGGCCTTCCCACCGTGTGCCACGAACAGCGCCCCTTTCACCTGCAGTCCTTCTGCCAGATTGCGGTCGTGCGCGAGCAGCGCTCCGCCGTAACCGACGTTGAACCCGGTCGGAATGATCTCGACGCTCTTGCGGTCGCAAAACTCCTTCACTTTCTTCAGGCGCTCGAAGTACGCCGGCGGCTCCAGGTCGATTTGATCCAGCGATCCCGCCAGCACTATCCCATTCAACCCGTGCGCCGCTGCTGTTTCGACGATCCCGAGAACGTACGCCACGTCCCGGTCGCTCTTTAGTGAATTGGAAACATAGACCCAACGCTTGGGATAAACCTTCTTCGCATCTGGCGGCGCGGCCGAAAGCAAACTGATGATGACGCAAAACAGTATACAGAGGTATGATTTCATGGCTCCATCATACGTCGGATTCTGACCTTGTATAATCCGCCTATGCGTCCGGCGCTTCTCCTGTGTCTTTTGGCCTGCGCGGCCCAGGCAACACCACGGTTCGACGTCAGCTTTTCCGCCAGTGCCCGCTCCTCGCCGGTAGACGGCCGCGTCATCGTGATCGTCTCAAAGAATCTGGAGGACGAGCCGCGCTTCCAAGTCGAGTGGGGCGTCGACACCCAGCAGATCTTTGGCATCGACGTGGATGGATGGCGGCCCGGCGACGCGGCCCACATCGATGGCGCCGCTGCCGGCCATCCTCTCCGCAGTTTGCGCGATCTGCCGCCAGGTACGTACAACGTGCAAGCTGTGCTGAACGTTTACGAGACTTTCCATCGCAGCGACGGGCACGTGGTGAAACTGCACATGGATCATGGCGAAGGCCAGCAATGGAATCGCTCGCCGGGCAACCTGATAAGCAAACCGCGCAAGGTGGAAATCGGCGCCGACACCATCGTCCAGATCGAAATGACCGAAGCCATTCCGCCGATCGACCCGCCCAAGGACACGAAATACATCCGCCATGTGCAAATCGAGAGTAAGCTGCTCACTCAGTTCTGGGGCAGTCCGATGCACATCGGCGCTTTTGTGCTCGTGCCCGAGGGTTTCGATAGCCAGCCGAACCAGCGCTACCCCATCGCCTTCAACCAGGGACACTTCCCTGCCGACTTTTCCGAATTTCGCGAGACGCCCCCTTCAGCCGGCGCCACAGGAGGCAGGCGCCGGCGCGGAAGTTCCGCTTACCAATTCTTCCAGGAATGGACCTCGGGCCGGCTGCCTAAAATGCTGATCGTTCTCACGCAGCATCCCACGCCCTATTACGACGACTCCTACGGCGTGAACACCGCCAACATGGGCCCATACGGCGATGCGCTGACCCAGGAACTTTATCCGTACATCGAAAAACAATTCCGGTCGATCGGTGAGCCCTGGGCGCGAGTTGTCTACGGTGGTTCCACCGGCGGCTGGATGACGCTCGCGCAGCAGATCTTCTACCCCGATTACTTCGGCGGCGCCTGGGGCTTCTGTCCCGACCCGGTCGACTTCCACGCCTTCCAGCTCATCGATGTCTATAAGGAAAAGAATGCCTACTTCGAGATCGGCCCGTTCTTGAAGATGCCTAAACCGCTAGGACGATATTCTACTGGTCGTCTCATCACCACGGCTGAAGAATTCAGCCGCCAGGAATCCGTGCTGGGCACTCGCGGCCGGTCCGGCGGCCAGATGGATGCGTTTCACGCCGTCTTCGGACCCGTCGGACCCGATGGCTACACCGCGCAACTATGGAATCCCGAGACTGGTGAAATCAACCCCGACGTAGCGAAGTACTGGCAGGAGCACTACGACCTGACCGGCATCCTCAAGCGCACCTGGAGCACCCTCGGTCCCAAGCTGATCGGCAAGCTGCACATCACCATCGGCACCAAGGACACTTTCTATCTCGATGGCGCCGTGCACCTGGCCGATAAGTTTCTCGAAAGTACCAAGCTGCCCGGCGAAGGGCCGTACTATGGCGGCAGCGTAGAATACGGCAACAACGAGCCGCACTGCTACGTAGGCAAGATCCCGCAAGACCAGACTCTCGAGATGTACTATCTCCCCCTCTTCGCGGCTCACATGCGTAAGATGGCGCCGAAAGGCGCGGACGTCGATAGCTGGATGCGTTGACCGCAGCGCCGTCCGCGTCAGCTTGCGTGCGCGATGATTTGCACTTCCATCGGCCCGAGCGTCACGCGAATCGTATGCAGCGGACCCGTGCCCGTGCTGCCGTCGACTTCCTGCACGTTCACCGTCCCCGCCGCGTGCGCGATCACCGCGGAAGGCGCCGTGGGCGCGGCCTGGTTGCTGTATAGAATCTGATACACATCACCAGGATCGCTCAACGTTTGTTCGATAATCACCTCGACCGATGTCGTCTGGCTCTGGCTCGCATTCGCCGCCACGATGATTTCCCGATCGTTCAGAATCCGCGAAAACGCCATAATGCCGCCCAGGAATGGCGACACACCGTAGTTCTGCCCATCTCCGGAAACCGGCCGAAAGTACTGCCGCCCGTAGCGCAGCGGGGGCTGCGTCCGCCGCACCGTGGCAATCGCCTGCAAGTCCACGTAGAACGGATTCGTTGTGTCGAATCCCGGCCCGCCCCAGAGGGCTTCCCGCACCGATTCGTCCGTGGTGCCGCGTCCGGACAGTCCCTGTTCGGTTCCGTAGTACACGCACGGAATCCCTTGCAGCGAGAACAGGCATGCCAGCCCCTGCGTCACCTGCGGATCATACTGGTGCGGGTTCGCCGGATTCACGAAGCGGAACCGCGCCTTCAGATCGTGATTGTCCAGGAACGTCACGAAGAAGCGCGTGGCGTCCCCATGCGAACTGACGATATCCTCCTCCACCTGCTTTCGGTGTTGGTACATACCCGAGATGCTTGCCGGAGCCAAGAAACCCTTCACCACCGGCGGCAGCGTAAACACCAGCGGGAAATCCAACGCCGCATCCACCCCCACCATGTCGGTGTTGCTCGCATCGCTCGTATTGCGGCCGATAAACTCCGCGATTGTGTCTTCGCTGTCAAACACTTCCCCGTATGTGAAAAAATTCTTCTTCCCCACGCTCAACGCGAACTCCCGGACGGCATTGCCGAAAAGCCTTGGCAGCCCTCCCTTCAGATACTTCAGCGTGTCGATCCGGAACCCGTCCACATCGAAACGCGCAATCACGTATTGATAGGCGCGGATGAGAAAGTTCTGCACGTTCACGTCCGCCGTCATCATCTGCTTGAGCGAATCGAAGTCTCCTACCGTGCCATCTCCGCCTCCCTGCACTCCCTGGCGCCGGAAAAAAGCATTCCGTCGTTCCATGCCGCAGCGCGCCATCCGGGTCGCGCCACATCACCGGCTGCACGCTGGCGGAAAAGCTAGCTTGCGAGCCGTTGTTCTGCAGGCAGAACTGGTCCTGCGGATCGCACTGGTACGCAAAGACATCGCCCACGTGGTTGAGAACAATATCGAAAATCACGTAAGTCCCCTGCGCGTGCGCTGCATCCACCAGTTCACGCAGCTCATCGTCCGCGTTCGCCGGATTCTCGGCAAACCGCGGCTCCGCGCGCAGAAAGTCGTGGATGCCGTACCCGTGGTACGTGTGCAGGTCGAAATTCAAGTTGCGCAGCGCCGGGCTGATCCAGATCGCGCCCGCGCCCAGCTGTTTCAAGTACGGCAACTGCGCCTTGATGCCGCGAAAACTCCCGCCCTGAAACTCAGAGAAATTCGGGTCATTAAACGGCGCATGGTTCGGCGGCCTCAACCGGTTGTTAAACCGGTCGACCATCAAAAAGTAAATCCACTGGTCGCGCCAGTCTTCTGGCGATGGCGTAAGGGCAAGCCTGCCTGTTCCCAGATCCCGGACCGCTTCGAGGACCGCCTGGAAATCAGCAGCAAATTCAGACGAAGGTGACATAAAACCCTCCTCTTTTTGACGCGCAGGAAGCCAGTATGCGGCAGTTTATCAGGGATTGGAAGCCTGATTAAGTTACGAATTCAAGACACTTACTCGTGTCTTAGCGCCATCGTGGGGTCCACTCCGGCAGCCCGGCGCGCCGGAAAGTAGCAGGCGCTCAGACCCACCAGCAAGAAGATCGCACTCGACCCTACGAATGTTGCCAGGTCTGTCGCCGTGATGCCGTATAGCAGGCTGCGCATCAGCCGCGTGAGCATCCATGCGCCTGCGAGTCCAAGCACAACACCGGTAGCAGTCAGTCTCACACCCTGGCCCATCACCGAGCGGAGTATGTCCTGTTGGCGCGCGCCGAGCGCCATCCGCAGGCCGATCTCCGAAGTGCGCTGCGTCACTGCATAAGCGAGCACGGCATATATGCCCAGAGAAGCCAGCACCAGCGCGAGTATCGCAAACGCGCCCAGCAACTCCGCCTGCACGCGCCGGCTGGCCACTTCGGAATCGAGCAGGGCTTCCATCGGCTGAACGCGCGAGACGGGCTGGTCCTTGTTTACCTCCGCAATCACTCGTCGCACCACATTCGCAAAACGAAGCGGGTCTCCTGTGACGCGTATCGCGAGATCCCGCGGCGTAAAGTAGCCGAATGACCCCGCCGCTTGCTGTTAGGAAAAATACATCTCAGCGCGCGCAGGAACGTCCAGGCCCATCTGCCGCACATCTCCCACCACACCCACAATCGTGATCCACGGCGTTGCGTCTGCTTCATCGCCCAATTTGAAACGCTTGCCAAGCGGATCTTCCCCCGGCCAGTACTGGCGCGCCATCGTCTGATTCACTAGGGCCACTGGCCGCGCGTTCGACCCGTCGCTCTCGCCGAGGAAGCGCCCGGCAATCAGCCGGACACCGATCGTTCGCAGATAGTCCGGTGTCACCACCCGATGGTTGGCATCATGATAGTCTCCGGCCTTGGCGATGGGCTTCCCTTCTATCGCAAAGTTGCTGGTTCCGCCGCGGTTGGTCAGCGGAAGATACGTGGTGTACCCGGCGCTAACAACTCCAGGCAGCGTCGTCACTCGCGCCAGCACTCGCTGGTAGAATTCCACGCGATCTTTGAGCTCTCGAAACCTTGAATTGGCGGAATTTGCCAGCGACGTCCGCAGACAAAGCACATGGTCCGGCCGGAATCCTGGGTCAATCTGATGAAGATGCAGCAACGTTTGCAGCATCAGGCCCGTCCCGATCAGCAGGATGACCGTCACCGAAACTTGTGCCACCACCAGTGCGCTCCGAACCCTCCCGCGACCGGCTCCAGCGCCCGGCCGGCCGCCCTGCTTCAGCGCTTCCGCGATCGTGACGCCCGAAATCTGAAGCGTCGGTGCGAGCCCGAACAGAATTCCCGCACAAGCGGCGATGACCGCCGAAAACAACAGAACCGGCGCGTTCAGGCGAATGGTGGCGGTAGTCGTGAGCGGCAGCGGTATGAGTTGAGTGAGGAAGCCCAGAGTCCACGAAGCGAGCAGAACCCCCGTCGCGCCACCCAGCAGGGAAAGCAGAATACTCTCCGTAAGAACCTGGCGCACAATCCGGTTCCGTCTCGCCCCAAGCGCAATGCGCACCGCCATTTCACGCTGCCGCACCGTCGCTCGCGCCAGCAGCAGGTTCGCCAGGTTCGCGCACGCTATCAGCAACACACCGCCGACGGCTGCCAGCAGAACAATGAACGCCAGGCGCAGGTTCCCCACAAATTGATCGTGCAGCGGAATCACCACCGTCCCTATGCGCGTATTCGTCTCCGGGTACTCACGTTCCAATTGCCTGGCGATCGCTGCCATATCCGCCCGCGCACGCTCCACCGTCACCCCATCCCGCAGTCGCGCGGCCACTTCTAAGAAGTGGCTGTCTCTCTGCCGCCAATCCTCGAGTGAAAGCGCCAACGGAACCCACACGTCCACCCGATCGGGAAAGTCAAAACCCGGGGGCAAGACGCCCACAACGGTGTAGCTCTCGCCACTCATCAAAATGCGCTTGCCCACGATCTCCGGGCTGCCGTTGTAGCGGCGTATCCACAGCCCTTGACTCAACAAAACGGCCTTGCCCGCGCCCGCCTGGTCCTCTTCCGGCAGAAACGTGCGCCCTATCACTGGCCTGACTCCCAGCAGCGGGAAGAAGTTCGCCGTGGCGAGCTTGACTTCCACTTCCTCCGCCGGGCCATCGCCCGTGAGGTTCATCAGGTTGCCTTTCAAAGCCGCCATGTCCTCGAAGACGTGATTTCGATTTTTCCAATCGACGAAGTTCGCCGGCGCTGGCGTATTCTGCGGAAACCCCATGAACGACGCGTCCTCCCACACCATGGTCAGCCGGTCCGGATTCCTGAATGGCAACGGTTGGAGTAACACGGCATGGATGACGCTGAATATCGCGGTATTGGCGCCGATGCTGAGTGCCAGCGTCAGCACGGCCGCCACCGTGAACCCAGGGCTTTTCCGCAGCACCCGAACTCCGTACCGGACGTCTTGCAACAGATCATCCACAAGATTCACGCGCCGCATATCCCGGCACTCCTCTTTAACCTGCTCCGCCCCGCCAATCGCCCGCCGCGCCGCATAACGCGCTTCGTCAGCACTCATCCCCGCCGCCAGATTCTCCGCAATCTGCTCGTCCAGATGAAACCGCAGCTCCTCATCCAACTCCTGCTCTACCCGCCCGCGCCGAATGAGCGAACGCCACCGCAACCACAATTTCTCCGCCCACCGCATCACTCGTACCTCAAGGCCTCCATCGGATCCACACACGAAGCCCGCCGTGCGGGCAGGTAGCTCGCAACGGCGCCAACTGCTAACAGAATGATCGCGGCGGCCGAGATGGTCAGCGCATCGGTGGGCTTCAGCCCGTAGAGCAGACTCGACACGGACCGCGCCAGCACAAGCGCCAGCGGCACGCCAACCGCAACACCCATCCCCACCAGCAGCAGCGCTTCGCGTAGCACCATCCAAATCACGCCGCCCCGCTGCGCCCCCAGGGCCATGCGAAGGCCGATTTCATTGGTCCTTCGCGTGACGTTATAGGCCAGCACGCCATACAGACCGATAGCGGCCAGCAGCAGTGCAAACGCGCCGAACCAGCTCGAAAGTGTTGCGACCAGGCGTTCCTGGGAGAGTGATTCATCCAATTGAGTTTCGAGTGTCCTGACGTTGTAGATTGGAACGTTCGCGTCCACGGCTCGCACCTCGCGCCGGATGGCAGCCGTTACCTTTCCCGGATCGCCAACTGTGCGGACGCATAGCGTCATCGGCTGGTCTAGATTCTGCTCGAACGGAAGATAAACTAGATTCGATGTTTTTTCACGGACATCCTTGTACTTCCCATCGCGGACAATGCCCACGATCTCAATGTTGTTGACATCCCCAATCCCGAAGTGCCGGCCCACGGCGTTGCTGCTGCCGAAGTACCGCCGCGCAAACGCTTGATTAACGATCGCAACTTTCGGAGCCGTCTTCGTATCGCCAACCGTGAAGCTCCGGCCCAGCAGAAGTGGCATCCGGAGTGTTTCGAAATACTTCGGACTGATACTGTTGATCCAGCCGCCCGTCTCCTCTCCTTGTGACGTGCTGGAACCTTCGACATGAACGCCCTCTATCCTGAGGCCGGATCCCAGAAGCCCCATGGACCCCATGCTTGCCGCCCGCACACCGGGCAATTGATTCACGCGCTCGATTACCTCTTCGAAAAACCGCGTGCTCTGGTCATCGCTGTAGCCGTTTAGCCATGGTACGAGTTCGAGCAGCAGAACGTTCTCCCGGTCATAACCGATATCGATAGCTTTCAAGTTTCCCAGTGTCCTCATAAACAGGCCCGCGCCCTCCAGCAGCAGTAGTGACAATGCGACTTGAGCTACCGTGAGGATCTTGCGGAAGGCCAGCGAGCCTCTAAGCCCACTCAAGCTTGCTTGAGCCTTCAGAGCCGGAGCAACCGCGGACCGCGTGAGCTGCAATGCCGGTGCCAGGCCAAAGAGAATTCCTGCCACCAAAGAAACAATCACCGCGAACCCCAGCACCCGGAAATCCGGGTCGAGGTTCAACGCAACCGGCAGTCTTCCCTCCGGCAGAAAACCTGCCAGCATGTGGCTTCCCCATCCAGCAATGACCACGCTCGCGCCGGTCGCGATGAGCACCAGGATCACGCTCTCAGTAATAAGTTGGCGCACGACGCGGACACGACTGGCTCCCAGCGCCAGCCGAACAGCAATTTCCCTCTGGCGTGCCATCGCCCTCGCAAGCAACAGACTCGCGACATTCATGCAGGCAATCATGAGAACGACGCCGACCGCCGCCATCAACACCCAAAGCTGAAATGAGAACGTCTCGCGAAGCTCGGAAACGCCCCTGCTGCCCGCCTCAAGCCGCAATCTTTCGGCGAGCACTTGGGCCTTCGCAGACGGCGGTATGCCTTTAAACACACTGCCCAGCTCCCTTTCCCGGGCATGCATGTAAATCGCATTCAAAGCCGACTCCGCCTGCGCCCTGCTGACGCCATCTTTCAGCCGGCCCACCAGGTCGAGCCATTGCCAGCCACGGCTGTTAATCTCAACTTCTTCCGGGATCATCGCGCGGACCATCGTGATCGGCACACGAACGTCAGGCGAAACCCCGACTTCGGTGCCTTGGAATCCCGCCGGCGTAATGCCGACGACGGTCATCGGATGTCCATCGAGGCGGATCGTCTTTCCAACGATGCCTGGATCGGATCCGAACCGCCGCCTCCAGAACCCATTACTGAGAACAACCACGGGCTGAGCGCCCGGCATGCGTGCGTCGTCAGGTGTGATCGTACGGCCGATCAGCGGTTCCACTCCCAGCACCTGGAAGTAATTTCCAGACACCAACTCTGCCGAAATCCGGTCGGTCTGGCCCGCAGTGCTCATGCTAGCCGGAATCGTGAACCGGCAAAGCAGGCCCGAGAGTACCGTGTTCCCCTCGCGCAGGTCCTCGTACATGGGATAGGAGATGTCGTTGCGATGGTTGAACACAACTAGTCGCTCGGGATTCTTCACCGGCAGCGTTCTCAGCAGCACCGCGTTGATCAGGCTGAATACGGCCGTGTTGATCCCAATCCCCAGCGCTAAGGAGAGGACCGCGGCCGCCGTGAAGCCGGGACTTCTCCCCAGAATCCGTAGCGCGTACCGGACGTCTTTCGCGAAATCGCCAATCCAGTTGACTCGGCGCATATCCCTGCACTCCTCTTTGATCTGCTCCGCTCCGCCAATCGCCCGCCGCGCCGCATAACGCGCTTCCTCCGCCGTCATCCCCGCCGCTAGATTCTCCGCAATCTGCTCGTCCAGATGAAACCGCAGCTCCTCATCCAGCTCCTGCTCCACCCGCCCGCGCCGGAACAGCGTGCGACCTCGCAACCGCAATTTCTCCAGCCAGCGCATCGCCTTCACGCCTCGTTCGTCTGCACCACCAGATCGATGGCGCTCGACAGCCGGTCCCAGTTCGCCAGTTCTTTCTCCATCTGGTTGCGGCCGGCCCGCGTCAGCGAATAGAACTTCGCATTGCGGCCGGTCTCCGTTTCCGCGAAATGCGCCTTGATCCACCCCTGCTGCTCCAACCGGTGCAGCGCCGGATAGAGCGAGCCCTGTTGCACTTGCAGCACCTCATGCGAAATCTGCTGGATGCGCTTGGCAATCGCCCAGCCGTGCTTCGGCTCGAGAGAAATGGTTTTGAGGATCAGCAGGTCGAGGGTTCCCTGCACCAGATCGCTTGGTTTGCCCATAGTATGATCATCTACAATACTACCGGCTTTTGTAGATAGTCAAGGTGTGGCGAAATTCGAATTCAATGCGACACTGACACGTATGAGTGACTTCGACCGTTGGCCCTCTCTGCCCCTAAACGAATGGCAGGATACGTACCGCACCCTGCACCTGTGGACCCAAATCGTCGGCAAGATCCGCATGACGCTCTCCCCACCCTTGAATCACTGGTGGCACGTCACCCTGTATGTCAACTCTCGCGGCCTCACTACCGGCCCGGTTCCCTACCCGCCGGGCATATTCGAAATCCAACTCGATTTCCAGAAGCATGAAGTCGAGATCTGCACGAGCGAAGGTACCCGTGCCTCCCGGCCACTTCAACCTGAGCCGGTTGCCAGTTTCTACGCCGGCATCTCGGAGTCTTTGGCATCACTGGGAATCGCGGTGAGTATTAATCTCAAGCCCCAGGAGATTTCCGCTCCCGTGCCGTTCGACCGTGACTTCGCCAACTGCTCCTATGACGCCGAGTACGCGCACCGCTTCTGGCGCATCCTCGTTTCCAGCGCCAAAGTAATGGAACGATTTCGTGCCAAATTCATCGGCAAATGCAGTCCCGTCCATTTTTTCTGGGGTAGTTGCGACCTGGCCTGCACCCGGTTTTCCGGACGGCTCGCGCCGCCGCGCCGGGGTGTCATCAGCGGCCCCGCGTACTCGCACGAGGTCTCGAGCGCCGGCTTTTGGCCCGGTGGCGGTGCTGTCGATGGTCCGGCCTACTATTCGTACACCGTTCCGCAGCCTGCCGGCATTGAAGCGGAACGGGTGAAGCCAGGTGGAGCGGCGTGGAACCCCCAGCTCTCCGAGTTCATTCTGACGTATGACGACGTCCGCCGCGCCGCCTCACCCGAGGACGCGTTATATGAGTTCCTCGATAGCACCTACGAAGCCGGAGCGCGCCTGGCCAAATGGGATCGCGCCGCTCTGGAGTGTTAAGCCCGCTGCGCTGTGGTGTCAAACTCAAAATATTGGTTGAACATTTCCTTTGCCACTGCGTTACATTACTGAACGGTCACAAGGAGGGATGAATGGGCACTCTCTTTCGCGATGTGCGGCTCGGCATTCGGATGCTCTCCAATCGACCCGGGTTCACCGCAGCTGCGGTAATCGTCCTGGCACTGGGAATCGGGGCGAACACCGCGATGTTCAGCCTGGTGAACGCCTTTCTGCTGAAGCCGCTGGTGATCCGGGAACCGGAACAGATTGTCGGCTGCTACAGCCGGAATGTCCATAAGCCGGATAATTACCGGGCGTTCTCCTACCCGAATTACGTCGATATCCGCGATGGGAATGCCGTCTTCAGCAGCCTGATGGCGCATAACCCGGCGATGGTTGGCGTGACGGAAGGCGCGACCACGCGGCGCACCATGGCCGACCTGGTGTCTTCGAATTACTTTTCCACCTACGGAGTTCCACTGTTCCGCGGCCGGCCCTTCACGGCCGAGGAGGAGCGTCCGGGCAGTGGCACTCAAGTCGTGATCGTGAGCTACAACTTCTGGAAAAAGGCCGGCAGCGATCCGAATATGATCGGCAAGACTCTCCAGATCAACACGCGAGTCTTGACCGTAGTAGGAATCACAGCGGAGGGTTTCACCGGCAACACCGCCCTGTTCGCGCCCGAATTCTTCTTGCCGCTCGGTCTTTATGATGTGATGTCGAACGATTTTGAAGGAGTGGGGCAGCACCTCGGCTTACGCGGCACTCATGTACTCATTCTCGTCGGACGGCTTCGGCCGGGCATGACTCAAAAGTCGGCCGATGCGCAGCTCGCCACGGTGGCCTCCAGATTAGAGCGAGCCTATCCCAGCGAGAACAAGGATCAAACGTTCATCGTTCATCCACTCTCTAGAATGAGCATCTCTACCAACCCGGACACGGGCGGCGGGATGTTCGTTCCCGCGGCCTTGCTTCTCTCGATGGCGAGCGTGGTTTTGGTGATTGCCTGTCTGAACGTGGCCAACATGATGCTCGCTCGAGGCGCGGCGCGGCGGAAGGAAATTGCCATTCGGCTGGCGCTCGGCGGAAT
>Ga0181536_10004593_pt1 | contig 14531 bp, 10 predicted proteins | sample PEATcosm2014_Bin_41_FD_121105 | JGI IMG/M metagenome (GOLD analysis project Ga0181536, IMG submission 121105) | Peatland microbial communities from MTU Mesocosm Facility, Houghton, MI, USA - PEATcosm2014_Bin17_60_metaG | ecosystem: Environmental > Terrestrial > Soil > Wetlands > Peat | place... | reverse complement strand
GCCCGATCGGTACTCCAGCAATCCGATGCAATGCGTTTAGATGCCCGGCCCATCTCCTGAAGCTTCTCACCGGGACACGTAAAGGCACTTGCAAAGGCGTCCCGCGCCGAAGCCGAATCTTCAGGGTCGAAGGCCCAGCCATTTAACCCACCCGAGAGCGCCTCGGGAAAATTTCCCACTCGATTGGAGATCAGGATCGGCAGGCCGCTGTGCAGCGCCTCAACTACTGAAAGCGGGTTGGGATCCTGGAGCGAGGGAAGCATAAACAAGTCGGCGCACGCATATGCGGCAGGCATATCCTCATAACCAATGCTGGAGTGCAGCGAGACAAACTCTCCCAGTCCAAGTACCTGAATCAAATCTGACACACTCGCCCTCAACGGTCCGTCGCCGAGGATGGCAATCTTCCACCCGGCAAGAAACGCAGGATCAAGTAGTTTCAGGGCCTCTGGTATTCCCTTATAAGGCAAAAGTCTGGCCGGCCACAAAGCAAATCGTTCACCGGCGCCGACGCCAAGCCTGTCGCGCATCTTCGCCAGCGTGGAAAGACGGAACTCTCGAGCGCCTATGAACCTCGTTTCATCAACCAGATTCGGCAGCATCACGATGCTCGGTCGCGTCCGCGCCTCGCCAATGACCATCCGTGCCAGTTTCTCGCCTTCGATTCCGGGAACTGCAAAAATATCAAAGCGATTCAGGAGCGAGCCTTTGATCCACATAGCGGCCGCCCCTACATTCCCGGGCGAACGAGAGTTTCCTTCGGCCCAGCAAAGCTTCTTTCTGCTTCGCGCAAAAAGAGATGCACCGATGCCGGTTAGAGAAGACCAAGGTCCTCCGATCATCAGAAAATCAGGCCGATTGACCGTTAGCCAGAGGAGCAGACTCGGATTCAGGTGCCATTTCGTTCCCGAGATCGAAGGTCCGCAGTCATACCAGAAGGAGTGCTCAAACGCCATCGCTGCGAGCGTCGATTTCCAGTCTTGGGGTCTATCATCGTGCCCCCTCGCCATGAAGTGAACGTGCAAAGCCACGTTTCGCAGCCGGAGCTTCGAAGCGAGTACATCAAAAAGATACAGCCGGTAGGGGCTAGGTATGTTATGTACAATTACGAACTGCTTCATCGTGCTGGTCGATGGTTCGGCTGCTAAGTCTCAACTGGCGACAGGGTAAGGTTTCATTTGTGCTCGCAAATAGCGTTTTCCAGCACTCTGGCTTATTCCTGCCACAATACCCGGAACCGACCAGAAAATAAGATTTCCCAAAAACACCTGAGAAAATGCGCTTGCCTCTTTGAAGAACGACAGGCCAAAGAACCCAAAACAAAACAAGGCCAGAATGCGAGCCATACTCGGTTCGAGCGTTTTCAAGCTGAGCTTATAGGTACGCCAGAGGAAAATTACCATCGCACACGAGCAGATTACCGCCCCGGCAATTCCAAACTCGAGGACCCACACCGCGGCGAGCACCTCGACTGGGAAGTCTCTAACGACTCCAAATGCATAGGCCTCGGCGCCACCGTTGCCGAGAAAGGTCCCAAGGGGCTGCTCTTCCATCCAATAACTCACGATCGGTACGAATACTCCTCCGATTCGAGTGTCAAGTTGAAGATCCGTGGTTACTGTGTCGCTGCGCATCTCCACGTCAGTTCCCGTGAGTAACCCGCTTGAATCGATCCACCTGTTTGTATAAAGAGCCGCCAGCGCAAACAGGAGCACGACCCCGATGCGAAGGTAACCACGGGCAAACGCCAATGAATAGAAAATCAGCCCGGCACATGCCAGAAAAAACATGCCGCGCCGAACTGTCAAATAGATCATGAGCAAAAGCCCCAGCGATGCGAGCGCAAGGAATATGTGCTCCCATCTTTTTCTCCGCGTAGTTCCGAGCGCCATTATTAGGAATAAAACGGCCGTCGCGCTTGTTGAAAAAATGGCGGGGGTCGAAAACAGACCGCTGAACGCATAAACCGACATCCGCTGATCCAGTCCTTTATCCGCGAGCTGCTCAATTGCCTGAAGGACTGGTGGCAATGATGTATTTCCCGTCAGAATCATCTGGAGGGCAAAAGGTAATTGAAGGAGCATTATCAGAATCACAGGCCGAAACGCGCGCCTCAGGTCGTCCACACTACGGACACAGGCAGCGCAAACTACGATCATTGCCATGGGAGCCAGCCTTGTGAACAGGGCTGTCCCGGCAATCCGCCAGTCCTGGAATAAACCGATAACCAGAAACACAACGTGAACAAAAACAAGTATCCCGAGGGGTCGGGAAAGGCTGCGAGGAATCGCTGCACGGGAGTGCATCAGGCACCAAATCAAAACGGCGATGATGACAAATGCTCCGGCAGTCTCCACGCTGGCGGGCTGGTCGGGAGTGAGTTTTCTTATCACGGCGCAGGCAATTGGCGTGAGCAGGCACAGCGTAACAGGCCAGGTTCTGCTGCGATCACGCGCAGTTTTCTCCGCCGGGGCTAACGCTTGCGGTGCACCCGCAGACGTCTCCGCTCTCTCCAGCGCTATGTCATACTGGTGCAGTGACCTAATCTTGAATATATCGCTGTGTTCCATCAGGTCCCCATATAAACAGAAATATAGACTGTCTCACTAAGCCGGCCGAATGGGTCAGTTCGGGTGCATGCACTCGCGATTGATCCAATCGAGGAGGCGCGCCGCCTGGTCCTCCCATGAATGGCCACGTTCGACAAAGGCCTCGATTTGCTCAGCCACGGCGGCGTATTGATCGGCATTCCAGGAAAATACTTGCTCAATTGCATGAGCCAAACACTGCGGCGTCTCATCGTCGAGTACTAAGAGTACGCTCTTGTAGTCAGGGCTTAACCCGTCCGTCCATGTGCTGATCACCGGCTTCGAGTAGGACAGATAATGCAGTAGCTTGGAAGGAAAGTTACTGCGGTTCTCCGAAATGTCCGATGGCCTGGGGTTGACAAAGACCCAGCAGTTTCTGGAAAGGTCGTTCAATCTTTCTTCGGAAACGTATCCCAGAAATTTTATCCTCGGATCCTGCGCCCAAACTCCCAAGTCAGCACGCGAACCTTTGCCGCAAATCCAGAGCTCAGCTTCCGGATCCCGGATCAGCGCAAATGCCCGTAACAAGAGGTTGACGCCGCCGTATCTGCTGAGTGTTCCCGAATAAAGCACAGCCGGACATTTCTGCCGGGCGGGCTTCGCTCTGTGGGGGACCAAGTCAATACCTCCATCCAAATGCAGCTTAGGCTCCCGTGCCCGCTGCCCCTCAAACCATGACAGATATACGCGTCCGTCTGCGGCTGAGGCCACAAGATCGTGAAACTGTCTCTGTGGAAAACGGGAGGGCGCGTCTGCAACCAAAGCGATCCAAGGAATCCCCAACGATTTAGCGAAACTGCCAATCCGCCAGACCTGCGGCGCCGTGTTGTAGCTCACCACTGCATCTGGGGGATTGCCGCTTTTCAGATAAGGCCGCGCATGCCGCAGGTATGCCTCACTTAGTGAGTACAGCCGGAGGCCAGGAGCGTTCATATATGGCACAACGGATAGATCGTGATCTCCCGGCTCTGCGGCGTCTACGAACAACGCACCTCGAGGCCACGCCGGTTCCGGAATATGACCGAGCATCCTGACGGTCACGCCACACTTTCTGAGAGCTTTGACCATTTGGCTCTGCCACCGGCTCGCCGCCGGACTGATTGCGCGGCGGGTTTGCGTGACTGCTTCATCAAAGGTGGTTCCAAGCCATAGAATGGATTGGATCCCGTTGCGGCGGGTGAAACCCGCGAGATCAGAAACAGGGTTTAGCGACTCAGCGGGCAAAAGTCACGCTCAAATGACAGCTTTACGCGTTGGCTGGCTTATGCTGCCGGGTTGCGCCTTTTCTGCGTAGCTGTTCGTCCATAAATCGCGGTCCTTATCGGTCATCTGCGCGGATTTCCTAAGTCTCCAGGCCAGACGGTCGCATATGCCGAGGATGAATGGCCACCAATGGATCTTCGCGGGCGGGTCGTAGAGATATCGACGAGCAATCGCAACCCGCGAATAGACTCGGCGCTCATTTTGCAGGAGCATTACCCACGCCAACGCTGCCCTCCTGGCGAGAAGGTCTTCGTATCCATAGGTATACGCAAACCAGATCGCTGTTTGATGATAGAAAGTCTCGAGACGCCTTCCGTTACCGATCGTCAATGAGCCCGGATGAGCTCGAAAGAAACTCAGCATCTCGCATACATAGCCGACGGAAGAGTAATTCTGTGCGGCGAGCAAGAAAAGAAGCTGGTCCAGCCCCGCACCGTGAGCGAATAGCTCCTGTCCGGCCGGCGCGGGTATCGCGGTCTTCAGGAAGGACTGCATGTCCTTACGCCGAAACAGCGCCACGCCAGGAGAAACGGGCACGTCGCCCCCGCAGGAAATCAGGTCGGCAAGAAACTGCTGGCTGCTGAAAACTCCGGAGGTTTCTCGCCATCGATATGCGAGGTTCCTGCCAGGAGGCTCCGGGCCGATGCCCGCCATTGTGAACACAAAGCCCACGGATTGGTTATCCAGGAAGGGGAGGGTTCTTTCGAGATAGGATGGCGCGATCATGTCGTCGGAAAAAAGCAACTTGACCAGCGGAGCGCGCGCAAGAGCGAGGCATCGCAGCCAGTTGGGAACAGCTCCAAGGTTTTCTTCGTTTCTGCAGGCACGGATTCGGGAGTCCTGAGCGGCGAGCCGCTGTATCTCGGACCAAGTCCCGTCAGTGCTGGCATTGTCGGAGACGACAATTTCAATCCTTTCGACTGTCTGAGCCAGCGCAGACTCAATGCACGGTCGAATCAGCGTCTCACGATTGTATACGGGGACCAAAATGCTGACGATTGGAGCGCTCTCGTGAGACATAGCTGCTCATCCGGTCGTTCGCATCACCGTTGGGTCAGGATCACAATGCTGACGTGCCCACGCAACCGACCGCAATTTAAATGGCACATACCACGCAGATGTCAAACTGTACGTGATGAACGAGGCAAGGGCCGCACCGATGATTCCAAATAAGTGGATAAACCAGTAACAGGCCAGCGCGTTCATTATCGCCTGCACAATGATTACCAAGGCCTGCTCTCGCGCAAGGCCGAGGGATCCCAGCGCGGCCGCTGGTACGCTGGTCACGCTTTGCATGATGACATTCGCGCCGAGCGCCAGAGCGAGAGACGCATTCCACGCAACTTGCCCATGGCTCCATCGGGGCATCACGGCATGTCCCAGTAAGATAACGATGACTACGCCAAAAAATGTCAGTCCCGCGGTTCCGATTGAGAGCCTTCTGACCCATGAACGAAGCCATGCCTTGTCACCGCTGTGCCACGCTTCCCCAAAGGCGGAACAATAGGGCGAGATCAACAAAGCAACGGGTGCCTGGATGTACACAAAAAGCTGCGAGTGAAGAGCGAAAACTGCGGCGTCGCTCTGTCCGCGAAGTAAATTGATGAGGAATACATCAACCTGAAAAATCAGGATCATCGACACTTCGATGACGAAGAACCACGCACCCACCTTTTGTAAGCCGCGAAGATCGCTCATGCGCGCTTCTCGCCACGAAAATCGCACCCCCAGAAGCTGCGGCATGAACGACGCACCCAGCGCCAATCCAATCAGATTGGCAGTGAGGGAGGCAGCCATTGCCGTTGTTTCCCCAATATTGTTCCGTACCGCAAATGCCGTGGCCCCAAACGCCGTGAGCAAGCCTGCCAGCAGAAAAGGCGAGAGTTTGTATTCGAGCTGGAAGGCCGAGTAGGCTGCCCTGACCATACTCAAAGGCACAGTCAGGAGGATGATCCATAAACTCGATAGAATGAGGCGGAAATATCTGGGATCGGAATCAAACCCTGGATAATTCAAAATGGTCCGCCATGGCAAGAACCAGGCGATGGCCGTAAGTAGAATGCCGACAATGAGCGTTAGAAAAAGCAGGAAAACAAATGCGCTGGAAAACAGGCGAGTCGGTGCGTCGCTGTCTCCGGAGAGCGCCCGCGTGCGAATGAGTTCGTTCCGAAGGCTCTGCCCGAGACCTCCCTGTGTAACGGCAAGCCAAGTGACCATCCCGGTAATAGTCAGGCAGAGGCCGTACGAGTCCTTGCCCAGGTAGCCTACCAGCATTGAAATTGTGAAGAAAGAGAAGAGGGATCGAACACCTGACAGCGATCCGTTCAATATTGTGGTTAAGCTGGCGCGGCGCACCCTTCCGGAGACAGCCTGAAGGCGAGGCGGAAGCAATTGTTGACAGACGGACAGGAACGTCTCGGAAATCGTCATTCCTCTCCTGGTGTCGGGTCCGCCGTGATGTTCAGGAGATGTCCGGTAATCGGGTCTTCCGGCTGCAAGACCAATTGAGGATTCGAATTTTGATTTTCAGACAAAGCTACCGCTATCCCACTCACATCGCAGGTAGAAGTTGGAAGGCAGATTTGTAGCTATAGTAGCAGTCTGAATGAGGCCCGGCCTTTATCCGGACAGCGTGCTCCGAGGGGCCTTTGCCTTTCTTTGTAACGAATCTGCATCCCGATACACGAAGCTGCAGTGGAAATCCGGGCTTGTTTTGTGCGGAAGCGCCCGAGCCAGCCGACTCGCAGGGTTGCAATGTCGTACAATAGCTTCTGATCGCATCTCTTTTCGTTGGTGGGCCATGAACTTCGCGTCCGCGGTACTCGGCAATACTCAGTTCCATCGACGGTTCGTAATGAATGCCCATGCCTAACGAACAACAAAGGATTCTCGCCCTCCAATCGCCGGATCCCGCGACGGCTTCTCGGGCCGGACTCAGCCGCACGGGCTACTATCACGTCCCGGTTCAACAGGAGGACTCGGAGGATTCGGGCGGCGGCCTGCCGATATCGCACTACCTTTGGGTTCTGCGCCGGCACAAGTGGCGCCTCCTGGCATTTGTAGTTCTGGCCGTAGCTTCCACCGTCATCGTGTCCTCACGTTTAACGCCCTATTACGAGTCGACCGCGACCGTCGATATTGACCGGCTCGCGCCGACGGGCGTGATTGGGCAGGACGCGACGGGTGGGCGAATCAACGATTCGGATTCTTTCCTCGCAACGCAGGTGAAGCTGATTCAATCCGATTCCGTGCTGCGTCCTGTGGTTCAGAGCCTGAAGCTCCCGGTCTCTAACACGCATCCGGACGCTCCAGTTTCGCTCTCCTACCTCTCGGTAACGCGGCCAGTGAAAACGTACCTTCTGCAGATCAGTTATCGATCCCCCGATCCGGTTCTGGCGGCCCAGGTGGCCAACGCGATCGCGAAGAGCTACATCAACCACAGCTATGCGATCCGCTATGAGGCTTCCGCGGGGCTGTCGGTGTTCATGACGAAACAGCTCGAGGAACTGCAGGCGAAGATGGAACGCTCCGGCGCCGCGCTGGCTCAGTTCGAAAAAGAGCTGAACGTCATTAACCCGCAGGAAAAAACGAACATTCTGTCGGCGAGACTACTGCAGCTGAACACCGATTACACGAATGCGCAGGGGGAGCGGTTTCGGAAAGAGGCGGTGGCGAAGTCTGTGAAGGAGGGTTCGCTGGAAGCGCTCGAAGCCTCTGAGCAGGGGGAGCAGATTCGCAAGCTTGCGGAAAGACTTGGGGAAGATACCGAGAGGTTCGAATCGGTGAAGGTCCAATACGGCACGAATCATCCCGCATACAAGAAAGCCGCGGCAGAGCATGCCCAACTGCAACAACAGTTTGACGCGCTCAAGGCCAACATCGCCAAGCGAGTCGATATTGAATATCGCGAGGCGGCCAACCGGGAGCAGATGCTGAAGCAAACCCTGGACGAGACCAAAGCCGAGTCCGACAGTCTGAATGGAAAGAACTTCGAGTACACGAATCTGAAGCGCGAAGCCGACGCCGACCGTGCACTATATGAAGAATTGACCCGGAAAATCAAGGAAGCCACGATCAATGCCGGTTTTCAAAACAGCTCGATCCGGCTTGCCGATCTGGCGCGCCCCGCGGTGAAACCCGTTTTTCCCAAGGTTCGCCAGAACGCGCTGCTGGCACTGGCGATCTCGTTGTTCCTGGGAATCGGCGTAGTCTTCGTTACGGATAATCTCGATCACACGCTGCGCGATCCGGAACAGGTGCAACGCCAGCTTCAAACCGAGGTTCTTGGCTCTCTGCCTGTCGTGAAAGCATGGCGCGGACAGCTCCCCGGCGGCTCGAAGGACGGCGCTTTAGTCCCGCGGGAGTTTTTCGGGGCCACGAAGGGTCTGGCGAACACCTACGAAGAAGCCGTTCGCACCCTGCGCGATTCCATCCTGCTGCCCCACGCGGAGAGCCGCCCGCACAGCCTGTTGATTACCTCCGCCACGCCTCGTGAAGGAAAAACGACGACAGCCGTTCACCTGGCCATCGTCCACAGCCAGCAGAAGCGGAAGACCTTGCTGATCGATGCCGATCTGCGCAGACCGGGCGTATACAACCACGTTGGCGTTCCTAACGATACGGGGCTTTCCAATGTTGTGAACGGCGATATCGAATGGCGCGCCGCGCTGCAGTTGAACCCCGATTTGCCGCACCTGTCGATTCTGCCTGCCGGACCCCCGTCCCGGAAAGCCGCGGATGGTCTCGGCCAGACACTCCGCCGGTTACTGGCGGAGGCGGCGCAGGACTTCGACCTCATTATTTGCGATGCACCGCCGCTCCTCGGATTCGCCGAGAGTCTTCAGATCGCTTCTCTGGTTGAAGGGGTGGTCGTTGTGGCCCTTGCCGGCCAAACAGAACGAACTGCCGTTGCCAGCGTCCTGAGCAGCCTCAGACGCCTGAACGCGAATGTGCTGGGCCTCGCGCTGAATGAGGTACGCGCGGACATGAGCGAGCGCTATTACTATTACGGATACTACGGCAAGTATTACAGCCGCTACTATAAGCCGCTCAAAAATTAACGCTCGGGCGACAGGCCATTTTGCCGATTCCCTCCCGGAAACCGATCTTCGGATACCATCCCGTCGCTGCCGTAATCCGCCGGATATCGGCCACGAACACCCTCTGGTCGCTCGTCCGCCAGGGAGTGGCGCGGTATCGCAGCCGAACGCCGAGCCGTTCTTCTAGAAATGCGAATAGTTCCAGCAGCGACAGGCTGTTGGCCATGCCGCCGCCGACGTTAAAAACCTTTCCGGCAGCTTCGCCGATCCTGTCAAGCGTCATAAAATACAAGTCCGTTACGTCGTCGGCATGGAGCACATCGCGCACCTGTTTCCCCGTGCCGGCAATGGTGAATTCCGGTGCATCCGGATTTTCCGCCTGGGCTGTTGCCTGACCGCAAAACCAAGCGATCCAACCCTGATCGAACGTGCCGGACTGCCGTGGTCCATACATGGAAGAATGCCGGAATACCACCGTCCGCAGTCCGTAAATCCGGGCGTAATCGAGCATGTACTGATCCGCCGCGCCCTTGCTGCACCCGTACGGCGAATGAAACTCCAGCGGTGTTTCCTCGTCAAACCCGTGCGGCCTGTCGGGACACTCATATCGCGTGGCACCCTCCACGAACGGGTACCGCGAGAGATCGCCGTAAACTTTGTTTGTCGATGAATAAAGAACGGGACTCTCAGGCACGCAGCGCCGCACCGCTTCCAGAACGTTCAGGGTCCCGAGCGCGTTCACCTCGAAGTCCCGCCGCGGGTCCTCGATCGAAGTCGTCATCGCCACCTGCCCGGCCAGGTGAAACACGGCCTCGGGACGGAACGCGGCAATCAGCCGCTCGACATCGTATGAGCTGCGGATGTCGCCGTGAAAGAAGTCTTTTAGTCCAGCGCCGCCCAGCCATGAGAGATTGGCGCTCGACCCCACCCGCTGAAGGTTGTCAAATACAGCTACCTCGAACCCTTCACGAAGAGCACGCTCCGCCAGGTTACTTCCGATGAATCCGCAACCGCCCGTTACGAGCAAACGCATGGATTCGCTTTTCTCATCTTCTCGAACTGAACCACCTGCTCCAGACCCTCTTGCAGCTCGACCTCCGCTCGCCAGCCGTATCGATCCAGCGGTTCGACCTGCGGCCGCTCGATCTCCATTGGTTCGCCCTCACGATATGCAACAGCGCCGAAACGAAGCGTGCCCCTCGATCCGCACAACCGATGAATCCGCTCCGCCAGATCCCGGATCCGAACCGGTTTTCCGGTTCCGGCATAGAGATCGTCAACGTCTTTACGTTCGGCGGCGACCCGGAGGACGAGATCGAATGCGCGGACAACGTCGTCGATGAAAATGAAGTCGCGCCGCTGCTCGCCCGGGGTGAGTTTCAGTTCGCCCCCTTCGAGACAGGCGCGCACCGTCCGCGTAATGAACTTGTCGTCTCCCTCGCCGGGGCCATAAAAATGTTCGAGTCTCAGATTGATCCAGCGCGCATCCCTCGCCCTGACAAGCGCAGGCCCGGCCTGGCGGAACAATTCCTTCGACGCGGCGTAACTGCTCAGCCGCGGAGGAAGTACCGTATCGGTGTTGAGAAACAGCGTGTCCGGCGAAAGCATTGTCAACAGCCGCGATGGCCAATCCACATTGGCGGCGAAGACTTCGCTGTCATTCTCCCCCGCACGCCCATAGCAGCACGCGGTATGAATCACTGCATCCGCGCTGGCCACCTGGGACGGTAGTTCTCTCTCAGCGCGGTTCAACGCCAGAACCCGGTGTCCCGCCTGGTTCAGCATTTTCGCCAATCGGCTGCCAAGGTATCCCGTTCCGCCTGTGATCAGGATTTGCATGGATTCCGGCAGAATGCGTGGATCGTCTCGACGATATATCCCAGGTGATCGCGTGTGAGTCCCGGGTATGTCCCGACAAAAATGGCATCGCGCATCAGGCGATCCGCGCCGTCCAGACTTCCGGCGATACGGAATGACTGGTCCGGGCGGCTGTTTTGCAATTCCAGAAAAACGGGTTGCCGCGCCAGATTGCCGCCAAACAACATGCGGTTCCCGATATGCGCCTGGTCGAGAGCGCGCGCCAGATCCGTTCGGCTGAACGGGGCGTCCGGCCGCACCAGCAACATGAACGCGAACCAGCTTGGCTCCACTTTCGGCCGGTCCGCCGTCCACGTGAATTCGCCGCCGCACCACCCTGCTGCATGCGTCGGCAGCATGAATTCGAAAAACTCGTCGAGATCCGCCAGCCCCCGGCGAAGAACCTCCCAATTCGCTATGCGCGCCGCGATAAACGAAGGCAACTTGCGCAGTTGCGCCCGTCCGATCGCAGCCTGCGGATCGATCGGTTTCAGGTTGTAGCCGAGATGACTGTAGATGTATTTGTGGTCGTATCCACAGGGCAATTCGCCGAGCTGCCATTCGAACCGTTTGCCGCAGGTGTTGTCTTTCCCACTGGCGCACCAGCAGTCGCGGCCCCAGTCCCGAAACGATTCCACTTCGCGGATCAGCGCGGCGTTGCGCACGACATTCACCGCGCCGCCTTCTCCGAGGGTCAGATGATGCGGGGGGTAGAAGCTCTGCGTGCTCAAATCCCCGAAGGTTCCCGTGTACGTGCCGCCGTACCGGCTGCCAAGCGCATCGCAGTTATCCTCAATCAGCCAGAGATCGTGCTTCCGGCAGAAGGCGTTCACTTCGGTCAAATCGAACGGATTCCCCAGAGTGTGCGCCACCATCACCGCCCGCGTGCGGCCCGGCGCGTAAGCTTCTTCGAGAAGATCGGCTCGGATGTTACCCGTGAGAGGATCGTTGTCGACAAAAACCGGAACGGCCCCGGCCTGCACGATGGGCGCCACCGTGGTGGGAAATCCGGCGGCCGCCGTGATGACTTCGTGACCTCTTGAAATGCGCCGGTCACCCAGTCGCCAGGACGTGAGAGCGGAGAACGCCACCAGATTCGCCGACGATCCGCTGTTCACCAGCACGCTGCGCCGCACGCCAAGAAAACGCCCCAGTTCCCGCTCGAACGCCTCGCCTTCGGGACCCAGCGTGAGCCAGAAATCCAGCATGCTGTCAACGCCCGCGGCAACCTCTTCTTCGTCGTAGACGCGCCCTGCGTATGGCACGGCGGATTCTCCGGGAACGAACGAGCGCTCCGCCAGCTTCAGCCTTGTCAGTTCCCGCGTCAATCCGAGAATTTCGCGGCGTAACTCGTCCTCGCGGCCGTTCACGTTCGCGTCCCTGCAAGGATTGGTCGACACTCCGCAATCGGCGCCGCGGCGGCATACTCGGCAATCTCCCGCGTGGTAAATGCGATCATGTCGGCGCCGTCAAGGTATGCCTTGTGCCACGCGATCGTACGAGCCACCGCCTCGGCCGTGCCCCAGCGCGGAGCCCATCCAAGGTCCGACAGCGCGCGGCTCGAGTCGAGCCTCAGATAATCCGCCTCGTGATAGCCATTCTTGTCGGGTTGGACAATCACTTGGCCGCTGCCCCAGTGGTTCAAGGCCAGTTCCGCGATCGCCTGAACCGGCCAATCGTCCTGCTCAGCCGGGCCGAAGTTCCATGCCGCGGCAAACCTTTCGCTCTCGGCTTCCAGCAGCTTCTCGGCCAGCCGCAGATATCCGCTCAGAGGTTCCAGAACATGCTGCCATGGCCGCGTTGCATGCGGATTGCGAAGAACGATCGGCTCGCCTCGATCGAGGCTGCGGATGCAATCCGGCAACAGCCGGTCGCGCGACCAATCCCCCCCGCCAATCACGTTTCCAGCGCGCGCCGAGGCGATTCGCGCGGTCCCGGACTCCTGAAAAAAACACTTGCGATAGCTGGCAATCGCCAGTTCCGCAGCCGCCTTGGACGCGCTGTAAGGATCGTTTCCGCCCAGCCGGTCCGTTTCTCTGAATGCACCTTTCGCGCCCGTATTCTCGTAGCACTTGTCTGTGGTTACCATGACGCACGCGCGAATCGACGAAACGTGCCGGATCGCATCGAGCACATTCACGCTGCCCTGCACATTCGTCTCGAATGTCGCCGCGGGGTCTTCGAAGGATGTTCTCACCAGTGGCTGTGCCGCAAGGTGAAAAACGACTTCGGGCCGGCAGCCTTCCAAATCCCGCCGCACTTCATCCGGGTTCCGGATATCGGCGATGCGGCTGTGCATCCGGCTTTCGAGGCGCAGAATCGAATAGAGATCCGGTGAAGTTTCGGGTGCCAGGGCATATCCGGAAACCTCCGCTCCCGACTCGAGCAGCCAGTGCGACAGGATGCTTCCCTTAAAACCGGTGTGACCCGTGACCCAGACCCGTCTGCCCTCCCAGACTTCCTTCACCAGGCCTCCGTCCATGGCGCGCTGCCGGACTGCCAGAGCTCATTGAGCAGTTGGTGCTCGCGCGGCGTGTCCATGCACTGCCAGAATCCGTCGTGTTTGTACGCTGCTATCTCGCCGTCGTGCGCGGCGCGCCGCATAGGCTCCTGTTCGAGTACCTCTGCCGGATCGCCAGAAAGGTACTTTTCCACGAACCGCCTTGTCAGCACCATGAATCCGCCATTGATCCAGCCGGATGCCGTCTGGCGTTTCTCGTGAAACCCGACTGCTGTGTCTTGCTCGATTTCGATGTCTCCAAAGCGTCCGGCGGGATGCACGGCCGATACCGTGGCCGCCTTCCCCTGCCGGCGATGGAATGCGAGCAGTCGCGCTACGTCAACGTCCGCCACGCCGTCGCCGTAGGTGAGAAAGAACTCCCCGTCGTCGGCCCGCAGATGGCGCTGGCCCAGCACAACGCGGCCCCCCGTCATCGTTGCGTCGCCTGTATTGGCCAGCGTCACACTCCAGTCCTCCATCGCCTCGTTGCACTCGTGGAAAATGGTGTGCGGCTCCCGTCCCAGGCGCACTGTGACATCGCTCGAACGGGCGCGGTAATTCAGAAAATAGTCCAGAAAAACTTCGCGTTTGTATCCCAGGCAAAGGATAAAACGGTCCACGCCGTATGCGGAAAAAATCTTCAGGATGTGCCAGATCATCGGCTGGCTGCCGATCTCAACCATGGGCTTGGGCAATACTTCGCTGACCGAACGCAGTCGCGTTCCCTGACCTCCGCACAAGATCATGGCTGGTGGCATCGTCACTGGCATCAACTCCAGCGTCTCAAACGACTGCTTTCATAGGGACCCCGTCTGTATCCCCGCTCGGGCTGTACTCCGGAACGAGGTCTTTCATCGCGAGCACAAGCTCCTCCAGCCGACGCTCCTGGCTGCAGTGCCGCGCTCTTCCGATCTGCCCCTGAATCTCCGTCCAGGGCATCGTGGCGCCGCCAAAGACCCTGATCTTCCCGTGATGCGTCGGGTGCAGATCTTCTCCCTCGGCGCTCAGCTCTTCATACAGTTTCTCGCCGGGCCGCGCACCTACAAACTCGATCCGGATGTCCTGTTCCGGCCGCAGCCCCGACAACAGAATCAGATTCTTCGCCAGATCGACGATGCGCACCGGCTCTCCCATGTCGAGAACGAAAATCTCTCCGCCCCGGCCCATCGTGGAAGCCTGCAGCACGAGCTGGCAAGCCTCCGGAATGGTCATGAAATACCGGCGCATCTCGGGATGCGTCACCGTCACCGGTCCTCCTCGCGCGATCTGATCCTTAAACACGGG
>Ga0181536_10004592_pt1 | contig 14531 bp, 12 predicted proteins | sample PEATcosm2014_Bin_41_FD_121105 | JGI IMG/M metagenome (GOLD analysis project Ga0181536, IMG submission 121105) | Peatland microbial communities from MTU Mesocosm Facility, Houghton, MI, USA - PEATcosm2014_Bin17_60_metaG | ecosystem: Environmental > Terrestrial > Soil > Wetlands > Peat | place... | reverse complement strand
CCACACGCGCCATTCGTGCTCGTGGCGGACATTCCCGGCTTCCACCGAGTAGGCGCCGGCGTTGACGCTCAACACGAGGTCGACGATGTCCTGCAATGGAATGTCGGTGGTATGCGGACCGTGCCAGCTGCCCCAGCAGATATGGTAGCGGATGCGATCCGCAGGCAGGCCGCGCAACGCGTGATTCAACGCCTCGATGCGCACGTTCTCGAATTTTTTGAATTCCGCAAGCGGCGGCTCGGGATTGATCATGTCCCAGTTGTCCGGCAGGCTTGGGTCGTCGATCTGCAACACAATTCCGGCATCCACGATCGCTTTGTATTCGTCGCGCACCGCCTCGGCGGCGGCGAAGACGAATTCCTCTTCGGTCTTGTAGTAGAGGTCCTCGCCGCGCGCGAAGCTGCCGGGCCCGATCGAACACATGAAGCCTTCTTCGGCGCCGGAGGCGACAAGCGCCGTCTTCAGATTGGCGATATCGGCCGCGAGCGCCTCGTGCCCGGTATATTTGATCGGCCCGGTGCAGGCAGGCCGTTGCACGGGCCGCCGCGCGGCGCTTCCCATCAAGCTGCCGCTCGATTCCGGGTCCTGATAGAATTCGCCGAATTTCTGCCAGTCGCGGCGATTGGCAAACGAGGTCAGGGCAAGGTCCGCAACGCTCGATTTCTTGTGCCTGGACTCGGCGCCCGCGCCGGCTGGAGAAAAGCCCGACATCCGCGCAAAGGCATAGTTCCACCACGCGCCGTAATCATAACTTCCGGCCACGGCCTTGCCGAACTCGCCGTCATCGGGAATATCGATGCCGACTTCGCGCTGCTTGCGCACCACGTCCGCCACCGCCGTGGCGAGGCACTGCGCATAGGCGGCGCTGTCGACCTGTTGCCCCGTGGCGCGCGCCCGGTTCATGGCGATGAGGTTTGCCGGCCGCGACAGGCTTCCGGCATGGGTGGTGAGAATTCGATCCGTGCTATGTTTCATGGCCCCGGCACCTCAGAACAGTCCGGCCGATGTTAGTTGAGCGCTTGGGATTGCGCCAGCGTGGCCGGAACCGCGAACCGGGGGGTGGTGGCCCGCACCACCAGCGGGCCTCGGACGAGACCGCAGCGCGCTCGCCATGTTTCTGCATGACAAGCATTCGCGCAGGTCTGCTGCAATTAAAGCCCGCGCAATGCGGCGGCGGGACAGCTTAGGAGGTCAAGGCTTTGCGCGTTGGCCTTGTTCGTTTGAATGAATGCACCGGTGCGCAAGAAACTTTGTCGTCAATTTGGCGGTTATAGCGCGCTGCTTCATCCTTTTGTGGCGCATTGACGATGGCTTCATAATCTTCAACGGGCCGTGGCCTTCCAATCAAATAGCCCTGAATTTCATTGCAGCCCTCCTGGCTCAAGATCAGGCGTTGTGCTTCGGTTTCGACGCCCTCGGCAAGCACCGGTAATTTGAGGCTTCGCGCCAACGTGATGACAGCACGGACAATTGCGGCATTGTTATTGTTGGTCTCCAGGTCCGACACGAAAGACCGGTCGATCTTAATTTTGTCGAACGGGAAAGATTGAAGATACGACAAGGATGAATAACCCGTTCCAAAATCATCCATTGCAATTTTAACACCTAAGGTTTTCAGACGTCGCAAGATTACTTGAGCGCGACCAAAATCATCGATCAGCACGTTTTCGGTAATTTCGAGTTCGAGCCGGGAGGATGACAGACCGGTCTCGAGCAAGACAGTGTGTACAAGCCTAGGCAGATCTCCTTGGCGGAACTGCGCAGGAGATAAATTCACGGCAAGTAGCGCCTCCGACTTCCATGATGCCGCCTCACGGCATGCCGTGCGGAGTATCCACTCGCCAAGCGGGATGATCGAACCGCCGTCTTCTGCAAGCGGTATGAAGATTGCGGGCGGAATCAGACCGCGAGTCGGATGCTGCCATCGGACCAGAGCTTCAAAGCCGATAACGGTCCCATCAATCAGCGCTTCCGGTTGATAGACAAGCTGAAATTCGCCTTTTTCGAGGGCCGCCACGAGGTCGTGTTGAATCTCGCGACTTTCGCGCAATTGGCGATCCATTTCAGGCTCGAAGAACCGGTAGGAGCCGGGACCTTCTGCCTTGGCGCGATAGAGTGCCGCGTCGGCATTGCAAATCAGCTTGTCACCTTCGGCGGCGTCGCTCGGGTAGATCGCTACCCCTACACTGGCGTTTGCGGTCAGCTTCCGCCCATCAATTTGGATGCAATCGCCGAGCGCCGTAACAATCCGCTCGGCCAAACGAGCAGTCGCATTAAGCAATTGGGTTCCCGTCACGATGAGTGTGAACTCATCACCGCCGACGCGTGCCAGAAAGGCGCCGTCGATCGTCGCTTTCAGCCGCTTTGCCACCTCGCAAAGAAGGGCGTCGCCGACCGCATGACCAAATAAATCGTTGACGTTTTTAAAGCGATCAAGGTCCAAACACAATAGCGCAAACTGTTCGCCCGACCTTTTTGTTCGCTCAAGCGTTGTCGCAAAGCGTTCGTTGAATGCTGCACGGTTCGGCAAACCGGTGAGAACGTCATGATGCGCAAGATGTGCGATCTTTGCTTCAGATCGCTTTCGTTCGGTAATGTCCTCGTGCGTGGCGACCCAGCCGCCATCGACGGTAGGCTGGTTCACCACCTCGATGACACGACCATCCAGCAGCTCAATGGTGAAGTTCATCTTTTCCCTGTTGCGTGCCGCCGTCCTTATCTTGATATCATATTCCGTGGGATCATTCATGGAACTGCCGCATTGCCTGCGATGCTCAAGCAGCTCGATCAGCGTGCAACCGGGCTTAATCACAGCAGCGGACAGGCTATACATACGAATGTAGCGTTCATTACATATAATGAGTCGACCATCGGCGTCGAACATGCATAGACCTTGAGACATATTGTTTAGCGCGGCATCGATGTGGACATTTGCGCGCTGTAGCTCACGCGTTTTTCCGGCCAGACTTTCCTCACGTTCGGCGAGCGCGGCTTCGGATTTGAGAAGACCATTAAATTGTTTGCTCGATAGTTTGAGAAGGAACGCCGAGCATATCAATGCAAGCACGGTGCCGATGCCAATTAATGTCGCCCGACGATACCAATTCGCCAGTGCGGCAGTTTCCGATAAAGCGACATTGATGACTAATGGATACTCATGTAACGGTTGTACGGAAACAAAGCGTGCCTGACCGTCGAAATATCCAGGCGCTCGATAGTGTCCGCCACCCTCCGCAACCACTTGGTACCACGGCGATTCCGCCGGCATTTTCCGATCAGTGCGGTCTGCTATGTCCGGGTAGCGGATGAGTATCGTGCCATCGGAGTGCAAGAGTACAAAGGACTGATTGGGCAAAGATTTGAGCGAATTATAGATGCTCTCGAAATATGAAAGCCGCAACCCGATCAAAACCACGCCCAGAAATTCGTTATTTGCGCCACTGATGCGTTTGCTGAAATAAATCGTTCGCCCGCTTGTTGTGCGACCCCTCAGAAGGCTGCTGATATAAATGCCGCCGTCATTTGCATCCTTAAAGTATTGGAAATAGCCGCGATCGACCACGTTCATCTCTGGTACTGGCCAATACTGCGTTGTGATTGCGAGTTCTCCGTCCTTGTCGATGAGCGCAATAAAGCCGGCCTGCGATAGGTGATCTAAGCGCTCTTTCAGCAACTCATAGAAATCATGACTGCGTATTCGCCGATCAAATTCATTTGGCGCCGACAGGCTTTGTGTTTCTATCTGTTCGCGAACATCAGTCAGAACAATGTCGACCGATTGGATCGAGCGAGCGAGTTGTTCAGCGAGCACCGCGGCAATATTGCCAGTTTCATTATCAGCTTCCTGGATTGTATCCGAACGGAGGCCCCAAATCGTCAGGCCAATCGCCAAAACAGATAGCGTGACGAGCCCAAGAGCGACGAAGCTGAGCGTCCGAAAGTTGCTGCGATAGATGTTCTTCGCCATAGCGATTTATCGACCCTCGTTGGCAGCATAACCGTATTCGATAAGTCGTCATTTAAGCCAACCTGCAATCTTAGGGTTGTATGAATGAAAGCTTAACCAACGTGGCGGATTTGCCGGGAAATGTATTTATTCAAGACGATCAATCGGGGCGCAGTTTTTAATAGTGTTTACGCCATCCCGAACCACAGGCGCGATGACCGCTCCTGGCCCGGCGCGTCGGTGTGTTGCGGCGCACAAAAGGCCGATCATTGGCTTTTTGGTCTTGCTTGCTAGACTGCGTGGCGTCACATCACAGGCTGGCCGAGGAACCTTAAACGACATGCTCGCGGAATTGTCGGTATCGGTCTGGCGTGGCGCGGAAGCGGGCCGTTACGAGACTTACGCCGTGCCGCAACGTGAGAGTCAGACCGTGCTCGACGTGGTGACATTCGTGCAGCGCCACCTCGATCCGACACTGTCGTATCGTTTCGCTTGCCGGGTCGGCGTCTGCGGCTCGTGCGCCATGACGGTCAACGGAAAACCGCGCTGGACCTGCCGCACGCACGTGTCGAAGGTGGCCGGCGGCGGACGCCTTGAGATCGGCCCGCTCGCCAACCTTGCCGTGATCAAGGATTTGACCACCGACATGGCGCCCTTCTTCGAGAAGTGGCAGCAGGCGAAGGGCGTCTTTGCGCCGTCCAAGACGCGGCACGACGCCATCGCGCAAATCAGGCCGGACAGCCCGGCGCGGCTGGCCGCCGACGCGGCGATCGAATGCATCAATTGCGGCGTTTGTTACGCCGCCTGCGATACGGTGCGCTGGAACGCCGAGTATTTTGGCCCGGCGGCGCTCACGCGCGCATGGACGCTCGTCAACGATGAACGCGACGGCGGCAATGCCGCTCGCCTGCAGGCGGTCGCGGCGTCCGGCGGTTGCCACGCCTGCCACTCGCACCAATCCTGCCAGGAGCTCTGCCCGCAGGCGCTCAATCCGACCGCCTCGATTGCCGGCCTCAAGCGGCGCGCGGCGGCGGCGTATCTCAAAGGCGAGATCAAGACATGAATGTGCGGCTCTATCTGTGGCAGCGGTTGACGGCGGCGCTGCTGGTGCCGCTGGTTGTCGTCCACATCGCCGTGATCTTTTACGCCACCCGCCAAGGGATGACGGCTGCGGATATCCTTTCGCGCACCCACGGCAGCATCGTCTGGGCATCGTATTATGCGGCCTTCGTTGCCGCCGCTTCCATTCATGGCGCGATCGGCGTGCGCAACGTCTTGACCGAATGGTCGCCGCTCAACGATCGACGCGCCGGCTGGTTTGCGGTCGCGTTCGGATTGATGCTGGTCGCCCTCGGTCTTCGCGCGGTTGCCGCAGTGGTGCTGTCGTGATCGCGCGGCAACTGAAACATCGCGGCAGCATGCTTTGGATCGCCGCCATGGTGCATCGGCTATCCGGCCTCGCCTTGGCGATTTTTCTGCCGTTGCATTTTTTGGCGCTCGGCCTGGCCATCGATGGCGAGGCGCGGCTCGACAGCTTCCTGCGCTGGAGCGATCAGCCGCTGGTCAAGCTCGCCGAAGGCGGACTCGTTTTTTTGCTCACGGTTCATTTATTAGGAGGCTTGCGAGTTTTGGTGATCGAGAATCTCGATTGGCGCGACGGCCAAAAACAGCTTGCGACACTCGCGGCCGCAGTGTCGGCCATCATTGCATTCATATTTCTCGCGCGCGTGTTTTGAGCATCGCATGAACCTCGAACATCTGAAAACCGACATTTTGATCCTCGGCGCCGGCGGCGCCGGACTGTTTGCCGCGCTGCACGCCTTGAAGGCGAACCCCGATCTCGACATCACGATTGTCAGCAAGGGCCTGCTCGGCAAATGCGGCTGCACGCGCATGGTGCAGGGTGGCTACAACGTCGCGCTCAATCCCGGCGATTCGGTCGAGCGCCATTTCATGGACACCATCGAGGGCGGCAAATGGCTGCAGCATCAGGAGCTCGCCTGGACGCTGGTTGCTACGGCCATCGAGCGGGTGCGGGAGCTGGAGAACGAGATCGGCTGCTTCTTCGACCGCAATCCCGATGGCACGCTGCATGGCAAGGCATTCGCCGGGCAGACTTTCGATCGGACCGTGCATAAGGGCGATCTGACCGGCATCGAGATCATCAACCGGCTCATGGAGCAGGTGTGGGCGCGACCAAAAATCCGCCGCCTCGAAGAGCACCGCGCCGTCGCTCTGGTGCCGGCGACGGACGGCGGCCTTGCCGGCGTGCTCCTGATCGACGTGCGAACCGGCGAATTCCGCTTCGTCGCCGCGCAAGCCGTGCTGCTCGCGACCGGCGGCGGGCCGACCATGTATCGCTATCACACGCCGTCCGGCGACAAGAGCATGGACGGGCTGGCGATGGCGCTGCGGTTCGGCCTTCCTCTGCGCGACATGGAGATGGTGCAATTCCATCCGACAGGACTTTTGGCCGGACCGGACACGCGCATGACCGGCACGGTACTGGAAGAAGGCTTGCGCGGGTCCGGCGGACATCTGCTCAACGGCGCCATGGCCCGCTTCATGGGCGACTACGACCCGAAGCTCGAACGCGCCACCCGCGACGTGGTCAGCCGCGCCATCTACGCCGAGATGAAAGCCGGCCGCACCACGCCGCACGGCGGCGTCTATATCGCGATGGGTCATCTCGGCCCGGCGAACGTGGCGAAACAATTCAAGGGCATGGTGGATCGCTGCCGCGATTGCGGTTTCGATCTTGCCGGCGGTCTCGTCGAAGTGGTGCCGACCGCGCATTATTTCATGGGCGGCGTGATCTGCGAGGTCGACACTGCGACCGAATGTTTCGGCCTGTTCGTCGCCGGCGAGGATGCCAGCGGCATGCACGGCGCCAACCGGCTCGGCGGCAACGGCGTTGCCAACTCGACCGTATTCGGCGGCATCGCCGGTGACGTGATGCCGCGCTGGATTGCAGCCAAGACTCCGGGCCACCGCCCGCCCGATCCGCACGCGCTCGATGCCGAGCTGGCCCGGGCGCTGCATCCCTTCACATGCAAGCCCGGCAATCTGAACGAGCTGCGCGAAAAGCTTCTCGACACGATGTGGGATGAAGTCGGCGTATTGCGCGACCGCGCCGGGATCGAACGCGGCCGCGTCGCGATCGACCGGATCGAAGCGGAACTTCTTTTAACCGGCGTTGCCGATGACGACCGCCGTTTCCATATGACCTGGCATGACTGGCTCAATCTGCGCTCGCTATGCGAAGTGAGCCGGGTCATTGCGCTCGCCGCGCTCCGGCGCGAGAATTCGCGCGGCGCGCATTTTCGCTCCGATTTCCCGGAGCCCGGCGATCTTAAGACCTCGACGTTCACGGTGGCGCGCCAAATGTCCAGCGGGATCGAGATGACCGACCGGCCGGTTGTCTTCAGCCATGTGAAGCCGGGCGAAACAGTTTTGCGCGATCAGATCGAAGCCGAATAACGAGAGACGAACATGATTGCCCTGTCGAGCCTGCAACGCACCGCGGAGGACTTGATGGCGAAAGCGGCCATCGAAATCCCCGAGGATTATCTCGAAGGCTTGCGCCGATGCGCCGACACCGAAAAAGGCGATTTGTCCGCGTTCGTCATCAAGGCCATGCTGGAGAATTACGAAGCGGCCAAGGAGGACCGCCGCGCCATGTGCGGCGATACCGGCTTGCCGCGCTGGTACGTCAAGATCGGCAACGAGGCGACGATCGAAGGCGGTCCGGTGGCACTGGAGGCGGCGTTACGCCGCGCCACCGCGCGGGCGACCGCGACCGTGCCGCTGCGCCCCAACCGCGTGCACCCGTTGTGGCGCACCGATCACAACAACAATGTCGGCATCGGTGCGCCCGAGATCGAATATGCGTTTCATCCCGATGCCGACTGGATCGAGTTGACCACCGTGCACAAGGGCGGCCTGTTCGGCTCGGATTACCGCATGCTGTTTCCCGGCGACGGCATCGAAGGCATCAAGCGGTTTTATCTCGATACGCTGATCGGCTTCGGCAAGCGCGGGCTCGCTTGCCAGCCCGCCATCGTCGGCGTCGGCCTCGGCGGCTCCAAGGATACCAGCATGGTGTTGGGCAAGCAGGCGTCCTGCCTGCGCATCGTCGGCTCGCGCAATCCGGACCCGCGCATCGCCGCGCTGGAGCACGAGTTCAAGGAGCTCGGCAACACCATCGGCATGGGCGCCATGGGTTTCGTCGGCTCCTCGATGGTGATCGATTGTCACATCGAGGTCGGCTACTGCCACACCGGCGGCATGCCGATGTCGGTGCACATGTTCTGTCTAGCTTCACGTCGCGCGAGCGCGCGGATTGCGGCCGACGGCAAGGTGGCCTTCCGCACCGATCCGATGTGGTTCACCGACTATATGCGGCGCGCCACGGTCGAATGGGGACAGCAGACGGCCGAGGCGGCGGAATAGCTGGCGGATTAAATCAATGGCCGATCTCAAGACAGTTCACCTCGATCTTCCGGCCCGCACGGAACATCTCCGTCAATTGGAGATCGGTTCGGTGGCCTATCTCACCGGCAGAGTCTTCACGGCACGCGAAGGCGTCTACAAGCGGGCGATCGAGGATGGCGCCGGCATGCCGGCCGGCAAGGACGCGCTCGGGATCACCAATTTCCATTGCTCGCCGGCCGCGGCCGTCAATCCCGACGGCAGCTATACCGTCGGCGCGGTCACCGCGACCGCGTCGTTTCGCTTTGCTAAATGGCTCGAAGGGTGGTTCGCCCTCTCCGGCTGCAACGTCATCATCGGCAAGGCCGGCATGACATCGCAGACTTATCGCGAGCATTTCGTTCCGAACCATGCGGTTTATCTCACCACAGTCGGTTACGGCACGGGCGCGCTGCTCGGCCGTGGCATCAAGCGGGTTGCCGGCGTCTACTGGTTGGAGGAACTGGGCTTGGCGCAGGCGGTCTGGGTGCTCGACGTCAAAAAATTCGGCCCGTTCCTGGTCGAGAGCGATCTTGCCGGCAACAGTCTGTTCGAGCGCGAGAACGCCAAGATCGCGCCAGGACTTGAGCAGCTTTATGCCGGAACCAGGCCCGCAACGCTGCGCCGCTACGGCGAGACCGACGACAAGACCAAGGAAGTTATTTGATTTTCGTTCACCCCGCGAGTGCGGAAGTGGGGGACCATGCGAAGCATGCGTCGGCTTGAAGCCAGTCGGCTTGATGTAAGATGTGACGCGGCAAGTCTAAGGGCTCAAGAACCCGCCCGCGTGCATCAGCCGGAAGTCTGTTTGCGTCCGGCCCGCATCGGGTTATTGTCGATCTTGTCAATAACTCCGGGATGACAATGGGCGCGCTCGATCAACTCGAACCGATCGAAAAGGCAAGCAAGGAGACGCTGCTGGCGTTGCAGCTGGAACGTCTCAAAAAGACGGTTCACCAAGCCTACCAAGATGTTCCTCACTACAAGAAGAAGTTCGATGCGGCCGGCGTCCACCCCGCCGACCTGAAAGAATTGCGCGATCTCGCCAAATTCCCGTTCACGACCAAGGAGGACCTTCGGCAGAATTACCCGTTCGGCATGTTCGCGGTGCCGATGGCGGACATCGTGCGCATCCACGCTTCGAGCGGCACGACCGGCAAACCGACCGTCGTCGGTTACACCAAGAACGACATCGACACCTGGTCCGCGCTGATGGCGCGATCGATCCGCGCCGCCGGCGGCCGCTCTACCGACAAGATTCATATCGCCTATGGCTATGGCCTCTTCACCGGCGGGCTGGGCGCGCATTACGGCGGCGAGTTCTTGGGCGCGGCTGTGATCCCCGTCGGCGGCGGCTTCACCGAGCGCCAGGTCCAGCTGATCCGGGACTTTCAGCCGGACATTATCATGCTGACGCCGTCGTACATGCTCGCGATCGCCGACGAGTTCGAGCGCCAGGGGTTTTCGCCGAGCGACTGCAGCCTGCGGATCGGCATTTTCGGCGCCGAGCCTTGGACCGAAAGCATGCGCGGGGAAATCGAACGGCGAATGGGCATCGAGGCGCTCGATCTGTACGGGCTGTCGGAAGTCATGGGCCCCGGCGTCGCCCAGGAATGCGCGGAGACCAAGGACGGGCTGACGATCTGGGAGGACCATTTTTTTCCCGAGATCGTCGATTCCGATACCGGCCGCGTCCTGCCCGACGGCGAGACCGGCGAACTCGTCTTTACCTCGCTCACCAAGGAAGCGATGCCGGTCATCCGCTATCGCACCCGAGACCTGACGCGGCTCCTGCCGGGCACGGCGCGCACCATGCGCCGTATGGAGCGGGTCAAGGGCCGCAGCGACGACATGCTGATCATCCGCGGCGTCAACATCTTTCCGACGCAGATCGAGGCGGTGCTCGGCCAGGAGCCGCAACTCGCGCCGCATTACGTGTTGGAGGTGCGCCGGCCGCACAACCTCGACGAGCTCGATGTGCTGGTCGAGATGCGCCCGGAGCTTTCCGGCAAATTGGACGCCGAAGAAAATTCGACGCTCGCGAGGAAAGCCGAGCACCTGATCAAGGCCTATGTCGGGGTCACCGCGACGGTGCGCGTGCTCGAGCCGGGAACGATCGAGCGTTCGCAGGGCAAAGCCAAACGCGTCATCGATCGCCGGACCAAAAGCTGAGCGATGCCGAGCGATCTTGTTTGAAAGGATCGGCGCATTTCAATGGTGGTCATTTATCGCAGGGCAGGTGGGAATCCGTATAGCCGTGGGCCACCAGGCAAAGGCCAGACCGGAAAGCCTTCGCGTCGTCGCCGTGTTCTTTCCAATTTTTCCGCGCTTCGAGAACACTTGCGGTGAGTTTTTGCTCATAACTTGGTATCGCGTTACTGAAGAAGTTCGCGTCCATATCTTGCAACGTGTCACCCGACCCCAAGACCATGTAGGCGGTGACGTAGGCGGTCAGGATGAGAGAGGGATTGTGCCCGGAATCAATATTGTTCCACTGAACTCCATCGGCTTTCAACAGCGCAAACATTTTTTGGAATATCGACCAGCCATAACGAGCCTGGATGGCCTTGAACATTGCATAAAGCTTCGCGCCGATTGCATCCTGCTGCCCGACGTCGAATTGCGCACCGTGCCACGCTGAGATGTCGTTCCTTCCCAATTCCGCCTCGACGCGCACCGCGGTCATCGCGGGAAACGGACTTTTGTCGTCGGCCCACCAATCCCAAGGCCAGCCGGGATCCAACTGTCCGGTCAGCAGGTTCGTCGTCTCGTGCGTCCCGAAGGCGTAAGCCCAGAATCCTTTCGTTTCCTTTGATCCGTTGAAGAAAGCGTCATACGCAATAGCGATGCCCGGCGCCTCTTTCCCAGTCACCTTGTGGATATCTTCACTACTGCAGGCGCACGCGCCACCTGTTATCGGATCGACCCACAGATAATACTGTTCTCGCGACGGCTTGATGCCCCAATCCGAAACAATCTGCGAGAACGCTCGATCCATGTAGGCGAAGAGCGCTGAAATGTCTCCCTGGTGTGCGTCCCAGATGCATTTTTTGGTGTACCAAATGTAGTGCGATCCGGTGTGGATCAAAATGGTAGGACTGCTTGCCGCGAACGCAGCCGCGCCGGTGTATTTGATTTGCAGTCGCGACCAGCCATCTCCGGCGGCAACCAGCCGCCACAACTGGCGGACGTTTTCACAGGCCGATTCGCCGTTCAGCTTGAGTTCGTCCGTCCCACTATTGACGCCAACGCCAAGGAATTCGCCGTTGCTCTTGATCTGCAGCCGCGACCAGCCGTCGGCGCCGGCAACAAATTTCCACAATTGGCAGGAGCCGTTGTCATTGGTCGATTTGCCGTTCAGCTTGATGGTGTCCGAGCAATTATCAGCGTCAAGGAACTTGCCGTTGCTCTTGATCTGCAGCCGCGACCAGCCGTCGGCGTCGGGAACGAGCTTCCACAATTGGCAGGAGCCGTTGTCGAAGTCCGATCGAGGATTGGCCTGAAGCGTGTCGCTGCAGTAACTGGCGTCGAGATATTTGCCGCCAGACTGCGCGGAGGCGGGCAGGGAAAGCAGCAGCAGACCGGCGAGTGCGAGCAGGCCCGGCCAGAGATAGTGAGCGGGCAGCGCGCCGCAGCTTAACGTCGACTTGGATTGTTTGTGGCGCATGACCTTCTCCTGATGATGGTCGGATGCGCGTCCGATGGGGGAATGTCCGACCGTTGTTGAACTCGGCGCGGCGAGCATTGCCCAATGATAAAGCTACGCGGCTTGAAGCTTTTCCTCAAGCTTGCCTTTGGTCGCGTGCTTGACCTGAAGAGCGGTCGGCGCTGCTCTGAGTGCGGGCAGATACTTGTGCGCCTTCAGACGACGGAAGCCGTTGGCCGCTTCCAACATGCCGGCGGCGGTCAAAATCGAGCCGAACGGCATCCAATTCCGATTCACGCGTTGGATTCGCCATGGTCGCCGCGCGCAATCCACGATAAGCTCCTGATCGCTATATCGGAATCGCGTAAATCACGCCGAAACTCAGCGCGCCGTCCGGGGAATACGGGTTGCAACGACCGGCACCATGAGTCTTGATATCGCTGCGGCCCCGGCCTCTTTGAAATCGGCCGGCCTCGACGAGCGAGCCATCGCGGAGGGGATCGCCGCCGCGCCATGCTCTGCGCTCATCGCCAATCTCGAGCGCGAATGGAATGCGCATCACAGGAAAGCCTAACGTCTTTGCCGCGGCGAGCGATTGCGGGCGTGAGAGGTCATATGACAGGCGCGGTTGAGCGATATGCGAGCAAGATTCCCGAAGTCACGCTCGCTTTTTGGATCGTCAAGATCGCCGCAACGACGCTCGGAGAAACCGGCGGCGATACCGTCACCATGACGCTGAATTGGGGCTACCTCGTTGGCACGGCACTATTTCTCTCGCTGCTGGTCGCCTTTGTAATCCTCCAGATCGCAGCGAAGAAATTTTATCCGTTCCTGTACTGGGCGACGATCATTGCCTCCACCACCGCCGGTACCACCATGGCCGACTTTGCAGATCGGTCATTGGGCGTCGGTTACGCCGGGGGCTCGTCGCTTTTGTTTGTCTGCCTCATGGCCGTGCTCGGCGCATGGTATTGGTCGGTCGGCTCCGTATCGGTCGCAACGGTCAGCACGCCAAAGGTGGAAGCGTTCTATTGGGTCGCCATTACATTCTCACAGACGCTGGGAACGGCTCTCGGAGACTGGACGGCCGATGATACCGGCCTCGGCTATGATGGCGGCGCGCTCGTATTCGCCGCCGGATTGGCGGTGCTTGCGGCGACCTATTTCCTCACGAACGTCTCGCGGGTCGTTTTGTTCTGGGCCGCCTTCATCCTGACGCGACCGCTTGGCGCCACCGTCGGCGATTTCCTCGACAAACCCGTCAGCGACGGCGGACTGGCGTTGAGCCGTCCCATCGCCTCGGCGGTCATCGCGGCTTTCATCATCGCCTGCATCCTCATTCTGCCCCAGAGAGCGGGCCGACATCCGGGCCAATCCGAAACGGCGTCGTGACTTGCGCCTCTTCACGGCCCGACGAGCGCGCAGGTCGCGCGCTCGTGCTTTTGCCTCCCGTCTTACAACAGAGCTCCCGAATTCTTCCTATAACGGTTCACAATCGCATCTGCCGACATGTAGGCAAGCGCCTGGATCGTAAGCGTTGGATTGAAACCGGTCCCCATGGTGGGGAAGGTCGAACTGCCGATCAGGAACAGATTGGGATGATCCCAGGTCTGGCCGTACTTGTTGACGACTGAGTCCTTCGGATTGCTGCCCATGCGCGTGCCGCCCTCATGGTGTGCGCCCGGCGCGCCCGCCGGGCTCACCGGCGCCGGCCAGACGTGCGGCCCGCCCATCGCGCGCCCGATCTCCACCAGTTTCTTCTGCACGAACTCGACGCGGGCGCGCTCGTTCGGCCGCCGCCAGTCGTAGGTCACGCGCGGCGCCGGCAATCCCCAGGCGTCGCGTACATTGGGATCGAGATCAATGGTCTGGTCCGGATAGGGCAGATTCTCGGTCTGCGCGACCATGGCGCCGTGCCGCGCATAGGCCTTGGCGAAGAAGTCGCGATAGGCCGCGCCCCATCGTGGCGTGCCTGGAGGCGGCGGAACCGTCGAGGCGGCAATCGGGCCGCCTTCGAGGTTCGGCGTGCCGATCGACAATTGCGCACCGCGAATAAAGCCGAGGCCGCTGTGGTCGAAATTGTCGGCGTTGAAGTCGTCGATGGTATGCTTCTGGGCACTCGGGCCCATGAAGTTGTTGATGTAGCGGTCATCGAACGTGACGAACACGCTCGCCATCATGTGCGCCATGATGTGCTTGCCCAAATGCCCGCTCGAATTGGCAAGGCAGTTCGGGAATTTCTCCGTCTTCGACAATAACATCAGCCGCGTGTTGTCGTAGATGAACGGCGCGACGATGACGAGGTCCGCCTCAATCGTGTTGTCGGAGCGGCCGGGACCGTAATAGGAGACGCCCGTCACCCTGCCAGTATTGTCGCTGTTCACGCGGTAGCACATGGCGCCGGTGATGAGCTTGAAGTTGCCGGTGGCATCGGCCTCCGGCAGCTTGGTGACGAGGATCGACGATTTT